>Ga0308167_1000346_pt1 | contig 92367 bp, 92 predicted proteins | sample PhyCR1_2_FD_202138 | JGI IMG/M metagenome (GOLD analysis project Ga0308167, IMG submission 202138) | Phyllosphere microbial communities from UC Gill Tract Community Farm, Albany, California, United States - DLSLRC.R1 | ecosystem: Host-associated > Plants > Phyllosphere > Unclassified | place...
CACCACAGAGGAAGATCCGCGTATTACCATTATCTGGACGCCCGACAGTTCAGGTGTCAATGTTCCTTCAAATACAGGTAACCAGAATCCGGTAAGGATACCGAATCCTGTTATTGTTAATCCGCTGCCGGAAGACACCGGGATTGAGGCTACAACCAGCCCTACGCCGGAAGAGAAAAAATTTGCAGATTATATTCTTATCTTGCCAATATCGGATGTTCCACCGATATATATATATTTGCGCAACAGCTCTGGAGAGGTTACGGGTAAAGGTCAGAAGGTCAGCGGGATATGGCTGTTGGATGCAAATACCGGTAATGGTTCCCCGATTCCAAGCCAAATAGCGGATAAGCTGCGAGGCCGAACGTTTGCGAACTTTGACCAGTTCCGTGAAGCATTTTGGATTGAAGTATCTAAAGATCCTGAGTTATCAAGGCAATTTAAAGGTTCAAATATTATTAATATGAAGCAAGGGAAGGCTCCGGCAACGTATAGAGAGGGGCGAGTTGGAAAACGTATCAAGTTTGAGATTCATCATATCAAGCCGATAGGCCAAGGTGGTGAAGTCTATGACGTTGATAACATGGGCGTTACAACACCCCGGCGGCATATTGATATTCATTCTAATAAATAAGGTGGTTATATGAATAATAAAAAATCCATTTCTGATTATACTGAGCAAGAATTTTTAGCATTGGTTAGTAGGATCTACAATGCAGAAGAAGAAAGCGAAGAACAAGATGTAAATAATCTTTTGGAGTTTGAACGTCTGTGTGAACATCCAGAGGGTTCAGACCTTATTTATTATCCACGAGAAGGACGCGAAGATAGTCCAGAAGGTGTTGTTCAGGAAGTCAAAGAATGGCGTCAGGCCAACGGGAAACCGGGCTTTAAGAATTAGTCTCCAGCTGCATAAATGAGTATCGATCCGCGCTTAAGGGCGCGGTTTTAGTCGATCGCAGGAGTGATAAGAAATAGATAATAATATGTTTTTATTAAAATTACATACCGAAAAAATCACGCCTGCACACATTCTTACACACAAGAAAATTTTGTGAGATCACTCTTCTAAGTAGCATATTTAACTCATGTAATAGAAAAATGATTTTGTAGAAAAGTGTTCACCCTGTTCATTCTTGCTTTATATACTATATTTATTAATCACTTAAATGATAATCAGTTAGCTGATAACTCTTCACCATTACTTGCCCCGAGGATTAGATACAAGGCTCAGTTAATAATGTCGAATCCGGAACCGCTGCCATACACCCGCCTTTGATTGAGTCAGGAAAAATCTTAAGCAAGCAGAATAGCAAAGCCAAATGATAATGAGAATGCGTATTAAGTTGATCTGTTATGCATTAGTGGCTACTTGTAGAACTCCGTAAACACCGGCGAACCGATGGCATAGTCGATAAAACAGGCCAGCGCCGGTGAGTTCAGCTTACGGCTGGGATAAACCAGCCATAACTCATTGCCTTCGACTTCCCACTCCGGTAACACCTGTACCAGCGCATTATCTCGGGTTAAATCATGGGTTAAAAAGCGCGGCAGCAAGGTAATGCCCGCTCCCTGTAGCGCACATTCGCGCGCATAAACCAGGTTGTCCGTCATATGCGTCGGAGGCAGCAGCCAGCTGTACCACTCCTCGCCGCGCTTCAGTAGCCATTCACTCCAGGCGCGATGGGCAATACAGCGATGTTCCGCCAGCTGTTGCGGATGCAAAATCGGCGAATGCTGCGCCAGATAGCCCGGAGCCGCCACCAGATAGCGCTGGCAGTAGCCAATGCGCCGGCCAATCAGCGACGAATCCTGCGGCTTGCCGGTGCGCAGGGCGATATCAAAGCCATCCTGCACCAGATCTCGCATATCATCGGATACCGAGACTTCCAGCGTCACGTCGGGAAACTGCTGCTGAAAGCCGGCATTACAACGCGCCAGCAGCGTCGCGCCAATACCCGCCGGGCTGGTGATGCGCAACCTGCCGCTGGGGTTATCGCGCAGTCGCTCAATCGCCTGATCGGCGCGTTCGCTGGCCTGTAGCATCTCCTGACAGTGAATCAGGTAACGTTCACCAGCAAAGGTCAGATTCAGCTGGCGGGTGGTACGGTTCAGCAAACGTAAGCCGAGCGACTGTTCCAGCTGGCTGATGCGTTGGCTGACGCTCGATTTTGGTAGCCCGGCGCGGCGTGCCGCTGCAGTAAAGCTGCCGCCCTCTGCCACCAGCGCAAACAGCGCCATATCCTGTAACTGCTTAAACATGATTGTTCACCTGAGACGAACACTCTGTGATTGATTGTCCATCTTATCACTCCAGTTTACAGCATCTACAATTAACCCACTAACCTGAGGAGAATTGAGATGAATAACAGAGCGATTGCAATCAATCCGGAAAATCCACAGCAGTTTATTGAAATTCAGCCAGAGCGTCCGACGCCGGGTGAATATGATTTGTTGGTGGAAGTGAAGGCCGCATCGGTCAACCCGGTGGATACCAAAGTGCATAAAGGCGCACAGAAGAATGGTCTGCAAGCGCCGCGGGTTCTGGGCTGGGATGCCAGCGCCGTGGTGCTGGAAACCGGCAGCAAAGTCAGCGGTTTCAAACCCGGCGACGAGGTTTATTATGCTGGCGATATCACTCGTCCGGGCAGTAACAGCACGCTGCAACTGATTGATGCGCGGATTACCGGTCACAAACCGAAAAGCCTCGACTGGGCAGCCGCTGCCGCTATTCCGCTGACCGCGCTAACCGCCTGGGAGGGCCTGTTTGAGCGGCTGAATATTCAGGATGCGCCGGAAGGTAAAACCCTGTTGATTGTTGGCGGCGCTGGCGGCGTTGGTTCACTGGCGATCCCGTTTGCCAAACTGCACAGCAAACTGAAAGTGATTGCGACCGCCTCACGCCCGGATTCCGTGCAGTGGTGCCTGGATCGCGGTGCTGACCTGACAATTAACTACAAGGATATGCCAGGCGAACTGGAGAAGCTGGGCCTGAAACAGGTGGATTATATTTTCTGCCTGAATGATACCGACGGCCACTGGGACACCATGGCGAAACTGATTGCGCCGCAGGGCCATATCTGCACCATTGTGGAAAATGAGCAGCCGCTGGATATGAATGAGCTGAAGCTGAAAAGCGCGGCGCTGCACTTTGAGTTTATGTATACCCGCAGCATGTATAACACGCCGGATATCGCCCGTCAGGGAGAAATTCTTGATGACGTCGCCGCATTACTGGATGCCGGTAAAATTGCCAGCACGCTAAATGAGACCTTGCAAGGACTGTCAGTGGAAACCCTGACTGAAGCTCATCAGCGCGTGCTGGAAGGCCATATGCGCGGAAAAGTAGTAATAGTGTATTAAGTATCAGCCTCTTTTTCTGGGGGAAATCCCCAGAAAAAGCCTTTTCCATTTCCAGACGATGAATGACTTATTGCCCATCAGGACAACGCCCTCCCCTCACATTAAATTGCCGATAAATTCACTTCTCTTGAACACTAAATATATTGAGTGATAATTAATTCACGACTTAACGTTAAAATAATCGCCAGAAAATCATAATCTGACCTGTTTGTTATTTTGCTGTCATGCCGATGTCAGCAGATAAAATATATAGTGACCTTTCAATATTCCCACTGGCCGACATTTTCGCCAGGCCAATAAGCGCGAAATATTTGCGAGGTAATTATGATCAACAAAATCATATTAATTATGGCTGGCGTGATTATTCTGGCGTTGGTCGCAATGCAACTCAGGTCATTGCCAGAAAAATCCGCCGCAAAATCAGCGACGCCGCCGTCAAAAGTTGGCGTAGTGACATTGCATAAACAGCCGGTCGAAATTACCACTGAATTGCCCGGCAGAACCATGCCATTTCGTCAGGCAGAAGTTCGGCCGCAAGTCAGTGGCATTATTCAGCAACGATTATTTATTGAGGGAGAAGAGATCGGCCTTGATCAACCGTTATATCAGATTAACGCTGCACTTTTCGAGGCAGAAGTCAGGCAAAGGCAAGCATCCCTGGCCCGCGCTAACGCCCAGCTACATATTGCCTCACAGCTACTGCATCGATATAACACCCTGGCTAAGCAAAATATTATTAGCCGTCAGGATTATGAAAATGCCGAGTCCGGCAAAAATCAATCTCAGGCTGATGTACTGGCGGCGCAGGCCGCGCTGGATACCGCTAATATTAATCTCTCTTTTACCCGCGTGCTTTCGCCACTGAACGGCATTATTGGCCGCTCGCGGGTGACTGAAGGTGCCCTGGTGACGGCTCAACAGGAAATGGCAATTGCCACTATTCAGCAAATTGATCCTATTTATGTCGATATCGTGCAGTCCAGCAGCGAACTGCTGCGTCTGCGGCAAATGCTCGACAGCGGTGAATTAAGCCGTGGCAGTGCAAAAATGTCCGCCAGCGTGCAGTTACGACTTGAAGACAATACGGAATACGCCCATCAGGGCACATTACAATTTGCCGAAGTAACGGTCGATCGCTCAACCGGCTCCATCGTGCTGCGCGCCCTGTTTCCCAACCCGGAACGCCTGCTTTTGCCCGGTATGTTTGTTAAAGCGAGTCTGAACCAGGGTATCGCTGCCGAAGGATTATTGATCCCCCAGCGCGGCGTCACCCGCTCAGTACAAGGAGATTCGCTGGTTCTGCTGGTTAATGACAGCAATATCGTTGAGCAACGAGTTATCCGCACCGCACAGGCCATTGACGATAGTTGGTTAGTGACGCAGGGCGTTAAACCGGGTGACAGAGTCATTATCGAGGGCAGCCAAAGAGTAAAACCAGGGATGACAGTAGCGGTTGAGGAGTGGCGCTCGTCTGCGGATGACATCGCCACCGCTGCCGGAGGGCGCGCCTGATGGCTACTTTCTTTATTGCGCGTCCGGTTTTGGCATGGGTTATTGCCATATTGATCATGCTGTTTGGTGGCCTGGCGATGTTCTCGATGCCGGTCAGTCAATTCCCGGCCATTGCCCCGCCAACCATCAATATTCATATCAACTGGCCCGGCGCTTCAGCCAAAACCGGGCAAGATTCTGTGGTGCAGGTTATCGAGCAGCAGATGAATGGCCTTGATAATCTTGAGTACATGTCATCTGAAAGTCATTCTGATGGCAGCATGACCATCGTGTTGACCTTTTCTCAGCGTACCAATGCCGATACCGCGCAAGTTCAGGTGCAGAATAAAATCTCGCTGGCGCAACCGATGCTGCCGGTCGAAGTGCAACAACAGGGTATTCGGGTAACCAAAGCACCGGCAAATAACCTGTTGTTTCTCGGTTTTATCTCCAAAGATGGCAGCATGTCGCGCCAGGATATCGCGGATTATGTTGCAACGTTTATTCAGGATCCGATCGGTCGCACCGCTGGCGTAGGGGACTTCCAGCTTTTTGGATCGCCTTACGCGATGCGGATATGGCTCGATCCGGCAGCATTATTTAAATTCAATCTGACGGCAACGGATGTCAGCCGCGCGGTGAGTGAACAAAATATTGAAATTTCATCCGGTCAGTTAGGCGGCCTGCCCGCCGCGCGAGGACAGGAAATAAACGCGACGATTCAGGGAGCAACGCGCCTGCAATATCCGGAGGAATTCGCTGCCATTCTGATTAAAACCAACAGCGATGGATCTCAGGTTCGCTTAGGTGACGTGGCAAAAGTTGAGCTGGGGGCGCAAAACTATGCGGTAACCTCCTGGTACAACGGGGAGCCCGCTGCCGGGCTTGCGGTGCGAGTTGCCAGCGAGGCGAATGCGCTTGATACCGCAAAAGCGGTGTATGCCACTCTTGATCAGCTGCGGCCTTTTTTCCCGCCGGGTTTTGAAGTCGTCACCAACTATGACTCGACGCCTTTTATTAGTCTCTCGATTAAGAATGTGGTGAAAACACTTATCGAAGCCATTGTGCTGGTCTTCGTTATTATGTTTCTTTTTTTGCAAAATTTAAGAGCAACATTGATCCCAACCTTAGCTATCCCGGTTATTTTACTCGGGACATTTGGCGTACTTTCTACCCTCGGTTACAGCATCAATACGCTGACCATGTTTGCGATGGTACTCGCTATTGGGCTATTGGTGGACGATGCCATTGTGGTGGTAGAGAACGTTGAGCGCCTTATGCAGCAGCAGAAACTGTCACCGGTACAGGCGACACGGCAATCGATGAAGCAGATTAGCGGCGCGCTGTTTGGTATGACAATGGTGTTATCCGCGGTGTTTATCCCGATGATGTTTTTTAGCGGTTCGACCGGCGTTATCTATCGTCAGTTCGCGATTACCATTATTACCGCGATGGTTTTATCGCTATTTATCGCCCTCATTTTTACCCCCGCCCTTTGCGCCACGCTGTTGAAAACGCCCACTGCCGATCGCCATCAGGGACGTTTTTTCCAAAACATAAATCGATTTATTGAGCAAATAACAGATCGTTACAGCAACCTGGTCGGTCACTGTATTACGCGTCCTTTACGACTTATCGCTCTGTATATTCTGCTGATTGTGGTAACGGTAGTGATGTTTATCCGCTTACCTGGCTCATTTCTGCCGCAGGAAGATCAGGCATTTTTGTTTGTGCAGATAACCACTCCCGCCGGCTCCAGTGCTGAACGCACACAGCAAATACTGCATCAAGCCAGTGAATACTTGCTGACGAAAGAGAAAGACACGGTTTTATCCGCATTTATCGGCTCCGGATTTAATTTTGGTGGGCGTGGCCAAAATACCGGGATGATCTGGGTGCGGTTATTACCCTGGGAGCAGAGAACCGCGCCGGCTCAGCATGCCGAAGCGGTTACGCAGCGGCTTAATGCCGTGTTCAGGGAGCAGCTCAGGGATGCAAACGTGGTTGTCTCAATGCCGCCATCGGTCAGGGAACTGGGTAATGTGGCAGGTTTTAATCTCCAGTTAATGAATCAGGCGGGCCTCGATCATCAAGCCTTTCTGGCCGCACGTAACTTGTTTATCGACCAGGCGCGTCAAAGCGCAATACTGGCGAATATTCGGGTAAATAGCGTTGAAGATGCTGCGCAATATCAACTGGTAATTGATAAAGAGCGGGCCAAAGCGTTAGGTGTGCCATTAAATGAAATTAATCAAACATTATCACTCGCCTGGGGGTCGGGATATATCAATGACTTTATCGATCGCGGACGCGTCAAGCGCGTTTATATTCAGGGGCAGGCAGAATCACGTATGCAACCTGATGACCTGCACAAATGGTATGTGCGTAATGAACTGGGAAATATGGTGCCGTTTTCATCCTTCGCGGCGGCAGAATGGGGGGTGGGTTCGCAGAAGCTGACGCGATATAACGGCGTTCCCGCCTATAATATCCAGGGCGTTCCGGCGAGCGGTTACAGTTCAGGCGATGCGATAGCAGAAATAGAGCGCCTTGCCGCCACCCTGCCGGACGGTGTGGGCTACGACTGGACCGGTCTCTCCTATGAAGAGAGGAAAGCCGGGTCGCAGACGGCGATGCTGTACTTAATGTCTTTGATGGTGATTTTTTTATGTCTGGCAGGGCTTTATGAAAGCTGGAGCATTCCTTCAATTGTGATACTGGCGGTGCCTGGCGGCATTATTGGCACAGTACTGCTGATGCTGCTTCGTGGGCTGGCAAATGATGTTTACTTCCAGATTGGCTTACTGACCACCATAGGACTGGCAGCAAAGAATGCCATCCTGATTGTTGAGTTTGCCAAAGCACATTATGACTCAGGGGGAAGTGCCACTGAATCCGCTATGCTCGCCGCACGCCAGCGACTGCGGCCGATAGTCATGACCTCACTGGCTTTTATGCTGGGTGTTCTTCCGCTATTTTTTGCCAGTGGTGCTGGAGCAGCCAGCCAGAATGCAATTGGCACTGCGGTGCTCGGCGGAGTGTTAGCCTCGACTTTTCTGGTGATCCATTTTGTTCCGGTTTTCTTTGTTATTATTACCCGAATTTTTCGCATCAAGCGGAAAAATAAGCACGATGCCAGCATCTTTCCGCAGGTTTAAATCAGATTGACACACAGCCGCTGATTAATTCAGTTAATTACCAACAGGATATTAATACAGGAGTTGTCAATGGACAGACATCATGAAACAGTCGCTCACTTGTTAATCTGGATAGAAGAAAACATCCGTTACCCAATAAAAATAACTGACGTAGTTAAAAAATCAGGCTATTCAAAATGGTATCTACAAAAGTTATTTCGCAAGATAACCAATGAAAATCTGGCAAGTTACATCAGAAACAGAAAGTTAGAATTGGCAGCACGGGATCTCCATGAAACGGATTATAGCATTAGCTATATTTGTTATAGTTATGGCTTTGAGTCGCAGCAGGCATTTTCACGCGTCTTTTCCAGGCGATTCAGGCAACCGCCGTTGAAATATCGTCAAAGTAAAAGAAATGTAAGCACCGCTCATTCTGTCAGCTTTGTCATCCCAGGGTAATTTTGATGACAGCTTCAATTGATACAGTAAAGCGATGAAACGCAATCAATAAATTTACAATGACAATATTAAATAAAGAGGAAAAGAGATGAAAATTAAGTCCATCGCCGCGCTCGCTGTTATTTCACTGTTTGCGACTAAAAATGTTATCGCAGCAGATCTTATTTCGTCTGATTACGGTAAAGAAAAAATAGGTGTCATTAGCGTTAGCGGCATGTCAACACCGTCAGAAGTATCAGGAAAGCTCAGAGAAAAGGCTGTTGAAGCCGGTGCAACCGCCTATAAAATTATTGCTACCGGAGGCAACAACAGGCAGTTTGGTGTTGCAGTTATCTATCGCTAAACAACGCTATTCCCGCTCACATATCTTCAATCGATAATGAGATTGCCTGTCTTTGATGGATTATTCTTCCCCATCAGGACAGGCAACGAAAACAATGATCACAACGCCTCAACTGAAACACGACTGGCAGATAAAATCGCCCTGTTACTGGCTATATCCGGGGCATTTATCCTCAAGGTGAAGCCAAAGGTATTTACGCCATTTTCACTGCGGGCAAAAGCTTCTCCGCCATGCATCAGGGCAACAGCCTTGACGATAGCCAGCCCTAATCCATGGTGAACACTGCTCAGATTACGCGCCTCATCGACACGATAGAAGCGCTCAAACAGTCGGCTTAAATGCTGAGGTTCAATCGGCTCCCCCACATTTGATACCGCAATATAAGTAAAATTTCCTTGTTGTGACAATGCAACCCCGACTGAGCTACCTGCTAGCGCATAACGCGCGCTATTTTCCAGCAAATTAGCCAGTGCCCGATGAAAGAGTCTTTTATCAATCATTACCTGAACATCCCCAATCACATCGATATTGATATTTTTCTCGAGGAAAGAGGGTTCGACATATTCGCAGGTTTTGTGTGTTTCTTCACGCAGTGATACCTGACTGAGCTCAACCGCATGCTGACCAGCCTGAGCGTGTGAAAGGAACAGCATATCATTCACAATCGATGCCATACGCCCCAGCTCTTCCAGATTCGATTCAAGCAGTTCGCCAAGCTCGTCAGAGGCTCCCGGACGCGACAAGCCGAGTTGAGTTTGACCGATCAGATTAGTAAGAGGGGTTCTGAGTTCGTGCGCAACATTAGCATTAAAGCTTTCAAGCTGTTTCCAGGCGACTTCCTGACGCTCAAGGACACCATTAAAAGAGACCGCTAATGAATACAGTTCATCCGGCAAGGTATCACAATCAAGACGCTGGAACTGTTTGCCCGGTGCAAGGCAATTTGCCTGTTCGCTCAGTTTTCTTACCGGACGTAATCCATAACGTGCGAGAAAATAACTTAACATCACCACCAGAATCAGCCCTGCAAGTGAAATAAACACCAGAGAACGGGTGAATTCGTTAAGAGTTGCATAATAAGGTTTGGATTTAATCGCGACAATAAATTTTACTTCTGGTCTTTCCCCCAGAGGTTTGAGGGTCTCAACCAGAATATACAGCGGGTAGGATTCATTCTGATGCTGAACAGTTGAAAACCCTTCGGGCAAGCCATCATAGTTTATTTTATCGGCTACTTCGCCGCCCAAATTAAATTTTCTGTCTTTGCTGAGAACAAGATAGTCAACCTTCCTTCCCTCATGCTCGGTTAACGTCGCTATCTTATCTTTGACATTCGACCAGTGACTGGCACTTCCCTGGGTAGAAATATATTTTGCCATTAGCGAGTGACGGAAGATAAGTTCTTTCTGCATCAGGTTTTCCAGCGATGAGAATAACGATGTTCTCAAAAAGCAATTGGAAATCAACATAATAACAATCAGCAGTGTGGCAAACAGGCAGGTCAGCCGAAGGGAAATAGAGGTTTTCATGGCGCATACTCCCGATGAGTAATGCGCGAAGTGCGCGTTTCCAACACATATCCCATGCCGCGCGCAGTATGAATAAGTTTATCCTCATAGGGTACGTCAATTTTATTACGTAACCTCTTAATGGCAACTTCAACCACATTTGCATCACTGTCGAAATTCATATCCCAGACTTCTTCAGCGATCATCATCTTCGACAGAATTTTTCCCTGATGCCTGGCCAGAAGACTTAATAATGAAAACTCTTTTGCCGTCAGATCAATGCGGATGCCAGCGCGAAAAACTTTCCGCGCAATAAGATCGATTTGCAGATCGTCAATGCACAGATGCTGAGGATCGCTGGCATCGGACATTTTTCGCCGCAGCAAAACCTGAATACGTGCCACCAGCTCAATCAATGAGAACGGTTTAGCCAGATAATCATCCGCTCCGGATCGCAGCCCTCGCACTCTTTCATCAACCGAACTTCTTGCTGATAACATCAAAACAGCCGTTTGTTTCACTGCCCTGATCTTTTCCAGCACGGCATAGCCATCGAGGCCTGGTAACATTACATCGAGGATGATCACGTCATAATCATGTTGTAGAGCCAGGAATAATCCTTCATTGCCATCTTCCGCAACATCAACAGAATAGCTCTGTTCAACCAGCGCACGGCGAATATAGGATGAGGTTTTTTGCTCGTCTTCCACTAACAGTAAACGCATAAGTTCGACTCTCCGTAGTCTTAAAGAACAGAACAATTTTACCTGTCTATTCTGTCAACTTACTTACGTCAAACTTGCAAATTTGTCAGCAAACCACGGTATAACCGGTTAGGGAATTCGCCTCAGCGATTCCCTAACATCTCCTTGACTAATTCGACGCAGCGCAGAAAACGACTGTCGTAATCATCCTCTTCAACATGCACAAATGGAACCTGGTTATCGTTAAGCATGGTGATAAGCAGATCCTGAAACTCCTTACGATCCACCGAGCTGCCGAGACTACGCAGACCGTCTGCCACCCATGGCACGTTATTCTCCACCAGGATCACCAGGTCAAAGCGGTACTCATCAATCAGCGCCTGCACAAACGGATGCTCACGCCCTTCATACTTTTTACAAAATGCCTGAGTAGTGACAAAATCGGTATCGATAAACGCCACTTTATTGGCATATTTAACTGCAAAATCAATATATTGCGCCTGACCCAGCGCGATTTTGTCGTAGTCCGAATATTGCAACGCCATCTCATCACCACCGAGATGCGAGAAGACGTAATCGCGACCAAACTCCCACGCACTGGTAGTATTAAAGATATTCGCCAGCTTATTAACCAGCGTCGATTTCCCGCTCGATTCGCCACCGAGAATCGCCACGGTGCGCACGAAGAACGGTTTCACTTCCGTCGGAATGTAGTCCCAGTAGCGGAAAGGATCCTGGCGAATCTGCGCACCGCTAATGTTCATAAACGATCGTTTTGGATCGATCAGCACCGATTCAATACCCAGATGCTCCGAATATTGTGCTGCGTCCTGCTCTTCGCTGGTATAAACGCGGTTTGGCTCAATACCCTGCTTCGCCATAAACGCCGTGATGCCCTGGCTCCAGACATCCCAGCCGTGCGGATAAGGCTCCATTCCCTCTTCGTTAAACGAGTGAATGCGAATATTTTTCTGATATTTAAATGTTTGCAGCAGCCAGCGCAGGCGGTCACTGATGGTCGGCTGTTGTGACATGGCACTGTTTTCAAACAGCATCTTATCGCGCGGTTCGTCATATCCCATAATGATATGCAGCTCATCCACCTGGCTACAGGCGCGCTGAATCAGATAGATATGACCGGTGTGTAACGGATAAAATTTACCGAACAGCACACCGACAGTTTTTTCACGACGCGGAAACTCCAGCCCCAAATAACGATGCAGCGCCTCCAGCTTTTGCGCGCTGGGGCTTTTGATTTTGGCATTCAGTAACTGACTGAGATAGCCTTTGGTCATGCCGCTGGCGTCCGCCACCTGTTGCAGAGTGTGGCCCTGCTGGCGAATAGCCGTTTTCAGATAATCAAATGACGACATGAACTGCCTCCTGCATATCAATCCGGAATACACTGACCACCTGACGCCGGGAATGCCCGGCGCAGGAAATTATAAATCTTCGAGAATCGCCAGCGCGTCAGCCAGTTTCTTTACACCAAATACCTGCATATTTTCCGGCGGTTTTTTCGGCACATTAGCGGCCGGAACAATGGCGCGGCGGAACCCATGCTTGGCGGCTTCAGAAATACGCTCCTGACCGCTTGGCACCGGACGGATCTCTCCGGCAAGGCCGACTTCACCGAATACCACCAGATCCTGCGGCAACGGACGGTCGCGCAGACTGGAGACCATAGACAACATCAGCGCCAAATCGGCACTGGTTTCCGTCACCTTGACGCCACCCACCACATTGACGAACACATCCTGATCGGCCATTTGCAGGCCACCATGTCGATGCAGTACCGCCAGCAAAATCGCCAGGCGGTTCTGCTCCAGCCCCACCGCGACACGACGCGGATTGCCCATCATCGAATGATCAACCAGCGCCTGGATCTCAACCAACAGCGGACGCGTCCCTTCCCACAGCACCATTACCGAACTGCCTGAGGTCACTTCATCACCGCGCGACAGGAAGATTGCCGAAGGATTGCTGACTTCACGCAGCCCCTGCTCAGTCATGGCAAACACCCCCAGCTCATTCACCGCACCAAAGCGGTTTTTATGGCTGCGCAGCGTGCGGTAGCGAGAATCGGCATCGCCATCCAGCAGTACCGAACAGTCGATACAGTGTTCCAACACTTTTGGACCGGCCAGCGAGCCGTCTTTGGTGACATGGCCCACCATTACTATCGCCACACCGCGCGTTTTGGCGAAGCGGGTCAGGTAAGCGGCGGTCTCACGCACCTGCGCGACGCTGCCAGGCGACGACTGAATATCCGCCATATGCATCACCTGGATTGAGTCAATCACCATTAGCTTCGGCTGTTCCTGCTCGGCGATCAGACAGATCTGCTCGATGCTGGTTTCCGACAGCATATTGAGATTTTCGGTGGGCAGGCCTAATCGATGCGCACGCATCGCCACCTGTTGTAGCGACTCTTCACCCGTGACGTACAGGGTTTTCATTCCTTCCGACAGCTTACACAACGTTTGCAGCAGCAGAGTACTTTTTCCTGCGCCGGGGTTACCGCCAATCAGGATAGCACTGCCAGGCACCACGCCGCCGCCGAGCACGCGGTCAAACTCTTTAAAGCCGGTGGTAAAACGCGGCAGAGCTTCAAGGCTGATCTCAGAAAGTTTCTGCACCCGGCTGGTGCCGGCGCTACCGGCGTATCCCGAGAGACGCTCGTTACGCGCCACCGTGGGTGAAGCGGCAAGGCGCACTTCAGTAATGGTATTCCAGGCTTGGCAGGCGCTACATTGCCCCTGCCAGCGCGGATAGTCTGCGCCACATTCGTTGCAAACGAAGGCGCGTTTTACCGCTTTTGCCAAATTTTATCCTTAGATTAACGCTCTTCGTGAATCAGGCTGCCGCTGAGAATACAGAACACGCCCATCAAATCCGCATGGCGGATTGTCACTTCGGTTTTTTCATTTACGGTCGGTTTGGCGTGATACGCAATGCCAAGCGCGGATGCAGCGATCATCGGCAGATCGTTCGCTCCGTCGCCGATCGCCACGGTTTGATCTTCTGCGATAGCAAACTTCTTCGCCAGCTCCAGCAGCGTTTTCGCTTTATATTGCGCATCAACGATCTGGCCGATCACTTCACCGGTCAGCTTGCCATCACAGATCTCCAGCTCGTTGGCCGCCACCGCCGCCAAATGCAGCTTGTCACGCAGATATTCTGCATAGTAGGTAAAACCACCGGACGCGATAGCGACCTGCCAGCCAAGAGCCTGTAGCTTCTGTACCAGCGTGGTTAAGCCTGGCATTAATGGCAGCTCATCGCGAACCTGTTTGAGAATATTGGCGTCGGCGTCTTTCAGCGTGGCAACACGCTGACGCAGGCTGGCCGCAAAATCGAGTTCACCGCGCATTGCCCGCTCGGTCACTTCCGCGACCTGCTCACCGCAGCCTGCCAGTTTAGCGATTTCGTCGATGCACTCAATCTGGATAGCCGTCGAGTCCATATCCATCACCAGCAGACCCGGGGTTTTCAGATGAGGTATTTTGCCCAGCGGCGCCACATCCAGCCCGACGTCATGCGCCAGTTTGGTCGCGCGCGGCGTCAGCGACCCGGCCAGACGAATCACCTGATAATCATCCACGCACCAGGCGCTGACGATCACCATCGCAGCACCCAGCTGGTGCTGATACTGGGTCAGACGAGCTTTATCGAGCTGACGCCCGTAAAGCAACCAACCGGTACGCCCGGCACGATAATCCAGCGGCATCACTTCGTCGCCGCTAAGAGAAAGAGGTAAACCTGGCCAGAGAGAGACATCGGAAGGCAGGTCACACCAGGTCAGACGATTTGGCATTACAGCTCCTGTAGGGGACATATCAGGCTGCGTAAGGTTTCGCTACGCAACCTAAACAAAACCACGCAAGAGGCTACCTTGTATGCCGCGCTTCTGGCAACATAAACTGTCGAAAACAGCGTCTTCGCTGTTCACAAAATTCAAAGGTTAGAGATGGCTAAAGCTAAACTGAAATTTCGCCTGCATCGTACCGTGATTGTACTGATCTGCCTGACGCTACTGGTCGTACTGATGCAGGGCGCATCGTGGTTCAGCCTCGGCCATCAGATGGCGCGATCCGGCCAGGTAGAAGAGCTGGCGCGCACCCTGACAAAACAGGTGGCTTTTAGCCTGACGCCGCTGATGGAAAACAGCGAGGATAATCGCCAGCAGATTCAGGCGCTGCTCGGCCAGATGACCGATCGCAGCCGGATTCTGGATGCCTCGGTGTATAACGATGATGGCACTCTGCTGGCGCGTAGCGGCGAAAACATTAATGTGCGCGACCGTCTGGCGCTTGACGGAAAGCGCGCCGGTAGCTATTTCAATCATCAAATTGTGCAGCCGCTGGCAAGCAACGGCAGCCCGCTGGGATTCTTGCGCGTCACGCTGGATACCCACGTACTGGTGACCGAGGCCAAACAGGTCGACAACACCACCAATATTCTGCGCCTGATGATGCTGCTGGCGCTGGCGATTGGCATCATTCTGACGCGTACTCTGCTGCGTGATCGCCGCACACGCTGGCAGCAATCACCGTTCCTGCTGACCGCCAGCACTCCGGTTAAAGAGGACGATGAAGAAGAAGCTGACGCTGGCGAAACGGTAAAAGAAGAGAAAGCCTGATTACGAGGGAGTAAGTGAATAGGTAATGTTGCAGAATAACTGCCGGTTACTGGGGCGGTGAGAATACCGCCCCCGGGTTCAGCAGAGATTTACTCTTTGTCACCCAACAGCACTGATTCCAGCGCGATTTTAATCATATCGTTAAACGTCGTCTGACGTTCAGCCGCGGTGGTCTGCTCATGGGTACGGATATGGTCAGACACGGTACAGATGGTCAGCGCTTTAGCACCAAACTCAGCCGCCACACCGTAAATGCCCGCCGCTTCCATTTCCACACCGAGGATGCCGTATTTCTCCATCACGTCGAACATCTGCGGATCTGGCGTATAGAACAGATCAGCAGAGAAGATGTTGCCAACGCGCGCATCAACACCGAGCTGTTTAGCTGCGTCTACGGCGTTACGCACCATGTCAAAATCAGCAATCGCCGCGAAATCGTGATCTTTAAAACGCAGACGGTTAACTTTGGAATCGGTGCAGGCACCCATACCAATCACCACGTCACGCAGTTTCACATCCGCACGAACCGCACCGCATGAACCGACACGAATGATTTTCTTCACGCCAAAATCGGTGATCAGCTCTTTGGTGTAAATCGAGCAGGACGGAATGCCCATGCCGTGGCCCATTACGGAGATTTTACGGCCTTTATAAGTACCGGTGTAACCAAGCATGCCACGCACGTTATTCACTTCAACCGCGTCGTCGAGGAAGGTTTCAGCAATATGCTTAGCACGCAGCGGGTCGCCCGGCATCAGAACCACGTCAGCGAAATCACCCATCTCGGCGTTAATATGAGGCGTTGCCATTTAGTATTCCTTAATTAGTCAGTGTGGGGCCAGCAAGCGCGGCCCCGAAGTGGTTGCATTGTGCTGCAATCACAGCATATTTTTGCCGTAATCCATATCGGACAGGCCAAAGTATTTCGCCACGGTCTGGCCGATATCGGCGAAAGTTTCACGGTATCCCAGCGAGCCTGGCTTCACATTCGGGCCGTAGATCATAATCGGAATGTGCTCACGCGTATGATCGGTACCTGGCCAGGTTGGGTCACAACCGTGGTCGGCGGTGAGGATCAGAATATCGCCCTCTTTTACCAGTGCCATCAGCTCCGGTAAACGACGGTCAAACAACTCCAGCCCGCCGGCATAACCCGCTACGTCGCGACGATGGCCCCAGGCCGAATCGAAGTCAACGAAGTTGGTAAAGACGATGGAGTTATCCGGCGCGGATGCCATCTCTTTAATCGTGGCATCAAACAGCGCATCAAGACCGGTGGCTTTGACCTTTTTGGTGATACCAACATGGGCATAGATATCGGCAATTTTACCCACCGAAATCACTTCACCGCCCTGCTCATCCACCAGCTTTTTCAGCATGGTTGGCGCTGGCGGCTCTACCGCCAGATCGTGACGGTTACCGGTACGCTCGAACTGACCGGCTTTATCACCCACAAACGGACGCGCAATCACGCGGCCGATGTTATAGCCGCCTTCGGTCAGCTCTTCACGAGCGATTTCGCACAGCTCATACAGACGGTCGAGGCCGAACGTCTCTTCATGACAGGCAATCTGGAACACCGAGTCAGCAGAAGTATAGAAAATCGGCTTGCCGGTTTTCATATGCTCTTCACCCAGCTCATCAAGCACTACGGTGCCGGAAGAGTGGCAGTTACCGAGGTAGCCCGGTAAATTGGCGCGCTCTACCAGCTTGTCCAGCAGTTCCTGCGGAAAGCTGTTCTGCTTGTCACTGAAGTAGCCCCAGTCAAACAGCACCGGTACACCGGCGATTTCCCAGTGGCCCGACGGCGTATCTTTACCAGACGACAGCTCGCTGGCGTAGGCGTAAGCACCAATAATTTCGGCGTTAGGATCCAAGCCCGGCGGGAAAGTGCCCGTGGATTCTTCCGCGGCTTTGCCGAGGCCCAGTGCGGTCAGATTTGGCAGATGCAGTGGCCCTTTACGCCCATGATCCGCTTCACCTTTAAAGCACGCCTCAGCAATGTGGCCCAGGGTATCCGAGCCTTTATCGCCGAACTTGTCGGCGTCTTTGCTGGCACCGATTCCGAAGGAATCAAGCACCATGATAAATGCACGTTTCATCCTGCTCTCCTGCGTATCAACGCGATGAGGATTAAAAAATAGCGATCAGAATAGTATGACGCTTATTCAGTAATTCTGCGATAGATAACTGGTGTAGATTGCGGCGCACTATCGCTGACTGCGATCGCCGATTTCAGCGCCAGGGCAGCTTCCTGCCAGCTGGCCTCGCTGGAGGCGTGAATAATTGCCAGCGGACGCTGCGCATCAATCTGTTCACCGAGCTGTGCCATATCGCTAAGTCCAACGCTGTAATCAATGCTGTCGCTGGCGCGGCGACGGCCACCGCCCATCGATACCACCGCCATACCCAACGCGCGGGTGTCCATGGCGCTGACGATGCCGGAGCGATCGGCATAGACCGCTTTGCTCAGCATCGGCGCTGGCAGATAGCGGTCGAGATTATCAATAAAGTCAGTAGGGCCGTTTTGCGCCGCCACCATGCGCGCAAAGATCTCTGCGGCTTTGCCGTTATCCAGCACCGCTTGCAGTTTAGCGCGGGCATCTTTTTCATCGACGGCCAGTGAACCCGAGATCAGCATTTCGGCGCTCAGCGCCATCGTCACTTCATACAGACGTGGATTACGGTAAGCCCCGGTCAGGAACTGCACCGCTTCACGCACTTCCAGCGCGTTACCGGCGCTGGATGCCAGCACCTGGTTCATATCGGTCAGCAGCGCGGTGGTTTTACAGCCTGCGCCATTCGCCACGCCAACAATCGCCTGCGCCAGCAGCTCAGATTGCTCGAAGGTCGGCATAAAGGCACCGGAACCCACTTTGACGTCCATTACCAGCGCATCGAGACCTTCGGCCAACTTCTTCGCAAGGATTGACGCGGTAATCAGCGGAATCGAGTCAACGGTAGCGGTGATGTCACGCGTCGCGTAGAAGCGCTTGTCAGCCGGTGCCAGCGAGTTAGTCTGGCCAATAATCGCCACGCCGACATCCTTGATGATGCGGCGGAATGTCTCATCATCCGGGAAAATATTAAAACCAGGAATCGCTTCCAGTTTATCCAGCGTACCGCCGGTATGGCCCAGCCCACGACCAGAGATCATTGGCACATAGCCGCCGCAGGCGGCAACCATGGGACCCAGCATCAGCGAGGTCACATCACCGACACCACCGGTCGAATGTTTATCGACGATCGGGCCATTGAGATTCAGCGATTGCCAGTTCAGCACCGTACCCGAATCACGCATCGCCATGGTCAGCGCCACACGTTCAGGCAGGGACATATCGTGGAAGTAAATGGTCATCGCCAGTGCAGCGATCTGCCCTTCAGAAACGGTGTTATCACGTACGCCATTAATAAAAAAGCGGATCTCATCTTCGTTCAGTGGCTGGCCATCGCGTTTTTTGCGGATAATTTCTTGCGGCAAAAACAAGGTAAACCCCCTGTTTAAAAAGGTAAGTGGGCGAGAAGTCTCTCGCCCGGATTATCTCGGAATACGGTGCAATATCATTGAAAACGGCGACGGCGTGCTTGCCGTCGTTACTGATTAGTAAGCAGATTTACTGGCTGCAACCTGATGACCGGCCGCGTTCAGCAGGCTGGTTAACAGGCTGGAAGCGCCAAAGCGGAAATGGCGCGCATCGGCCCAGTCGCTGCCAAGGATATCGTCAGCCAGTTTCAGGTAGATGGCGGCATCTTCTGCGCTGCGCACGCCACCAGCAGGTTTAAAACCGACGTCCGCTTTAACGCCTTTATCGCGGATAACCGTCATCATAATTTCGGCAACTTCCGGGGTGGCGTTAACCGGCACTTTACCGGTTGAGGTTTTGATAAAATCAGCACCGGCATCGATGGAGATTTCAGAAGCCTGACGAATCAGCGCCGCCTCTTTCAGCTCACCGGTTTCGATAATCACTTTCAGCAGCACATTGGCCGCCGCGCACGCCTCTTTACAGGCTTTCACCAGCTCAAAACCAACTTCGCTGTTGCCAGCCATCAGCGCGCGGTAAGGGAACACCACGTCAACTTCATCCGCGCCATAGGCAATTGCCGCACGGGTTTCTGCCAGCGCGATAGCAATATCATCGTTGCCATGTGGGAAGTTAGTGACCGTCGCGATGCGAATGTCCGGCGTTCCCTGCTCACGTAAGGTTTTACGGGCGATCGGGATAAAACGCGGATAAATGCAGATGGCAGCAGTGTTGCCAGCCGGGGATTTTGCCTGATGGCACAGCGCGATCACTTTCGCGTCGGTATCATCATCATTCAGGGTAGTCAGATCCATCAGTTTCAACGCGCGCAGCGCTGCAGCGGTTACATCAGTCATATTACTCTCCAAAACAGATTTAATGAGCCTTCCGACACAGGCCAGCTTCTATGTTATTATTCTAACAGTCCCAGCCCGCCATTGATGTGCGTTAACTCACAGTTGATTAAGAAACGTCTGCCATCATTCTACTCTGATTGTGACTTTAATCACATTAAATCAACCAAAGCCCGACCCTTAAAAACAAAAAAGCCGCGATGAAGATCCCTCATCGCGGCAATGTGATAATTTTCACATTTTAGTTACAGCGCGAGGAATACCCCGGCAATACTGGCACTCATCAGGTTAGATAAGGTACCGGCTATCACCGCTTTGATTCCCAGACTGGCGATATCGTGGCGGCGATTCGGTGCCATGCTGCCCAGCCCACCGATCAGAATGGCAATCGATGAAAGGTTAGCAAAGCCACACAGCGCAAAAGAGATTATCGCTTTAGTGTGATCGGAGATGACCTGCAGACCGGCAGCTGCCACTACCGCATCTTCTTTCAGATAGGCACCAAAATTAAGATAAGCAACGAATTCGTTCACGATCAGCTTCTGGCCGATAAACGAACCCGCGATCATGGCCTCTTCCCACGGCACGCCAATCAGAAACGCAACGGGTGCAAACAGATAACCGAGAATCAGTTCCATCGACAATTGCGGATAGTCAAACCAGCCACCGATACCAGAAAGAATTCCGTTCAGTAACGCAATCAGCGCGACAAAGGCCAGCAACATCGCACCGACATTCAGCGCCAGCTGCATACCCGAAGAAGCACCCGAGGCTGCCGCGTCAAGGATGTTGGCGGGCTTATCATCTTCCGCCACCATTTCAGCCGCATCGCGCTTGTCGAGGCTGGTTTCTGTTTCCGGCAGCATCAGCTTGGCAAACAATAACCCGCCAGGTGCGGCCATAAACGAAGCGGCGATCAGATATTCCAGCGGCACGCCCATCTGAGCATAGCCCGCCAGTACTGAGCCTGCTACGGATGCCAGTCCACCAGACATCACGGCAAACAGTTCGGAACGGGTCATGGTGGCGATATAAGGACGTACCACCAGCGGCGCTTCGGTCTGTCCGACGAAGATATTTGCCGTTGCCGACAGCGACTCTGTACGCGAAGTCCCCAGCAGTTTATGCAAACCACCACCGAGCAGACGAATCACCAGTTGCATAATACCGAGGTAATAAAGCACAGCGATTAACGAGGAGAAAAAGACAATAATTGGCAGTACGCGCAGTGCGAACACAAAGCCGCCGCCGCCGAACAGTTCAAACATTTTGTCCGACGCCAGGCCGCCAAACAGGAATGAAATCCCCTCATTACCATAGGCAATCACGCTGGAAACGCCCTGCGACATGCCCAGCAGCACGCTGCGCCCAACCGGTACATACAGCACTAATGCACCGATACCCACCTGCAATAAGAAGGCACCCAGCACCGTACGGAGTTTGATAGCTTTGCGGTTAGTCGACAGCAGGACGGCAAACAGCATCAGCGCCACCATGCCAATCAATCCCATGATAAGTTGCATTTTTCCCTCGTTATAATTTAAAAGTCGCGAAGTGACACGCCGAACAAAAATGGCGGATGTGCAAAAAGTCTTAAGCGCGGGCGATTATAACCACAGGGAAGCAGAAGGCACGGATTGAAGTCACACAAAAATACAAATAGAAGCAATTGTAAATTCTATAGGGTGATCTAAGTCACATTACTAGATGTGAAACAGGCGGCGGGTATTCTCACGCAGGGTATCGCGAATCAGTTCAGGCGCTTCATGACGTAATTCACACAGCGTTTGCCAGACATTAACTACCCGTTCCGGGCGATTAGGCTGGCCCTGAAATCCACACAGCGGCATATCCGGCGAATCGGTTTCCAGCAGCAGCGAAGCCAGCGGTAAACGGGCGATGGTCTCACGGGTTTTACTGGCGCGCGGATAAGTAATCGTACCGCCAACGCCAATCGCATAACCGGCTTTGATAAACGCTTCGGCCTGTTGCAGGCTACCGGCAAAACCATGAATCACTCCCCGCCGCGGCAGCTCAATGCGCCGCAGCTGCATCGCCAGTTTATCGTGCGTGCGCCGCGAGTGCAGAATCACCGGCAGATCATAATCACGTGCCAGTTTCAGCTGCGCGTCCAGCAACGCCTGCTGCTTATCAAACAGCGGATTCTCGATATAGAGGTCGAGTCCTATTTCGCCGATCGCGACCAGCTTTTTCGGGCGCTGCTTCAGATGCTGCTCCAGCAAAGCCACGGCGGCATCATTATGCTCAGCAATCGCCATCGGATGCAGTCCCAACGCGGCATACAGCGGCGGATAATTATCGGCCAGTGCCAGCACCTGTTGAAAACGCGAAGCGGCAACCGCAGGAACAATAATTTTTTCCACTCCCGCCGCAGTTGCCCGTTGCAGGCTGTCACTTTCATGCCCGCTGAAGGGCGGAAAATCAAAATGACAGTGGGTATCGACAAAACTCATGCGCGTGATCCCTCATCATAGTCTGCATCATTGCCGGCAACCGGATCGCGTATAATCGTGGTGTTAGCTGGCTGATTCGCCACCGCAGCAGGTGGCATGACAAACCGCGGCCGCAGGGGCGTCTCACTGTCACTCAGCCACTGACCGAGGGTCGCGAGAAAATAGCGGCCACAGCGGCGTCCTAAATGATAATCCTGATTCAGTGAAGCTATCCGACTTCCCAGTGCACTGCTGGCCAGCGGTTTCGGTGGAAAGATCTCCAGCACCCGCAGTTTACCTGGTGGATTATCAATAAATTGCTGAGTGTCATGATAGCTTTGCTCATGCTGCTGCATCACATTGACCAGGGGTCGCAGCGCACTTTCGCTCAGCCAACGCTCCATACGTTTGATCCACTGTGGGGTATAATGCATCTGCGAAGGCACGGTGCGGATCACCACGATGGTATCCGCGCCCCGCCGTGCTGCTTCACGAACCGGTATCGCATCGCTGATGCCGCCATCCAGATAACTGATACCGTCCAGATCGACACCCGGCCGATAGAATCCCGGAATAGCGCTGGATGCTTTAATAATATTCAGCCAGTTATCAGCCGTTGGCGCAAAATACCCCGGTGTATAGTCATCACTGCGGCAGGCACACATATAAAACTCTTTGCCGCTGCTGAACATCTTTTGTGCACTGGTAATTGCCAGCGGAAACTCTTTCGCTGTGATATCCAGTAACCAGTCGAGATCGATCAGATGACCACCGCGCACAAAACGCAGCGGATTGAAAAACAGTTTATTGGTGGTATAGCGGGTGATGACCCGACGCGCATAGCCAGGTTGAGCACAGACAAAAGCCGACAGATTTTGTGCTCCGGCAGAGGTACCGAGCATCAGATCAAAGGGATTGAAATGCGCACGCTGAAATTCATCCAACACGCCAGCGGTAAAAATGCCACGTTGCCCACCGCCTTCACATACCAGCGCGATTTTACCTGGTTTAAAAGGTTTTAATGCCAGTGGCTCAATATTGCCCAGCGTAATGGGGATGCGTTTGCCCAACAGCTCATTCCTTAAAGATGCTTTTCCGATGTTTTCTGCGTGTTGCAGCTTAACGGAGTTATAACATCTGAGGACAAGCGATGACAAACCAGGTAGCCCTTATTGCAAAGGCTCCTTAGCAACAGTGACGTTTGGCTCGCCGTGCTGCTGCTCTCTGCCGTAATCCTCCTGGAGAATTCCGGAGAACCAGTCATTATTCCCTGCGACCCAGGCGCAATCGTTATCAAACCATTCCGCCCATATTAACCACAGTTGGCCTTTCCATTGCTTGTACTTACCAACGATGATGTCGCTATTCATGACTGGTCTCCGCTAACAGAGCTTAATCGAAACAGATATCCGATTTAACTAAGGTCTTTTACGACCGGTAAACAGGCTGACGAGGAACAGAATGATACCAACGACGAAGACAATTTTCGCTGCCCACGCGGCTGTACCCGCCAAACCACCAAAACCTAATGCGGCTGCAATCAGCGCAACGATCAGAAAAATAATACCCCAACGAAACATAAGCCTCTCCTTCACCATAGTTAAAATCGAACTGCCTGTCTCAATACCGTTCGGAGAAATAATCCCTCGAACCTATTCTCTTTCTTTTTTGGTTAGTGACCTTATTGCGCGGCTTTTATCAAGCCGCGCGGTACTGAAGATTAAGGTTTGACTACCACGTCATTCTTAACGCTTTTCACGCCTTCAATGGCTTTAGCAATTCCTTCAGCACGCTCTGACTGTGCTTTATTCTCAACCGTACCGGAAAGCTGAACCACACCGTCGTTGGTTTCTACTTTCACATTACGTGACGGCACAATGTCGTCTGCTAATAGTTTAGCTTTAATTTCGCTGGTTGTAGCGGCATCACCTGCATAACCACTCATTGACTGAGATTTACCGTCTTTAACGTGCAGTTTGTCACTGACGGATTTAACGCCTTCAACTTTCTTGGTCAACGCGACCGCTTTTTCAGCCTGATCCTGAGAGGTAACGAAACCGCTCAGGGTTACCACGCCAGAATGGGTCTCGACTGAAATATCGGTGCTTTTGATCGCATCGTCGTCAACCAATGCTGCTTTTACTTTCGCTGTGACTGAGCTGTCGCCCATGTAGCCATCGACTTTTTTCATAGAACTATCGATTTTAGAACCCGCGCTTTCGGTAGTGCTTGCAGCCATAGCGGAACCGCTAATCAGCGCAGAACCTACCATTACAGCCATCAGAGTTTTTGCAATCTTAGTCTTGTTCATCGATATATTCCTTCTTTCTGTTGATGCGCCCACAATCGTGAGATTTACAGCTACAAACGGCGTAACTGTTGAAACGGGGATTGGGTAAAACACCACATGAATCAGCACCCGATAGAAATAATCATAGTCAACGATCAGGATTTAGCAGGCGTTTATGGTTTAAAAACCGGCAAAAGCCGAAAAACAGAGGTTTTTTAGGAGGAGTCTGTGTGAAAAGGGCAAAGAGTGAGCGGTTTTACGCGTCCGCAATTAAGCATAGCTCAAAAAAAAAGGAGAGTGGCCGGTTGAAACCGGACACTCTCCACATTACCGTGCGACAGGATTAATGTTCGCGGGTTTTGCGGAACACCACATCAGGATAACGTTCCTGAGTGATATTCAGATTTACCATGGTAGGGGCGATATAAGTCAGGTTGTCACCGCCATCCAGCGCAAGGTTAACTTCGTTTTTGCGTTGGAACTCGTCGAACTTCTTCACATCGTCACACTCTACCCAGCGGGCAGTGGAGACGTTGATCGACTCATAAATCGCTTCGACGTTGTACTCGCTCTTCAGACGCGCAACCACCACGTCGAACTGCAGCACACCGACCGCACCAACAATCAAATCGTTGTTATGCACCGGACGGAACACCTGTACCGCGCCCTCTTCCGACAGCTGGACCAGTCCCTTCAGCAACTGCTTCTGCTTAAGCGGATCGCGTAAACGGATACGGCGGAACAGCTCTGGCGCGAAGTTCGGTATACCGGTGAACTTCATGTTCTCACCCTGAGTAAAGGTGTCGCCAATCTGGATAGTGCCGTGGTTATGCAAGCCAATAATATCGCCTGGAAAAGCTTCTTCCACGTGCGAACGATCGCCAGCCATAAAGGTCAGCGCATCAGAAATCACCACATCTTTACCGGTACGCACCTGGCGCAACTTCATGCCTTTTTCGTATTTACCGGACACCACGCGCATAAACGCCACGCGGTCACGGTGTTTCGGATCCATATTGGCCTGAATCTTAAACACGAAGCCGGTGAACTTATCATCAGCAGCGGTCACGATGCGGGTATCAGTTTTACGCGGCATCGGAGACGGCGCCCACTCAACCAGACCATCAAGCATATGGTCGACGCCAAAGTTACCCAGTGCAGTACCGAAGAATACCGGCGTCAGCTGGCCTTCAAGGAAAGCTTCTTTATCAAACTCGTGCGACGCGCCCTGTACCAGTTCCAGCTCTTCACGCAGTTGTACGGCCAGGTCTTCACCGATTGCGGCATCCAGTTCGGGATTATCCAGCCCTTTAATGATGCGCACTTCCTGAATGGTGTGACCTTTACCGCTCTGATAAAGATAGGTTTCATTTTTATACAGGTGGTAGACGCCTTTAAACAGCTTGCCGCAGCCGATTGGCCAGGTGATTGGTGAACAGGCGATTTTCAGCTCGCTTTCTACTTCATCCAACACTTCCATCGGATCGCGGATATCACGGTCCAGCTTGTTCATAAAGGTCAGGATTGGCGTATCGCGCAGACGGGTGACTTCCATCAGCTTACGGGTACGATCCTCAACGCCTTTTGCGGCATCAATCACCATCAGACAGCAGTCGACCGCCGTCAGCGTGCGGTAGGTATCTTCAGAGAAGTCTTCGTGACCTGGGGTATCCAGCAGATTGATCAGGCTTTCACGATAGGGAAATTGCATTACCGAGGTGGTGATCGAAATACCACGCTGCTTTTCCATCTCCATCCAGTCGGATTTAGCATGCTGGTTGGACCCGCGACCTTTAACCGTACCGGCAGTCTGAATCGCCTGTCCGAACAGCAGCACTTTTTCAGTGATGGTGGTTTTACCGGCATCGGGGTGAGAAATAATGGCAAAAGTGCGGCGGCGAGCCACCTCTTGCATAAACGGTGCATTTGACATGGGGAATCTTCTGGTCTGATGTGGTGATACTGCGGCACAAACCGCGCGGACAGCAGTCACCAACGATTAATCATCAATAGCCGGCATTTTCGCCGATCCGAGGGCTATAAACAATCCAGAACGCCGCTTTATCGGTCATAAAAGGCTAACAAGCCGCCATACGGCACCTTCAGCAACCTGCTGCTGTAACCATTTTTGCGGACGATTTGCCTTTTTCTACACTGGACTGGCCTCAGAATGGGGATAACAATTGTTGATTAGCAGTGTAGGGCAGAAAAGTGCCCGCGCCAAGCATCAAGGATGAGGGATAAAGTTACACCAGCCCGCCGCCTTCGACCAGCAGGCTGGTGATTTCGGCAAACACGCTGGTGTACACCAGCGTGTCGTTCTGGCAGGCGGCAAAATGATCACTCATGGTTCAGGCGTCCTGTCCGTAGGATTTAAAATTAGCGTGCTTTTCAGCTCGTCCCACTGCTGTAACTCTTGCTCGCTTAGCCCGTGCTGTGATGAATAGGTTATTACCAGCAAAACGGCAGTATCAGGCACCTGCACTGCCAGCTGCCGTTGAAACAGGTATTGCCCATGATGTTCAAATTCGCTAACAACTTCTATCGCGCGTATCTGCCGCAACGGGCCTGCGCTGATACGTTCGAAAGCGGACTGTTTAACCCGTCCCATTTGTTCGCGCAGGGTGGACCATTGCTGATTAAATGCCTGTTCAAAGTCACAATCTTCCGGAATAGGTCCACGACTGATAACAATGGAAATACCATCCTGATCGTTGCGTAATATATTTAAACTATTATCCAACCAGCTCCTGTTACCAACAGAGAAGGTTCCTTCCTGAATCTGATATTTCATTATAATTAACTCATCTTAGATAAAGATAAACTAGTTTCCACAAAAAGTTAATGACATTCCTGATTTAGAAAAAGTTGTTTTATAATCACAGTCTTGACCAGTCAGTCAAAATTATACTCTGCAAACTATAACCCATCCTGGCATCATTACCTTCACTCTTGAAAATATATATAATTAACTCTGAAATTATCCATAAAATAACATCCATCACACAATAAGAAAAATAACTCGAGGGAATCAACTTAAAAAATATCATTTCAGCTCATGAAAGCTGCCATCAGCTGAACCAGCATCAGTTGTTAATGAAGAATCTTTTTTACTTATCTTAAACCTAAAAAGATGTACCGCCGAATCTGGATCTCCACCACAAATTATGTTTTCTTTATTCTCTCTTACATCAACGATAAAATAATTAGCGTCGATGCTATCATTAAAGTCATAAGCCAGACACTGATCTTTCAGACCTGAAAGATTGTTTTTCCTTATAGTGTGATAAACTAACAGCACAGCAGTATTCTCATTATCCTGAGAAATAAATTGATTATCTTTTTTTATTTGCGCAGATGAAGCCATAGACATATGTGGAATTATCATACAAAAAAAAGCAATCAGATATCTATTAGCAATCTTTTTCATAAGTACTCCTTTAGTTTCTGTCAAAATCAGAAAGATTTTGAGTTGATATGATCTTTTTTAAACTTTTGGCATAATTTGGATCAGTTGCGTATCCTGCTTTGGCAATTTCATCCACAAATGCTACAGGATCATTTTTAAAAGAAAATGCATTTTGATAGCGCGGATTTTTAACTAAAAAACGTCCATAATCATCTGCTGACTCAGCAAAGTTCTCATATGAACGAAAACTATCAGTAATTGAAATTCTTTTTCCATCAATAACTTCTGAGGTTTTGAATTCTACTGTATTTCCGTTCGGTGATTTACCTTTGATACCAAACCATGCATTATTTTTTACATGTGCCCCCCATCCTGTTTCCTGAGCAGCTTGTGCTAATGTCACAGAAACAGGCACTCCCCAATCAGACTGAACTTTCTTTGCCGCTATCAAGTGATTATCAATAAATTTTTGCACATGGGCTGGGCGGTTTTTAACAAGAGCGTTCTTTTTACTACTGCTTTGTAAATTTTTGATTGCTTTTATCTGAGTCACTCGTTTTCCTTTCCTCTCCTTCTCCGGCAAAAACTTCTCCTCTACCGCCTGCAAAATAAGATCACGATGTCCATCGCCAGGCGCATTAATAGCCGAAATACTGCCGGCAACATTCAGCGCTAACTCACCGCCACTGGTGGTAATTTGACCATTTCCCTCAACGAAAATATTAAATCCCGTGCCCACCAGATTAATGTTTCCCGCTGCGGTTAATTCTATCGCGCTTTTGCCACATTCCAGCCTCAGCAACCTTCCGGATGCCAGCACATGCTCGTCGACCACTGCGTCCAGCTTCGCTTTACCGGTCAATAGTTCCCTTGTGCCTTTTACCGCCTGCATCTGATTCTCTGCCACCCGCCGCTGTTCGCTGGCTCCGACAAAATGGCTATGATTGCTGCCAATATGGTTGCTGGCGTCATGCTTAATATGCGTATCCATATTGCGCTCGGCCTGGACCCATACCTGCTCGGCACCGGCTTTGTCTTCAAAACGCAGTGCATTAGCGTTGTCTGGCGTGCCGTCTTTCGAACGGCTGATAAATCCCATTTGCGTTGCCGCCGCCGGCAGCGACCACGGCGGCATGCTGGCTTCGTTATACACCCGGCCAATCACCATCGGGCGATCGGGATCGCCGTTGATAAAGTCAATCACCACTTCATCATTCACCCGCGGGATCTGCACGCCGCCGAACCCCTGCCCGGCCCAGGCACTGGAAACACGTACCCAACAAGAGCTGCTGTCGTCGCCCTTTGCCTGCCGATCCCAGTGGAATTTCACCTTAATGCGGCCATATTTATCCGTCCAGATCGACTCGCCTTGCGGCCCAACCACTTTCGCCGTTTGTGGCCCACAGGTTTTCGGCCATGGGCTTTTCGGCGGCGCACGAAAGGGGCAGTCAGCCGGAATGACGCTAAACGTAATCCGCTTTTCACTTAGGTTATCACTGCCGCTGGCGTAGCGATTTTCCGCAAATTGATACTCTGCTTTAATCGTCAGATATTCCCCGTTATCGCTCAGCCAGGGCGCGTTGTGCAGCAGAAAGGTGTGGCCCGGCGCAATACCCAACGCCGTGCCGCTGCCGCTGATTTTCTGATGTCCGGCCTGCCAGACCTGCTGGCGAATGCGGGCATAGTTTTCACCATGCTGGTGTTCGACAAAATGTCCCGGCCAGTCATAAACATCGATTTCACCCGGCACTGGAGATACCGGATTCTGCCGGGCCTGGAACAGCCACGCATTAGGCTGGCGAAAATCATAGTCATCCAGGCTGTATATTCCCGGCGTGACGTGATCCTCAAGCGCCCACTGGCTGACTCCTTCCTCACTGGTAACGCCGCCGGAAGCAGTAACGTGGTAGGGGATAAATTCATAGCCAGGAACAGGCTGATGCTGACTCACTGTGTCCATCAGCACCATCGCATGCTGATCCTGTTGATGGCGGAAAAAGTAGTAAATACCCTCCAGTTCCATCAGGCGGCTGATAAAATTAAAGCTGCTTTCCTGGTACTGAACACAGTATTCCCACAGGCGATAGTTGCCGCTAAGTTTGTCTTCTATCGTTACGTTGTATTCCTGCAGCAAACTTTTGATAATTTGCGGCACCGTCTGGTTCTGAAAAATGCGCAGATTTCTGTCACGCTTCATCGGCCAGAGATCAGGCTCCATCGTCAGTGAATAAACCGCATAGAGCGTTCCATTCAGCTCCTCGCTGTGCACTTTTATCCGGGTGATTTTGCCATTCAGATAGCGTGTCGCCAGTAGCCCCTGGACGGGGATCGATAAGGTGATTGGTTGGCCCAACAGCGCGTGGCGCTCAATGCGCGCATCGGTGCTGAGTAAGGTCACCTGTAAAGTAAATGCCTCCGAAAGCGCCTCTTCTCCTTCAAGCTTCCAGAAAAGCAGGCCATCCATTGGCAGTGTTGCTGTAATCCATTCAGTCATAGCTATTCCCTAAATAAGCGAATTTACGCAGTAAGTCGCATCAGAGTTGTGGGCTGAGCAGCCAGGTTCCTTCGCGATCAATATTGATTTTTTGCTCGCGCTTCTGGCCCTGATTATCAATGCTGAACTGATACTCACCTGCCGGCAGTTGCAAGCGGGCAAAACCATTGGCGGCCGGTACCAGCGCCTGCCGACCGCCGTTTAGCCATACCTCATCACCAGCCAGCAGTTTGATATAGATCTGCGCAATCGGTGGTGTTGGCTCTTTCTCTGGTTCAGGCGGCGCGGCAACGTTTTCACTGATAAGCGCCGGGGGATTCACCACCTCACTGCTTTCACCGGCCACCGCTGACGCTGGCAAGGCTGGCGGATGACTGCCGCTACCTCGGATCACTCCGCCTAATATCGCCCCCACCAGTACCCCTGCGGCAATCATGGCCGGTACCCAAAAGCGACGTGGAAGAAACCATCGCGGTTTGTCGTCTGTTGCAGACTCGGCCAATGCCACCGGCAACAACGGCGCTCCGGCAGCTTTTTCCTCCGATAACTGGGGCAACGTCTCAGGCGGCAGCACCATTATTGCCGCCATCTGTTCAGTACTCTGCGGGCGTTCTTCCGGCTTTAACGCCAGCGCGCAATCAATCGCGTGCAGCATCGGCAGCGAATAGCCAGCCGGACGCCGTTCGGTCAGTGGCTGATAGCTATCCTCAATACTGCGTACCACACTGACTGGCGGTGGTGAGCCGGTGATTAAGGTATGCAGCACCGCACCAAGCGCATAGATATCGGTCCATGGTCCCTGCTCACTCTCATTGTTGTCGCTGTACTGTTCAATTGGCGCAAAACCCGGCTTCAACATGGTTTCGGTTTCATCGGAGAGATTACTGATGGTTTTACGCGCCGAACCAAAGTCGAGTAATACTGGCGTCATATCTTCCTGAATCTGGATATTATCCAGCGAGATATCGCGATGCAGATAACCCGCCTGATGTATGGTGTTAATGGCACCAAATAGCGGAGCGAGCAGGTTGCGAATCCAGGTTTCATTAATTAATTCAGGATGCTGAGCCTGCATCTGGGAAAGGGTGGTGCCACTGTAATACTGTGTCCCCATATAAGCCGTGTCGTTCTGCACCCAAAACCTCAGCACATGCAGCAAGTTCGGATGATTAAATCGCGCCAGCAAACGCGCCTCCTGAATAAAGCTGTTAAGCCCGGCGTGGAACGTTTTACTGAAACGTTCGCTGCGCAATACCAGTTTTAACTCTTCATTACGCACCGCCAGCGAAGCTGGCATAAACTCCTTAATGGCTATGTTGCGTTTTAATTGGTGGTCCCAGGCGCGGTAGACAATTCCGAAACCTCCACCGCCAAGTACCTGCTGAATTTCAAACTCATTAAAACGGTAGCCAACCGGTAACGCATGCGCGACTACCCGGTTATTATCTTGTTGCGACATAATAGATAACTCTCTGATAGCGAATAGCTTTAAACCTGAAACTGACAGTGAAACTCATCGTGTTCGAAGCCAATATGCAGACGTCGAAATTGCTCGCCGCGGGCGCAGGCAGACAGCAGCAGTTGGCTGATTTGTGGTAACAGAGTGTTGGTAAGAATGGCGTCAACCGTACGGCCCCCCGATTCCACTTCGCTGCAACGCTGCACAATCCTGGAGATAACACCGTCATCGACTTGCGAGCTGATGTTATGGTTTTGTCGCAAACGCTGCTGAATACGGCTCAGTTGCAGCTGGACGATGCTGGCCATCACCGCATCGTTTAACGGGTAATAAGGCACCACCAGTAAGCGTCCCATCAATGCTGCCGGGAACACCTTCAGTAACGGAGCGCGCAACGCAGCACATAGCGTGTCAGGCGTGGGAGGTTGCTGCTGGTCAGCACACAGCGTGCTGATGGCGCGGCTGCCGGTATTGGAGGTTAAAATAATAATGGTGTTACGAAAGTCGATATGCCGCCCTTCGCCGTCTTCCATCCAGCCCTTATCAAAAACCTGAAAAAATATTTCATGCACGTCCGGATGCGCTTTTTCAATCTCATCCAGCAACAGCACGCTGTAAGGGCGGCGGCGTACCGCTTCAGTCAATACCCCACCCTCGCCATATCCGATATAGCCGGGTGGTGCGCCTTTCAGCGTTGAAACGCTGTGCGCCTCCTGAAACTCGCTCATATTGATGGTGATCAGGTTCTGTTCGCCACCGTACAGCGACTCTGCCAGCGCCAGTGCGGTTTCGGTTTTTCCGACGCCGGATGGGCCACATAGCAGAAAAACACCAACCGGCTTATGCGGATCATCAAGGCGCGCGCGCGAAGTTCTCACCCGTTTAGCTATCATCTCCAGCGCGTGGCGCTGACCCACCACCCGTTGGCTGAGGGTGTCGGTGAGATTCAGCACCGCTTCAATCTCGTTTTTCACCATACGGCCCAGCGGAATACCGGTCCAGTCAGAGACTACGGCGGCCACGACACTGGCATCTACTGCAGCAAACAGCAGCGGTGTATCACCCTGCATTTCGTGCAGTTGCAGTTGTATATCCGTTAGTTGCTGATGGAGTGCGCTGCTTTCAGCGATCTGTTTCTGCTGCACCTGAGCGCGCAGCGCCATCAGCGTTTCGATCAGCGCACGCTCCTGCTGCCAGCGCGCAGTTAACTGCTGACATTCAACATTCAGCGCGCTGAGTTCATCATCAATGGCAGCCAGACGCGCAATATCCCCCAGTGCCACTCTGGCTTCGCGTTCGGCGATCTGTCGCTCAATCTGTAACGCCGCAATACGATGAAAACAATCCTCAAGAGGTGCCGGTCTGACCGCCTGACCGATAGCAACACGGGCGCAGGCAGTATCCAGCAGCGCTATGGCTTTATCCGGCAATTGACGGGCAGGTATATAGCGGTGCGACAACCGTACCGCCGCCTGAACGGCGTCATCCAGCAGCAGTATCCGATGATGTTTCTCCAGCGCCGCCACGGTACTGCGCAGCATCAGCACCGCCGTGCTCTCGTCCGGCTCACTCACCTGTACCGTCTGAAAACGACGCGTCAGCGCCGGGTCTTTCTCAATATATTTCTTGTACTCTGCCCAGGTGGTGGCACCGATGGTTCGCAGTTGCCCACGCGCCAGCGCCGGTTTTAATAAATTAGCCGCATCGCCAGTGCCTTGCTGTCCTCCTGCTCCCACCAGGCTATGAATTTCGTCGATAAAAAGGATAACCGGCAATGGACTGGCATGAACTTCGCCAATTAACGCCTGCAAACGCGATTCAAACTCGCCTTTTACCCCGGCTCCCGCCTGCAACCGTCCGATATCCAGCAGCCAGAGTTGCACCTGCCGCAAAGGTTCCGGTACTTCACCGGCGGCGATGCGCAGCGCCAGTCCTTCCACTACCGCGGTCTTACCCACGCCCGCTTCGCCGGTAAGTAACGGGTTGTTCTGGCGGCGACGTAACAGAATGTCGATCAGCTGGCGAATCTCGTCATCGCGCCCGACTACCGCGTCAATCTCGCCCTGACGCGCGCTGGCAGTGAGATTCTGCGCATACTGTGCCAGCGTGCTCGCACCTGCTGGCGTTGCTATCTGCCCCGGTTCGGCGTGCGTGGCAATATCCCCCTGAGTCACATCAGGAAAGATCTGCGTGAACTGTTCAATTAACGCTTCCGCACCGATGACGCTGAACTGTGGTGAAATGCTTTTTAACAGATTGGCAAGATTGAAGGTTTTCAGAATGCCGATCAGCAAATGACCGCCCCGAATCTCCGCCGCGTTAAATTTCAGTGAGGTATAAACCCAGGCGCGCTCAACGGCGCTGTCGATATGTTCAGAGAGATCGGAAACCGCACTTGCACCTCTCGGCAAGCGATCCAGCGCAGCGACGATATCGCGCATCAGGGCGGCTTCATCCAGTGAAAAATGACGGATAAGCCGCTGAAGATCGCCATCATGTTGCATCAGCTGATGCAGCCAGTGAACGATCTCAACATAAGGATTGCCGCGCAGTTTGCAAAACGCGGTAGCGCTCTCCAGCGAGGTCAATAGTGGCTTATCCAGTTTACCGAAAAGCACGGCACGGCTGATTTCTGACATAGTGTGTCCCGATAGAATAATGAGGAGAAAGGGGAAAACTGAAATAGTGAGCAGGAGGTTTTATGGCTTACTGGCACGATTAGTTGATCGAGGTTTTTTGTTCCTCAGGGATAAAGATAAAATCTCCGCGTGGCTGCGCTTTGTCAGGCAGACCCAGCCAGCAGTCAAAGCCAAGACGACTTTGCCCACCCAGCGTCACACCATGCAGCGCATCCGCAGCAAGGATCAGGCGTAGTTCCCAGACAAATTCAATACCGAGATACTGCCGGACCCATGCGCGTAACTGCTGTGCGCCACGCCGATCCGGCAAAAAGTGGCGATAAGACACCAGCGTTAGCGGACCCAGTTCAATGCGAAATTTATGCTGCACATCACGCGTCGCAATCCCGAGAAAGGTACTTTTTCCGAGGCGAGGTGCCGCCCGACCCGCCGCCAGACGCGTGCGATCGCGACGATCAATCGGCTGCCAGTGCGCCACGTTTTCCACCAGCTGTACCGGGATGTCAAAGTAGTGACGTAATATTTTCACCATTCCCTGCGCATCACGGCCGTGACGGCTGAGATGACCAGCCAGCGCATAGCGTGCATGGGCATACAGCCCACCGGCATTAAGCTGAGCAGGCTGCCCCATTCCGGTCAGACAGGCGAGGTAGCGCTCGAAGTACTGATGATCCTGCCTGTCGAGCGAAACGGTAGGTTGCGCATCAGCCCAGGCGCGATAAAACAACAGCGTCAGACGATGGTGAAACAGATCTACGAATGAGGCAAGGCCAGGATCCTGATGATGATCAATACGCTCACGGGCATATTCAGTCAGATGCAAAGGCAACGGACCATTCGGCCCGAACAGGCCAAAGCTGTAAATTGATACATCGTGCAGCGGCGAGTTTTTCCGTGCTGCTACGCCAGCCAGCGTTGATGGCGCAAATGCCAGCGAAGGCCGCTGACCAATGCGCAGGGGTTCATGATGGGGAAGCGGTGCTCGTCCGAGTGGATAGCGCTCACCACCCTGGGCATCAATCCGGCGCAGCAGCTGGAACAGGTCATAGCGCCAGGGCGTAGCAATTAATAACGGCCAAAAGTCCTCAGATAAACGCCGGGATGGGCTTTGCCTGGCATCCGCTGGCTGGCTCATATCAGCGACCTTTTGCCGAGGCGCGGCGGCCAGTAACCCACTTCACCACGCTGCTGGCTGGTCAGCGTCAATTCCGTAAAGCTGTTAATTGCCACCAGACGAGAGAAGACACGCTCCAGCACACTGCCCAGCAGCCATGGGCTGGAGCCGGAAAACGCCTGCTCATCAACATTCAGCTCAATGGCGATGCCACGTGCCGAAACCATGGGCCCCGGTTGTGGCACTCGCCGGTAGACAGCCTGAAGCTGACAGTGGCGAATACCTTCGATCTGTCGGACAACCGCGGCTTCAGCAAGATTGGCGTACAAACCCAGCAGCTGACGTAACGCCGCAGCGCCCTGCCCGTCATCACCATCCATCAGGCTGAGATAATTCATCTGTAAATGGCTGATTAACCGCCAGGTTATTTCTCCTTCCGCTAATGCCGGACGTGGTGATGTCGGCCCTTTACACAGGCTAAGCTGGCATATCGGCACCGAATCAGACATGACAAAATTTGCTTGATCCTGTTGCAGAAATAACAGGGGCAAATCACGACTGGTACAGGTGACTTCGGCAGTCAGATAGCGCAGATCCTGATGCCACGGTGAGTGATGCGCATCAACCAGTGACAGAAACACTTCGGAGCCGATATAGCCGGTGCGCGTGCCATAGCGTCCGGCATTTTCCGACAAGGTGCGTGGCTCACGGCGCAGCGAAAAATAAGCACCATAATCACCATTATCCTGACTGAAAGTGTGCCAGAACGGGCGGAAAACTTGCTCTTCACGCTGGCTGCTACTGCTGGCAAATAACTTCTGAACTGAAAAAATTTCGTAGTCCAGTGGGCGAATATTATCGACCACCAGATGGTATTCATTGAGGCTTTCGCTGATGTTTTGCCGCTCGGTAAGTTTCGGAAAAAGATTGATCACCGGCGTACAGTGCAGCGCCAGATAACTGGTATCGACTATCCGCTCGAGGGCGATATCACTCTTATCCAGCAGGACAATAATTTCGAATCCGCGCATTCCGCTACTGCACTTCACTACCTGCTGCAGTTGGTTCACGCTGATAAACTGGTAGCGCGCCGGAAAAGCATAATACTCCTGCAACAGGCGGTAGCCGTCGAAGTTACGTAAGTCATCGGGTAACAGCGCCTGATGGGCGGCAAATCCCTCATGCACCAACGCCTCATCATCCAGTATGATGTGCTGCGGTTGCACGCCATCGATCCGGCAAAACAGGCCAACCCGATGCTGTATGACCAGCTCAAGTAATTGCTGTGCCTGAATATCCGGGCCGCTCAGGAAAAACATCAGATGGTCAAAGCTGAGGTGGCTCAGCACGACGTTATCGAAACATTCAAGCTGAATACGTAATGCACTTACGGCACCACGCTGGTTAAGCCCCAACTGACCCAGCGGAATATCTGCCGGCACGCCACCCAACTCGACATTTTTGACCCGCAGTGGCTGCAATATCACTTCCTGAGCGGTGGTATAGCTACAGGTTATCCCCTCTTTTTTCAACGTCAGGCTTTCCATCATGCTACCGCGCGGTACGCGAAACCCATTGCTGAGATCGCCCTTACGACTGTCAGGATGCAGCTGTGCAATCGCCATTGAAGGAGTCGGAGCCAGATAATTAGGGGCGATCATTTCCAGTAAATATTGGGAAAAGCGCGGGAACTGCGCATCCATTTTGAGCTGCACCCGTGAGGTCAGAAAGGCAAAACCTTCCATTAAACGCTCGACATATGGGTCAGCGACGTCAATTCCCTGCATCCCCAGCCTGCCGGCCACTTTGGGGAAGCGTTCAGCAAACTCGGCACCCATCTCACGTAAATAGGCCAGTTCACGGTTGTAATATTCGAGCAGTTTACTGTCCATAGTTAACCCACATCCTGCAGCTCGAAATGACCATTTTCCAGATCGACTTCACTGCGAAACAGAAACTCAAGCGGGTATGGCACACACCAGAGTCGACCACGAATTTCAATCGATAACTGATTATGCAATTCGCATGGCTTACCGCTGGACAGACAATCGACCAGCAGTTCCTGCGGTATTATTCTGGGTTCAAAATGCAGAATTGCCGCCGTAATTTTGCGTTGTAAATCGGGCCATTGAATATCACTCATTCGCTTGCCAGCCAGTGGCGCGAGGCCAAAATTAAAGGTGGAACGCTGAATATGGATAAAAGGATGCAGGTTAAGCTGGCTTTCACTGCTTACCGCATTAAACAGCCACTGCAAGTCGCGCAGTACGTTGCGGCGCAATTCACTTTGGGTAATCAATCGGTTGCCGGGCAATTCCTGCTGTTTGTCGGGCTGGTTATCGGTAAGTCGATCCAGTAATGAGGGTTGCATAGTGTCGCGCGCGTTCAGCGACTGCTTTTTATTACGCGCCTGATACCCCGCATACAGTATTTCGCGGCTACTCAGTGCATTACGTCCGTTGAAAAGGTCACTCATCCTGAGTCTCTTTGCTGCCGAAAGTTATTTGATGGTGCGCCAGGCACCGACGGTAGGATCTTTAAGTTGGGGCTGTAATGTCTCAACCAGCACCAGGGTTAGTGCCGTCTCATCGGCAATGTGCGGCGACCAGACTTTTCGCACCTCACCGAGCAGCGCTTGCAAATGCTCTTCATCTTTAACCTCTGCCTGAGCAAGCTGAATCGCAATAGTGCCATCTGTCTGCCAGCCGCTGAGCTGGCTGATATAAGGTAAAATCATCCAGCTGTCAGGCGACTCGCTGTGATGCAGCACCATCCGTTGATTATTAACGGTGGTAATTGTCAGGTTATCGTCGATGGCCGTGCTCTTCAGTCCCTGCACCTGAAAACCTTGCAGAAAGATAGCGTTAAGATTTTTGGCCGCGCCCTGCTCAATTTGCGTCACCTGGCTCTGACCACTCAGCCAGCCATCACTGCCACATTGCGCACCCTGTTTCGCTGGCACAAACAACGCGCTGGCGGTGCTGTTTTCCCCCCAATAACCCCGAAAATGGCATCCTTCAATCAAACTAAACTGAAGCCACGGTGTGGTATCTGCAGCAACAGCCGCAGGCAGCACCTCGATTGATGGGCTCACCGGTGGGGCCGTGGTTTCGCTGGCGGTAGTCTCAACACGCAGCCCCCAGCTTTCCGCTTTCGACGCGCTTCCCTGCGCCAGCTTTTTGCCATCGCCATCATTCATTTGCCATTTCAGTTGAGTAAGAGCAGGACACTGTTTTTCCAGCAGACTGCCCACGCGCGGCAAGAAGTCATTGAGCACGGCGGGCTGTTCAGAGCCGGTAGACACAATGCGCACCGGCAGCTCTGCCGCACACCAGCCTGCCGGGCTGGTATCCGCCTGGTCGTCAATCCACACCTCCAGCTTTAATGAGGGAGAAAAGACCACGCGATAATCCTGTGCACTGACGTTAAACGCAGTCAGTAGCGTTAACATTAATAACATACTGAATTTCATAGCTTTCCTTAGCTCAATCGCGAATGGGAAAAAACTGTGCCGTCTCTGACAGCGAGTGCAGCAGCGTGGTGTCCTGTGGCGATCCTATCCAGACGGCGATGGCACTGTAGTTGTCCTGCCTGACGTCGATGCGTTCATCAGTTTTCTTTACTATCTGATGCATCAACGTCAGCCACTCTTGCGGGGTATTCACCATATGTAATGCCTGCTGCATATGCTGCCGGGAGACTTCATGCCAGAAGCCATCCGTACAGAGCAGGAACACATCACCATCTTCAATCGGCACTACATCGCTGTAACTGGCATCGCGTTCCTCATCGCCCATGCCAAGTGCAAAATAGAGCAGATTGCTGTTAATACCCTCGGTTTGATGCCCGGCATCCTTCATCTGCTGCACCAGACTGTGATCGAGGGTGATATGAACAAGATAACCACGGCGAAAAAGATACAGGCGGCTGTCGCCTGCGTGTGCCCAGTAAGCCAGCTGATAATCGCGGTCAATAAATAAACTGACCATAGTGGTGCCCATGCGGCAGTACTGCGGTTGTGCTTTCTGCTGCTGGCGTATCGCGTGATTAGCCTCCGTCACATACTGACGAATATGCTGGGCATCGAGATGCTGCTGGCCGTCAAAGCCATTAACCAGCGTATTGCAGGCCAGTTTTGCCGCCACCTCCCCACCGGGAAAACCCGCCACGCCGTCGCACACCACAAAGCAAGCGGAGCGCTCACCAATAATTTCTCCCGTCTGATCCTGATTAGATTCGCGATCGCCCTGATTCGACATTGATGCAACGGTGATATTCATCATTTATCCAATCGATCCTGAGAGTCTTTAAACTGGTTAACTTCCATGTCGTAGGCATGTAAGAAGGCCTCACCAAACAACGTGTGAAAGTCATCTTCGATTTCGCCGGCAATTTGCTGGTAGCGCCTGCTGTACTGCTCCCACAACGTCGCTTTCCGGCTGCGCGGAAATGACAGGCGCGACGTTATTCCCTCGCTGCGCGCCTCCTGCTCGAGCTGTTCAGGATTAAAAGATTGCAGCATTGAGGCGATGATGGCGCGGATCCCGGCGATCATGCCAAGCTGGTGCGCCTGCAGATCAACCAGCGCATCACGCACCGATTGGGTAGGCGGCATAAAACCTGGCATCCTGCTGCCGAACATCTGCATCAACACCGTTTTGCCCGACGGTAACAGCTTGAAAGGATTATTCGCTTCATCAAGGATCACCGTCATTTCTGCTTTGACACCACGCTTGAGAATTGAGCGGGAAGAGAGTAGCGCCACCGTGCCCTGTGAAAACATACTGAGCATCTGCCCGAGCTGCTCCATATTATGGGGTTCAAAACGCGGCGTCGGCTGCATATCGTTTAATCCCATACCATTTATCAATGCCTGCAATAACTCCCCTTGCAACGCTTCGCTGCTGTCCGGCTGTGACGACTGATGCGCAACATTATTTGCTACCGGATCGATGCGCAGACGCCCTTTTGGCGCCGGCGTTACCGTCCGCGCTACCGCCTGCGGCGTGGGTAAGGTAATACCGTCATACTGCGGATCGCTGTGAGGTGGAACAACGGCAGTTGGCACCAGCGGCGATGAATTCGGCAAACCAACCGCATCATCGCTCAGCGCCGTCTCCGCCATCATTAATCCAAGCGGATCGAGGCTAAGCTGCGTCGAGCCAAATAGCGCCAGCGGATCCTGTTGCTCCTGATAGGGATTAAGTGACCGTTCAACCTTCGTTTGATCAGAGGGTTGCAGCAAAGTGCTGGGCGTGGGATCGGCAAACAGGCTGTCAGTTTGAAACAGCGGATCGTTACAGAATAACTCTTCTGGCAAGCGCTGCCGCTGTTCTGGAATCAGCGTCACGCTCTGATCTGCCAGCAGCGACAGCGGATCAAGAGGATTACGATCAATGCAGACAGGTTCGGTGAACGGATTCGCCTCTCCCTCCACTGACGATACCTTCGGGCCGGAAATGTTGCCAGCGGCTGCAAACTCCTGCACCAGATCGTCCCAAATCTCACCGGGAACAGACGTGGATGCGCATATTTTCACGGGTGGCGGCGATGCTATTGCTGGCCTGTCCGCGACAGTTACCGGCACATCCACTTTGAAATCGTTTACCTGCAAACGATAATCATCAATTCCAATAATATCGCCATCCTGCAAATCGACCTGTCGGCCGCGCTCCAGAGGAATATCGTTGAGTATGACGCGAGTGACATTACCGCGATTAGTAATACGGCAATCCCCTTCGGCAGTGATATGAACAATGGCCTGCAAACGGGATATTGTGCGCTCATCATCTGGCAGTACCAGATTATTATCGATTCCCCGGCCAATCGTGCCGCCAGGCGGCAGAAAATCACAACGGCTCTGCGGCGGCTGATGACCATTTTTGATGGTTATAATCGTAAATCGCATAACGTTTTCCTGCAGTTGAGGTGTTCACCTTTCCAGCCATAAATCCGCAACCTTCAGGTGAGAGCGGTCTTGTTAAGAACTACTTCATTATTCCGGAGTCTTCTGCCACTAACTTATTCTGATTTAATACCATCAGGTGCCAATAGTTAATATTGGTAATAGCAGGAGATAACAGATAACTATATTCACCATGATTAAAATGGTAACCAATCACAGGTTTATCACCTGATAGTTTTACCGCCCGCCCCTGCAAATAAAGCGAACCACCGGTAGCCAGGCTCACCGAGTGAAACCTGACGTTTTCACAATTTTCAGTGGTAATATCACATTGCGACTCAATCTCGATAGTAAAATGGCGACCATTAAAGATTGAGGAAATTTCCGCCATACTGTTAAAAGACGATAAAATCATAAAAATAAAAATCGATATTTTCGATAAAAACCTCATGTTAATCCCTTAATTTTGAATAATATCCTTAGTTCATTGCTGGTCTATGCAATTAATACTCTCTGTATATTGCGAAGCATAGTTTTATAGATTATCAATCTAAATGATAGATTTTTACTTGTAACGGTCAGGAAGTTATCGCGAATATATAAAAACAATACCTAAACATTTAAAAATTTAGTTAAACTGAAAAAAGCGCAAGCTGCCAGATAATTAATTGACGGATACATTATCACTTATTTAATCAGGGCGTATAATATTTATCGAAAATAGAAATTTCCTCACCACTACTTAAAAGCAAGGTACACTTGAGTACGTTGTAATTACTTTTTACCGAACCGTCTAATTTTAATCTAAGATACTCCTCAATAAGAATATCACCTTCATTAAATGCCTCGACTGGCAACTTACTGAGTTCTAACCAAACTGCGGCGCTTTTAAAGGCGTCATCCATTAATTTACTTTCAGAATCAATCTTACCAATACAGCGATCAATCAACCAGTTATTAAAAATAGCTTTCTGTGACAAACCTTCAGGGGAAGGAGGAGTAACAGAAATTGCGGGTAACGAGATGGCACATAAAAAAATGATAATAAATCTGTTCATTTTAAATTTCATAGCGCAGTAATCTCGCTGATAAAATGCTCCGCATTGAGGTTGAGAAAATTTCCGTCATATTTTCTGATTGTCTAATTATCCTGTTTATCCCGATACTCCATAATTAAATCATTCAGTTCACTGCTATGGAAAAAATCCAAACATTTCGCCATTGTCATCGGTTGTCCTGATTCACTTAAATATTTTTTAGCTAAAAATTTTTTTCCCAACTCTCTGGCAGCAGTGTAAGCAGATAGTGAGTAATCGCCAAACTCCAGATAGCCTCTTGCAGCAGCAGCAGCATCATCTTTTACCTCACGACTCTTATAACCCTGAGCAATGCAGGTACTGAATGCATAGTTTTTGATATATTGCTGTGCCGAGTCGTTGATTTTTGCGGGTAGCTGAAGTGAGATCATCGAGATGAAGATCAAAATAATCAGTCTAATAACCATAATGATGCCTCACTGGATACCGGAAAGTAACATCTGTCAGAACATAATGATCCATTCCACAATGTCACGTGTCCGCTGGCATCCCGCCAGCCATTAACCGAGAAAATCAATATTCCTTTTACCCCCTGAAAGTCTGCTACTGTAGGGTATTGTATTACAATTTCTGGAGGCCCATACTCTTCAATAAGATATGCAATAAGGTCTTTTACACGATATATATACCAGTTCCTGTCAGCACCAGAAACAGTTTTCCATACACCTCTTTTTATTCTATTATTAGAGTAATTTAATGCATAACTCATTCTAATAGCGCATGCATTTGTAAAACCTGCAACAGGATCATTAACACCCAATCTTATATTTACCCCTACACTTCCACCAATTATCTCTCCAACCTTATCAACTGATACATTGATCTCACTAAACCGCTGCCAGACATTTAAAAATAAAGGTCTTTCCATATCAAATACCTCTATTACGCTTTAGAAAACCCAAACCATAGAGATTATGAATTTCTAAGATGTCATTAATATAGTCAAATAATATCAATACTGCTCAAGCCATAGTAAAGTAGCAATCTCCCAATTTGAGAGATTGCCAGTTACTTACATCTCTCTGTTCCCTTTAATATCCCATCCCATACTGGTTTCCGCACCTCGACCGCCAGAGCTGGTTTGCTCCCAATACTGTTGTCTTACTCTGGCACCCTGAAAACTATAGGTGATACCAAGCGTATCGTTCTTGGTTGCACCGCTATAATCAACTGAAGTGACCAGCACATCCTCCAGCGTAATCTTCGCATATTCAACCTGTTGCCCTCCGGCTTTACACAGCGAAAGCTCAATGTTCTTCACCCTTTTTCCGTTAGAGCAAAACTGCAGTAGTGCCGTAACAGATTTATCAATCAATGTTGTAATATGAAGATTAGTGAAACTGACTTTTCCCGCTGCATCACCTGAACTGCCTTGTTGTGATGCTCCCCAGGAAAAAGAGCTAATATCTGTCCAGCCGACGTGATTGGCATCTTTCGATTCACCGGTCACACCGTCAACTTTCATAAACATATCAATAGGCATAATTATCTACTCTTAAGTTAATTTTGCTTTACCCTTGCACCTGAAACTGCTGATGCTTCAGCAGTTACTTCAGATATCGGGTAGAGATAAAGCACTGATATGGCATGCAGAAAATCATGGGGTAAAATAAAACGTTCCATGTTTTACCTTTGCCGCGATCCTGAATATCGCTGCTACATGTGATTATTCAGAGGGTATGACCATAGAGATAGGGTCAAATTAGTTACTTAGCGTTGTCCTGATACCAATTGCTGAAAGGATCATTATCGATAACCTCTTTGGATAACTTATCCAGTTCAGCGCTATGATAAAGCCTCAGGCAATTGATAATATATCCGTTTGATATTACTCCCGAGTCATTATAGAAATAATTCTCTTTCGATTTAAAGGAGTTAATAATTGCATTTATCTTTATATCTCCTGAATCAATGTTATATGGCATCCATTCACGCATAGCGTTTGCCGTTCTCGCCGCATCATCTGAAAATATTTTATTTTCAGATGATAACTGAGCAATACATCGGGTGAGAGTTAATTCTTTTACCACCTGATAGTAAGGCATGCGTTTTATAAAGCTAACAGAATTCTTGATTCCTTCAGCACAAGGTTGAAAAGAAACGAGTATACGTTTTAAGTGAATTAATCTGTTCTTGCTGCACATCTTACTGCAAAAAAAAAATTCTTCTAGACATAACTGTCTTCGTACTTAGCCCGCTTATTTTCAAATAATATGGCGCATAACGGTTAACCCATATCACCCGATTTTAGCGATGGCAATTTAGAAACCAGCCGCAAAGAAACCGTTAAGCCTTCCAGCTGATAATGCGGACGCAGAAAGAATTTCGCCGCGTAATACCCAGGCGTGTCTTCACTTTCTTCCACCACCACTTCTGCTGCCGCCAGTGGTTTACGCGCTTTAGTCTCCTGTGAGGAATTTTTCGGATCGCCATCGACATAATTCATCACCCAGTTATTCAACCAGTGCTGCATTTCGTCACGCTCGCGGAAAGAGCCGATTTTGTCGCGGACAATACACTTCAGATAATGAGCAAAACGGCAGCAGGCGAACAGATAGGGTAAACGTACCGCGAGACGAGCGTTGGCGGTGGCATCGCTATCGTGATACTCCGCGGGCTTCTGCAATGACTGTGCACCGATAAAGGCGGCAAAGTCAGAGTTCTTGCGATGTACCAGCGGTATAAATCCGTTTTTCGCCAGCTCCGCTTCACGGCGATCGCTGATAGCGATTTCCGTCGGACACTTTAAATCAACCCCACCATCATCACCCGGAAATGTATGTGCTGGCAGATTCTCGACTGCACCACCGGATTCCACTCCGCGTATTGAGGTGCACCAGCCATACTGTTTAAACGATCGATTAATGTTTGCCGCCATCGCATAGGCCGCATTGCTCCAGGTGTAATTACTGTGGTCAGCGCCGTCACACTGCTCTTCAAGATTAAAGTTATCAACCGGATTGGTGCGAATACCGTAGGGCAGGCGCGAAAGAAAACGCGGCATCACCAGACCGAGGTAACGCGCATCCTCAGATTCGCGCAGGCTGCGCCACGCGGCATACTCGGTGTTCTGAAAAATTTTGCTCAGATCACGTGGATTAGCCAGCTCCTGCCAGGACTCCATCTGCATAATACCTGCCGCCGTTCCGCTGATAAACGGGCAGTGAGAAGCCGCACCAATACGTGCCATTTCGCCGAGTAACTCCACGTCCTGCGGGCTGTGATCGAAATAGTAATCTCCCACCAGACAGCCGAAAGGCTCGCCGCCGAACTGGCCATACTCCTCTTCGTAGACCTTTTTAAAAATTGGGCTTTGGTCCCAACTGACACCTTTATAACGCTTCAGCGTGCGCCCCAGCTCACGCTTTGAGATGCTGATAAAGCGCACTTTGAGCATTTCATCACTCTCGGTGTTATTCACCAGATAGCTCAGCCCGCGCCATGCACCTTCCAGCTGGCGAAAATCCGGGTGATGAATAATCTGGTTGATCTGCTGAGACAGCTTTTGATCAATTTCGGCTATTAACGCCTGGATAGTTCGGTAAGCATCATTGGATAGCGTCAGGCTGTGTTCGAGAGCCTGCTGTGCCAGAGTCTTTACCGCGCTTTCAACGGCTGCCCGTGCCTGATCGCTTTTCGGTCGAAACTCTTTGTTTAACAGGGAGCTAAATTGGTCTTCACTAAACTGCTGCACAGATTGCTCGGGCTGTAGTTGATTCATCAGTTACCCCTCTTTATCCGGGCTGTTGGCCGCTTGATCCGCCGACTGCGGTACATAGCTCAACGATTTCAGTAAGCCAGGATCCTGCAGAATATTTGCTATCAGCTGCTCGGCACCATTTTTGCCATCCATATAAGTCAGCAAATTTGACAGCTGAGTCCGGGCATCAAGCAGCTGGCTCAGCGGCGCGACTTTACGGGCCACGGCGTCTGGTGAAAAATCATTGAGGCCATGAAAAGTCAGGTCGATATTCAATCCTTCCTCTCCGGTCAGGGTGTTTTCGGTACGGAACGTCACCCGAGGCTCAAGAGCTTTCATACGATCGTCAAAATTATCGACATCAATATCGATAAATTTGCGATCGCCGATTTCCGGCTGATTTTCACCTGACTTACCGACTAAATCCGCCATTACGCCCATGACAAAAGGCAGTTGTACTTTGCGATCGGCACCATAAACTTCCACGTCGTATTCAATTTGCACGCGTGGCGCACGATTTTGGGCAATAAACTTCTGCCCGCCAGCTTTATTGTTATGCATAGTTCGCTCCATCTGTTAGGCGATACAGGAAAGAAAGGGACGACTGAGGCCGGTGGCATTCAGTTAGCACGTCGGCCAAAGATATTTTCCAGCTGATTAACGCCGTCTGGTGCCAGCTCGCGCACCATATCCATAAAATCCAGTCCAATAACCCGCTGCACACGCTCGATCATTAGCGGAGCAGGATGACCCGGCTCGTATTCGGTAAAATACTGTTTAACCTGCTCCAGCATCAGCAGAGCGTCACCACGTGACTGAGGACCGGAAGCTCTCCAGATCGGCTCCTTTGACTGCGGCAGAATTATGGCAGCGGTGGTCTGCTTTATTTCATCTGCGCTGCTGGCTGACGGAATCATCATTGCAACAGGGGTTATACGGCAGGCCTGCTCGACCGTGCTGACTGTTTTCATCAGCTGATTCATTGCAGGAACGCCCGCTTCTCCTAGCTGTTCTGTCAGCATCAGCTTGATAGTTTGCAAGCACTCACTTATTGTTTTGATCGCATCAATATTGGGATGCTCACTGCGTGACAGTTCATCCATCAATCGTACGCGGCCGCCGGGATAATCAGGAAAGTCAGTTTTGCTGCCTTCAAGTAGTGCGAAGGCATCACGCAAACTGATTTCATCAGCCACTGAACGCAACAGCGGCGCCTGACGGACCGCCAGGGTTAAGGCTGATTTATCACTCAGTCCCGCCAGCACGTTAATCCGATAGTGAGGACTCACTTCGCCCCACTCTTCCAGCGCCGGATAAAGCGATTGCCAGAATTGTTGTAGTGACTGTGTAATCAGCTGCAAACCTTTGGCATAACCGCTCAGGCCTTTAAGCTGTGTCCATGCACGAGTCAGAGCCAGCATTGCACGCAGATCTTTACTACGAAGCAGCAGCCCGGATGCCAGCGCTTCAACTTTGTTCCAGTCGGCCGGTTCGGCGGGGATCAGGGTGTCGCCAAATTGCTGTTCAGCCTTGCCGGCGCAGGCAAGCTCCATCGCGATAAAATCAGCGTCATATTCAAGGTTTTCTCCACAAGGTCGCTCGGCACTAAGCGGCGCTAATAAAGCATCGAGATCCATATCGATTCCTTTCTTCAGGTTTAGTCGAACATTGGCGGATAGAGGCCATGGCGTCCCGGCCTTGCACCTCCAGCCGGATCAAACAGCAGCGAAAACAGCTGGCCGGTCAGATTGCCGCTATGAACATGGGTATAAAGAGGGAAACCATCGGTCTGATTACTCCACCAGAAACTGGTGTAATGCTGCGGATCAAAACAGTCGGAAACCTGCTTCCAGCTCAGGGTGCTGATATTGTCGCCATAGCCGATCACATCAAAAATATCCGAGCGTTGGTCTGCTGCCGGATCCGGTGGTGCGGGAATAGCCAGCAGCGCCTGGTCAAGTTGTTCAGCGGAGTAGCAATGGTGTACAGCATGCTTCAGAGCGCTACCCAGCTGCTGATACCATTCACCGGCCATTGACAGCATCTGCGGTGACCACTGCGTAGAGGTAAAGGTACGTTGCGCGCAAACCGGATAGTGACGACCGACACTGTCAGATGCCGGCAGCAGGCACCCCATCTGTATCAGCTGGCTGTCCAGCATCGGCGGCACAACAAAATTCCATACCGGCGCGTGGCTAAAATGACGTCCATTCGCCTGCCGCTCGCCAGCATTTTTTTGCCAGTTAACCAGCCCGACCTGAAACCAGTGGGTCCATTGATTGATCAACGCGTCAGGGAAGCGTCGCTGCAAAAAGTCTCCGGCACTGGGTAATTTTCCGTACCAGCCAATCACAGTGGAATTACTCATTATCATTTCCTTACAGCTATGGGCATGAGAAGCCGGGAAGTTGAAACGGATTGCGGATACTGTTTGGCGTAAACTCCAGAGTGACCTGATGACCATCCAGATTAAAGCTGGCCTGACGGCTCAGATTGCTGCTGCCGTTGGCCAGACGTGCACGATCAAAAAAGCGGTTAAGCGCCCATGGGCCACTGGTCACCAGCGTTGACGTCTTACCGTTAGCCAGCCCCAGCTGCATACGTACCTGACTGGTACCACCCGCGCCGGGCCAGCTCACCAGCTGTACCACCTGCGGTCCATGGCTGTAGCGCAGGATCTGACCATCAACATCCAGCGTAAGAGTTAAGATGTCGTTGTCCATGCTCACCGTGCGCACCGTGGTACGAAAAGAGGGAGCACTGGCTCCATTGGCAAAAAAAGCATCGCGAATGCTCTGCGCCTGCTGAAACGGTCGCAGGATGGCCTCCCCGCCGGGTAATGTTTTTCCGTCAATACCTGGCATAAAGCGCCAGCTGGCTTGGGTGGTATCAACTTTATTGGCCAGGTTATCGCGAAAAAAACTGTCCATCAGCCCACTGCCGGGAGCAAACATTCGTGCCAAATCGTCCGGCGTCACCTCTGAACGGCCCGAACGCGCCAGCGGATAGCGACCGGCGATGGCCTGGCGGCAAAAACTGCCAACTTCAACATTGATACGCTTGCTGACGTTTTCCAGGTCACGCCGCTGGGTATCGCTGCTGGCTCCCACCGCCAGACTGCTCAGCATGGTTTGTAATGGACCCGGCAGACGCCCTGCACTGGCCTGTAAGCGGCTGATTGACTCCGCGGCGGGCGGTGGCATACCACTATTCGCCGCATCCTGAACCGCAGTCAGATAGCGATAAAGATCATCAATTTGATGGAGAATATCGTCGAAAACCAGGACGCTGCCGCCTTTTTCCAGCGGTTGTGCCAGCTCAATCAACGCGGCAAAGTGATGGTTTACCGCCTGCTCGGGCGACGGCGACGAATCGACCAGTGCTGCCGGCTGCGGCGCACGAAACAGTGCCTGTAAGGTTTGTGCCGCACGACCAGATGGTACTTCCGGAAGCGGCTTCACCTCGCCGCCCTGCTCTGGTAAGCGTTCCAGCATCAGATAATGGCTGAGATTCACCACCAGCCTGCGCAGCGGTGAATTGTGGCCGGAGAGCAGACGCGCGGTATTAATGCGCTGCGCCAGACTGGCGCTGTTGTTCAGCTGGATATCCTGCATCAACCCTTCCCACTGAGCGATATAGTCAGTGAGATAGAGCTGACGAACTGCACTATCGATTTGTTGCTGGTCCTCGTTCTGGCTGTGGCCACCCAGCACCCATATGTCGTCTTTATGCAGCTCGGCGATAACGCCATCGATGTTTTTATTAAAATTGTTCCAGTATCCCTCTGGAGTAAACAATCCGTTAATTCCCTCACTGGCAGAGGCGCCGCTCTTGCGCGAAAACACCAGTTCACTTTGTGGCCCGCCAAGAGATGACAGAGAGGCTGGTTTTAAGTTTGCGTTAGGCTCCAGTAGCCGTTTCAGGCGTCCATAAACACGCTGTGATAAAGGAGCCTGATTAATGAGTGCCTGCTGGCGGGTAATCAGATTTTCATCACGTGCATAGGGAGAAGTCTGTCGCTGAGATTCCAGTAACTGCGTCAGATGGTCTTCAAGCTGTTTAATCTGCTGCTGGGTTATCCCCGATGGCAAATTTCGCTGCAGATTCAGCATCAGCCAGGCGTGCAAAAACTTACCATCGTAGCGTTCAGGCAGATAAAGCATTTGATAAGCCTTTAATGCTTCATAACTGTAATCCGCATCGCTGCCGTTATCATTGCGAAACCAGTGCGTCATCGCCTGCGCCGCCAGCGGCAATAACAGCTGGCGTAGTGACTTCTGATATAACGTCATGGAGGCATCGCTGACCTCAACGCCGCGATACAGCCCCATGCGCCACGTCAGCGGTGGCGCGGCAATATCAACACTCTGGCTTTGCGGCAAATATCTCAGCTGGTTGAGAAACGGTAGCAGTGTAAACAGATCGTTCTCACCGCTAATCTGTAGCTGCTTACTTTGCTGCTCAATCGGCGGCACTTTTTGCTGCACTTCGTGCAGCCAGCGCTGATTGTGGTGATAACTGGTCAGCCAGAGGACAGCAGCGATAACCAGTAACGTCGCCAGTAACAAATAACCAGACCACAACACCGCACGGTTACGCAGCTCCCACCAGCGGTTACTGCTTGCCAGCCCCGACTCCTGAAAAATCACCTCCTGCAGCAGATTTTTCAGAAAAAAACTCTGGCCTTTGTTAGCCGGAACCGGCGCAGCTTTATTAACCCGCTTCCAGGCATTATCGGTATTTACGTGCGGCTCTTTGTCCGCAACCGGCTGCAACTGCATGGCCCGATGCAGTTCGCCCATAACCCGATCAAAGGGCAGCCCCTCCTGAGTTCCGCTGGCAAAATAAATTCCTCGAGGGAAAAAAGGCGCTTCAAAGTCAGAACGAGAAAACACATTGCCAAGCATCTCAATCAGCAGCTGACGTAATGCGGCAAACTGTTGAGGAAAAAGATAACTTTCGGCGCGAGCCTGAGTATTTTGTTCCTGTTGCAGGGTATCCGGCAGCCCGGCCTCCAGCCTTTGTTGCAGCTGCGAATAGTGATAATTGCATGTCTCAGTCAGATCAAAATCCGCCTGCTCAACCCGCTCGCGAGGGAAAGTAAAGCCCCAGATCTGATCGCGCTGCGCTTTATCAAAGCCGGCAAAATAGGCATTGAAGCCTTTCAGTAAGTCGGTTTTGGTTACCAGCACATATACCGGAAATCCAATGCCTAACTGTTGATGCAGCTCGGCCAGTCGCTGATGCAGTGAGCGAGCGTGCTGCTGCGCAACCTGCGGATCCTGCGTCAGCAGATCGGCCACGCTGATCGTCAGGATGACGCCATTAATTGGCTGGCGAGCGCGATATTTACGCAGTAATGTAATAAAACGCTGCCACTCTCCGGCATCTTGCGCCTGCTGGCTCTGTTGCAGAGCGTAACGCCCGGCGGTGTCTATCAATACCGCTTCACTGGTGAACCACCAGTCGCAGTTGCGCGTTCCCCCGACTCCGCGCAATGCGGCTTTGCCAAAACTGTCGGCAAGTGGAAAGTGCAAGCCAGAGTTGAGCAGCGCCGTCGTTTTACCTGCGCCCGGCGCGCCAATAATCAGATACCATGGCAGTTGATAAAGATACTGGCGACTTAACGCCTGGATCCAGCGCGGCTGGAACTTACTTTCGGCGCGGATGAAATGCGCTTTTTTCAACAGCTGAGATGCTTCATTAAAACGCTCCGCCAGCTGCAGCTCTTCGCTGGTGAGCCTCTTAGGCTGGTCCGTACCGGGCGGGGACACGCGGCTGAGGCTTCCGATGAGTTTGCGGTTAAGCCAGGCGTTATATAAACGGGGTATAACGCGGCTGATTGCCCACAGCAGGTAGAGCAAGCCAATCAGTATCTGGCGATTAACTTCGGGCTCGAGTGGCCGGGCGTCAGCAACAGAGAGCAGTGGGCCGACCGTCCAGATGATAAAAGCCAGCGCGGAAATGCCGATAAATCCCCACATCAATCGGCTGGTCAGGATAGCGAATAGTCTGTTCAGCATGCGTTAATTTCCTTGCGACCGGCGATTCAGCTCTGCCCGGGTATTCTCGGGTGCAACCAACAGCGTTATTTCAACCCGTCGATTGCGGGCGCGGTTCTCTGAGCTATCATTGGCTACCAGCGGACTGTTCTCACCGCGCCCTTCAGCTGTTACGCGCTCTGGTTGCATCAGGTGTGACTGTAATATCTGACGCACCGACTCCGCCCGTGCCAGCGACAGCTCATAATTCGATGCAAAGCGCACGCTGCGTATCGGCAGATTATCGCTGTAGCCCGCCACCTGAATCTGACCACTGACGCTGTTCATCGCCTGGGCGATGCGATCCAGCACCGCCCGATAATTACTGCGTACCGTGGTTGATGCCGAGGCGAACAGACCGTCACCATTGATCGTCACTACGCTCTGATCGGCCTCATCTCGCACGCTGACCAGCCCCTGTTCGATTTCCGTCCGCAGAAACCCCCGCAGGTTAAGTGCCGGTGGCGGTGGTGGTGCCGGATGAGGAATAGTGACGTCAGGCAGAGCAATCTGATAGATCGCCGCCAGTACCGGGCTGACACGATCGCTTAGCCGCCAGTTAAGCGCGATATAAAACAGGCAGGCCAGAAAACCGGCCAGTGCAGTCATCGCCCAGAGCGGCACTACCGGTCGCCACAGCTTGCTGATTTGGGGTTGATCCAGCGGATGTGGCGATAACGGCAATGAATAATTACCGCGCACGCCGTGAATCATCTGCAACAATCGCCGTTTAATGGTTTCCAGCTGTGAGCGCCCGTTGTCCAGCACGCGATAGCGCCCTTCGAAGCCCAGCTGCAGGCAGAAGTTGATCAGCTCCAATAACCAGAGATGTTCCCGCGGGCTTTGCGACAGCTTAGCCAGCAGCTGGAAGAACTTTTCACCGCCCCAGGTTTCATTATGAAAAGTCACCAGCAAACCGCTGCCAGGCCAGACACCTCTGCTACCCCACGGGGTCAGCGCGGCAGCCTCATCCAGCGCGGTGCACAAGCAATAGCGCGCGCCAACGATCATTTCATAGGGCAATCCTGTGCGCTGGCAATGCATCTCAAATTGACGGATCTCGTCGATCAGCTGCTGACGTAATCCCGCTGGATCAGCGTGCGTGACGCAATGGCGAATATCAGGAATGGCATTGAGTAACGAATTAGCCGCAACCACCAACAGGTTGCTGCTGTGCGCGCCAGGGTAAATGGTATTACTGCCGGTGGATTGTCGTTCCTGCATCATGATTGCTCATTGACCGTTATTCAGACTGAATGACTGCGTATTGCCCAGAACTGCATCTCCAGGCCGGGAAAATCTCCCGCCAGATGCAGGGCAAAAGCGCCGGACTTTTCCATTTCCTTCCACAGTTCACCGCCCTTCTCCAGCTCAAAATAGCTGTAGCCAGCATGCCAGGGAATTTGTGGTGGTGGTGTTGGCATTACGCGCAGCACCAGGCCGGGCAACTGCAGATGCACCAGGTCACGAATTTTTGCCACTGGCGCGATTTTCATTTGCGCCGGAAAATGGATATGCAGTGTTTCGCCAGGAATATCGGCACGCACCGCCAGCACAAAGCCAAACTCACGAAGCATTGCATTGTCGGTTACTGTCGCCACGCTGAGGCCGTGAGAACGCTCGGTGAGCACCAGCTGAATAGCATGCTCTTCCAGCACCTGCGATAAGCCGTGGCGCAGCATCAGCATCAGCTCAGCGAAACAACCCGCCAGATCATCCTGGCGGTATTCAGGCAGGGCATGTTCAGGAAAACGTCGGGAAGTATAGGTCGTCAGTTCACAGGCAAAGGCCAGCCAGTGGCGCCAAAGCTGTTCGGGATGCAGTACGGGAAGGTTTTTGAAGTGGCTGATCTGGCCAACATGGTAATTGAGTAATGCCAGCAGCATAAAATCAACGGTATCAGCCTGGTTAAAACGGCCTGGTTGCTGCAGCCGCAGGCCCAGCTGCTGACAGCGCTGTGTCAGTATATTCTGGAGATCATGAAGGTAATCACGCAGCGGGGCGCAGGCTTTGCAGTTAAGCAGCGGAGGAATGTAATGGGTGTCGAGGCGCAACTGATTTTCGCTACGAGTATCATTGAACTGCGCTACGCCTATTGCCGTCCACTCTGCCGACAGCTCACTTTCCAGCATCAGTTTCAGCCGCAATCTGCCAAACTGAATCGCGGTCTGCCCCATTGAGACTGCATTAAAATCCTCAACATCCTGTTCAAAACTCACGAAACGCGCCAGTGAGTCCGTAGCGTCGTCAAAGATCAGCTCTTCGCGACCGCCACGACGCGCAGGCAATGCCAGTACCACTTTTGCCCCGCCGGAAGGGTCTGCAAGGGATAATGGAGTCGGCGCATTGCGTCCGTCGCGAAAGGAAAAGTAGGTTCCGTCTGGCAGCAGGCCGCTGGCAGAGTTAAGGGCTACTTGCCCCTGCTGCAGCAAAGTCAGATTGATGTCAAAATCGAAAAAACCCCACAGCCAGGGGTGCTGAACCTCTGCCCTGGCGTGAATAAGATGATGAAAATAGCTTTCCGATTGCTGAAAATGGTGTGGGCGCAGAAACATCCCTTCGCTCCACACCACTTTTGCTGTGTGATTCATAATGACTTCCTTTTCATAGAATTAACTTTTTCAGCGAATGACGCGAATGCCGTTAATATCAGCAATAATCTCTGCATCTGACTCCACTGACGATCCTTGCCAGATGGATTTAAAAAAGCCCTCACCAGAGGCCGGGAGCGGCAGTGACAGCCGCCATATCTTGCCATCAAGCGACTGGTACTCAGCCAGGATGCCAAGGTAACGCGCTTCCCCCTCGCCCTGACCGCTGATTTTTTTATTTAACTGCCCGGGCCGCAGAAAAAACTGCTCGCTGTTAAGCAAATTGGCCCCCAGTAAAGCCCGGGCATCGCTTTGCAGCGACCAGAAATCTGCCGCCATAAAATCCGCATCTGATTTAAGTAACAGCACTCTCACCTTGAGTGGTGCTGAATCATTGATTTGCGGGTGCGCCTGAAAAGACAGGTTGTAACGCACCTGCGAACTGGTTGAAGGCGAAATACAGCCAAATAACAGCGGCAGCGCCGCCAGTATTAAGATCGGAAAACTCAGACGCAGCCAGTGAAATCCCTGCATAGCGATGATTCCATTAGGGCGATGTTAATCAATGATCCAGGTACCGTTATTTGCGCTCTGGCAAGCTTTACTCTCGCCATCAACGGCCACACAGGTCGGCTTAGCGGGCTGATTGCTCCTGACACGTTTACGCCGGGAGTCGGCTTTGACGGTCTTATCCCAGAGTTCACTTTTCACTCCGGCACGCAAAGGAACATAGCCAATTAACTCTTGCTGATCTCCGGCAATCGCAAACCAGCCATTTTCTACCTTGCCTGCAACGGTGTAGGTTTCACCGTTATTCAGATAGCGTATTAGTTTGCCGCCAAAATCAGGACGACTCATGACTGACGCGTTATACAGCGCACGATACTCTTCATTCAGCGGTGTGAACTGTGCCGGTGGCACAATGGCGTACCGGTAGTTCAGCTTCACGCCGTCGACAGTGGTGGAAACTATCGTCTCATCCGTTAATGGCGGGGTGGGAGCGATACAACCGACAAGGCTTAAAACCCCAATCAGGCTTAGTGCGACACGAATTTTCACCATGATCCTCATAAATTTTCTTAACAATAATGACGTCACGCCAGGATCGCTGGCGAGGTAAACACGCTCTTAAAAAACTTCCGACTAGCTGAAAAACGCCATCGGCTCCGCTCTGGCCAACAGATAAAAATGCCAGTTAATTTAATTAAACTTATTAATAATCAAAAAATATTTATGGACTAAAAACAAAGCAATATCAGAATAATTGATAAGCGAACGAGTAAATAGACACTGCACTCCTGTGCTGGAATGATGAACGCCAGGGGATAACGCTCATCATGCCCTAAAACTTCCTTGATTCGATTCTCTACTATCGTAGGGAGAGAGACTTTCACTGAGATGATGGTTTAATAGCTAAGCATGTGCATTAATTTCTGATATTAATCATTTAAATCAGAATATTAATCAAACATCACCAATCCATGGCTACCGCACGAGTTTGCACCCGGTAACGCCCAACTGCGTTTCACTGCGGCCTGAAAGATCATAATTTGCGCAGTTTATCGTGTCCCGACAAAAATTCAACGGTTTGTTAACCAACCGATAATCATTAATTATTCTTAAACCTGAAAATAATCACAAATCTTCGATATTTTGCGCCGCGGCTGTAGGAAGCAGCTGACAAACATTGATAAAATTTATGATACACCGCACAAAAAAATGCCACCACTGAGGAGTTGAGTAGTGAAAAAAACTTTTCGGATTTTTTTATTACTGCCTCGCGGGGCACAAACGGATGATGAAATCAGCAAGTAGGATTATTTTTAGCGGAACGGCTTAGAGGAGTGCGGTTACCAGTAAGATAATGCTCTGGCTGGTAACCGGACAGCAGGAAAAGCAGAAGCGATCGATTAAGCGCTGAGAATTTCAGCCAGCTGTTTCAGTGAAGAGACCTGCCAGGTAGGCTCAATCCCTTCAGGCCTGGCGCGGTTATCAGCATTCAGCCAGCAGGTTGCCAGACCCGCATTGATGCCGCCCAGAATATCTGAATCCGGGTTATCTCCCACCATCATGACGCGCTCGCGCGGTGGATTGCCCATTTTCTCCAGCGCATAGTCAAAGATCGCCGGATGGGGTTTCGCGTAACCCACTTGTTCCGAAATCACCAGCAGATCAAAGTATTCAAGGAAACCGGTACGCTGTAAACGCGCCTGCTGTAGCGCAGTAAAGCCATTAGTGATGATGCCCATTTTGACCTGGCCTTTCAGCAGGTTCATCAGGCCAACAGCACCTTCCAATGGAATACAGATCTCCGCCATCGCCGCCAGAAAGCCGCTGTTAAGCTCGTGTGGTTCGACACTCAGTTTATCCGCCCAGCCCTGAAAACGTTGGTGCTGAAGCTGTAGTGCATTGATTACACCGTTTTGATAATCCACCCACAACGGTTTGTTTACCGCCTGATATTCATCATAATCTGCGGTGGTAAACTGCACATCATATTGCTCAAATAGGCGCTGCAAGCCGGCATAGGCATCAAAGTGAAATAGGGTGTCGTCAGCGTCGAATAAGATCCAATCCCAATCTTTTAACATCTTGTCGTTAAATCCTGTTTTATCTGCACCGGCATTGTCCGCTACAGGGTGAGAGCCATTATCAGTGCGTCTTCACGTCCCTCTGCTGTCGGGTAATAATTTCTGCGCACCGATACCTCATTAAATTCCAGCTGTTCATAAAGCGCTATTGCCCCGAGGTTCGAGGCGCGCACTTCCAGCCATAGCGTTAACACCTCGCGCTGTGTCAGCTCGGTGATGATGTGTTCCAGCAACTGACGCCCCAGTCCACGCCGCTGAAAAGCCGGATCAACCGCTATGTTGAATAGCGTGGCCTCATCAAGCACAACCTGTGTTACGGCAAAGGCAGCCATCACGCCATCGACATCAAGCCGATAATTGAGATAACGCTCACCCTGATTGCTGGCAAAGGTTTTTTCCGTCCACGGAAATGCATGGCTACGCAGCTCGATGGCAAATGCGTGGCTAAGGTCGTTCGGGGTGAGTAAAGAAATCTGATTCATGTTCACAGATCTGCTGCCACAGTGCGCGTTTGGCGCTGGCATTATGATAGAGCTCATCAAGAGCAGGAGAAGCAAGCTGGGTGCCCTGTACCGCCAACGGCGCATCAATGCCTAAACGCCAGCTGGCACAATGATTATCATCCGGCAACATCGCCAGTTGATCCGGTGTTAATGCGAAAACATCATGCGGATTGATTGCCAGCGCGCGCAACACGTCGCTGACTAACGGATCCTCAGTAGAGGGCGGCACATCGGCGATAATCAGCAAGCGCGTATGCGTCGGCAAGGAGACAGCAATTTCCCCTTGTAAGGCACGCGGACGCCGCAGTACATACTGCGTAATGCCCATTTGCTGTAATAACCAGTCACGTCTGGAAGACATATTTTTTCCTGTCTGGTCGCCCGATTGCGTCGCTATGCTAACAAACCCATCGAATATGCGCCAACAAACCACGCTATCGCTGCACAATCCCTTACCCGACATTCATTCTGCTGCTGCCTTGCTGCAACATGGACGACTTCAGGTATAATCGCGGTTCTGATTTAAAAGGAGCCATCCGATGTCCGCTTTTACCCCGGCCAGTGAAGTTATTCTGCGCCACAGTGATGAATTTATTGAACGCCGCGTGCTGTTTGCCGGTGACCTGCAGGATGACCTGCCCGCTCAACTGGAGACTGCACACAGCAAAGTTCATACCCAGCAATATCATCACTGGCAGACCCTGAGCCGTGCGATGGGCGAAAATGCGCAATACAGCCTGGTGGCCAGCGCCGCGATGGTCAGTGAATGCGATACCTTAATTTACTACTGGCCGAAAAATAAGCCGGAAGCGCTGTTCCAGTTGCAGAACCTGCTGTCGCTGTTACCTGTGGGTAGCGATATCTTTGTTATCGGCGAAAACCGCAGCGGCGTTCGCAGTGCAGAAGAGATGGTCAGCAAGTGGGCATCGCTGAATAAAATTGACAGCGCGCGCCGCTGCGGCCTGTATCACGGCCGTCTCGACACGACCCCGGCGTTTAATGCCGAAAGCTTCTGGGGCGAATATGCTCTCGGCGACTTCACCATCAAAACGCTGCCGGGCGTATTCAGCCGTGATGGACTGGATATTGGCAGCGAGCTGTTGTTGTCGACCTTTACCGCTCATACCAAAGGTAAAGTTCTGGATGTCGGTTGTGGCGCTGGCGTGCTTTCTACCCTGCTGGCCAGCCACTCACCCAAGGTACGCCTGTGGCTGACCGATGTCAGCGCCGCCGCAATTGAAGCGAGTAAGGCTACTCTGGCGGCTAATCAGCTGGAAGGCGAAGTATTTGCCAGCAACGTTTACTCTGACGTGAACGGCCGCTTCGATATGATTATCTCCAATCCGCCGTTTCATGATGGGATGCAGACCAGCCTTGACGCCGCACACACCCTGATTCGCGGTGCAGCAAAACACCTTAATATGGGCGGTGAACTGCGCATAGTTGCCAACGCCTTCCTGCCGTATCCGACGATTCTTGATGAGACGTTTGGCAGCCATGAAGTGCTGGCGCAGACCGGGCGTTTTAAGGTTTATCGTGCAGTGTTAAGTCGTGCGGCGAAAGCAAAACGCTAATCAGTGATTTGTTGCCGCTGCCGGTTTTCGCAACTTACTGATTCAGCTAATCGTCATGGAGATGTTGCTTTTTAACGCAATCATTCCATGACGATGAAATATCTGTTGACGTCCCGGTGAAAATCTCTAGAATGCGCCTCCGTGGTTGCAATACTAATAAAGTATTGTCGGTATGCGAAGGTGGCGGAATTGGTAGACGCGCTAGCTTCAGGTGTTAGTGTCTTAACGGACGTGAGGGTTCAAGTCCCTCTCTTCGCACCAACAACCATGATATTGCTTTGCATTTGCGCGAAGGTGGCGGAATTGGTAGACGCGCTAGCTTCAGGTGTTAGTGTCTTAACGGACGTGAGGGTTCAAGTCCCTCTCTTCGCACCAATGCAGCAGTGATACAAAATTTACAACGACGATGCGAAGGTGGCGGAATTGGTAGACGCGCTAGCTTCAGGTGTTAGTGTCTTAACGGACGTGAGGGTTCAAGTCCCTCTCTTCGCACCAAGTTGTAAACTCTTCCTGTTGTCCCTTCCCCTCTGATTTAAATTACTTCCCTGTTTTTGTGACTTCCCTTACCAGACGGTAAATTTCAACGAAATCGCGACCAGACATCCGGCCAGTGCTACGCATGAAGGCAGCAGCAGATAATGACGCAGCTTTTTATGGTAGAGCATACTGACGGTCGCCAGCAGCGCGATAACCATCACCAGACGCCACTGATTAAATGAGAGTTCCATCATTGCCATTACCGGCATAATGGCACAAGGTAACAGCACGCCCCAGGCGCTATCCAGTCGTTTTCCTGACATCCAACCCACTCCCCCTGTTCACCTGCCGTTGCTACCCGTTAACCTTCAGGTTGCAGATAGCTGGCTACACTCTTCGCTGCGCATAGATGATAATGATTACCAATAGCATATGATAATTTTTTTCATTATGCAGCAAGAATTGTTGAAACTTTGACCCTGAGGATGACAGGCCATTGCTAAAGTGATAAATTGCGCACGATCAATATCTATAAAATCAAAATAATAACAGCTAAAAACTATTCCTGTTCGAATAATAAATTCGAATTCAGGCGTAGTGCTTTGATATTTCAGGGCTGCAGCGAGTATATATATGAAATTACAAACTTATGACGAATTGCTTCACAGCAAATATCGGCTAACTGTGATGTTATTTCTTTTTTTAAACACAGCCACATCACTGTTCTTTTTACTCAATAACCATTATCAATCGGCGTCGCAGATACTGTTGCCAACGGCACTGATCCCGTTACTGAGCACGGTGCTTTTAGGCTGGATGTTCTTAAAGCCACAAGCCAAATTCCCGCTATTAAATATTGTCGCGCTGATAACAGGAATACTTTGGGCCTGGCATATCGCCCTGAGGTATGAGCTGGTATTTTATTTTGATGGCAGTTACCTGATGATCAGTTTAATCAGTATTTTCTTTATCAGCTCGATTGCCCTGAGCGATCATCTGCTGGCATTTTGCCTGCATACCGCGCCCGCCGTGGTGACCGTACTGATACTCGACAACGGTAATAACTTGCTGATGATTCTGTTCACCATTGCGCTACCGCTGACTGGATTTACCCTGCACCACTTTATGCGGCGGCGCAGCGACAGCTTTACCCGCCGGCTGATGTCTCAGCTTTACGAAGAAAAACAGACCTATAGCGATCTCAGCATGCTCGATCCGTTGACCGGTTTATATAATCGTCGCGGCTTAAACAATCGTCTCCAGAACGTGCTGGAGAACCACTCCGGCAGTCATTTCGTGCTGCTGCTGGATATTGATCATTTCAAAGCTTATAACGACAATTACGGCCATGCTATGGGCGATCAGGCATTGGCACGCGTCTCTGTCGCGATCCGCGATGCGGTGCGCTCGCGCGATATTGTCACACGCTACGGTGGTGAAGAGTTTCTGGTGCTGCTGACCAATGTTAATGCCTCAATTGCCCTGAAACTGGCTGAGCGTATTCGTCAGTACGTACTGGATTTAGATATTCCGCACCGGTTTAATGAACGGGTCGCCACGCACGTTACTATCAGCGCGGGTATCGCTCCCCTGTTTGACGATGACTTTGAGCAGGCGCTGGCGAATGCCGATCGCGCACTGTACGTGGCTAAAAATCAGGGGCGCAATACTATTCTTTGCTGGGATACGCTGGCGGCAGCCACTTCCAACGTGCCCGCCGATATTCACTGATCGCAGCCCTGTCACGGGGCTGCTTATTTCCCACCAGACTTTCTGCCAAATAAAAATCAAAACTTTAATGCCTGTTAATCGGTTATTTATCATTTTGAGATCGCTTTACACGCTGAATTGCTACCCGCGACGCTAATTATCTGAGCATCAGAAAAAACTGATTCAGCGCTTCAGGGGTTCGCAGAGATCGGGTGGCGAGAAATGCTATCGACGAAAGAGTGCCGTTGATCAGCTTGCCTGCGTTTTACATCCTGGATAGAATCAAGAACGATTATCATTTGTTTTCGTATCACGGTAACGCTGCACACAGGATGCCCATGGCAATCATTACGCGTCAGGCTTATGAGTATGGTTCGAGTCCACTGATCTTTCTGCAAAGTGACAGATCGCTGAGCAGTGCGCTGCATGCGCTGTTTACTGAACATCGTGCTCATTTCCTCGACAGCGTTAAGCTGGGTGAAGAAGCTCCGGCTGGCTGTATGCCGCTGGCAAACTGGTCGCAAGCTGATACGTTTTTACCGCTCACTCAGCGGTACAGCGACTACCTCTATCGCGATCATCCGGATACGCCACGCGAAGCCAAACCGCTACAGTCACTGTGGGCGCAATGGTATTTCGGCCTGATTGTGCCACCGATGATGATGGCGCTGTTGCTGGAGCCGCGCGCGCTCGACTGTTCGGCAGAGCATTTCCATATTGAGTTCCATGAGACTGGCCGCCCGGCCTGTTACTGGCTCGACGTGCGTGAAGATGACGACGCCCGCTATCTCAGCGCCCGCCAGCGCATCGACCGCATGATCCAGCGCCATCTGCTGCCGGTGGTGCAGGGGATTGAGCAACATGGCGACATCAATGCCAAACTTATCTGGAATAACACCGGTTACCTGATGCACTGGTTTCTCGGTGAACTGAAACCTTTCCTCGATGAAGATACGCTGGTCACTCTCGAGCATGCGCTGTTCTTCTCGCGTGAGCTGCTGAACGGTGCAGATAATCCACTGTATCGCACTATGATCCCACGCGACGGCGCCATGCAGCGCCGCAGCTGCTGCCAGCGCTATCGTATTCCTGATGTGCAACGCTGCGGTGACTGCACGTTAAAGTGCGCCTGATCTCAGCGGCTTGCTGACAAATTATTTGCCCGTTTGGCCTTGAGAATCCGCTGCCGGTTTATTGTGATGTATCACTGCAAACCTTTGCTGAAGTGCTGCCCGCCGCCGGAGCGATTCACAGCGCGGTGCGCATCTCGCCGCAGCAGATGGCCGAGCTGACCGCCGCAGAATGGGTTGATGTGTGTCAGCCCGCTGACTAGCCTACAATTGTTGACAGCGGCCTGTTGCCGCTGCCCGCACGGCACAAAGCACAATGTTCTGCATTGGATGCGGGAAATTTCTGCATCGAACGTTATCAACATCCCTGGTGGTTTCAGCTACAATCCCCCGCGTTGAAAAGTTATGGATTTAACGTGTCTCTGATTCAGATTCATGCTTCGCGCAGCCGCCTGCCCGCCTGGTTGGGACTGTTCGCGATTCTGCTGCTGTTTATTGCGCCGGTGATCTCAAAATCACTGGCACATGCCCATGGCGCAGAGATGCCGATGATGATGATGTCGCACCATGGCGAGATGGCGATGGCAGAGATGCCGCATCATATGTCGTCATCTGAGCGGGTGCGGCCAGCGCCGGTGCACCACATGTCGATGATGGATGATAACGCCTGCGGCTACTGTGTGCTGCTGATCCATCTGCCACTGAATCTGAGCAACCTGCCTCAACTCTGGAGTATGCTACAGGCGGCGACGCGCCCGATGGCGCGCCCTGAGCCACTGCATATCGCTATCTTTGTTCCCATCCACTTCCGCTCGCGTGCCCCACCGTTTCCGACACTGACTTCCTGAAACGCTAATTTATAAACCTGTCGCGTAAGCAGACAGGCACCTGCACATGCCTGCTATGGGCAAAGGAACTTTTATGTCGGAAAAAATCATCCCGGCCGCGTCATCCGCGCGCGCCGAAAATGCACAAAGCACCCAGGCGATCATGCATCTGTTGCGTCGTCTGCACTTCTATATTGGCCTGTTTATCGGCCCATTTATTTTCGTCGCCGCGCTGACCGGCACACTGTATGTCCTCACGCCGCAGCTGGAGAATAAGCTGTATGCACAACAGTTATTTACCAGCGCCAGTGGTGAAGATCGACCACTGTCGCAACAGGTAGCCAGCGCGCTTCATCATATGGGCGCTGAAGCCCATATCGTCGCGGTACGGCCTGCACCCTCTGCCGGGGAAACCACCCGCGTGATGTTTCGCGATGCGAAAGCTGGCCCATCGGAAACTCATGCGGTGTTTATTGACCCTAAAACGCTGGAGATTCGCGGTGAGCTGACGGCCTATGGCACCAGCGGTATCCTGCCATTCCGCACCTGGCTGGACTATCTGCATCGCAATTTATTGCTGGGTGAGTTTGGCCGTAACTACAGTGAGCTGGCCGCCAGCTGGCTGTGGGTTGCCGCGCTGGGTGGCGCGGCGTTGTGGGCGATGAGCCGCGCGCCGCGCCGTAAAGCATCGTCCCAGCGCGTTTCACGCACTGCCCGCTTCCTGCGTCAGCGCCACTGGCACACCACGCTTGGTCTGGTACTGCTGGTTGGGCTGGTGTTCTTCTCGGCCACCGGCTTAACCTGGTCGAACTGGGCGGGAAATAATATTTCGCAGATGCGCGCGCATTTTGGCTGGCTGACACCAGCGGTTAATACCCAGCTGGGTGGCACGCAGCACGCAATGCCAGCAGATGAGCATGCAGAGCACCATGGTCACGATATGGCGATGATGACCCACCACGCCGAACATGAGCCGCTGTCACCGGCGCAGTTCGATGCGGTAATGGCCGCAGCCCGTGCGGCAAATATTGATGCCGGTAAGGTGGAAATTCGTCCGGCCTATACGGCGGATAAAGCCTGGGTAGTGTCTGAAATCGATCGTCGCTGGCCAACGCAGGTCGATGCTGTAGCCGTCAATCCCCACAATTTCCAGGTCACCGATAAGGTCGAGTTTGCCAGTTTTGGCCTGTTAGCCAAACTGACGCGCTGGGGCGTCGATGCGCATATGGGCGTGCTGTTTGGGCTGGCAAACCAGCTGGTGCTGGCACTGTTTGGCGCCGGATTGTGCCTGATGGTGGTGTTAGGTTATCGCATGTGGTGGCTGCGTCGTCCGGCGCTGAAACAGCAGGCGAATCCGGCGGATACCCTGATTTACGGCTGGCGTAAGCTGAATCTCAGCGGACGTTTTTTACTGTCTGTGCTGGTTATCGCGCTGGCATTCAGCCTGCCATTAATGGGCATCAGCCTGCTGCTGTTTTTACTGATTGATTTCGTGCGCTGGAAGAGAAGTGCTAACGCCTGACGCGGAATAGTCTGTCAGCGGGGCGGCATTTCTCGCCGCCCCATTCCTCTCAGTATTCTGACGCTGCCAGCGCCTGCTCCAGCATAGTTAACAGCAGCGGGTTATCTACCGTTTGCAACACATGCACCAACCCACCCGCCGGCTGCGGAATGCCAACATTCACTCGCAGCGGCTGACGATAACGCCACGACTTGCCACGCGTTGGGCCAGCATGCAGTTCCACATCCGCATAATAATCGCTCGCAGTGGCGACCCGCTGATTTAACAGCCAGGCAACCACCAGCGCGTCGTGGATCCAGCAGCCGGGCAAGTTACGCGTTGTGATCGAGTAATCAATCCACGGTCGAAAAGTTTCGCTGACAAAACGCGCCAGTGGCTTATCGATTTGGGCAATCCTGTCAAGATCCTGATGGGTCATTAATGTCTGAGTCGTAACGTCCATCGGCACCAGAGTGATATTCGCACCGCTGGTCAGCACCTGATGGGCCGCTTCCGGATCGAGACCAAAATTGGTGTCCTTCAGATAATCATCTAAGGCAAATACGCCGCCCATAATTGCAATCTCGGCTACCGACTCAGCCAGCTGCGGATAGCGTTGCATCGCCCGCGCCACGTTAGTCAGCGGGCCAATTGCCACCAGCGTAATTTCACCCGGATTATCGCAAATTAGCTGGCCGATGGCGTCTACTGCAGCGTGCGTCGGCGTATCCTGCGCTGACGGCTGGCGTACGCCTTGCCACAAATGCGTCAGATTCAGCTGATGTACCCGCTGATCCAGTACCTGTCGCCATGGCTCAGGAGGTTCCTGTAGCGCCTGGCTTTCCCCTTTATATACCGGGATAGTCAGCCCGAGGCGGTTCAGCAGATCCTGCGCCACGCGATAGCCCACGTCTACCGGCGTGTTACCGGCAACGGTGGTGATCATCTCCAGCGAAATATCCGGTGAGGCGATGGCCAGTGCTAAAGCCAGGCCATCATCAACATTTGCTCCTGCGATGCCATTCCCCGGATCGCAATCAATAATTACTCTTTTCATCTTTATTATCTTTATTTGCTGGCGCTTTCCGGCCTGACTGACTGGCAGCCACAGGATTCGCCGATTTCCAGCTGATGAGAAAACTCACGCAGCATCGCTTCGCCATTCCATGCTTTCAGCATCTCAATGGCCGTTTTTGCCATCTCCCTGATGGGCTGGCGCACGGTCGTCAGCGCAGGCACATGATACGCTGACTGATCGGTTCCGTTAAAACACACCAGAGCAATCTGTTCTGGTACGCGGATATTGTGTTGCTGCAATGCGCGAATACAGCCTATTGCCTGTGCTTCATTACTGGTAAAAAGCGCACGCGGAAGCTTTTCGCCCTGCAGCATCTTTTCTGCCGCCTGATAACCGCCTTCGCGGGTATAGCTGGCCGGGAAGATCCACTGTGGATTGACCGTTAAACCATAGTGTTCCATCGCGTCACGCCAGCCGTTGATACGGTCCTGAGCATTCAGCATCTCGCTCGGGCCAGAGATAATGCCGACATCCTGATAACCGTGGCTGAGTAAGTGCCCGGTGACCTGCCGTGAGGCGGCGCGTTCGTCAACCCGTAGCATGCTGACCTGTAATTCCGGGTCGACGCGATCCAGCATCACAAAAGGCGTACCGCTGGTTTTGATCAGGTCTATATACGGATGTCGGTCAACGCTATTGTAAAACAGACCATCGACCTGACGATTCAACAGGCTGTGAATCAGTTCCCGTTCACGTTTGCGGTCGTCGCCTGCGTCACCCAGCAAAATCACCAGCCCTTCGTTTAACGCCTCCTGAATCAGCGCATGCGCCATTGACGCAATAAACGGATTGGAAATATTGGGCACCACTAAGCCATAGGTTTTCGTGCTGCCGGATGCCAGCGCGCGGGCGATACCATTTGGTCGGTAGCCGGTTTGTTTAATCGCATCAAGCACCCGCTGGCGCGTCGCCTCTGCCACCGGCCGTGGGCCATTGTTAATCACATAGCTCACCACCGCCACGGAAGTTCCTGCCAGCCTGGCAACGTCAGAACGGGTAACACGATCGGGATGCTGTTTAGCCAAACCTTTTACCTGCAGAGTAATCGATAAAAGAGAAAATGCCGGCCAGGCAACGCCCGGCCAGCCTGTTTACATCCCGGCGGCAACGCGGCTCAGATGGCATCCTCTGGAAGATTGAGATCGCGTCCGCGGGTTTCCGGTGCCACAAAGGTGGTGAGAAAACCGATAGCGGCCATCGCAGAGAAATAGACCGCAATCGGCCACCAGTGGCCAGTAAATGACAGCATCGCCGCAGCAATCAGCGGTGCAGTACCACCGGATAAAATCGACCCCAGCTCTTTTGCCACCGCCATTTTGGTGTAGCGATGCGTCACACCAAACATCTCGACGCCCCACGCGGCCTGCACACCGAAAATACCCAGCGAGGCCAGCGCCATACCGGTAACAATGGTCGCTATCACCAAAGCAGGCTCACGCGTATCAAGCAGCATAAAGGCGGGCCAGGCATAAATAATCAGTAACAGGCAGAACCAGCGATAGGTAATACGACGACCAAAACGATCGGACAGCCAGCCCGCCAGCGGGATAATCAGGAAACCTAACAGTGAAGCGATAAATACGGCGGTGGTCGGTACCGATTTATCCACCATCAGCACTTTCGCCACATAGCCGACAATAAAGCCCTGCGCCAGATAGGAAGGGCCGTTCTCACCAATACGCAGGCCAACCATAATCCAGAACGCCTTACTGCGCTGCCAGAAACTCCGGCTGTCTTGTGTCGGCGGATGCGCGTCAATCATTTCGGCGCGTTGCGCCTCTAACTGCGCTTTCTTGCGCTCAAAAACCGGCGTTTCACGCAGGTTGCGGCGAATCCACAGTGCCGTCAGAGCAATCAGCGAACTACAAAGGAAGGGAATACGCCAGCCCCACTCCTGTAACTGTTGCTGGTCCATCTGTACCACCAGCAGCCACACCAGCGCAGCCAGCAGGGTGCCGCTGTTGGAACCCAGCGCGATAATTGAGGATACCAGCCCACGTCGTGCCACCGGCGCATATTCGCCGAGCATGACGGTACCGCCGGAAAGCTCCGCGCCAGCACCAAATCCCTGTGAGAAACGCAGGATCACCAGACAAACCGGTGCCCAGATGCCAATCGAGGCATAGCTGGGAATTAAACCAATCAGCGTAGTGGAAGCGCCCATCAGAATGATGGTGGTGACCATGACGACCTTACGGCCTTTGCGATCGCCCAGCCAGCCAAAAAACAGTGCGCCGATGGGGCGGGCAATAAATCCGACGGACCAGGTGGCAAAACTGGAGAGGAGTGCCATCTCAGGAGTGGCTTCCGGGAAAAAGATATCGCCAAAGATAATTCCGGCGGCAAGTCCGTAGAGCGCAAAGTCGGCGTATTCCATCGCAGTACCCAACCAGCATGAGAAGGTGGCGCGCCAGAAATCTTTGCGTCCTTCTTCAGTGGTGAGTCGTTCATCAGCCGCGGAGTTTGCCGCTGGCGAAGCCTTTTGCACTACAGATTGAGGTGCGGTCATTCAAAAAATTCCCTGATGTTAGGAGATCTTAAGAGCGCCCTTCCGTGGGTCATCGTCCCTGTTTACGAAGAGATAACTCCCCGGTGAAGACGCTCAGTTTCTGAGCCATGATGAAAGGTCATTAAAGGATTCCCTGGTGTCAGGATCTTATGTTTGTTGCGCGCCTGTCGGTTTTTAATTAACCGATCGCTTAAGTAACGCGAAACAAATGCGACCATCACTTAGCAGCCAGAACAACCAGCGCTGTGAGTTATCACTACCCTTTAATTGTATCTACGCGCGTAGATAAATCAATAGCAAACCCAACTAATTATTAGATTACCTTCACATTCGATCGCCGTATTAAGATCGATGACTCATAAAATCAGAGGGTTAAACAATCATCAATGGGTATAAAAACAGTAATTTTTATTCAACTGTTTAGTGCTAACCTTTGCTGCTGAGTCTGATACGCTGCTGAACGTTCAACTGGCCACTGTTTGTCGCATGGCAAGATGTCATTAAGATGAATCCCGTCGCAAAAGACGGACTGATTCTGAAAGTATCTGTCAGAGATACTGGCGGCAGAAACAATCGGCTACCCTGCATGGACGGCAACACAGGCTGGATAACATGGCTATTATTTTGATGCGGCACGGGAAACCCGATCACGCATTTCCGGCACGAATTTCTGCGCTGGCGATGGCGCAATGGTGTGAAGAATATAACCTCTCGCGGGTCAGCGATCTGCCACCGCAGCGTAGTCTGATGATCGCCAAAAAGGCCAACGTGATTGTTACCAGCACCCTGCCGCGCGCACTGTCGTCACTGGAAAAACTCGGTATGCAGGCGCACAGCAGCGATGCACTGTACAGTGAAGTCGACATCCCGATTCTGCCACTGACGCGCTTGCACCTGCCGCCGGCAATTTGGCTGTCACTGTGGCGCTTAATGTGGTTCTGTGGCTATTCCGGCTCGGTAGAGTCATTTAAATCGGCCACCGCACGCGCCCGGCAGGCGGCGAAACAGCTGATTCGCTTGTCAGAACAGGGCACGGTTCTGCTGGTTGGCCACGGCATTATGAATAAAATGATCGCCCGTGAGTTACGCAAGCAGGGCTGGCAAGGGGAAAAACATGCCAGCAGCCGTCACTGGAGCACGGCGATTTATAACCGGCCATTTATTTAACTGTCACGCCCCAGCGCGTCGATATCCCCGGCGACAATATGCGGCAAGCGGGCGGTGATTTTATCTACCGGCCAGTCCCACCAGCGCAGCGCTTCTAAGCGCGCAATCTGCTCCGGCTCAAAACGCATTTTAATCACCGCGGCCGGGTTACCGCCGACGACGCTGTAAGCGGGCACATCACGCGTCACCACCGCGCGCGAAGAGATAATCGCGCCATTGCCGATGTTCACCCCCGGCATAATCAGTGCGTCATAACCTATCCACACGTCATTGCCAACGCGCGTATCACCTTTAAACGGTAACTCGCTTTTAGGCGGCATACTGTTTTCCCAGCCGCCGCCAAAGATCCAGAAAGGATAGGTCGATAGTCCGGAAAGCGGATGATTGGCACCGTTCATAATAAATTTAACCCCGCGTGCCAGAGCACAAAACTTGCCGATTACCAGCTTATCGCCGATAAACGGAAACAGATAAAGCACATTTCGTTCGAAATTTTCTGCACCGTCAGGATCGTCATAATAGCTGTAATCACCCACCTCAATTTGCGGATTCTGCACCACATTTTTCAGATAGCAAACCTGTGGGAAACCGGCCATCGGATACGGATTATTGGGATTAGGTCCCTGCATTATTCACTCCTTGCGGTGATTAATCTGACGTAATCACCGCATGACCATCACAATTAAATATGACGTAATACCGCGTCAGTTATCGCAGCGGTAGTTTGCGTCTGGTTTAGCTGACCTTCGGCAGTCACGCGCGCCAGCGCCTGCATTATGCCTTGTGCTGCCGCCTGCTCACCAAGATGCTCCAGCATCAGCGCCCCTGACCAGATGGCAGCCATCGGATTGGCAATATTCTGCCCGGCAATATCCGGGGCCGAGCCGTGTACCGGTTCAAACATCGACGGTAGCGCTGGGTTCGGGTTGAGATTGGCCGAGGCGGCATAGCCCAGCCCGCCCTGAATCGCCGCCCCCAGGTCGGTCAGAATATCGCCGAACAGATTCGATGCCACCACCACATCCAGTGAGTCGGGCTGCATCACAAAGCGCGCCGCAATGGCATCAATGTGATAGCGCGTGACGCTGACATCCGGATACTCTTTGGCTATCTCGTCAGTGATTTCATCCCACATCACCATCGTGTATTTCTGCGCATTGGATTTGGTTACCGACGCCAGACGCCCGCTGCGCTGACGTGCCGCCTCAAAGCCAAACCGTAAAATACGCTCGACACCCTGACGGGTGAAAATCGAGGTTTCAACCGCCACTTCCTGCGGTGAGCCCTGATGTACCCGGCCACCGGCGCCGCTATACTCCCCTTCGGTATTTTCACGAATACAGAGAATATCGAAGTTTTCCTGACGCAGCGGGCCGCGAACGCCCGGCAATAGCCGATGCGGGCGCACATTGGCGAACAGATCGAACTGTTTACGGATTGGCAGCAATAAACCGTGCAGCGAGATATTATCAGGCACCCGCTGTGGCCAGCCCACAGCGCCAAGCAGAATGGCATTAAACTGGCGCAGTGTGGCGATGCCGTCTTTCGGCATCATCTCGCCGTGCTCCAGATAGTAGTTGCATGACCACGGAAACCACTCGCCTTCAAGAGTAAACTGATGCACTTTTGCGCTCTGTTCCAGCACCTGCCATGCCGCTTTAATCACATCGACGCCAATGCCGTCGCCCGGAATTACGGCCACTTTATAGTTGTTCATTCACTCCCTCTCAAACGGTTTCAGGCCAGGGTAAAATAACTCAGCACTTCACATCCGCGTCCGACCGACGGCGTGGCGATCACTTTGCCTTCCACCACGTCGATCACGCTCAGGGTGCCATCCTCTTCATTAGCTATCAGTAAAGTGCGATTATCCGGACTGAAGCAGCCGTCCATCGGCTTGTTGCCGACTTTTATCTGCTTCAGCGGCGTCAGCATCTCATCGAACAACGTAATAATCGGTTCGCCAGCGCCAATCACCACCAGCAGCGCGCCATCTTCACTAAAGCGAACAATCTGCGCGGCTTTTTTATGGCCTGGTAAAGGCAGATAATGACGGATACGATGGCTTTCAGCATCAAGCACATACAACAATGGCCGTTCGGCATCGGTGGCAACCAGATAGGGATAGCGCGACGAGGCGGCAATACCGTTGATGGCACGCGGCATCAAAATATTCTCCACCACTTCACCATGCGTGGTGCAGAGATCGATCACCGTGATGCTGGCATCCTCTTCGTTCTCGGTAAACAATTTGCGGCCTGAGGGCAGAATCGTCAGGCGATGGCTGTTATGCGAAGGCAGCGCGATCTTGTCGATCGGCAGATCGGTTTCAGGATCGATCACCAGGATGGTGGCACTGTTTTCGCAGCAGATATACACCCGGCCATCTTTGCCAAGGCGCGCAGTATGCGGCGACACCAGCGGGCGAATATCAATAAAATCCTTTAGCTGGCGCGTCACCAGATCGATAACCGCGATTTTATGCCCGGGATGCGGGTTATCACCGTGAACACCGTCACCGAAAATCGGTACGTAAGCTTTATTTTGCTGCGGCAGAATCAGCAGCTCATGGGGTCGTGGAGGAAAGGCGTTAAGCTGCTGCTCAACGGCAAAAGTCTGCGGATTCAGAAACAGTACGTTGCTACCCTGCTTATCAACGGCGATCAGGCCGAACGGCGCATGAGTCATATTGTTCTCCTTGCTGACAAGTGAGAATTCACTACTTTAAGCGTAGTTCATTGACTGATGCCGTTGAAAAACGTCAGGAATCGCGCTGAAAAGCCGCGCGCAGCCAGTGGCTGAACTCGGTTACCGCACGGGGCACCTGCGCCGCATACGGCCGCACAATATACAGCTTATCGGCAAACGCACCGACGGTGCGCCACTGTGGCAAAACTTCTCGTAAACCGCCATTTTCCAGCGCCGCCCGGGCACTAAAGTCCGGCAGCATGGCGATACCTAAACCGTCCAGCGCCGCATCACGAATCGACTCACTATTATTGGTGGCAAATGGCCCACTGACGCTGACCGTCACCTGCTCGCTGGCCGCCTCGTGACGGGCAAATGTCCAGCACGGCAGTTCGACTCCACGTGGGTAATAGAGGCACTGATGCTGATGCAGATCCTGCGGTGTGCCCGGTTCGCCATACTCAGCCAGATAAGCCGGTGAGGCGACTAACAGCGCGCGCGTCTCACACAGCGGCAGCGCGACGTGAGTTTCCGGCAGATTATTACTGTGGCGGATCGCCAGATCAAAGCCTTCACTGGACAGTGAAATCAGACGGTCGGACACTTCCAGCTGCACGCGCACCTGCGGATGCTGGCGCAGAAAGCCGGTGATATGCGGCACCAGCTGCTGACGGGCAAACGCCACCGGCGCGGTTACGCGTACCATTCCACGCAGTGGCCCACTGGAATCTCTGACGCTGAAAAAACTTTGGGCGATCTGCGAAAAAGGCGCGCGCAGATCCTCCACCAGCTTTTCACCGGCGCTGGTCAGCCGCACGCTGCGCGTGGTGCGCTGCACCAGCGCCACGCCGGCCATCTCTTCCAGCTGTTTGATTTTTTGGCTCATCGCCGCCTTGCTGACCTCCAGCCGCTCAGCCGCACGGGTAAAACTTCCCTGCTCGGCCAGCACCGTCAGCCAGTGCAGATGAATCCACAACGCATCGGTTTTCAGTTCTTTCATCAGGATTGTTCAAAATAATAAATAATCATTTCAAGTATAGCGCTTTTTCTTCGCCGCCAGCAGGTGCAGGATAACCCCGGTGAGTTTCCCCTTTTATGCCATGCCAGGAGCCGATATGCCGTTACTACAATTCGATGTAATTCAGGGCCGTTCAGAATCTGAAATGAAAACTCTGCTGGATGCGGCGCATCGCGCGGTACTGGCGGCGTTTCAGGTTCCGGCGCGTGACCGGTATCAGATTGTTCACGAAAATAAAAGATACCAAATGGTTTTCGAGGATACCGGCCTTGGGCTGCAACGCAGCGATAATCTGGTGATGGTTCGGGTGTTTACCAGCCCACGTAGCGACCAGCAGAAACAGTTTTTTATGGCCGAACTGGCGCGCGAATTTAAACAGAGTTGCGGCATTGCCGGCAGCGATCTGATGATCACGTTTATTAGCAACGACAAGGGTGACTGGAGTTTTGGCAACGGCGTTGCCCAGTATATTACCGGCGAACTCTGAACCCTCTCGCCTGATTTCCGGCCAACAGATCCTCCTTCCCTGAGCGGATCTCTTTTTGCCTGATTCAGAGCCAGCCCGCATTTCTGCCAGCTCCAGTTGCCTGCCTGCGCCTCTCAGGCTAAATTGGACGCGCGTATCGCTACCGGGAGGAAGGGTAAGCGCAAAGGAAAGCGGGTTTAGAACAAGAGAGGAATTGATGTCGTCGGAACTACTTTCAGTTATTTTATTTTTAACTGCTATTTTGCTTTATGCGTTTAAAGCCGGGCGTAATAATATTTGGTTTAGCGTTATTCTCATCACATCAGGCTTGTTTGTTATTCTGAATGCGACGCTGTTCGCCAGCAACTATTTCACCGGCGACGGCATCAATGACGCGGTCATTTACACCCTGACTAACAGCCTGGAAGGTGCCGGATTCGGCAAATATATCCTGCCCGCCATCGGTCTGTTCGCCGGGCTGCTGCTGATATTCTGTCTGCTCTCATGGATTCTCCGGCGGCGTAATCATCTGCCCCACCATTTTGGCTATAGCCTGCTGGCATTACTGCTTTCACTCGCCTCAATTAAGACCACTCCCGCGTTTCAGCAGGTGTACGATCTGGTGCGCTCACAGACGCGCCAGGGCGAATCAGACTTTAGCGCACACTATCAAGTGCCGCATAAATCCATGAACGGCAGCAAACCCAATCTGGTGTACATCTACGCTGAGAGCCTCGAACGCACCTATTTTAACTCAGAAGCTTTTCCAGGCCTGACCGAAGAGTTGAGTACGTTAAAAGACGACGCGATTGATTTCAGCCAGACCGAGCAGCTGCCCGGCACGGATTACACCATCGCCGGTATGGTAGCTTCGCAATGCGGCATACCGCTATTTGCGCCGTTTAATGGCAATGCATCCTCTGCCCTGTCGAGTTTTTACCCGGAAAACATCTGCCTCGGCGATATCCTTAAGGCTTCCGGCTATACCAACTACTTTATCCAGGGTGCCGATTTACGCTTCGCGGGTAAAGATCTGTTTCTGAAATCCCATGGCTTCGACAGTCAGAATCTGTACGGTGCGCGTGAGCTGGAAACGCTCGTCACCGATGCGAAATACCGCAACAACTGGGGATATTACGACGACACGGTGATGGATGAGGTGTATCAGAAGTTTAGCGAACTGTCACAGCAGAACACGCGCTTCGCGCTATTTACCCTGACGGTCGACACCCACCATCCTGACGGTTTTATCTCACGCAGCTGCCAGCGCAAAACTTACAGCATCGAGGGTAAGGCGAATCAGTCCCTAAGCGCCGTTACCTGTAGCCAGCAGCACATTGCGCGTCTGATAGAGAGAATTAAGGCATCACCTTACTTTAACAATACCGTGATTGTGGTCTCCAGCGACCATCTGGCGATGAATAACAGCGCCTATAAATATCTCACAAAGCAGGATCGCAAAAACCTGTTCTTTATTATTCGTGGCGATCGGCCAGAAAGCGATGTAATCACCGTCAAACGCAGCTCGCTGGATAACGGTGCGACGGTGCTGGATATTTTAGGTGGCGATAACTATATCGGCCTTGGCCGCAGCAGCCTGTCTGGCATTTCGCTTTCGTCTTCATTTCTGAATATGAAAGAGAAGATCATCGAGTGGAAGCCGGACATTATACGCCTGTGGAACTTCCCGAAAACGCTGACTGATTTCACTATCGATAAGAAAAATGGCACCTTCAGTTTCTCCGGCGCTAACTTTAAACTACCGCTGCTGCTTCGCGTGAGCGAAGGTAAGGTCGAGCCATTCCCGGAAGGGGAATACTCTACTCCATTGCGCTATCAGCTGGCGGAATTTGCCGCTGACGACAAGTTTGTCTGGGTGGATACCTGCTTCAAAATGGCGCGACTCTGGCAGCCAGAACTGGCGCTTTCCCGCCAGCTTTGCCTGTCCAGCGGCCAGCTAAACGGCCAGCCGCAGGTTATGCAGATTGACGGTGACAATTATCACGGCACCGCCGACTTTAAGCCGGTACAGGGCGATGATAAACAGTTCAGGCAGAATATCGACGAGCTTAAAATTGAAGATAACGCTATCCGCTACCAGGCCGACAGCTTTATTTTCAATCTGCCTGGCGCACCGCAAACGGTGAAAAGTTTTAGCGGTATTTCGCGTCCGGAGCCGTGGGGGCGCTGGTCAAATGCCAATCTGGCGCCGGAGGTTAAAATCGAATATCGCGAACCTCTGCCGCAAACCTTTGATCTGGTGATTACCGCGCGCGCCATTGGCCCGAATATCCATCGCCCGATTCCGGTTAGCGTTGGTGAGGATATTCAGCAGCTGAACCTGACTGAACAGGCCACTACCACCACATTGCATTTCAGCAACCCACAGCAGGCCAGCACGCTGGTAATTACACCGCCAGAGCCGATTGTCTCAGATGAAGGCAATATCATCGGCCACGACCCGCGTAAACTGGGAATTGGTATGATAGATATTAAGATTGTACCGACCCGGCAAAATTAACGGAATGATTAACGACGTAGCCTGACAGCTACGTCGTTAATTCCCATTAGTCAAATAAAGCTATTGATAAATTGAACCGCTTTATGCTTTACTTTATTTATCCTCAGAAAGACATTAATCATTACCCTCACAATATAATTCAACAAATCATTAATAGCATGATTTTTATTTTCATATTAATAATTATATTAATATATCCGTCTTGCAGATAAAAAAGAAGTTAAAGGAAAACGCAATTACCGGGTGCAGAAAAGGAGTTCTGATGAATCAAAAGCGCTATCACGATCCGATGGTGTTACAGCCGGATTCACTGTTTAGTTCAGTGGGAAACTGCGGCACTAACCAGCCGGAAGAGGTAAAAAAACTCCAGCGAATGATAATGAACGCTGGCTATCAGCAGGCAACCGGCCGCGAACTGGAGATAAACGGCAAATGCGCACAGGATACGACGGAAGCGCTGGTCTGGTATCAGCGGCTATTGAACCTGTCACCCAGCGGACTGGTTGGCCCTACCGACAGCTGGTTTATCGCCGCATTAAAAGAGATGTCTTCCCACTGGCGGCCACGGCAGCAGAATGGCCCGCTGCATGTGCGCGAGGGGCAAATAACCTTTGATGCCGAAGGGCATGACTATCTCACGGTGGTTGAGCCATTCCGACCACATCGCACTCCCTATTTCTCTCGGGTACTGCACTGGCCGGGGTACAGTTCGGGCGTTACGCTGGGCCGAGGCTATGATATGGGTAGCCGCAGTCGTGGAGAAGTCTATTCGACGTTACGGCAGGCGGGCCTCGAGGAGTTTAAAGCAGTTATCTGCTCCAAAGCCGCCGGATTAAAAGGTCATCAGGCCGGTCAGTTTGTGCAGGTCTATGGCCCGATGGTGGGAGAGATTAGCCATCAGCAACAGATAAGGTTGTTTGAGATTGCTTACAGAATTAAACGAGATGAGACCGAAAGATCTTATTTAAGGAACACAAAAAATCAGCACGAAGCAATCCCCTGGCACTCATTGAATCAAAAAATTCGTGATGTTCTTGTAGATATATATTATCAAGGCACTACTGAAGCTGAAAGCTTATGTCTGTCTGCAATGGATAATGATGAAAGTAAGCTAATTGCACACATTAGCGCTAATGCTCATTACATGACATTTGAATCAAGTCGAAACAGAATCAGGTACCTGAAATGAAAAAAAAAGCCATCCTATTTTTCACCTTAATCATTTTTCCATCAATTTCTCTGTCCATCACTTCTCTAATGGATGGAAGCGAAAAAAATGCATGCTATGCAGATGTAGACGATCGTCATAAAGGTGAAAACTGCATTGAATTACAATGGAAAAAAAGTAATAAAGAAGTAGACCATATCTTTAATAAAAAACTATCCTCTATAATTAGCGATCCTAATCTTATGGATCCATTTAATAGTAAAAGTGAAGAAACAAAAGGGAGTGTGTTTCAAAAAGAGCTATTGAAATCTCACAAAGCCTGGAAAGAATATAAAAAAGTGTTATGCCTGACGGTCGCATCTCAGGTTGGTGAGGAAGGCTTTGATTATCAGCCTACTATTGAGCAGTGCGAAATAAACATGAACAACCGTCGTATTGAGGAGATTAATCTTATGAACTAATTACTATTATCTCGGTAACTATACCACCGGATTAAAAACAGAGATCTTGATGAGTCAGGAGTGCTGTTACGTTTTAATGATGTGTAGAAAATTCTGAATGCGGTATCAACTTAAGTGCAGGAACAGGAATTTGGAATATGAAAGAGTATTTTAGCTTAGACGAATGGTGCCTTAGCAACATAGTAATAATTGAGATTTATAAAACCCCACTTAATACAGTGGGATTTTAAATCTGTTTAAGATGATAATTTAATACTTATTTTTTAAGTAATCGAGGGAGCTGATTATTCAACTCCAGCAGACAACTATCCATATACTTTTGTGTTTCTACGGTCACTTTTTTATAATTTTCCACATGCCACTCACTTAATTTTGCCTCTATTGGTGCAGGAGTACATCCAGCCAGTATGAATTTTGAGAACAAACTTCCGTCTTCAGGACGTTTATAAAATATTACTTTATATTTAAGCTGATAGTCAGGATCAGATGCTGCTGCATCTTTGAATATCAAAGCCCAAGTGGCATAGCCAATATAAAGCGGCTCCTTATAAACATACCCGTTGGCATTATCTGACAACCACTGACTGATATTTTCTTTAGCCTTTGGCACAAAATAATCATTGGTCGGATTCTTTAAGGACTCAATACTGGTCCCTTTGTAGTTATCTTTATCAAAGCTGCGACTATCGAAACTCCCGGTCAGCACTGATAATACCGCCAGGCTTTTTTGCATGGTATTATGAGCCGTTGTGACCTCTCGCAACCGATGGTCAGCATAAAGATTATTATTTAGCTCTGGCATAGCAGACAAACTAATAATATCGACAGAACTGCCATTAGCTGCTTTAACCGCCTCAGGCTTAATGTTGCCAGAGCAGCCTGATAAGAAAACCACTGATGCCAATGCGGTTATTATTATTTTTGTTTTCATTCTTCCTCTCCTTGAGAATGCGTTATCCTCTTAATATTAATTTTCATGATGGAAACTCTTAACACCATGAAAAATTTCACTACACCATAATGTTTTACATAACATAATGATGGGTATTAAATAGAAAAGTAACTATGATGCCTGACAAGTAAAAAACAAGATTATAAAACAATACATTGGAATGTATTAGTATATGAATTATTACGTTATGAACACAGTCTCTTCAATAGGCACAGGGAATTGTTTTGATATCCCCCCTAAACAGTACTAAACTTTAATATGAATATAATAAATATATCTTAAAATATTATTAAAAGGTGAAATCTTTAATCTTAACTTATTGATTATAAAGAGTTAGACAGTATGTTAAAACAGTATTAAATGCTGAGCAGTTTATAACTAATAAACTGTTGCTAAAAAATAGAATATCATTCCTAAGCAGCTTGTTATAATTGATATTATAACGCATGCCTTATCAACTAAGGTGTCAATTATATCAGGCCCCTGGAGTTGAAGACAAGGTTTTTTCACACGCTAAACGGACATAGCTGAAGAAAAACATCTCACTAAAATGCGATTGTAAGGTATTTATAGGACACAAAAGTAAAACGTCCAGCCAGATAATCGGGCATTTAAATTTTTATTATGAAAAGGATGTGAATTTTATTGTCATTTAATACTATCAGCATAATTACAGTCATCAGAGGAATCAGTGACATTTCATTTTCAGTTAGCATAAACGTGCTTCCTTTTATTATCTTTATGTCGATAAACATTTCCTACTATCTCAATCCATTTAACTTTTGCAAATAACTCCGGCCCATGATTCGCGCATCAATAATGCCATAATACAGAAAAGATTTTTTCCACAGCGCGAAAAATTCTAAAATTTTATTTATCATCCAGGTGCAGGGCCAACAGGTGAGCATTACCGCCGAACACGGCCAACTAATTGTCCGCACCGCGCCCGCCACGTAGGGGAACCTATAAACATCACCTTTACCCTTAACCGATCCCGGAACTGACGCTGGCAAGCGCTACGTTGGCCAGGCTCGGATTTACTGCTGGCACCCCGTTACAACTGATAATCCAGCATCTCAGATAACGGCGGGGGTGATTATCGGCGGCAACTGGCTCACCGAGTCCGGTATTACCATGGCGGAACAGCTGGAGATCACCACCGCGCCCAGAATACTCCGGTTACAGCGGCGCGAAGTGGGAGGATTTAGAGCTTAAAGACAGTAACCCCGGCCAAGGCCGGGGTTACTGTCTTATGGTTGGTAAGGCTGGTAATCTTCGAACTCCCAGGCAAAGACGCGGGAGAGCTTTTGGGCGATCTCCATCCAGTCATTACCTTCACACTGGTCAATATAATCCGTGATGGTTTTAGTGATCTCATCAAGATCATACTTGCGAACCAGTAGGGTATGACGCATCAACTCCGGCACCCAATGATGTTTACAGAGCCACTCTGGAGTGCAGATAAATACATCAAAATGATTTATACCTTCTTCTCCTACTGGTCCTATACATAAATGAGCTAAAAATTGAAAGCAATCATCCTGTTCAGGTTGATAATTTGATAAATCAAGCCAATCACAGCCAATACTTCTTAGAGATGCCTTCATTTATTTCCTCCCGAAATATTCAAGTGACCGTTACCAACTTTATCCATTTTTCCTGTTTCAATATTTTTTGTATAACTTTCAAAGTTAGCCTGCATTCCAGTTGGATTTAGTGAACCCGGTGTATTTGGTTTTTCTTTTGGGGATCGATAAATTCTGGCTCCATCAGCACTAACTAACCCTGTGCCATCACTCGTCGGTCTGGCCCCTTCGCCAACCCAAATTTTACCCAGCCGATCAGCTTCTTCTTTGGTGCCAGTACCAACACCATAGTTAAGCTTTCCATTATCACCTTTGACTACAGCATCCAATCTCGGATCTTGCTTCGCGATGTAATCAAGGTTTTGTTGCCTTAAATCGTCTTTCAACTTCACATAGTTGGCTGAGCTACTTGCCGATATCTCACCGCTGGCCTTATTGATCAACTGAGACGCTTCAGTAACATCACCTTTCTTCAACGCTGTTTCTGCTGCCTTGATAAGCTTACCCGCAGCATCACCCGCACCAGGGATAATCCCTATCGCTGCAACCAGGTAATCCAGCGCACTCTGCGCTTCCGTAAAGCTCTTGATGTCACCCACAACAGGCACGAAATCTAAACCAAACGATGCCGTATCTTTCAGCGCTTCACGCCGTTCCGTGTACATTTTCACCGAGCAGGCTTCGGCGCTCATGCCGCCGCAGTTTGCCTTTTTATAACGCTCGTTTTCGGCCTCAACGTATTCGCCCGCCTTCTGTTCCAGCGTCTTGCCTTCAGACTGCGCCTGCGCAATATCACTCAGCGCATTATTCTCCACCGCATTCTTACCCGCCTGCGCACCCGCTACTGCATCCGCCGCGCTGTCTCCGGCTAATCCACCCACCAGGCCCGCAGCCAGTGTACCTAATGCACTGACAGATTGTCTCTGCTCTTCAGTAAGATCTTCGCGGTTTACTCCAGGATACAGCTGCTGAGCAATATATTCACCCGCGACCGCTCCGGACGCACCTGCAAGCGCACCGTTGCCGTTTATCTGCGCAATTACCGCGCCTACTACCGCGTGAGCCATCAGGTTAGCCTCGGTGTTTACCTTACCCGAAGCATCGGTAGTCATCTCGTGGATTTGCTCCGCCAGATAAGGCGCTGAACCGCCCGCCAGCGCCTTCGCGATATCACCGCCTGCCAGCCCCTGCACCACGGCTGTCACCGCCTGGATTGCCTGTTGTACCCTGCCGCCCGTGCCAAAACCGCTATCTTTAAACGCCTGGTTATAAAAAGTCTGATAAGCCTGTTCGCTGATTTGCTCTGCCGTCGGTATTTTATCCGGATTCGCCTTCCGCCAGTCATCCTCAGCCGCTTTCAGCTGATCCGCCGTCACGCCTTTCATCTTCTCTTTGGCGGCTTTGGTCGCCGCTAACTCGCCCTGCGTCCGCGCAGATTGCCCAACAGACGATGGCGCATTATGAAGGTGGGCGACTCAAGGCTTCTGCCTCACTGCTGCCGCAACTGGCACAGATCCTGAACCTGTCGCTGGATGAGCTGCTGGGGCTGCCGACCAGACGTACAGCGAAGCGTGGCCCGGCGTCACGGCTGGAGCAGCAGATCGACGCGATCCGCCAGATGCCAATAACGAAGCAGAAGTTTGTTTCTGAGATGCTGGATAACGTGATTGGTAAAACGGAGTAGTTAGCAGACACGGAACTGAGGTGCTCGAACACCCCAGCCCGCTGACCACAAGCAACTTACAAGGAGTTGATATGGCTGAGCAGCATCATGAGTCAGGGGCAGACACGCCCGCAACCTGCTACCGGCTTTATACTGTGGGTTATGTGCGGGAGCACCGGAAGTTCACGACCTCACCGGCCATCACCCTGAAGGGTCACTGCATGGAAGAGCTGGGGTTTGAGACCGGGTAGAAGATCGAGGTGATCACCCGTCAGGGATAGATGATCATCCGGCTGGCCGGACGAGACTGATCAGTAACAAGAACCCGGCTCACCGGCCGGGTTCACAGTCAATTATATTGCGTCTTTATCAGGAAGTCGCTCAATAACGCTGTTTACTGTGCCTTTCTTCAGCACGGTTTTTTGGGCTGTACGGCCATAATCTGAACTATATATTAAGTACTCTTCATACTCATCTTTAGGATAATAAAACAGATAGAAGCCAACATCTGATATTTCAAGAGGGCTTAAAAACACGCCTAATGGTTCCGAGTCTGGTAATTCCAGATCATCAGGGTCACCATCAACGAACATTCCATGCGAATGAGCCAACTGCACCATCAGTTCGGATGCACTCACTGTCAATGTTAACCCGTTGCCTTTACATGATTTTATTTCTCTCTGGCTATCTTTTAAATAATTCATAGCCATATGCAACGTATAATTTGACCCTTTCGCTGGGTATATTTCATCCTCGATAAAAAAACTGAAGATCCCATACTTCCAATAATTATCTTCTGTTTTCTCTAACAGTTCATAAAAAACAGCAAATTCAAAAGGTTGTCCGAAGATCATTTTTTACCCTTTAATTCTTTAATTTCTTTGTTAAAACTACCCAATTCTTTATTACCCAAACCATTTTTCTCATCACCAGTGCTGCCACTCCAGTGGTAAGCGCCAGATCCATCTTTGTTAGAGTTAAAGAATCGGTGAATATTTCCATCACTATCAATTGATAACCGTATCTTAGGATCTTTTGTAGCAATTGATTGTTCAAAGAGATCTAAAGAGTTTCGCGGCTCCACGCCTGCATTTGGTCTGGAACCCGTAGCACCAGACGTATGTCTAGAGTTAGATTCAACTTTAAGTCCATTACTGGCCACTGTTGTTTCGGGGATCGGCAACCTGTTATCCTTTATTCCCGAAGCACTATTACTTCCCTTACCAACCCCGGCAGCAATACCCGCGGCACTTGTTCCAACAACCTGAGCCAGACCATTGATGGCAAGCTGTTTGGCTTCAGCCGATTCACCTGATGCCAGGGCATTCTTGATGGCTGCCGACCAGTCCGCTTCCAGCGTCGGCAGGACACCATTAAGGTAAATCCATTCCTGCTGGTCTTCCGCATTCAGGCCGCCATTGGCACGGGCTTTTTCCCCCAGCTCACTCAGGCGATTAGCATCTTCCGTCTGCAGTTCACCCATCTCGTTAGCTTTGGCTACGCACTCTTTCGCACCTTCGCACTGCACAACGCTCAGATGCTGCTCCGCATTCAGCTTTGCATATTTCTCCGTGACATCCTGACGGCACTGCGTATCAGCCTTACACTCAGCCAGTTCTTTTATCAGCGACTGAGCCTCATGAACACTCAGGGTGTTATTCTCCACCGCATTCTTACCCGGCTGCGCACCCGCTACTGCATCCGCCGCGCTGTCTCCGGCTAATCCACCCGCCAGGCCCGCAGCCAGTGTACCTAATGCACTGACAGATTGTCTCTGCTCTTCAGTAAGATCTTCGCGGTTTACTCCAGGATACAGCTGCTGAGCAATATATTCACCCGCGACCGCTCCGGACGCACCTGCAAGCGCACCGTTGCCGTTTATCTGCGCAATTACCGCGCCTACTACCGCGTGAGCCATCAGGTTAGCATCGGTGTTTACCTTACCCGAAGCATCGGTAGTCATCTCGTGGATTTGCTCCGCCATATAAGGCGCTGAACCGCCCGCCAGCGCCTTCGCGATATCACCGCCTGCCAGCCCCTGCATCACGGCTGTCACTGCCTGGATTGCCTGTTGTACCCTGCCGCCCGTGCCAAAACCGCTATCTTTAAACGCCTGGTTATAAAAAGTCTGATAGGCCTGTTCGCTGATTTGCTCTGCCGTCGGTATTTTATCCGGATTCGCCTTCCGCCAGTCATTCTCAGCCGCTTTCAGCTGATCCGCCGTCACGCCTTTCATCTTCTCTTTGGCGGCTTTGGTCGCCGCTAACTCGCCCTGCGTCCGCGCAGATTGCCCAACAGACGATGGCGCATTATGAAGGTGGGCGACTCAAGGCTTCTGCCTCACTGCTGCCGCAACTGGCACAGATCCTGAACCTGTCGCTGGATGAGCTGCTGGGGCTGCCGACCAGACGTACAGCGAAGCGTGGCCCGGCGTCACGGCTGGAGCAGCAGATCGACGCGATCCGCCAGATGCCAATAACGAAGCAGAAGTTTGTTTCTGAGATGCTGGATAACGTGATTGGTAAAACGGAGTAGTTAGCAGACACGGAACTGAGGTGCTCGAACACCCCAGCCCGCTGACCACAAGCAACTTACAAGGAGTTGATATGGCTGAGCAACATCATAAGTCAGAACCCGCCACACCCCAAGCACTGCGGCACCTTAAGGGCGACTGGCTGGCAGCGGCGGGGTTTGGGACCGATATCCCGGTCAGGGTGGCCGTTGAGCCGGGGCAGTTGATCATCCGCGTCGTTACGCAGTAACAGGGAGGTTCATCATGGCCAAGACCAACGCACAACGTCAGGCCGAGTACCGCGCACGCCGTCGCCGCGACGGGGTGCGCACACGCCTGAACATCGAGGTGAGCCTCGTCGCCCATTTTGCGCTTGAACGACTGGCGCACCATCACGGCCTGACCCAGCGCCAGATGCTGGAGCGGCTGATCACCGCCCCCATGACGCCCTGTGCAAGACACTCGATGCCGACGCCTTCAAGCGTTATATCGATAAGGAGGCACCATGAACATCACCTTTACCCCTGAACCGATCCCGGAGCTGGTGATTGAGTGCGGCCAACTGGCCGCACTCAATTTTACCCCCGCCACCCCGTTGCAACTGATGCTCCGGCCAGAGGGGCTATGGGTAACCGCCGTCACCGATGAGGCAACCTGGGAGGAAGTGTGCGAAGCCAGTCAGCACCGCCCGGATCTTGGCGCGGACTGGGTGCGGGAGAACGGCGAGGTGATTATCGGCGGCGATTGGCTCACCGAATCCGGCATTACCGATGCGGAACAACTGGAAGTGACCGCTGCGCCCGGTGTGATCCGCTTGCGGCGGCGGGAAGTGGATGTTTTTCGGGCTTAAAAGCAAAAATTCCGGCCAGTTGGCCGGGATTTATCAAGGATTCAGCGATAATAAAAATACCAAAAAATAAAACCAGCAGGTGGCCCCATCCAAGTTAGTTTGAGGCAGACAAAAAAATCATCTAATGAGAACGGAAAGTTATCATTCATATTCCAAGCTAACCAAGCACCTAATAAACGTCCAAACATTGTCAAAATAAACAACACTACGCTCATCGCACAGCATAAATATAAAAGGTTAAGTAATGATTTAGTGCTATTTTTCATCACTTGCCTCCACCGTCTTTCAACTTATCCTGAACCATACCAGATACGGCAGAATTACCGATATTACCTACTATTGATGGTAATGGATGTTGTGGTGCTGGTTTAGTTATTGTCCAGACACCTGTTGGGACCCATTCATACTGCTTTGATATTGGATTTAGTTTTTTATCAAATGGCACTTTGATAACGTTACCTGCTGCATAACCCGCTGAAGCCCCGACTTTACTCAGCAACGTCGCCATAAACGGATCATCACCGCTGATTTCAGCCTGGTAATAGCCGCCAGCCGCGTTCCATGCCATCGTTGGGTTGTAACCTTTACCGGCGGTAATCCCACCAACGATTACTGAACCAATTACATCCGACAGTTTTACTTCACCTGTCGTACCATATTGGATACCGGCCCCTAAGCCAGCACCTACGCCCACAGCAATAAGCTGTTCTTTGGTGTTATTCACTGCATTAGTAATAATTGCCTTTCCGCCCATTATTGCTACTGGCCAGGAGGTTGGGGTCATTACCACATCCATGATTCGATCACCGGTTGTAATATTATCCGCCAGGAATTTAAGATCCGTTCCGTTGAGATAATTCACCAGTGCTGCGGCACTTGGATCTTTCAGCTTTTCATCCAGTCTGATTTGATGCGGATTAGCATCATTCGCCACATTGGTCGCCCCCTGTATCAGTTCCTGCCAGCTCACACAGGCAACGCCGCCACCGGTACAAGCTTCAATCAGTTCCTTACTGTTTTTATTGCTAATGTCGATATATTTCTCGACCACCTTATTACAGTCACCACCAGATGCTTTGCAGTCGGATAGCTCTTTATCAAGTGCTCTGGCTTCTGTACTACTCAAGAAGTTATTCTCAACCGTAGTCTTACCCGCCTGCGCTGCCACAACCGTATCAGTACTGCTGTCACCAATCAACCCGCCCGCAAGCCCTGCTGCCAGCGTAGCCAGAGCACTGACCGTCTGCTTCTCGGTTTCGCTCAGCTCACTGACCGGTTTACCGTAGGCGTTGACCGCAATCATGCCGATCATTTCTGCCGTTGCCGCTCCCGAAGCACTGACCAGCGCATTATTTCCCTGCGCCGCCGCCAGCGTCGCGTTGACCGCAGCATGCGCCATTATCTTCCCTGGACCATCCAGATTACTGCTGCCGATAATATTGGCAATATAAGGCGCTGAACCGCCCGCCAGCGCCTTCGCGATATCGCCTCCCGCCAGTCCCTGGATAGCCGCCGTCGCCGCCTGCATTCCCTGCTGTAGTGCGCTGCCCGTGCCGTACTTCTGCATCTCCGCTTTGTAAACATCCGTCTGGCGTAACTGCTCTACGCTCATGTCAGGATGGGCCTTTTTCGCCTCGCTCAGCCCGTTAAGGTCACCCTGCGTCCGCACAATATCCATTGCCTGCATGCCAATTTCACCAATCAGCTGCGCTTCTTTCAGTCGGTTCTGCTCTTTCTCTTTGTCAAAGATCGGGTTAATGCTGCCGTCATTGGCATGGTCGGTATCGCGATTCAGCTCAGCCACGTCCTGCTGCTGGTTGTCCTGGTCGCGGATCACCAGGTTGCCTTCGCTGACAGCGGATTGCGTGCTGCCTGATGCATGTCCACTGTTGTTGGCACCGGACAGCGCGGAACCCGCCAGGCTGGTCAGCAGGTCGCTGCCCACCGGGCCGCCGCTGCTGAAATTTTGTCTGACAAGAAGGTGAACCTATCTGTATACGGGCTGACCACCTTCAGCGTACGTAATAGTAGCTGGGCGTTCTGGTGCAGGCGGGTTAAATAGCTTTTCTCCGATACCTGAAGCAGTACCTCCAGCATCAGCTCCCGACACTCGTTCACCGTCAGTAGCAGGCAGCGGTTGAGCAGCTCTTCGTCCACGTCCGACGCGGCGGTGGTCAGCATCAGCATCACCGGCCACTGGACGCTTTACTCTCGCGTCACTTTAGGGGCGGACTGGGTGCGTTAGAACGGCGAGGTGACGCAACGAACCTAGCTTAGGCTATTCAATATCATCAGGATAAACGGTTAAAACATCTAGCGTTTCACCAAAATCATTAATAAATTCAACCTCATAGCCTAATGTAGGTTCCTCATATAGCATAACAACAGCACCTTTACAGCCTTTTAAAACTGCTTCAGATAAGTCTTTCTTAGCTCTAACAACATCATATTCTTTAATCATAAGACATACCTACTTTTTAGTTGGTATTGCTGTCACAAGCCTCACCACACCATCATTATTTTTAATCCATCCGAACTTAACATCAATAGTTCTGCCATTAGCCCCCGTGATTGGCACCACTTGGTCGTATTTAACACCAAACTGTGTTTCTGCTGTTTTAACAGCTTTGGCAGGATCAAATACTATTTGTTTAGCAAGCTCATTTGAATTTGCTTTGTTAAAACCAAGAGCACTATCGAACCATTCAGCCTTACTTCCTCCAACAGGGTGCTCTTTCTCCAGGAGGTAAGTGGTGAGTTTTTTATCAACACTAGCTTGTGTCTCTGCTGTATTTTTAATGATATTTGTTGATGTGGTTTTACCAGCGATGGCAGCCGCCGACTCAGCTTTACCAACAACCTTAGCCGCAACTTTCTCAACCAGTACAGCACCACCTTTTGCGACACCGGCCCCACCGGCTGCCAAAGATGCTATCTCCGATATCAGCTTACCGCCCTCCACTCCAGCATTAAACGAACCGCTGGCACCGGCTTTCTGGTACTCGGCTTCCATATTATTTAAGCGGGTGATGTATGACTGCTTCACTGCATCCGATACGTTCCCCAACACATCGCCGCTGTTGAACAACGATTTCAGTGCATCATATGTCTCTACCGGACTCAACCCCATATTCACTATCGACTGAACAGAGTCAACAAAACCAGCGGGAACACCAATCAACATCCCGGCACCGTAAGAGATTTGTTGGCCAATATCGATGGCATCCCATTTACTACCGACCTGAAGTTTGCAAGCGGTACTGTCTTTACAAGCTTCAAACTCTTCTTCTCTCTGAGTCTTTTGTTTCTGGCTCAGATAATTATTCTCCACCGCATTCTTACCCGCCTGCGCACCCGCTACTGCATCCGCCGCGCTGTCTCCGGCTAATCCACCCGCCAGGCCAGCAGCCAGTGTACCTAATGCACTGACAGATTGTCTCTGCTCTTCAGTAAGATCTTCGCGGTTTACTCCAGGATACAGCTGCTGAGCAATATATTCACCCGCGACCGCTCCGGACGCACCTGCAAGCGCACCGTTGCCGTTTATCTGCGCAATTACCGCGCCTACTACCGCGTGAGCCATCAGGTTAGCCTCGGTGTTTACCTTACCCGAAGCATCGGTAGTCATCTCGTGGATTTGCTCCGCCAGATAAGGCGCTGAACCGCCCGCCAGCGCCTTCGCGATATCGCCTCCCGCCAGTCCCTGGATAGCCGCCGTCGCCGCCTGCATTCCCTGCTGTAGTGCGCTGCCCGTGCCGTACTTCTGCATCTCCGCTTTGTAAACATCCGTCTGGCGTAACTGCTCTACGCTCATGTCAGGATGGGCCTTTTTCGCCTCGCTCAGCCCGTTAAGGTCACCCTGCGTCCGCACAATATCCATTGCCTGCATGCCAATTTCACCAATCAGCTGCGCTTCTTTCAGTCGGTTCTGCTCTTTCTCTTTGTCAAAGATCGGGTTAATGCTGCCGTCATTGGCATGGTCGGTATCGCGATTCAGCTCAGCCACGTCCTGCTGCTGGTTGTCCTGGTCGCGGATCACCAGGTTGCCTTCGCTGACAGCGGATTGCGTGCTGCCTGATGCATGTCCACTGTTGTTGGCACCGGACAGCGCGGAACCCGCCAGGTTGGTCAGCAGGTCGCTGCCCACCGGGCCGCCGCTGCTGAATGAACCGCCGCTGTGTTCGGCGCTGAAGTCCGCCTGATTGTGAATATCGCTCCAGCCCAGCGTGCCGGTATCAAGGGTATTTTTATCCTTGTCGGCGGTGCTGGCTATCACCGCACCTTCCAGCTGGGTGTGCTGCTTCACGGTAATATCGTAGCCGCCTTTACCGGCGTACAGCCCGGTCTGGTCGGTGACGCTGTCGTAGTTGCTGTGCAGTTTATCCTTGCTGACGCTCAGGTTTGCCGAACCGCTGCCCGCACCAATCGGGATGCTGAAGCCGCCGCTGTCCAGCGTGGTCTCGTTCCAGCTGGTGCCGTTGCCATTCTCACTGCCGCGGCTCGAGTTGGTATTGGCAAATACGCTGAACCTGGAATCAGGTGGGGATACATCTGACCCAGGTTCGTCGCTATGAGTCCGGCGAGGCGCAGCCCTCTTTAGATATTCTCAAGCGCATCGCGGTAACGTTTAACGTTTCTGCTGACTGGCTGATATTTGAGGATGGTGAGCGGGAGCCACAGGACGAACTGAAGCTGAAGTTCGAGGCGATTAAGCAGATGGACAAAGAAGAACTGAAGTCAGTGACCTCGATTCTGGATGCACTGATTTTAAAACATCAGGCCCGGCGGGTGCTGGGGTAAGCCTGATTTGACGCGGCTCTGGCGTGGTTGCAACACGACAGAACCGCTAACCACAACAACTAGTTAGGAGTAGTTATCATGGCTGCGCAACATCATAAATCAGAACACGTTTCAACCAAAGCCCGGCGTTATACCGTGGGCTATATCCGGGATCAGCGGAAGTTTCAGCCGTCTCCTTCCATCACCCTGAAGGGGCACTGGATGGGGGATCTGGGGTTTGAGTCGGGGAAGAAGGTTGAGGTGATTTGTGGACAGGGTGAGTTGATCATCCGGCTGGCTGAGGAGTGATCGACAGGTAAAAAGATCCCGGCCACTGAGCCGGGATATAATATTACTGATCTAATAGCTTTCTCTTAGCTTCATTTAATGCATTTTGAAGCCAATCAAAATTCAATGCACTTATATTAGATGAAAATTCAACCTTTATATCGTTTATCCCATCTTCTTGTTGCAATATTGCAATAAATTCATCATTCCGATAAATTTCAGCTATTAGATTTTCATAATCTACATCGCTAGCGATGACAACTTTTAAGTGATCTTTATAATTCATAATTACGGTTCCAAAAATCCACGGAAGTTACCTTGCGGGTCAAACCTGGCTCCCCGTCCATCAGGGGCGATAACATCAAATCCTCCAAAACGATTCCCTTCTTTTACGGATGCTCCGGGTGCTTTAACTATACTGTCTAATATTTTCTGCCCCTGTTCGTTGATTTGAGCAGGAGTACCTTTGGCAGCAGGATAGACACTTCCTTCACGGCTGCCGTGTTTTTGTAATGCTCTGCCTGCAACGGTAAAATTGCCAGATTTAGCTGCTGGATCAATATTGGTTCCAGTTTTAGAAAGAGAATTTAATTCAAGCTGACCAAATTTACCGGCATTAATCTTATCTATATCTGAAGAGAGATTCTTCGCAAGATTAGCAGCAACGGCCTCAGCCTTCGCCGCCGTGGCTTCTACCGCTGTCTTACCAACCCCGATAGCGCCTGCTGCTCCAACTCCTCCCGGCGTAACAGCTTCAGCAACCTGCAAACCGGCATTATTCAGACAAATTGCTGGGGCGGCTTTACAACCTTCCAAAGCAGTTTTAGCAAGAGCGGCTATTTCTGGAGTAGCAGCAACAATCATTGCTCCTCCGGCTAATGTACCTACGCCAGCAGAGACAATAAGATTCCCCTCTGCAACACCTTTGGCTATACCGGCCTTACATGCCGTATCACAGTCCGATGTTTTACCCAGCCAGAACCCAAGATCCGAGCCAGCCATTGCTCCCAGCGCATTATTCTCAACCGTAGTCTTACCCGCCTGCGCTGCCACAACCGTATCAGTACTGCTGTCACCAATCAACCCGCCCGCAAGCCCTGCTGCCAGCGTAGCCAGAGCACTGACCGTCTGCTTCTCGGTTTCGCTCAGCTCACTGACCGGTTTACCGTAGGCGTTGACCGCAATCAT
>Ga0308167_1000347_pt1 | contig 91909 bp, 91 predicted proteins | sample PhyCR1_2_FD_202138 | JGI IMG/M metagenome (GOLD analysis project Ga0308167, IMG submission 202138) | Phyllosphere microbial communities from UC Gill Tract Community Farm, Albany, California, United States - DLSLRC.R1 | ecosystem: Host-associated > Plants > Phyllosphere > Unclassified | place...
CGCTCTCGGTGAAGAACTACGCCCGCAAGCACCCGCACCGCATGGGCGCGTGGTCGTCCGACTCGAAGACGAACGTCGTGACCATGGGCGTCGACGACTTCCGCTCGAACGAGCAGTCCTGGATCGCCCCGGCCGACGACGTCCTGACGATCGAGTTCGTCGGCACGGACGGCGAGACCACGGTCCTCAAGCAGTCGATCCCCGTCCTCGCGGGCGAGGTCGTCGACGGCACCGTGCTGCACGTGGCCGCGCTCGAGGCGTTCCTCAAGGACCAGATCGCGGCGGCGCAGGAGCAGGGCGTCCTGTTCTCGGTGCACCTCAAGGCCACGATGATGAAGGTCTCCGACCCGATCATCTTCGGACACGTCATCCGCGCGTTCTTCCCGAGCGTCTTCGAGCGCTTCGGTGCCGACCTCGTCGCCGCGGGCCTCAACCCGAACGACGGCCTCGGCTCGATCCTCGCCGGCCTCGACGCCGTGCCGAACGGTGCGGAGATCAAGCAGGCCTTCGCGGACGGCATCGACGCCGGCCCCGAGCTCGCGATGGTCGACTCCGACAAGGGCATCACGAACCTGCACGTCCCGAGCGACGTCATCGTCGACGCCTCGATGCCGGCGATGATCCGCACCTCGGGCCACATGTGGGGCCCGGACGGCGACGAGCACGACACCCTCGCGGTCATCCCCGACTCGAGCTACGCCGGCATCTACCAGGTCGTCATCGACGACTGCCGCGCGAACGGCGCGTTCGACCCGGCCACCATGGGCTCGGTGCCGAACGTCGGCCTGATGGCGCAGAAGGCCGAGGAGTACGGCTCGCACGACAAGACGTTCGAGGTCCCGGCAGCGGGTCGCGTGCGCGTCGTCACGAGCGGCGGCGAGACGGTCATCGAGCACGACGTCGAGGCGGGCGACATCTGGCGTGCCTGCCAGACCAAGGACGTCGCCATCCGCGACTGGGTGAAGCTCGCGGTCACCCGTGCGCGCGCCTCCGAGACCCCCGCCGTGTTCTGGCTCGACGAGACGCGTGCGCACGACGCGAACCTCATCGGCCTCGTCCGCACCTACCTCGGCGAGCAGGACACGGACGGGCTGCAGATCGAGATCCTCTCCCCCGAGGACGCCATGCGCTTCTCGCTCGAGCGCATCCGCCGCGGCGAGGACACCATCTCGGTCACGGGCAACGTCCTGCGCGACTACCTCACCGACCTGTTCCCGATCATGGAGCTCGGCACCTCGGCGAAGATGCTCTCCGTCGTCCCGCTGCTCGGCGGTGGCGGCCTGTTCGAGACCGGTGCCGGTGGTTCGGCCCCGAAGCACGTGCAGCAGCTCGTGCAGCAGAACTACCTGCGCTGGGACAGCCTGGGCGAGTTCCTGGCGTTGGCGGTCAGCCTCGAGCACCTCGCCGGTGTGACGGGCAACGAGCGGGCGAAGATCCTCGGTGAGACCCTCGACCGTGCCACCGGGACGTTCCTCGAGCAGGACAAGTCCCCGGGCCGCAAGCTCGGCTCGATCGACAACCGCGGCAGCCACTTCTACCTGGCGAAGTACTGGGCCGAGGAGCTCGCGGCGCAGTCCTCGGACACCGAACTCGCGGCGGCCTTCGCGCAGATCGCGTCGACGCTGGGCGAGCAGGAGGACACGATCGTCGGTGAGCTGAACGGCGTCCAGGGGCACCCGGCGGACATCGGCGGGTACTACCGCCCCGACGACGCGAAGACGAGCGCCGTGATGCGCCCGTCCGCCACGTTGAACCAGGTCCTCGCGGCCCTGTAGCCGCGCTGACGACGGACGGGAGGCACGGTGCCAGCTGGCACCGTGCCTCCCGTCCGTCGTGTGGTGGCGACCACCGCGTCGTCATCGACCCGGCGGGCCGACCGCCAGCAGCGCCAGGAACACCAGGGCGACGGCCACGACACCGACGCCGATCGACACGGCGGGGCGGCGCACCACGGAGAAGAGCAGGCGGTCCCAGAACCCGGCGTGCCCCTCGGCCCCTCGGCGCCACGGGCCCTCGAGCATCCCGCGCCGGGCCACCGCGACCTCGAACGGCACGGTCGCGTACGGCACGACGGCACTCGCCCACCCGAGCACGAGCGCCCCGAACGACCACCGCTGGTTCACCGCGACCACGGTCGTGACGACGAGGTAGGCCAGGAACACGAACCCGTGCACCCCGCCGCCGATCCGCACGCCCCAGTCGCCGGCGTCGAGTCCGTACTTCACCACCATCCCGGCGATGAGGAGCGTCCAGGTCACGAGTTCGGCCACCGCGGCGGCGCGGAACAGGGATCGGGGAGTCATGCCGACATCGTGACCGAACCGGCCTGGAGAACCCCCGACACTCCGTCGGTCGTATCGATTCGACGCCCGGGGAGGCTAGCGTGGGAGCCATGTCGACGCCGACCGAATCCCGTCCCCTGAACATCGTCGTCTGGAACGAGAACGTCCACGAGAGCCGGGGTGACGAGACCGTCATCGGGCACTACCCGGACGGCATGCACACCGTGATCGCCGCCGCGCTCCGCGAGCACCACCCCGAGGCGACCGTGAGCACCGCAACGCTGCAGGAGCCCGACCACGGCATCACCGCCGAGCGCCTCGCCACCACCGACGTCCTGTTCTGGTGGGGCCACGCCGCCCACGACGAGGTCAGCGACGCCGTCGTCGACCTGGTGGTCGACGCCGTGCACGCCGGGATGGGCCTCGTGGTGCTGCACTCCGGGCACTACGCCAAGCCGTTCAAGCGCCTGATGGGCACCACGTGCTCCCTGAAGTGGCGCAACGACGGCGAACGCGAACTCGTCTGGACCGTCGCTCCCGAGCACCCGATCGCCGCCGGGGTCCCGCACCCGATCGTCATCGAGCGCCAGGAGATGTACGGCGAGTACTTCGACATCCCGCGCCCCGACGAAGAAGTGTTCCTGTCGACCTTCGCCGGCGGCGAGGTCTTCCGCTCGGGCGTCGCGTACCGTCGTGGCCTCGGGAAGGTCTTCTACTTCTCCCCCGGCGACCAGGAGTACCCCGTGTACCACCACCCGGACATCCAGCGGGTGCTGTCGAACGCGGCTGCATGGGCGGCGCCGGTGTCCGAGCGGCGCGAGCTCACCGCCGACCCCCACCCGCGGGACTGGTTCCTGGGCGACGGTGCGGGTAGACAGGACGGGTGACCCACCTCGACGCCGCAGCGCACCGAACGGCAGTGGTCGAGGCGCTCGGCGTCCTCGGCAGCGGCCCCGAGGAACGCTTCGACCGCATCACCCGCATGACGCAGGAGGCCTTCGGCGTCCCGCTGACCTTCCTCAACCTCGTGCACGACGACCTCGTGACGGCGCAGTCCACGCAGGGCTGGCGGCAGGGCGGGAGCGCTCCGGCCGAGCAGGTCTTCTGCTCGACGACGGTCCTGACCGACGAACCGATGGTCGTGCCCGACGCGACGCTCGACCCGCGGTTCGCGCACCTCGCGGCGGTGACCGAGCAGGGCATCCGGTTCTACGCGGGCGCACCCCTGTCGATGCTCGACGGCACCCGGGTCGGCACGCTCTGCATCATGGACGCGAAGCCCCGCGAGCTGACGGCGGAGGACCTCGACCTGCTCCGGGACCTCGCGCGCTGGGCGGAGCGCGAGCTCGGGCACACGATCGAGCGCGACCGGGTCCGGCGGGTCGTCGACGGCCTCGTCCCGGAGCCGGTGACCGTGCCCGGGTACGGGCTCGACATCCTGTCCGTCCCGCGGGAGGACTCCGGTGACGTGGCCGACTGGCGACTCGCGGCCGACGGCCGACTGCACCTCACGGTCGGCTCGGTCCCGGCAGCGGGACGCGCGTCCGCGCTCCTTGCCGCAGCGGTCCGTGCTGCGGTCATCGCCCGCACGGACGTCCCGATGGGCGACGCGGTCGTCGGCCTGGAGGCGCAGGTCGCCGCCGACGTGTCGGCTGCGGACACCGTGGGGTCGCTCTTCCACCTGCGGCTCGACCCGACGTCGGGTCACGTCGAGTACCGGGACGCCGGGCACGGCCTCGCGGTGCTCGTGCCCGCCGACGGCACGGTCGAGGCGCTGCGGTCACTCGACCTGCCGATGGGTCTCCAGCCGGAGACGGTCCCGCGGACGCCGGGATCCCTGGACCTCGTGTCCGGCGACCGGATCGTGCTGTGCACCGACGGGCTCCTGGCGGGGGTGGGTGACCTCGACGCCCTGGTCGAGCTGGTCCGGGAGGCGTCGACCGGTGCCGACCTGGTGGACCGGGTCCGTGCGGTCGCGACGGGTGGGACCCTCATCGCCCTCACCCGCGACTGAGCGGGTCGCGCCGGCCGTCCCGCGCGATCAGCGCCGAGCGGGCTTCGCCGTCAGCGACACGACGAGCAGGGTGGCGAGCATCCCGAAGCCGGCGAGCTCGATGCCCAGGCCGGCGAGCTGCCAGTAGGCGCTGCCCACGACCTGCGGCTGCGTGATCGACTCCGGCCACCAGGGGTCGATGAGCGGGAACGACCCGGGGAACGGGTCGAGGCCGAACACCACGAGCCCGCCGATCAGCAGCACGACCCCGAGTGCCGCCATCGCTCCGCGGGAACGCCCGAGCATGTGCACGACGAGGGCCGCCGCGATGCCGGCGAGCCCGACGACGGCGATCAGGAACGCGAGCACGACGACCGTCTGCGGGGCGAGCGCGACCCAGTCGAGCACGGCGATCGGCAGCAGCAGCCACCGTCCTGTCCGTGCCCACCGTGCCGGGCTCCGCCATCCGTCCATGCCGGGAACCGTACGACAGGCCGCCGGGGAGAACCCCGGTGATCAGCCGGGAGTCCCCCTCGGTACGATTGCAGGATCATGGCGCAGGACGGTCGCACGCGGCAGCAGCGAGCAGTCGCCACCCGGGCCGCGATCATCGAAGCGGCCGCGGGCGAGTTCGACGAGCGCGGGTACGTCGGCGCCTCGATGGACGCCGTCGCCGAGCGCGCGGGCCTGACGAAGGGCGCGCTCTACTTCCACTTCACGTCGAAGGCCGACCTCGCCGGCGCGGTGATCGCCCGGCAGCACGAGGTCTCCCGCGCGTACGGCGAGGCCGCGGCCGCTCGTGGGACGACCCCGCTCGAGGTCCTCATGTGGATGTCGCAGGGCCTCGCCTCGCAGATGGTCCACGAGGTCGTGGTGAGTGCCGGCATCCGGCTCTCCACCGAGGCCGCGACGGCGGACGTGGCCCGGCAGGACCCCTACGCCGACTGGATCGCGGTGGTCACCGAGCTGGTGCGGCAGGGCATCGACACCGGCGAGGTCGATCCCGCCTGGGCCCCGGAGCTCGTCGGCCGCGTGATGATCCCCGCGTACACGGGCGTGCAGACCGTGTCGGACGTGCTGACCGGCCGGACCGACCTGTACGAGCGACTCCGCGAACTCTGGACGGTGCTGCTCGCCGCGATCGTCACCGACCGGGTGCGCCCGGAGATCCCGCGGCTCGTCGCGCTGATCGCACCGCAGCGCGAACCCTGAGCGACGCGGGTCCCCCCAGGGACACCCACGTCACCACTCCCGTGAAGGATACCCAGCGGTCGGTTTCTGCGACCTCCCCAGTTCGCGGGTGCGCGAGCGGTCGGGCTAGCCTGACCCGATGGCCACCCCCGCTGCCGAGGTCGACGTCGACGTCCCGCTCGTCCGGGGACTGCTCCACGACCAGCACCCCGACCTCGCGGACCTCCCGCTCGAGATCGTCGCGAACGGCTGGGACAACGTCATCGTCCGGCTCGGTGACCTGCTCGCCGTCCGCCTCCCCCGCCGTGCGGCGGCCGCCGAGCTGATCGAGCACGAGCAGCGGTGGTTGCCGGAGATCGCGCACCGGGTGGCGGCCGTCGTGCCCGTCCCCGATCCGGTCCGCACCGGCCGCCCGGCCCTCGGGTACCCGTGGTCCTGGAGTGTCGTCCGCTGGCTGCCCGGGACGCCCGTCGGCGACCGTGCCGCCGGCGTGCACGTGGCCGAGGCGCTCGCCGCGTTCGTCGAGCTGCTGCACGTGCCCGCGCCGCCGGACGCCCCCGTGAACCCGGTCCGCGCGGTACCGCTCGCGACGCGCAGCGACAGCGTCCTGACGCGACTCGCGACGAAGGACGTGCCCCGGGCCGGAGAGCTGGCGGCAGTCTGGCGGGCGGCGGCGGCGCTGCCCGCGTACGCCGGGCCTCCCGTCTGGGTGCACGGCGACCTGCACCCGTTCAACGTGCTGATCGAGCAGTCGCCGGACGGCGACGGCCGCCTGGCGGCCGTCGTCGACTTCGGCGACGTCACGGCGGGTGATCCGTCGGTCGACCTCGCCACCGCCTGGTTGGTGCTCGACCGGGAGGCGCGGCGCACCTTCCGCGCGCACGTCACCGCCGACGACGACACCTGGGAACGGGCGCGTGCCTGGGCCGTGTCCATCGCCTCGGCGCTGCACCTGTCCGACGACCGCGCGTTCCGTGCCGTCGCACGTCGGACGATCGATGCAGTGCTGGACGACTGACTCCGCCGGGGGCTATCGTGACCGCACCAATCCGTGCACGTGAAGATCGGAGGGGCCGTCATGACCCTCGAGTTCCGCGTCCAGCACGACGTCGCCACCGACGCCTCTCCCGTCCCGTCCGCCCCCACCCGCAGCGGTCTCCGCGGGCTCCTCGACCGGTACGCCGCGCGCCGGGCCGCATCCCGTGTGCGTCGCGCCGAAGCCCGGTTGCAGGAGCTCGGCGACCTCGAACGCCTGCTGTCCGTCGCGCGCGGCGTCATCGAACGGGGGTGGATCCAGCACGCGTGGTTCGCGTACCTCGACGAACACGGGCGCATGCGCAAGGCGTCGAGCGCGGCCGCGATGGACGTGCAGGGTCGCCCGCTCGTCGCCGCCTGCCTCGTCGGCTCGGTGGTCTCCGCCGCCGGTGGCCCGCACGCCGTGCACTCCCAGCAGGTCCAGCGCGCGCTCGACCTCGTCTGGCACGCCCTCGCCGTCGAGGAGGGCCAGCCGGTGCTCTGGTGCCCGGCCCCGGACGTCCGGATGGGCCGGGTACGCGACCTGACGAGCTGGAACGACGCGCCCTCCCGGAACTCGGGCGAGGTCGCCGGCCTCCTGCTCACCGCCGAACGCGTCGCCGTGCAGGAGTCGGAGCGCGTCCGACAGCGCGCGGTGGCACGATCGAGGGCATGAGCAGCGCCGACGCCGTCCCCGAGGTCCACCCCGCACCGGCGGGTCCGTCGCTGGCGTCCAGCGGCGGCTCGCTGTTGTCGGACGAGGGGTCGGCGCCGGTCGTCGACGCATCCGCGTACAAACAGACGCTCCACCGGTACCTGCGGAAGCACCGGGACGCTCTGCTCGCGAAGCTCGACGGCCTGGCCGAACGGCAGGCACGGTGGCCGGTGACGCCGACCGGGACGAACGTGCTCGGGCTGGTGAAGCACGTCGCCACGGTGCAGGCCGGGTACTTCGGCGAGGTCTTCGGCCGCCCGCTGCCCGACCCGCCCGCCTGGCTCGAGTCCGAGGACGGCGACGACATGTACGCGACGCTCGACGAGACCCTGGACGACATCGTCGCGTTCCACCACCGCAGCGCCGCGCACGCCGACGCCACCATCGAGGCGCTCGACCTCGATGCCCGCGGGGTCGTCCCCTGGTGGCCTTCCGAGCACCGCGACGTGACGCTGCACCGGATCCTCGTGCACATGGCCTACGAGACGGCCCGTCACGCGGGACACGCGGACATCGTGCGCGAGATGCTGGACGGACTCGCCGGCGACGGGGACGGCAACCTCGCCGAGAAGACCGCGGCGGAGTGGGTGGAGTGGCGCGAGCAGCTCGTCGACATCGCCGAGCGGTCGGGGCTGCGCGGCCTCGCGTGATATCCCCCTCGCACCCGCGATCGTTACCGTTCTCCCAGTGATGCCCCGCTTCCTCTCTGAGTAGCCTCGAAGCCACTTGTGCCCCGGCCCGTGGGCACTTCGGCCGACCGGAGGGGAGCGCTTCCGCGTGTTCCAGTACATCGGGGAGCGGTGGGACCAGATCTGGTTCGCGTCGTGGCAGCACTTCTCACTGGTGGTCCAGTGCACCGTGCTCGCGACGATCATCGCCGTGGTGCTCGCCACACTCGTCTACCGCAGCCCACGGCTCACGTCCGTCGCGAACGGGGTGTCCGCGATCGGCCTGACGCTGCCGTCCTTCGCCGTGATCGGCCTGCTCATCGTCCCGCTCGGGTTCGGCGTCGTGCCCTCGGTCGTGACGGTCGTGTTCTTCGCCACCCTGCCGATCCTCCGCAACGCGGTCGTCGGCCTCGCCGAGATCCCGCCGACGGTCGTCGAGTCAGCCCGGGGCATCGGCATGAGCCGCTTCCGGACCCTGGTGCAGGTCGAGCTGCCGATGGCGTGGCCGATCATCCTCAGCGGCGTCCGGGTGTCGGCGCAGATGGTGATGGGCATCGCCGCGATCGCCGCGTACGCCCTCGGCCCCGGACTCGGCGGCTTCATCTTCTCCGGGCTCTCCCGCCTCGGCGGCGCCAACGCCCTGTTCTCCGTGACGGTCGGGGTGGTGGGGGTCGTCCTGCTCGCCCTCGTCCTCGACCTGCTCCTCCTCGGCCTCGGCCGCCTGACCATCTCGAGAGGTATCCGTGTCCAGCACTGACTCCGCCACCACCACCGCCCCCGACGGGGACGTCACCGGCCGCAGCATCCTGCTCGACGAGGTCACCAAGCGGTACCCCGGCCAGACGAAGCCCGCGGTCGACGGCATCACCCTCGAGATCCCGGCAGGCAAGATCGTCATGCTCGTCGGCCCGTCCGGCTGCGGCAAGACGACCACGCTGAAGATGATCAACCGGCTCATCGAACCGACCGAGGGTCGGATCGTGGTCGGTGACGACGACGTCACCGGCATCGACGCCGACGAGCTCCGTCGTCGCATGGGCTACGTCATCCAGGCCGGTGGGCTCTTCCCGCACATGACCGTCGCCGCGAACATCGCGATCGTCCCGAAGATGCTCGGCTGGTCGAAGGAGAAGATCGCGGCGCGCGTCGACGAGCTCCTCGACCTCGTCTCGCTCGACCCGGAGACCTACCGTGACCGCTTCCCCCGCGAGCTCTCCGGCGGGCAGCAGCAGCGCGTCGGCGTGGCCCGGGCGCTCGCCGCGGACCCGCCCGTGCTCCTGATGGACGAGCCGTTCGGTGCCGTCGACCCGATCACCCGGCAGCGCCTGCAGGACGAGCTCCTCCGCATCCAAGAGGAACTGCACAAGACGATCGTCATCGTCAGCCACGACTTCGACGAGGCCGTGAAGCTCGGCGACTGGATCGTGATCTTCACCGAGGGCGCGCACATCGTGCAGTACGACACCCCGGAGCGGATCCTCGCCGAGCCCGCCAACGAGTTCGTGGAGAACTTCATCGGGTCCGGCGCCGGGCTGAAGCAGCTCACGCTGAACCGGGTGCGCGACGTCGAGCTCGCCCCCGCCGTGACCTGCTCCCCCGGCGAAGAGGCCAAGGCCGTGCTCCAGCGCATGAACGAGGCCGGCGGCCACCAGCACGCGGTCGTCGTCGACCGTCGGCAGCGCCCGATCGGGTGGCCGACCCGTCGCCAGATCGAGCGCCTCGACCGCATCCCGGAGGGCATCGAGCCCGAACTGCCCGTCGTGGGCGAGGCGGCGACGCTGAACGACGCGCTCGACACCATGCTCGTCTCGAGCGCCGGCGCCGCACTCGTCACCGGTCGTGGCGAGGCGTTCCGCGGCGTGATCACCGTCGAGACCGTGATGGAGGCGATCACCCGATCCCGTGCCGCCGCCGCCGAGGACCAGGCCTACACGCCGGTCGGAACCAACACGAACCCGATCGAGACGATGCCGTCCGGGCCGGTGGGGCCCACCATCGCCTCCAGCGGGGAGGAACTGTGAGTGCGGTCGCAGCCGGACCCGCGACGGGCGCCAGGACCGGCTGGAAGGGGTTGCTCGTCCAGCCGATCGCCATCCTCGTGGTCCTCGCCGGGTTCGCGGTCTGGCTCGCCACCGCCGACCTGACCCCGACCGAGCGGACCACCCTCAACCCGGCCGACATCCTCGCGCTGACCGGCCAGCACCTCGTGTTGACGCTCGAGTCGACCGTGCTCGTGCTCGTCATCGGCATCCCGCTCGGCGTCCTGCTCACCCGAGGTCCGCTCCGCCGTGCGAGCGTCTACGTGCTCGCCGTCGCGAACTTCGGGCAGGCGGCTCCGGCGGTCGGCCTCATCGTTCTGCTCGCGGCGTGGCTCGGCCTGAACTCGTGGTCGGCCGTCGTCGCCCTCGTCCTCTACGCGATCCTGCCGGTGCTCCGGAACACCATGATCGGTATCCAGAGCGTCGACTCCCGCCTTGTCGAGGCCGGCCGGGGCATGGGCATGAGCGCCTTCGCCGTCCTGGTGAAGGTCGAGCTGCCGCTGGCCGTCCCGGTGATGCTCGCCGGCATCCGGACCGCCCTCGTCCTGCTCGTCGGCACCGCCAGCCTGGCGACCTTCGTCGGTGCGGGTGGCCTCGGGCTGCTCATCACGACGGGCGTCACGCTGTTCCTGCCGAAAGTCCTGGTCGCCGGGGCGCTCCTGGTTGCCCTGCTCGCCCTGTCCATCGACTGGCTCGGCCGCGTGGTCGAGACGGTCGCACGACCGAAGGGACTCCGATGACCCGCCGTCTCAGCCGTACCGTCGCCGCCGTGGTCGCGGGTGCGGCCGCACTCGCACTGACCGGCTGCGGCCTGCAGCCCGCGACCTCGTTCGTCCCCGCGGCGGACCCCGGCTCGATCAAGCGCATCGACGACCTGCCCGACGGCGCCCACATCACCGTCACGTCCAAGAACTTCACGGAGCAGCTCGTGCTCGGCAAGATCGCGGTGCTCGCCGCGAAGGCCGCCGGGTTCGACGTCACCGACGAGACGAACGTGCCGGGCAGTGTCGCCGTGCGTGAGCTGATGACCTCGCACGGTGCCGACTTCACCTACGAGTACACGGGGACGGCGTGGCTGACGTTCATGGGCCACGCCGAGGGCATCCCGGACAAGACCGAGCAGTGGGAGGCGGTCAAGAAGGAGGACGCCGGCAACGGGCTCACCTGGCTCGAACCGGCACCGATGAACAACACGTACGCGTTCGCCGTCCGGGACGAGGCCGTCAAGGAGCTCGGGAACATCACGACGCTCTCCGACATCACGAAGCTCCCCGTCGACCAGCGGACCTTCTGCGTCGAGTCCGAGTTCAACTCCCGCGCCGACGGGTTCAAGCCCATGCTCAAGAAGTACGGCCTCGAGCTCGGCGGCTCCGGTGACAACGGCATCCCGACGAGCAACGTCAGCATCCTCGACACCGGCACCGTGTACACGGCGACGGACCGGGGCAAGTGCAACTTCGGCGAGGTCTTCACCACCGACGGCCGCATCAAGTCGCTCGGACTCACGGTGCTCGAGGACGACAAGGGCTTCTTCCCGGCGTACAACGTCGCCCCGGTGCTCGACACGGCGACACTGAAGGAGTACCCGCAGCTCGCGGACGTCTACGACCAGATCTCGCCGAAGCTCACGGACTCGGTGCTGCAGGAGCTGAACCGGCAGGTGGACGTCGAGGGGCGGGAGCCCGCGGACGTCGCGTTCGACTGGATGGTCAAGGAGGGCTTCATCACGAAGCCGTGACGGACTGGAGGCGCGGGGCAGCGCCGCCACGCGCCTCCAGTCCGTCTGTCGTCACTGGGCCGTGATGCGGGCCGCGGTGTCACGGATGGTCGCGACCACCCGCTCGCGGACCTCCTCGGGTTCCGACCCCTCGTGGCGGGCCGAGCTGCGCAGCCCGGTCATGCACATGCCGAGCAGCATCTCGGCCGCCTGCGGGGTCGCTGCCTCCGGACCCCACGCCGGATCGCGTTCGAGGATCGTCCGTACCGCGCCGGTCATCGCCTCGGCCACCGTCGTCATCCGGGAGACCTGCCGGCGCATGAGCTGCGGGAAGCGCACGATCACCTCCTTCCGGGCGAGCCGCTCGTGTTCGTCGCCGAACGAGGAACCGAAGACCAGGAACGCCAGGTCCACCACGGCCTGCGCTGCCGGCTCCCCCGCGACCGTCGCCAGGTGCGCGTCGAGCGTCTCCGGCGTGAGGTCGAGCTCGGTGTGCCCGAGCACGGCGTCCTCCTTGCTCTCGAAGTAGTTGAAGAACGTCCGGGGTGAGACCTCGGCCCGCGCGGCGATCTGCTCGATCGTGGTGTGGTCGATGTCCTGTTCGAGCGCGAGGGAGCGGGCTGCCTCGGCGATGCGGTGCCGGGTCTCGAGGCGTTTGCGGTCGCGGAGGCCCATCTCGGAGGCGGGCGCGGTGTCGGGCATGGCCCGACTGTAACCGGAACGTCACATCGTTTACAGCAAACGCAAACTTGCAGTCGTGCAGCGGACAGTACGGTGGGCGCATGACCACACCCGTGCTCGAGGCGCGTGACCTCGCCAGGACCTACGGCCGCGGCGCGACGCGGTTCGATGCGCTCAAGGGGGTGTCCCTGCAGGTGAACCAGGGCGAGAGCCTCGCCATCGTCGGCAAGTCCGGCTCGGGCAAGTCGACCCTGATGCACCTGCTCGCCCTGCTCGACAAGCCGTCGGCGGGGCAGATCCTGCTCGACGGCACCGACGCCGCGACGCTCAGCGCCCGGCAGGTGAACCGCACGCGGAACAGCACGTTCGGGTTCGTCTTCCAGCAGTTCTTCCTCACGCCGAAGACCTCCGTGCTCGACAACGTCGTGCTGCCGCTGAAGATCGCCGGCGTGACCGGTGCCGAGCGGAAGCGCCGCGGCATGGCGGCACTCGACGCCCTCGGTCTGGCCGACAAGGCGAAGAACGATGCGAACGACCTGTCCGGCGGGCAGAAGCAGCGTGTGGTCATCGCGCGTGCGCTCGTCGGCGAGCCGAGCGTGATCTTCGCGGACGAGCCGACGGGCAACCTCGACACGAACACCGGTCAGGTCGTCGAGGACATGCTCTTCGGGCTGCAGCGCGACCGCGGCATCACCCTGGTCGTGGTGACCCACGACGAGGAACTCGCCGAACGCTGCGACCGGCGCGTCAACGTGCGCGACGGACTCATCGTGGGTGGACCGGACGGCACACCCACCGCCGGCGCCGCCGTCGACCAGCAGGCCACCCACGGAAGGCACTCCGCATGAACTTCCTCGACCTGCTCCGCACCGCGGTCTCGAACACGTTCCGGTCGAAGCTGCGCACCACCCTCACCGTGATCGCGATCTTCATCGGTGCGTTCACGATCACGCTGACTTCGGCAATCGGCACCGGCGTCAGCAACTACATCGACACCCAGGTCGCCTCCATCGGTGACACCGGGTCCCTGACGATCACGAAGACCGTCGAGTCCAGCACCGACAGCGGCCCGGCGAAGTACGACCCGGACGAGTCGAGCCAGAGCGTCAACCGCGGCCCGGCGTCCTTCGCGTACCTGTCCCAGTCGGACGTCGACAAGATCGAGGGCGTCTCCGGGATCCGGACCGTCCGTCCGGCCGTCGCCCTCAGCACGAAGTGGGTCGAGTACGACGGGAAGGGCAAGTACGTCGTCGACGTCGCAGCCAACGCCGGTGAGCTCGATGCCGACCTGGCCGCCGGCAAGCAGCTGGACGACGCGTCCTCCGCCGGCAACCAGGTGCTCCTGCCCACGAACTACCTGAAGAACCTGGGACTCGGCAGCGCGAAGGCGGCTGTGGGCAAGCAGCTCACCATCGCCGTCGACGACTACCAGGGCACCGAGCACACCCTGACCGCCACGGTCGCCGGCGTGCAGAACGAGTCGCTGTTCGGCGGTGGGGCCGGTGCGAACGCCACCCTGACCGACGCGATGCAGGCCGCCCAGGAGACCGGGAAGCCGGCGTCCATCGCCACGTCGTACGCCAGCGCGACGGCGACCCTCGACTCCGGCGCGTCCGCGAGCACCGTGAAGAGCGCCCTGTCGAAGGACGGCTACACGGGGCAGACGATCCAGGACCAGCTCGGGCAGTTCCAGACCGTGATCAGCGGCATCGTCGGCGTGCTGAACGCCTTCGCCGTGATCGCGCTGGTCGCCGCCGGGTTCGGCATCATCAACACGCTGCTCATGAGCGTTCAGGAGCGCACCCGCGAGATCGGCCTGATGAAGGCCATGGGCATGGGCGGCGGCAAGGTCTACACGCTGTTCTCGCTCGAGGCCGTGTTCATCGGGTTCCTCGGCAGCGCGATCGGGGCCGGGGTGGCGATCCTGCTCGGCACCGGGATCTCGAACCTGCTCGCAGGCACCGTGCTCAAGGACCTCCCCGGCCTGCAGATCATGCAGTTCGCACCGTCCTCGGTGATCACGATCATCCTGGTCGTGATGTTCATCGCCTTCCTGGCCGGCACGCTCCCCGCGCGCCGTGCCGCCCGACAGAACCCGATCGAGGCACTCCGGTACGAGTAGGCGCTCGCGTGCCTAGTCTCTGAGGCGTGGCGGCGTTCGGGCGGGACCTCGGAGATGGGTACACGCTCACCCTGCGCGACCTGACGACCGTCCGGCCGCTGCACGAACTGGTGGTGGCGAACGCCGAACGGCTGCGGGCGGCCGAACCGTGGGCGTGGCAGGAGCAGACCCTCGAGACGATCGGCCTGCACACCGAGCACCTGCTCGGCCAGTACGCGATGGACCGTGCGCTCCCCTGCGTCATCCGCCAGGACGACCGCGTCGTCGGAGCCGCCTCACTCGCCTTCGACCCGTACCTCGGGCAGGCGTCGCTCGGTTACTGGGTGGACGCCGGCCTGGAGGGACGGGGTGTCGTCCGCCGTGCCGCCACCGTCCTCGTCGGGGTGGCCCGGGCGCGGGGCGCCGCGCGTGCCGAGATCCGGACGGCGGTCGACAACGTGCGCAGTCGGGGCCTCGCCGAGCGGCTCGGCTTCACGCACGAGGGCACCCTGCGGAGCGCGATGCCCCTCGGGCCGGTGCGGGTCGACGTCGCCGTGTACGGCTTGGTGCTCTGACGCGGGCGCGGCGAGGGCCGTGCGTCGCCGGTTGCAGGTCAGGAGCCCTGCGTCGCGCCCTGCCACACCGCGAACACACCACCGACGACGAGCAGTGCGAGCACGAGGATCCACACCGCCAGCGCCACGAGGTTGAGAAAGATCCCCCACCCGGCGCGTCCACGGGCGAGCGGTTCGCGGCTCCGCGAGGCGATGCCGAGGCAGAGCCCGATGACGGGCGCGACGAACGTCCACCCGGCGAGCAGCGAGCAGATGCCGAGGACGAGACTCGCCGTGCCCAGTCCGGTGCGGGGGGATTCCGAGTACGTGACCATGCACCCGACGGTACGGGTTCGTGGGAGGCGAGTCGTCCCTCCAGGGCGTGATCCGGGTCCACCTGCGGACGGATGGTCACCGGACGCCGGTATCGTCGAGGCATGGCCTTGTTCGGACGACGCAGCAAGCACGACGTGCGCGACCGACCCGTCAGCCAGGTCGAACTGAAGCGCGCTGTCGACGAGGGGTTCCTCATCGCGAAGGCCGCGGTCACCATCGCCGTCGGCAACCGGATCATCACGAACGCCCTGCGCGACCAGGGGTACTTCGACCACGCCCTGATCGCCGAGGTCGCGCGCGAGGAACTGCACCGCATGGCCGAGGAGCAGCGCGGTGACGCCGAACGCATGCGCGACATCCGGTCGAAGTCCAGCAAGCAGAAGGGCCGGTCGCGGCACCAGCACGACTACCGGCGTGGCGACGACCTCAAGCTCCGCACGCGAGAGGCCACGTACGAGAAGCTCGCCGAAATGCTCGACAAGCGTCGCGAGGACCAGGGGTTCGTCGACGGCATCGTCCTGCAGGCACGGGCCCGCGCCTGGGACGACATCGGCACCACCGTCGTCGGGCGGCTCGGGTGGGCGCAGCGCCCCGCGGACGACTACGAGATCGGCCGGGACGACCGGCTGCAGCAGATGCTCGACGAGGACTTCGCGGCGCTGCTCGCGGAACACCCCGTCGGCGCGGGCACCCCGGCAGCGACCCCGGCCGACGCCGACGAGCCGGACGCGGCCGACGGCGGGGACGACGGCACGGACCCGGCGGACCCGGACGCGGCGCGCGCCTGACGGGGTCGGCGCTGGGCCGGCCGCGAGACGCCGGGGCGGCCGCGAGACGCCGGCCCTGCGGCGAGACGCCGCCGGAACCGGCGGCGTCTCGGCGCGGAGTCGGTGTCTCAGGCGCGAGGCGGTGTCCGGCGTGACCGGGACGCCGTGCAGCCGGGGGTCCCTAGGCTCGGGGACATGGTGGATGCGGTGGTCGTCGGGGCTGGACCGAACGGACTCGCGGCAGCGGTGACGCTCGCGCGTGCCGGGCTCAGCGTCGAGGTCGTCGAACGGAACGACACGATCGGCGGCGGTGCCCGGACGTCGGAGCTCACGCTGCCGGGGTTCCTGCACGACGTCTGCTCCGCGGTGCACCCGATGGCACTGCAGTCCGAGTTCTTCCGACGCTTCCGGCTCGAGGACCGCATCGACCTCCGCCTGCCCGAGGTGCAGTACGGCCACCCGCTCGACGGCGGCCGTGCCGGCATCGCGTACCGGGGCCTCGCACGCACCGTCGACGAGCTCGGAGCCGACGGGCCCGCCTTCCACCAGCTCATGGCGCCCCTCGCGAGGAACGCCGACGACGTCGCGGACTTCGCCACGGATGCCCTGCTGAACGTCCCGCGCCACCCCCTGAACGTCCTGCGCTTCGGCCTGCGGGCACTCGAGCAGGGGTCGCGTGCCTGGAACCTGCGCTTCCGTGAGGACGTGGCTCCCGCGATGGTCTCCGGCGTCGCTGCGCACTCGATCCAGCACATGCCGTCCCTCGCCACCGCGGCCGCAGCCCTCTCGCTCGGCGCCTACGCCCACGGGCGGGGGTGGCCGGTGCCGATCGGCGGCAGCCAGGCGATCGTCGACGCGCTCGCCGCGGACGTGGTCGCGCACGGCGGGCGGATCGAGACCGGCAGAGAGGTCCGCTCCCTCGGCGACCTCACCCCGGCAAAGGCGGTGCTGTTCGACACGAGCGTCCCGGGCATGCTCCGGATCGCCGGGAAGCAGATCCCTGCGCCCCGACGGGGTGCGCTCCGACGCTTCCGGTTCGGGAACGCGGCGGCGAAGGTCGACTTCGCGCTGTCGGATCCGGTGCCGTGGGCGAATGCGTCGCTCCGGAAGGCGGGGACCGTGCACATCGGCGGGACGCGTGCCGAGATCGCCGCTGCCGAGGGTGCGGTCGCGCGTGGCCGGCACGCCGAGCGACCGTACGTCCTCGGTTCGGAGCCGACCGTGGTGGACCCGACTCGTGCGCCCGAGGGCAAGCACGTGTTCTGGGCGTACGCGCACGTGCCGGCGGGTTCCGACGTCGACCAGACCGAGGCGATCACCCGGCAGGTCGAGCGGTTCGCGCCGGGCTTCCGCGACACGATCCTGTCGTCGAGCAGCCGGACTGCGGCGCACATGGCCGACCACAACCCGAACTACGTCGGCGGCGACATCGCCGCCGGCGCCGCGAGCTTCTGGCAGCTCGTCAAGCGGCCCGTGCTGTCGTCGGACCCGTGGCGGATGGGCGGCGGCATGTACCTCTGCTCGGAAGCCTCCGCGCCCGGCCCGGGTGTGCACGGCATGGCCGGCTGGCGCGCTGCCCGGAGCGCCTTGCGCCACACGTTCGGGCTGCCCGAGCACGTCGAACTCGCACCGGAGGACTGATCATGTCGAAGAACGTCCGCATCCTGCACTGCAGCCCCGAGGACGTCTTCGACGTGCTCGCCGACGGCTGGCTCTTCACGACGTGGGTGGTCGGGGCGTCGCGTATGCGCGGCGAGGACGCCGGTTGGCCGGCCGTGGGCACGCGGCTGCACCACTCGTTCGGTGTCTGGCCGCTCGTGATCGACGACGTGACGACGATGCTCGAGTGGGAGCCGCCGCACCGCATGGTCATCCAGCCGAAGGGGTGGCCGCTCGGCGAGGCGCGGGTCGAACTGACGGTCGAGTCGCACCGTCGGGGCTGCAAGGTCACCATTGTCGAGAACCCGGCCGCCGGACCGGCGACGTGGGTGCCGGGATTCCTCATGCAACCGCTGCTGTTCGTCCGCAACTCCGAGACGTTGCGGCGCCTCGGCTGGGTGGCCGCGGGTCGCGCCGCGACCGACTGATGCCCCTGGCGGACTGGAGGCGCGGGGCGGGCCCGCACCGTGCCTCCAGTCCGGCACATCCTCGGTCCGTCGGCGGCTCCCCGCCGTTACTCTGCGCGGCTGAACTCGCTCGCCCGACGCACCTGGTCGTCCGTCAGGGCGACGCCGGTGTACCGCTCGAACTGCCGCGCGGCCTGCAGTGCGATCACCTCGGCACCGGTGATGACCCGCTTGCCCGCCGCGCGTCCGGCGAGGACGAGCGGGGTCTCCGACGGGAAGGCGACGACGTCGAACACGGTGTGCGCAGCGTCGATCCGGTCCTGTTCGAAGGCGAGCGCGTCCTGCTGGTCGCCCCGCATGCCGAGCGGCGTGACGTTCACGACGACGTCGGCCGCCGATGCCTCGCGCTCGTCCGCCACCCAGTCGTAGCCGTACTGCGACGCGAGTGCCGGGCCGGTCTGCTCGTTGCGCGCGACCACGGTCAGCCGTTCGAAGCCCGCTCCCCGGAACGCCGCCGTGACCGCCTTCGCCATGCCACCGGAGCCACGGAGCAGGACGCGCGACGTCGAGTCGACCGCGTGCGACGCGAGGAGCGACGCCACCGCTTCGTAGTCGGTGTTCGACGCCGTGAGCACGCCGTCGTCGTTCACCACCGTGTTGATCGACTCGATGGCCGCAGCGGACTCCTCGACGACGTCGACGAGCGGGATGATCGCCTCCTTGAAGGGCATCGAGACCGAGCACCCGCGGATGCCGAGTGCGCGGATGCCGGTCACCGCACCCGCGAGGTCGGTCGTCGTGAAGGCCTTGTAGGCGAAGTTCAGGCCGAGCTCGTCGTAGAGGAAGTTGTGGAACCGGGTGCCGATGTTGCTCGGCCGAGCGGCGAGTGAGATGCAGACCTGCATGTCCTTGTTGAGGATGGGCATGACCCCAGTCTCGCATCTCCGTGCCGATGGAGCGGTCCACAACCGGATCTGTGGACAGGGGTGGGGTTGTCCCCACCCCAGATACGGGAGTCCCCCGGATTCGATCCGGAACACCGTGTCCGTACCGTCGATGTCATGAACGCACTCATCCGCCCCCGCAACGGCCGCCTCCTCGCCGGGGTCTGCGCCGGCATCGCCGATCGCTTCGGCTGGTCCCGCACCTTCGTCCGCATCGCCTGGGTCATCCTGAGCTTCTTCCCCGGCCCGCTCTGGATCGCCTACGTCGTGCTCTGGATCCTCATGCCGAACCAGGGTTCGCGTCGCTGATCCCCCACCCGTCCGGACGGGTTAGTGTGGCGGGGTGCCGGTCTCCGTCTTCGATCTGTTCAGCATCGGGATCGGTCCGTCGAGTTCCCACACCGTCGGACCGATGCGAGCGGGCGCGGCCTTCGTCGCCCGCGCGACGCAGGCCGCACGCGCCGCCGGGACGACGATCGCGACCGTCCGCGTCGACCTCTACGGGTCACTGGCCTCCACCGGGCAGGGCCACGGGACGCTCGGCGCCGTCGTCGCGGGGCTGATGGGCTCCGATCCGGAGACGGTGGACCCCGACGCGATGGCGCGCGAGCTCGCCGAGGTCGACGACACCGGGTCGCTCCGCCTCGCCGGTGGGACCGCGGTGCCGTTCCGGCTCGCCGACATCGTCCTGCACCCGCTGACGATGCTCCCCCGGCACCCCAACGCCATGCGGCTCCGCGCTTCCGACGCGTCGGAGGTGACGATCGCCGAGGAGACGTACTACTCGATCGGCGGCGGCTTCATCACGAGCGACACCGGCGGCGACGTCGCCGAGGCCGCGATCCCCGTCGACGACGCCGTTCCGCACCCGTTCTCGAGCGGTGCCGAGCTCCTCGCCGCCTGTGCCGCCACCGGACTTCCGGTCAGCGGCGTCGCCCTGGCGAACGAGACTGCGACCCGCACGGCCGAGGACGTCCGAGCCGGGCTCCTGCGCATCCACGACGTCATGGAGTCCTGCGTCGACCGGAGCGTCGAACGCTCGGGCACGCTGCCCGGCGGACTCACCGTCCGTCGGCGTGCGGCGAACTGGTACGAGCAGCTCACCCGGGACGACCCCGACCACGACCCCCTGTTCGCGATGGAGTGGGTGAACCTCATCGCCATGGCCGTCAACGAGGAGAACGCCACCGGTGGTCGCGTCGTCACCGCTCCCACGAACGGCGCCGCCGGCATCATCCCCGCGGTGCTGTACTACGCGCTCACCTACGTGTCGACCGTGACGCCCGGCACGCGTGACGACGCCGTGGTCCGGTTCCTCCTGACCGCGGGTGCGGTCGGGTCGATCTACAAGGAGCGCGCATCGATCTCCGGTGCCGAGGTCGGGTGCCAGGGCGAGGTCGGATCTGCCGCATCCATGGCGGCGGCCGGGCTCGCCGAGGTCCTCGGCGGGACCCCCGAGCAGGTCGAGAACGCGGCGGAGATCGCGATGGAGCACAACCTCGGGCTGACCTGCGACCCCATCGGTGGCCTCGTGCAGATCCCCTGCATCGAGCGGAACGCCATCGCGGCGAACAAGGCGATCAACGCCGCCCGGATGGCCCTGCGCGGCGACGGGGTGCACCACGTGTCGCTCGACCAGGTCGTCGAGACGATGCGGCAGACCGGCGCCGACATGTCCACGAAGTACAAGGAGACCGCGATGGGCGGGCTCGCGGTGAACGTCCCGCTCTGCTGACCCGGCCGCGCGGCTGACCGCTTCGTCCCGGTCAGCCGTGCAGCAGCGTGAGCAGCCGTGCGGTCTCCGCGGCGATGGCGTCCCGGCCCGCGGACACGTACTTGCGGGGGTCGACGACGTCCGGACGCTCGTCGAGCACCTCGCGCAGCGCCCGTGTGAACAGGCCGTTCAGGTGCGTGGAGATGTTGATCTTCGTCATGCCCGACTGCACGGCACCGCGGAGTTCGTCGTCCGACAGGCCCGACGAGCCGTGCAGCACGAGCGGCACGGGAACGGTTGCACGCAATCGTCCGACGAGCGCTCGGTCCACCGAGGCTTCCCGCGTCTGCATCGCGTGCGAGGTCCCCACCGCCACGGCGAGGGCATCGACCCCGGTGTCGGCGACGAACGCGGCCGCGTCGTCCGGATCGGTCCGCACCCCGGGAGCGTGGACGCCGTCCTTCCCGCCGACCTCGCCGAGTTCGGCCTCGATCGCGACCCCGGCGTCGTGACAGTGCCGCGCGAGCGCACGGGTCGCCTCGACGTTCGCGGCGAAGTCGAGGTGTGACCCGTCGTACATGATCGAGTCCACGCCGAGCTGGACCCCGGCGAGCACCAGCTCGGGGTCCTCGATGTGGTCCAGGTGCACGAGGACCTCCACCTCGGCAGCCCGGGCGATCGCCTGCGTCGCGGCCGTGATCGGTGCGAGGCCGCCGTGGTACCGGACGCAGTTCTCGCTGATCTGCAGGATGACCGGGAGCCCGGCGAGTTCGGCACCGGCGACGATCGCCTCGGCGTGCTCGAGGAGGACGACGTTGAAGGCCCCGACGCCGCGGTGGGCGGTGCGGGCGGTGTCGAGCAGGCCGGTGAGGGCGAGGTCGGTGATCATGCGGGGCTCCCGGTTCGGTCGTCGTGCGGTGCGGTGTCTGTGTCCGTGCCGGTGAGGAAGCGGCGGACGTCGTCAGGGTCGACCTCGCCGGCGACCGGGCGGAGCACTGCGGCGGCTCCGTGGGCGGCGGCAGTGCGGAGCGCGGTCTCGTCGACGACGACGGGCGGTGCGGCACCGCTCGCGTCGGCCGGCCGAGGTGTCGGCCGAGCTGCCAGCGCCGCGACGAGGCCGGCCGTCGCGGCATCGCCGGCGCCCGTCGGGTTCCCGGTCACCCCAGCGACCGCCGGGACCTCGACGATGGTGTCGCCCGTGTGCGCGGCGATCCCGTCGGCCCCGCGCGACACCACCACGACGGCGGCGCCGCGGCCGAGCAGCAGGAGCGCGCCCGTCCGTTCGTCCGTCGCGCCGGTGGCCTCGAGCAGTTCGCTGCGGTTCGGCTTGCAGATGGTCGCCCCAGCGTCGGCCGCGGCGAGGAGCGCGTCGCCCGAGCAGTCGGCCAGGCTCAGGACGCCGCGGGCACGGGCGGCGGCGACCCAGGTGCCCACGACCGCCGGATCGGTGCCGCTCGGCAGCGATCCGGACACGACCAACGCCGTGGGTCCGGCGGTGTCCAGCAGCCCCTCGACGGCCGCGGTCACGGCCTCCCACTCGTCGGCGGTCACGCAGGGCCCGGGTTCGCCGAACATCGTCGGGTGCGCGTGGTCGTCGACCACGGTCACGGTCGTGCGGGTCTCCCCCGTCAGCGCGACGTCGGTGTGCGCGAGCCGGAGCTCGTCGAGCGCGTCGGCCACCCATCGTCCGGCCGGGCCGCCGAGCGGCAGGACGGCATGTGTCTCGGTGCCCCCTGCGGCGAGGACCCGACCGACGTTGAGCCCCTTCCCACCGGGGCGTCGTGCCACGTCGAGGACGCGTTGCGTCTCGCCGATCCGCTGTTCGGTGACGCGGTAGGTCACGTCCACCGCGGGGTTCGGTGTCACCACGATGATCACGGGACCACCACCGGCGCCGAGACGGAGTGGGTGGCATCGAGGACGACCAGGTCGGCCGGGGCGCCCACGGTGAGCGGGGCCGGCCGGCCGAGGAGCCGTGCGGGTCGGGTCGTCGCCGCGGCGACGACCTCGGCCAGCGGGGTCCCCTCGTCCAGGAGTCGACGGACGGCGTCGGCGACGGTGATGGTGCTCCCCGCGAGGGACGAGCCGTCGCGCAGCATCGCCACGCCGCCCCGCACCGACACGGCCGAGCCGGCGATCGTGTGGTCACCGTCCGGGCAGCCCGTCGCCGACATCGCGTCGGACACCAGGACGGTCCGGCCGGGTGCTGCGCGTCGGGCGAGGTCCACGGCGACGGGATCGAGGTGGTGGCCGTCAACGATGCACTCGACGGTGAGTCGGTCGTCCGTCAGCGCGACACCGATCGGACCCGGTTTTCGGTGGTGCAGCGGTGGCATGCCGTTGAACAGGTGCGTGACCAGGGTCGCGCCCGCATCGACGGCCCGACGCGTCTGGTCGGCGGTGGCGTCGGTGTGCCCGATCGCGACGACGATGCCCTCGGCCACGAGCCGGCGGACGGTGTCGAGCGCTCCCGGGAGCTCCGGCGCGAGCGTGACGACCGCGAGCGCCCCGTCGGCGGCGTCGAGGTACCTGTCCACCTCGGCGGGCGTCGGCGGGTGCAGCAGGTCCGCCCGGTGTGCTCCGCGACGTGCAGGGCTGAGCCAAGGGCCCTCGAGGTGCAGTCCGCCGAGCGTGCCGTCGGCGACGAGCGGACGCAGTCGTCGGAGAGCATCCACGGTGTCGTCGGGCGTGCCCGTCGCGATCGAGGCGACCATCGTCGTCGTCCCGTGGGCGCGGTGGTGCGCGGCAGCGGCGACGGCATCGTCGGCGGTGCAGGCGGCGAAGTCGTGTCCGAGGGCGCCGTGGGCGTGCAGGTCCACCATCCCCGGGATGATCGTGCCCGCGACGGTCGTCGCGGAGTCCGTGGTCGGCGGCGTCCCCGTCCCGACGGCGGCCACGACACCGGACCGGTCGGCGGTGGTACCGGAGTCGTCCACGACCATCCAGGCGTCGCGCAGGTCGTCGGTCGCGGTCACGATGCGGTCGGCCCGCAGCAGCGTGGTCATGCGGCGACCCCGGCCCGGGCGACGCGACGCGCGAGCAGGCCGGCACCGATTGCACCGGCCGCGTCGCCGTGGCGTGCCGGGACGAGCAACGGGACACGCAGGCCCGAGAGACGTTCGGAGACGGCTGCTCGCAGTGGCTCGAACAGCACCGCCCCGGACTGCGCCAGTCCCCCGCCGACGATGATCGTGTGGCAACCCGACACCACGGTGGTCCACACCAGGGCGTCCGCGAGCACGTCGACGCACTCGTTCCACACGCTCGTGGCGACGGGGTCGCCGGCAAGGACGCGGAGCATCGCCTCGTGTGCCGAGGCTGAACCGGAGCGCCGGGCGACTCCCCCGGCCGAGGCGATCTCCTCGACCCGGTGTCCGGCGAGCGGACCGGCCGGGATCCGGACCTGTCCGATCTCCCCCGCCCAGCCACCGCCCGCGACGACGGCGCCGTCCACCACCAGGGCACTCGCGAGCCCGGTACCCACGGGGACGAACGCCACCGAACCACGGGTCAGCGTGGTGTCGGCCGTCGTCGTCTCGGCCAGGGCGCCGGCGCGGACGTCGTGCCCGAACGCGAGCGGGACGTCGATGCCCCGGCGGGCGAGTTCGGTCCGGACGCCGTCACGCACCGGCAGGTCGCGCCAGCCGAGGTTCACGGAGAGCACGACCGTCCCGGCATCGTCGTCCACGACACCGGGGGTGACGAGTCCGATCGCGTCGAGCGGACCCCGGTCGAGCGCGCGCATCGCGAGGTCGGCCACCAGGTCCGCGAGCCGTGCGGCATCGGGGTCGTCGCGTGGCGTCGGCACACGGGTCTCGTCGAGGACGAGTCCGTCGGCACCGGTCAGCCGGGCCTTGGTGCCCGTGCCGCCGACGTCGACCCCGAGCACCGCGCCTGCGCCGGGCATCAGGTGAGGATGACCGAACGGGTGAGCGAGCGGGGGTTGTCCGGGTCGAGCCCGCGACCCTCGGCGAGGGCGACCGCGAAGCGGTGGACGACGACGAGCCCGGCGATGGGGTCGAGGTCGTGCGCGACGAACCGGGCGCCGGTGGCCTCGACCTCGGCGGCGAGTCCCTCCGGCGCGGAGCCGAGCGACCAGACCAGTCGCCCGGGCTGGGCGATCGCGATCGGCCCGTGCCGGTAGTCCATCGCCGGGTACGACTCCGCCCAGAACTGCGCGGCCTCACGCGTCTTGAGTGCGGCCTCGAAGGTCAGGCCGACGGCGGTTCCGCGCCCGACGAAGCTGACCTGTTCGGCATCGAGGAGATCGTCGATCGGCAGTGCGAGTGCGATCTCGGCCTGCGCGGCGAGTGCGTCCACGTCGTCGCCGATCGACGCACGCAGGAGCGCCAGGGCCGTCGTGGCGAACCGCGTCTGCACGACCGAGCGCTCGTCGGCGAACGGGAGTGCGACGACGTCGTCGGCGACCGCGGTGGCCGGGCTGTCCGGGACGGCGGTGATCAGGACGGTTCGCTGGCCGGGCAGCGACTGCAGCAGGTCGACGATCTCGGTGGTCGTACCGGAACGGCTGATCGTGAGCACGCGGTCGTACTCGCGGCCGATCGGGTACTCGGAGCCGGCGAAGGCGTCCGTGACCCCGAGCCCGGCCTGTTCACGGGCCACGGCGTAGCTCATGGCGATGAACCAGCTGGTGCCGCACCCGACGACCGCGACGCGCTCGCCGGGCTGGGGGAGCGCGTCGGCGAACGACGGCAGGAGCGCTGCGGCAGCACGCCAGGTCTCCGGTTGGGACGCCAGCTCTGCGCTCACGAAGGTGTCGGTCATGGGTGCCTTCCGGTCCGGTTCGATCCGGGTGATCGATGATCAGGAAGCGTAGCGAGCGATCGTGCGCGGCGGAAGCCCAAACCGTCATTTCCGCTCAACTCGACGGTGAGCGGTGCCCGTAGGATGGCCGTCATGACTCCGCAACAGCGGCTCAACGCCCTGCTCGAACTCGTGAGCGAACGCGGCAACGTGTCGATCGCCGAGATCGGGGAGATGCTCGGGATCTCGCCGGCGACCGCCCGCCGCGACCTCACGACGCTCGCGGACCAACGTCTCGTCACCCGGACGCACGGCGGAGCGGCCGCGCTCGGCGCCGGCTACGAACTCCCGCTGCAGTACAAGATCGCCCGGCAGGCCGAGGCGAAGACCGCGATCGCCCGTGCAGCCACGCGGCTCATCCAGCCCGGGGACACGGTGGGGCTCAACGGCGGGACCACCACGACCGAGGTCGCCCGTGAGCTCGGCAAGAGCGAACGCTTCACCCGGGCCGACGGGGAGTACGGGGTGACCATCGTCACGAACGCCCTGAACATCGGCTACGAGCTGTCCGTCCGCGCCAACGTCAAGATCGTGGTCACCGGTGGGGTCGCACGCCGGCAGTCGTACGAGCTCGTCGGCCCGCTGGTCCGGGACACCCTCGACGAGTTCGCCCTGGACGTCGTCGTGCTCGGCGTCGACGGCCTCAGCGGCCAGTACGGCGCGACGACCATGCACGAGGGCGAGGCCGAGGTGAGTCGGCACTTCGCGTCCGTCGGGCGCCGGGTCATCGTGGTCGCGGACTCCACCAAGATCGAGCGTGCGACCTTCGCGCGCATCTGTCCGCTCGACCGCATCGACGTCCTGGTGACGGACCAGCAGGTCCCGTCCGCGTTCGCGGCAGACCTCGCCAGTGCCGGCGTGGAGCTCGTCGTCGCCGACTGAGCACCCGCGGCAGCGGGGGACTCGCCCCCCGCTGCCTGTGGACGACGTTTCCATCGTGTAAAACCCTCTGCGGTCTCCCCATGAGCGTTCGTTGAGCGCCTATTGTGCATTCATGATCGATTCGGCATCATGGGCGTCACAATCACGCAAGGGAGCGAGATGAGCGTCGACACGAACGAACCCCTCCGCGTCGCGGTGATCGGGATGGGCCAACGGTCCGCCATCGCCCGGCACGTCGCCGAGGCGGTCGCCTCGCACCCCGACCTGGAGGCACGGGTCACCGCCGTCGCGGACGTCACCGCCGACGGGCGGGAGCGCGGGCACGCCGAGTACCCGGACGCGCTGGTGGTCGAGCACCACCGGGACCTCGTCGGTGCGGTGGACGCGGCGATCGTCACCACGCCGGACTGGACGCACGCCGAGATCGCGGTGGACCTGCTCCGCGCGGGCATCGCGGTCTACCTCGAGAAGCCCCTGGCCATCACGGTCGAGGACGCCGACGCCGTCCTCAACACGGCTGCGGAGACCGGCACGCCCCTGTACGTCGGGCACAACTTCCGGCACGCGGCCGTCGTGCGGCTCATGTGCGAGATCGTCGACCGCGGCGAGATCGGCCAGGTCAAGGCCGTCTGGTGCCGCCACTTCGTCGGCAACGGCGGTGACTACTACTTCAAGGACTGGCACGCCGACCGGGCCAAGGTGAACTCCCTGCTCCTGCAGAAGGCCAGCCACGACCTCGACGTCATCCACGCCCTCGGCGGCGGGGACACCGCCCGCGTCGTCGGGATGGGATCGCTCTCGGTGTACGGCGACGTCACCGACCGCCGCGATCGCAGCGGCGAGCTCATGGGGGACTGGTTCTCGCTCGACAACTGGCCGCCGCTCGAGCAGACCGGACTGAACCCCGTCGTCGACGTCGAGGACGTCTCGATGGTGATGATGACGCTCGACAACGGCGTCCAGGCGAGCTATGAGCAGTGCCACTTCACCCCGGACTACTGGCGGAACTACACCGTCATCGGGACGGAGGGGCGCCTCGAGAACATCGGTGACACCGGCGGTGGCGTGGTGAAGGTCTGGACCCACCGTCGGGGCTGGGACGTCGCGGGGGACCGCGAGTACCCGATCGACGGCGTCGAGTCCGGGCACGCGGACGCCGACCTCGTCGCGATGACCGAGTTCCTCCGCCACGTCGCCCTGGAGGAGCCCACCACGCTCTCGCCGATCGCGGCCCGTGCCGCCGTCGCCGCGGGAGCCCTCGCGACCCGTTCGCTCCGGAACGGTTCCGTCCCGATCGACGTCCCGCCGCTCCCGGCGGCGACGATCGCCCACTTCACCACCCCCACCCCGGCCGTCACCCGCTGACGGACTCGCGAAAGGACACCCGATGCCCGCAACCACCTCCGCGAAGGGCCGCGGCCGTCGCCGCGCGATCCTCGGCGCCGTCGCAGCGATCGGTGCCGCCGTGCTCCTCGCCGGCTGCAGCACCTCCTCCGGCGCCACCGGCTCCGGCAGTGACTACGAGAAGGCCGCCAAGGACACCAAGGCGACCCTGACGTACGCCGTCTGGGACGAGAACCAGGTCAAGGCGATCAAGGCGAACCTCGAGGGATTCAACGAGGAGTACCCCGACATCAAGGTGAACGTCGACGTGACGCCGTTCGCGAGCTACTGGACGAAGCTGCAGACGCAGGGGTCGAGCGACACGCTTCCCGACCTGTTCTGGATGAACGGCCCGAACTTCCAGCTGTACGCGGCGAACGGCAAGCTCGCGCCGATCACCGGCGAAGTGAAGGCCGGCGCGATCGACCCCGCGAAGTACTCGTCCGCACTCAACGACCTGTACACGTACGACAAGACCCAGTACGGCGTCCCGAAGGACTTCGACACCATCGGCGTCTGGATGAACAAGGCGCTGTTCGAGAAGGCCGGGGTCGCCATGCCCGCGAAGGACTGGACCTGGGACGACTTCCAGAAGACCGGCGCCGAGCTCTCCGAGAAGCTCAAGGCCGACGGCGCGTACGGAGCGGCCGGCGGCATGGACGGCCAGACCACCTACTACGACACCATCTTCCAGGCCGGCGGCAGCGTCGTCGGTGACGACGGCACGAAGTCGATGTACGACACGAAGGCCTCCGAGGCCGGGCTGCAGTTCTGGACCGACCTCATCGCGTCCGGGGCGTCGCCGTCGATCAAGCAGCTGACCGACACCACCGCCGACCAGTGGTTCACCTCGGGCAAGCTCGCGATGTACCAGGGCGGCAGCTGGTTCCGTTCCGCGCTCACCGGCACCGACCTCGAGAAGGACGTCGTCGTCTACCCGCTGCCGAAGGGCAAGGAGCAGGCGACGGTCATCCACGGCGTCTCGAACGTGGTCTCCGCGAACACGAAGCACAAGGCCGCCGCCCAGGCGCTGCAGGTGTACCTCGCCGGCAAGCAGGCCCAGCAGCAGCAGGGCGACATGGGCGCGGTGATCCCGGCCTACGACGGCACGCAGAACGCCTTCACGAAGACGATGCCCGATGCCGACCTGCAGGTCTTCCTCGACGCGGTGGACTACGCCAAGCCGCTGCCGGTCTCGAAGAACACCGCTGCGTGGAACACCCTCGAGACGAACCTCCTGCCGAGTGCCTTCGACGGCTCGACGCCGGTCGACGACGTCGCGAAGGAGCTCGCGCAGAAGATGGACGCCGCCCTCGCCAAGGAACAGTGACCCGAGTGACCATCCACACCGAGCGGCACCCCACCGCGAACACCCCCGCCCGGGCGCAGCGTGCGTCCGGGCCGGGGGCCCCGGGGGCGGAGCGCCCCGACGGCAGGTCGGACCGCCGGCCCCGACGGACCGACGGCTTCTGGCCGTGGTTGTTCGTCCTCCCGCTGCTCGTCGGCGTGGGCACGTTCTACATCTGGCCGATCATCCAGACGTTCTGGTACTCGTTCACCACGTGGGGCGTCTTCGGCGGGGCGAGCTTCAGCGGTGTCGCGAACTACGTCCGGCTCGTCTCCGACCCGCAGCTGTACCAGTCGCTGCTCAACACGGTGATCTACACGGTCATCGTCCTGGCCGGCATCCCGATCGCGGTGTGGCTCGCGAGCCTGCTGAACACGCCGGGGCTCCGGTTCGCCCAGTTCTACCGGGTGCTCTTCTTCCTGCCGTACGTCGCCATGCCGGCCGCGATCGCGCTCGTCTGGCGGATCATGTTCAACGGCGACTACGGGATCGTGAACTGGTTCCTCGGACGCTTCGGCATCGACGGCCCGTACTGGATCTCGACGCCCGGGTTCGCCCTGGTCGCGGTGTCGCTCGTCGGGCTGTGGTCCTCGCTCGGCTTCTCGATGATCATCCTCGGCGCGGGGCTCAAGGACATCCCACCCGAGCTCTACGAGGCCGCCGAACTCGACGGCGCGAGCCGCTGGCGACAGTTCCGCTCCGTGACGGTGCCGCTGCTGAGCCCGAGCATCTTCTTCGTGGTCATCGTCACGACCATCTCGAGCTTCCAGCTCTTCGACCTGCTCTACGCGATCCTCGGCAGCACGAACCCGGTCATCCCGAAGACCATGTCGCTCGTCTTCTACTTCTACAGCGCCGGGTTCATCGACAACGACAAGGGCTTCGCGGCTGCGATCGCCATGGTGATCTTCCTGCTCATCGGCATCGTCACGCTCGTGCAGTTCCGCGTCCAACGGAAATGGGTGCAGGCATGACCGCAACCGTCACACCGCCACGGGCCGCACGCAGGCCCGGTCGTCGCGGTGGCAGTCACTGGTGGATCCACGTCGTCCTCGGCGTCGGCGGGTTCCTGATGGCGTTCCCGTTCCTGTGGCAGATCATCATGTCGCTCTCCACCAATGCGCAGGTGCAGTCCGTCACGCCGACGTTCTGGCCGGGGGAGCTGCAGTGGCAGAACTACGCCCAGGTGTTCGAGCGCCTGCCGTTCCTCAGCCAACTCGGCACCTCGGTCATGGTGACGGTCATCCGCACCGTCGCGCAGATCGTGCTCTGCACCCTCGCCGGTTACGCCTTCGCCCGCATGCGGTTCCGCGGCCGTGCGGTCCTGCTCGCGATCGTGCTGTCGATCCTGCTCGTCCCCTCGCAGGTGTACCTCATCTCGCAGTACCAGATCGTGCAGGGGCTCGGCTGGCTCGACACCCTGATGGGCATCGTGGCGCCGGGGCTCTTCAGCGCCTTCGGCACGTTCCTCATGCGCACGGCGTTCCTCAACCTGCCGCCCGAGCTGGAAGAGGCCGCCCGGATGGACGGCGCGAACCCGTTCCAGACGTTCTGGCGGATCATGCTCCCGCTCGCCCGGCCGTCGATCAGCGTCCTGGCGATCACGACGGTGCTGTGGTCGTGGAACGAGCTGCTCTGGCCGCTCGTCGTGTCCACCCGTGCCGAGGACATGCCGCTCGCCGCCGGCCTCGCCACCCTGTCGGGCGACCGGACGATCGACTACCCGGTGCTGATGGCCGCGAGCCTGATGGCGATGGCGCCGGTCCTGATCATGTTCGTCGTGCTGCAGCGCCGGGTGATGGACGGCCTGGCCTCGTCGGGTCTCAAGTGACCGTCCTGGAGGCACGGCCCGCCTCCGTCGCGCTCCTCGCCGACGCGGTGGGTCGCCTCCAGGACCCGGGCACGCTCGCCGCGGAGCTCGCGGCGAGCGTCGCGGACGCGCCGCCGGAGGTCCGCGACGACCTCGCCCTGGCAGCGGTCCGAGCCGTGCTCCCGCGCGCGGCCGCATGGCTCACCGAGCACGGGGCGACCCCGGAGCAGGCGGCCGCGAGCATCGCCGACGTCGAGCGCAAACGTGACCGGTACGGCGTCGCGACCACGGGGTTGGACTGGTTCTGTGCCCTGGCGACCGCGCGCGTGGTGGCCGTGGGGCGCCTCCAGTTCGAACTCGGTGCGCACCTGCCGGACGGCACGCTCGCGTGGGGCGTGCACGTCCCCGAGACCGGGCCGTTGGACCCCGCCGCGTGCGAGCGGTCCTTCGAGGCCGCCCCGGAGCTGCTCCGCCGGCTCGCTCCGGAGCACGCTGCGTCCGTGTGGAGTTGTCGCTCCTGGACACTCGACCCGGGCCTCGTGGACGCACTCGGACCGGGTTCGAACCTCGTCCGCTTCGCCGCCCGCTTCACGCTCCTGCCGCCGGAGCCGCACGACGAGGACGAGGGCGATGTCAGCGTTGCGAAGTTCGTCTTCGGGACCGCCCTCGACGCCGCCCGGCGGGCGAGCGCCACCGGGCGGGTCCAGCAGGCCGTCCTCGACCGCTGGCGGGCAGGTGGCCACTGGACCGAACGGACCGGGACCGCGGCGGTGGAGTGAAGCCCGCTGCACCCAGCGCGTACCGAGTACCGTCGCGCTCATGACCGAGCACGACCGTGACCACCTCGACGACGGCGTCGACATGACCTTCGAGGAGCGGCGGCAGGACACCTTCCGCCGCATGTCCGGATCCGACGCGCACGACGCCGATCCGCGGGTGGAGGTCTCCCGGGCCGAGGACGGCGACGTCCGGATCGACGTCGCCGACACCGCAGCGGTCCGCCCCGGAGGGGTGACGCGGAAGCCCTCCGACAAGTAGCGTGCCAGGGGAGCCGCGCAGAGCGGACAACGGGCACCATCGGATCGACGAGGAGTCGACATGGCTGGGAAGTTCGAGATCTGGACCGACGCCAAGGGGGAGTTCCGCTTCCACCTGAAGGCGGGCAACGGCGAGGTCATCGCCACCTCCGAGGGGTACACCTCGAAGGCGAGCGCGAAGAACGGCATCGCCTCCGTGCAGAACAACGCTCCCGGCGCGGAGGTCGTCGAACTCGACTGAGCGCACGCGGGTGACGGTGGCGCACGGCATGATCGTTCCGTGCACCTCGTCCTCCGCCGCGTCGACGGCGGCGTCCTCGCGACGCCCCTGACCGACGCGGGGACCGCGCAGGGCGAGCCGATCCGGGTGGACGAGTCGCGCCTCCCGGCCTTCATCGCGTCCCGCGACGCACCCGACGTGCGCTGGGTGTGGGACGACACCGCGCGCTGGTACCCGGCCGTGCTCGCGGCCGGCGGGCGCGTCGGTCGCTGCACGGACCTGCGTCTGTGCCGACGGATCCTGCGCGCTGCGCTCGCTGCGCGGGGTTCTGCGCTCGCAGCGGCACCGGCCGACGCGTGGGACGCTCCTGCGCAGGAGCCCCGTGTCGTCCGTCAGACGCAGGCGCGGCTCTTCGACGACGCGCTGTTCCAGGTGGCGTCTGCGGACGACGCACTCGACCCGGTCGCGGAACTGCGCGCTCAACTCGACGCGGTCGCGACGTCGAGCGCGGCTGGAGCGCTGCGTCTGCTCCTCACGGCGGAGTCGGCCGGGGCGTTGGTCGCCGCGGAGATGCTGCACGCCGGGCTGCCGTGGCGTGCCGACGTGCACGAGCGCCTGCTCGAGGACGCCCTCGGGCCGCGGGTGCCGTACGGCGTCCGCCCCCGACGGCTCGAGGAGATCGCCGCGGTCGTCCGGGACCGTCTGGCCGACCCGTCGCTCAACCCCGACTCGCCCGGCGACGTGCTGAAGGCACTGCGGCGCGCGGGTCTCATGGTCACGAGCACGCGGAAGTGGGAGCTGCAGGAGATCGAGCACCCGGTGATCGAACCGTTGCTCGAGTACAAACGGCTGGCGCGCCTGCTCACGGCGAACGGCTGGACGTGGCTCGACGAGTGGGTGCAGGACGGACGGTTCCACCCGAGGTACCTGGTGGGCGGGGTCGTCACCGGGCGGTGGGCGGCCGACGGCGGGGGAGCGATGCAGCTGCCCAAGCTCGTCAGACCCGCGGTGGTCGCGGACGACGGGTGGAAGCTCGTCGTGGCTGATGCCGCGCAACTGGAGCCCCGCGTGCTCGCGGCGATGTCCGGCGACCGGGCGATGGCGGCGGCGGGGGACGGGCGCGACCTGTACGACGGCGTCGTCGCTTCCGGGGCGGTCGAGACTCGGCAGCAGGCGAAGGGCGCGATGCTCGGCGCGATGTACGGGGCGACCCAGGGCGAGGGCGGCCGGCTCGTGCCGCGACTCGCACGGGCGTTCCCGGATGCGATCCGGCTCGTCGAACGGGCCGCGCGGGCCGGTGAACGCGGTGAACCAGTGACGACACTGCTCGGACGGACGTCGCCGGTGCCCGAGGCCTCCTGGTTCGAGGCGCGCAACCAGGCCTACACGGTGGAGGGGACCCCGGCGATGCAGCGTGCCGTCGAGTCGCGCGCGCGGAGTTGGGGGCGCTTCACCCGCAACTTCATCGTGCAGGGCACAGCCGCCGAGTGGGCGTTGGCGTGGATGGGGTCGCTGCGGTCGAGGCTCGCCGAACGGTTCCCGGGGCCGGTGACGGACGGGCCGCACCTGGTGTTCTTCGTGCACGACGAGATCGTCGTGCACACGCCGGCCGAGCACGCCGACTGGGTGGCCGAGCAGGTCCGTGCGGCTGCCACCGACGCCGGGCGGCTGCTGTTCCGGGACTTCCCGGTCGTTTTCCCCCTCTCGGTCGCGATCGTCGACGACTACGGCGCCGCAAAGGATTAAACGCTTCACGAACGCTGCTCTGGTGTGATTGCATGTTGCATGCGTACGGCGATGTCCGACGTTGCATCACCAGAGGGGAACACCATGCCGATACCGTCATCGAGCGCGCTCGAACGACGACGACCACTCCGCGACCAGTTCGCGGACACACTCCGCGACGCGATCCTCGACGGGACGCTGCAGCCGGGGGAGCGCCTTCGGGACGAGGAGCTCATCGCCTGGCTCGGGGGCTCCCGCAGCCCCGTCCGTGAAGCGCTCTCGACGCTCGTCGCCGAGGGGCTCGTCGAGATGCTGCCGAACCGCTACACCAGGGTCGTCGTGCCGAGCGCCGAGCGGTTCGTCGGCGCGCTCCGCACCATCGGCACCGTCATGCGGGGCGTGGTGGAAGCCACCGTCCCGCTGTTCACCGAGGAGCAGCGGTCCGCCACGGTCGCCCGGATCGACCTCGCACTCGAGTCGATCCAGCCCGGACCGGGGCAGGAAGCCGCTGCCTCGCGGATGATGTACGGCATCGGTGCCAACTACGACGCATGGCTCGATGCCTGCCCGAACCAGGTCCTCGCCGACGTGGGGCGTCGATCGATCACCGGCCTGGCGTACGACCTCCGCGTGGACCCGATCTCGACCTTCCTGCCGATCGAACGGCTGGACGAGGGACTCCGTCGGTTGCGGGCTGCCGTCGACGCGGGCGACGGGGGAGCCGCCGGTCGCGCGGTCGAGTACGTGCACCTGCTCCCGCCGGGGCCGCGCGGCTGACGTGCCGAGGCTGCTCGCGGGCGCGCTCGGGCGTCCTCGGGCAGGGTGGTGCGATGCAGACCGATCGCCCCGAGGAGCCCGACCACCACGTCGGCGACGTCGATCTCACGACGTGGCGCACCCGTGCAGGACGGGTCGGCGCCGATCGGTGGGCCGCGCTCGGCCACCGGTGGGGTGCGCTCCCGCTCCTGGTGCTGACGCTCGCGATCGGCATCGGGGTCGCCGTCGTCGCGACCTGGGCGGCGTCCGAGGTCTACGACGCCGTGCGGGAAGCCGACGACGTCGCCGTGCTCGACCGTCCGGTGCTCGACTGGATGCTCACGCTCCGATCACCGGTGGCCGACACCCTCGTGACGTGGTGGACCGACGTCGCGGGAACCATCGGGATGCCGATCGTGGCGCTGGGCTTCCTGACGGGGTTCACGATCCAGCGTCGGGCGTGGACGCCGCTCGTGCTGCTCGTCGCGGCGAGCGGCGGATCGCTGCTCATGACGATCGCGGGCAAGGACCTCATCGGCCGAGCACGTCCGCCCCTCAGCGACGCGGTCCCGCCGTACGAGCACTCGCCGTCATTCCCGTCCGGCCACACCCTCAACGCGACGGTCATCGTCGGCACGATCGTGTACCTCCTGCTGCTCCGGCAGTCGCGGCTCGTGACCCGGGTGTGGACGATCGTCGCGGGGACGGCGTTCGTCGTGTCGGTCGGTGTCTCGCGGGTGTTCCTCGGGCACCACTGGCTCACCGACGTGCTGGCGGCGTGGGCGCTCGGGCTGGCGTGGCTCGCCCTGGTGATCACCGCGCACCGGCTCTACCTGACGGCGCTCCGGCGTGGTGCACGACCGGTGGAGCCGCTGCGCGACCGCCGCGCGGCCTGAAGAACAGGCTGCGCGAACTGAGGGATGCGAGCGATATCCACAGGGCTTCGTCCCGCGTGGCGGATCGCGAAAGGATCGGAGGGCCGGCCGGGACTCCAGGCGAAGCCCGGTCGGACTCGATGAAGCACGAGAAGAGCCCCCGGCTGGCACCAGGGGCTCATCTCACCTCGTGAGAGGTCAGTGGTCTGAGTTGCGTAGAAACTCGAACCGCACGGTGTCGAGTCTACGCGGCGCCCGGTCGCGACCACCCCGTCCTCCCGAGACCCGTCAGGTGCTCCCGGTAGGTTGCCCCGCATGGAAGAACGGGTCTTCGGCGGTCGGTACCGCGTCACGGGCACGCTCGGACACGGGGGCATGGCCTCCGTCTACCGCGCGGTCGACGAGCAGCTCGGCCGCGAGGTCGCCGTCAAGGTGTTCCGCATCGGGCCGGTCGACCACGGTGAACGGGCCCGTGCCGAAGCGGAGATCCAGACGCTGGCGGCCCTGCGGAGCCCGGCGCTCGTCACGCTCTACGACGCCGCGCTGGACGACCTGGACGGTGACTCCTACCTCGTGATGGAGCTCGTCCCCGGCAGTGACCTCGCCACGCGCTTGCGCGAGGGCCCCCTGGACCGGGCGACGACCGCGCGCGTCGGGGCGCAGGTCGCCGACGGCCTCGCCGCGGTGCACGCGCAGGGCATCGTGCACCGTGACGTGAAGCCGGCGAACGTGCTGCTGGAGTCGGACGGATCGCACGTGAAGCTCGCGGACTTCGGCATCGCCCTGCTCCGCGACGCTGCACGGGTCACCGGGACGGGCACGGTGATGGGGACGGCCGCGTACCTCGCTCCGGAGCAGGTCCTCGCGCAGGGCATCACGGGCAAGGCGGACGTCTACGCCCTCGGGCTGGTGCTGCTCGAGTGCCTGACCGGACGGCAGCCGTTCCCCGGCAGCGCGGTGGAGTCCGCCACGGCACGGCTGACGCGGAGTCCGGAGATCGACCAGCACCTGCCCACCGCGTGGCGGACGCTCCTGCACGTGATGACCGCGCAGGACCCGGCGGACCGCCCGACGGCCGAGGAGGCCGCGCAGCGACTCCGCGCACTCCAGTACGACGACGCGGCGCCCGCGACGCAGCTCCTGCCCGGCGGCCCCGGCACCGTGACGCAGGCAGGCGGAGCAGCAGCGGCTGCTGCCGGAGCAGCTGCAGCCGGCGCTGCCGGAGTCGCCCGTGCGGACGACGCGACCCGCGCGATGCCCGTGAGCAGCGCCCCCAGTCCGACGGCCGGCGACAGCGACGCGGACGCGACCCGTGTGCTGCAGGCGCAGCAGCCCGCATCCGACGACGTCGCGACCACCGTGCTGGGCGCCCAGCGCGGCGCACCCGGCGCTGGCGTTCCGCGCGAACCGGTGGCCGCACCCCCCGCACAGGCGCCCGACGAACCGAAGCGACGCCGTCGTGGTCCGATCATCGCCGCAGTCGTGGTCGTGGTCCTCGTACTCATCGGCATCGCGGTCGCGGTGTTCGCGCTCGGTGGCGACGACACCCCGGCGCCGACGGACTCGAGCACGCCGTCGACCTCCTCCGAGCCGGAGCAGCAACCGTCCGAGGAGCAGCAGCCCAGCGAACCCGAGCAGCAGCCCAGCCAGCCGGAGCAGCAACCGTCCGAGCCGGAGCAGCCGGAGCAGGAGCCGAGCAGCCCGGCGGACGACCCGTCGGTGGGGCCGCAGCCGAGCACGCCGGTCACGAACCCGGTCCAGGACCCGCAGACGGGCACGGACTCGGCCGCGGACGACGGCCCCGGCAACTCCGAGAACGCTCCCGGGCACAACAAGTCCGACGGCTGACACGCCGCAGGTTTTCATCCAGACACTGGACCAAATAGGCTGACGGCGTGCAACAGCTGCGACGGAGCGGTGGGCCGACGACGGCCGTCGCCGCCAGGAACCAGGCCGGATTCGGGTCGTCCGAGGGGTACCTCGTCGAGCGCGGAGCAGGGATCGTCCCGGGGTTCGCCGGCCGGACGATCGACGTCGGTGACGAGCTCTCGTGGGTCTGGTTCCCCGAGCGCACCCTTCCCGAGGGCGCGACGGAACCGACCGAGGCGGACCTGCCGCACTTCTGGGACGCGACCGCGTTCGCACTCGACGTCGTCTTCGACGACGGCACCCGGCTGAGCGAGCAGCCCGGAGTCGTCGACCAGTACGGCGACGCGCTGACGCCTGAGGCGCAGGACGCCGCCCGCAAGCAGTGGGTCGACCAGTGGAACCGCCGCGCGGTCGACCTCACGTCGTTCGCGGGTCGCGTCGTGGACCGCCTGGAGGCACGGCTCGGCTCCGCCACGCAGCCCCCGGACGGCGACGGGGAGCGCCCGGCACTGCGCGGCTGGCTCGACGCCGTCCGCATCGAGGCCGCGCGACCGGCCCCGGCCACGCCGCTCGGCCACGTCCGCACCACCCGCGGCACCCAGGCGTCGTCCCGGTTCTCCCGCGGCAACAACGCCCCGCTCGTCGGGATCCCGCACGGTGGCGTGTTCGGCCTGCCGATGACCGACGCCTCGAGCAACCGCTGGCCCTACGCGTACCAGGAGCACGACCGCACCGAAGCCGACGGCCGGGTCCGTCCGGCGATCCAGGCCTTCGCGACGAGTCACATCCCGTCGCCGTGGATGGGGGACCGCGGGGTGTTCCAGGTGATGCCGTCCCCGCTCGAGACCCCCGATCCGGACCGTGCTGCGCGTGCGCTCGGGTTCGACCACGACCACGAGGAGGACGGGCCGCACCGGTACCGGGTCGACCTCGACGGCGGCGTCACCGCGGAGATGACCGCGGGGGAGTTCGCCCTCGGCTTCCGGTTCACCGGCGTGCGCAGCATCGTGCTCGACCACCACGGCCGGGTGTCGGACGCCTCCGTGACGGTCGCCGACGGCACCGCCGTGGTCGAGGCCCTGCTCGACGACCGCCCCGGCACCCCGCCCCACTTCGTGCACGTCCGGGTCCCCGGGGTGACGGCCGATCACACCACCGTCGCGGAGCGGGAACTCCGCGGCTGGGTGTCGGTCACCGGTGACACGGACGTCCTGCTCGGCATCTCCACCGTGTCCATCGAGGACGCCCGCGCGAACCTCGACGCCGCGGGCACGTTCGACGCGATGCGGACCCGTGCCGAGGAACTCTGGACCGAGAAGCTCGCCACGCTGTCCGTCGAGGGCGCGACCCCCGACCAGCTGACCAGCCTGTACTCGGGGTTGTACCGCCTGTTCCTCTACCCGAACCGGGCCGGCGAGACCGCACTCACCGGGGCGCCGCACCACCGCTCCCCGTACGGCGCCGTGCAGGAGTCGCCCATCCGTGACGTCCCCGGTCCGGAGGTCGTCGACGGGCCGTTCACCACCACGAACGGGTTCTGGGACACCTACCGCACCGCCTGGCCCCTCCTCGCGCTGCTCACGCCGGACACGGCGGGCGAGCTCGCGCAGGGCTTCGTCGAGCACCACCACGACGGCGGGTGGACGCCGCGGTGGAGTGCCCCCGGCGCCGAGGACTGCATGACCGGCACCACCAGCGACACCGTCTTCGCGGACCTCGCGGCGAAGGGCGTCACCGGGTTCGACCTGGCCGAGGCGTACCGGAGCGCACTGCGCAACGCGACCGTCCCGCCGCGGGACGAGCGTGTCGGGCGCAAGGGGAGCCTCCCGGGCGCCTTCCGCGGCCACGTCGACACCGGGACCAGCGAGGGGATGTCCTGGACCCTCGACGCGGCCATCAACGACTGGGGCCTCGCCGTGATGGCGGGCCTGCTCGCCTCCCGGGCGCAGACACCGGCCGACCTCGCCCGCTACGAGGCCGAGGCGGAGTGGTTCGCCCGCCGTTCCCTGCAGTACCGGAACGTCTTCGACTCCGAGCGCGGGTTCTTCATCGGGCGCGACCCCGACGGTTCGTGGCGGGTCGGCACCGAGTTCGACCCGCGCGACTGGGGCGACGACTACACCGAGACGAACGCGTGGGGCACCGCCTTCACCGCGCCGCACGACGGTGCCGGCGTCGTCGACCTGCACGGCGGACCCGCACGGTTCGACGCGGCGGTCGACGCGTTCTTCGCGACCCCGGAGACCGGCGCGACCGCGCACGCCGGGTCCTACGGCTTCCCGATCCACGAGATGACCGAGGCCCGCGACGTCCGGATGGGCATGCTCGGGCTGTCCAACCAGCCGGCGCACCACATCCCCTTCTTCCCGATGTTCACCGGCCGCCACGACGACGCCCACCGCATCGTGCGCGAGTGCCTGCAGCGGCTGTTCGTCGGCTCCGACCTCGGCCAGGGCTACCCCGGTGACGAGGACAACGGCGAGATGAGCGCCTGGTACGTCTTCGCCACGATCGGCCTCTACCCCCTGGCACCGTCGACCGGTTCCTACGTGCTCGTGCCGCCGTCGGTCCAGAAGACGGTGCTGCGACAGCCTGGAGGAACGCCCACCGTCATCGAGGTCGCCGCCGGTTCCGCGGGCGCGTACGTCGCGTCGGTGACGGTCGACGGGTCGCCCTGGACGTCGGTCAGCATCCCGCACGCGGTCGTGGTGTCCGCGTCGCACATCGAGTTCACGCTGTCGGAGACCCCGCAGGGCTGGGCCGCCGACACCCGTCCGGTGTCCGCGTCCGAGGTGCACGGCTACCGGGACACCCCCGTCGACCTGCTGCCCGCGGGGCTCTCGCCGCTGAGCGACGACACCGGGCGGACCGTCACGGCGTTGACCGCTGGGACGTCGGTGTCGTTCGAGGTCGCAGCGGTCCCCACGTCGCTCTACACCGTCACCGCGTCGGACCCGGGGGTCTACTCCTGGGATGCGTCGCTTGGCGACACCCGTGTCACGGTTCAGGACGCGGTGTTCGACTGGGCCGGGCAGACCCGGGTGTTCCGGCTGCAGGGGACCGGCACCGACTTCACGCTCACGGCGGTGTCCGACATGCCGCTCACCCAGCTCGAACTCATCGCGGCGGACACCCCGGAGGGCTGACCGAGCGTTCTCCGCAGGCTCTTGGGCGATTGCCAAGCGGGACGGGCATGCTCGTCTGCATGTCGATTGCGAACTCGTTCGATCCGTCCGGCGGCCGTGCCATCCCCGAGGACCAGGTGAAGCAGGACGGGCTCGAGCTCGACGAGGACCCGGCGATGCTAGGCATCTCGTTCGACGTCGTGGGCGGGGCGTCCGCCGATCCCGCAGCGGTCTCGCCCGTCGACGTCAGCGTGCCGAGCGCCCCGACGTCGTCGGACTGACCGGGGTCAGCCGATCTTCGCGGGGTTCGGCTCCTCGACGTCGCGCTTCACGCCGACCATCGCGTGGTTCCCGGGCTTGGCCCACCGCAGGCGCAACGGCGTCTCGACGTACCGGTAGGACAGCCACGAGACCAGTACGAGTCCAGCGAGCCAGAGGAGCAGGTACTTCGAGTACCCGGGCCAGTGTCCGGCGACCTTCACGAACGCGAACACCGCGAGCAGGTTCCAGAGGTACAACCCGTACGAGAGCTTGCCGAGGAACACCAGCGGACGGATCGAGAGGAACCGCGCGAGGAACCCGCGGCGCTCCAGCACGAGCCAGGCCACCACGGCCGCCGCGGCGAGTGCGGTCTGCCCGAACCCGGCGGAGTCGAAGATCCGCACACCGCGCACGCCCTGCGGCACGACCGCGACCCAGCCGAGCAGCACGACGCCGATCGGGCCGGCGATGACCACGAGCCGCTCCAGCCAGCGCGAACCCGCCCACCGCTCGAGCACGATCGCCAGGATGCAGCCGAGGATGAGTGCGTCGGCGTGCGAGATCGGCCCGTACATCTGGGCCTCGTGCGTCGGGCCGCCCTTGTCCTGCAGGTACCGGAGCACCCAGAAGCCGACGTAGACGACGCCGAGCACCCAGAGGGTCACCGTCGACGATCGGAACTTCAGCAGCAGCACGAGCAGGAGCGGCCACACGAGGTAGAACTGCTCCTCGAGGCCGAGCGACCACGTGTACTGGAAGTAGAAGCTCACGGAGCCGTTGCCCGCGAAGTACTGGATGAGGTTCGTCGTGTAGGTCAACGCACCCACGGGGCCCGCCCACCAGGTCGCGATCGGTTCGCGGATGACGAGGAGCCACGCGACGGTCACGAGGACCACGAGGACGAGTGCGGGTGCCAGGCGTGCGAAGCGGCGCCGGAAGAACCGGCCGAGGGCGATCCGGCCCGTCTGGGCGTGCTCGGCGGTGAGCAGGCTCGTGATGAGGTAGCCGCTGATGACGAAGAAGACGGTGACGCCGTGGTACCCGGCGATCCGTCCGCCGAAGTGGGCGTGGCCCGCGATGACTCCGAACACCGAGATCGCCCGGAGCCCGTCGAGCGCGGCGTTGTAGCCGAAGCGCGCGCGGCTGGCCGGTTCGGCGACGATGTCGGCGTGGGTCAGTCGTTCTGTCACGGGGAGACCCTAGCCGACACGCGCGGGTCGCGGTCGGTTCGGCTGCACGGGGCCGGGCTCAGGGAACGGTGTGTCCCGCCGCCGTGAAGATCCGGTACCACTCTTCGCGTGAGAGCTCCACGTCGGAACCGGCCGCCGAGTCCCGGACGCGCTGCGGGTTCGTCGTGCCGAGGACGACCTGGAAGGGGGCCGGGTGCCGGGTGATCCAGGCGACGGCGATGCCCGTGGGGGTGACCCCGTGCGCGGCCGCGAGCTCCTCGAGCACGTCGTTCAGCTCGGCGTACTGCTCGCGGTCGCCCAGGAAGACCCCGTCGAAGAAGCCCTTCTGGAACGGCGACCAGGCCTGCAGCGTGATGTCGTTGATCCGCGAGTAGTTGAGGATGTCGTTGTCGCGGGAGATCGACTGGTCGAGCCCGCCCATGTTGGCGGTGAGGCCCTGGGCGATCACGTTGGCGTGGGTGATGCTCAGCTGCACCTGGTTGAACGCGAGGGGCTGGTTCACGTGCTTCTTGAGCAGGTCGACCTGACCGGGGGTCTGGTTCGAGACGCCGAAGTGGTGCACCTTGCCGGCCGCGTGGAGCTCGTCGAACGCCTTCGCGACCTCCTCCGGCTCGACGAGCGCGTCGGGGCGGTGCAGGAGCAGGACGTCGATGTAGTCGGTGTGGAGAGCGGTGAGCGATTCCTCGACGGACTCGAGGATGTGCTCGTACGAGAAGTCGAAGTACGCGCCGTTCGTGGTGGGGCGGATGCCGACCTTGGTCTGCAGCACGATCTCGGCGCGCTCCGCCGGCGAGAGGGTGACGGCCGAGCCGAACCGCTCCTCGCAGCCGTGCCAGCCGCCGTAGACCGCGGCGTGGTCGAACATCGTCACGCCGGCGTCACGCGACGCGGCGTAGAGCGCGCGGATGTCCTCGTCGCTCATGTCGTTGATCCGCATCAGGCCGACGATGACGTCGGAGGCGGTGAGGTCCGTCTGTGGCAACTCCAGTGTCTTCACGCCCTCGATCCTGCCACCGTCACCTCCGGACAGGCAGGCCCTGCCCGTACCCGCCAGGCCCCAGGACCCCGCCGGGACCTACGACCGCAGGACGGCGAGCACGCCGGAGCCGCCGGACCAGGAACCCGTCAGGGTCTCGCCCGACGGCAGGTCCGCGCCGACGATCCGTGCGATGACGAGGGACCCGTGACCGGGGTCGATCGTGGTCGTGTCGTCAGCGCCGTGCACGATGACCGAGGACACCGTCGGCGAGTCCGGCGCAGTGCCACTGCCGGTCGCCGTGCCCTCCTTCTCCCAGGTGCCCGGGGCGCCGTTGCGGGTGAGCTCGGCCTCGTGCCCGCCGGTCGCGATCGCGCGGCGAAGGACGTCGGCGTACACGGGGTCACCCGCGGCGTCGTAGACCCACCGGCGTCCGAGGACGGAGTGGTCCATCTCGGTGACGAGGAAGTCGTCAGCGCCCTCCAGCGGCGCCCCACGGTAGGTCAGGGGAGCGTGCAGCACGCGGCCGTCTGCGGTCCGGACGAGGATCGTCTCGACGCCGACCTCGCCCACGGGATCGTCGAACCGGAACTTCCCCGCGATCGTGATCTCGTCGCCGTCGGTCACCCCGCTCCACTGCTGCGTGGGCAACCAGGCGGCGAGCGCCTCGGCCTTGGACGGACGGAGTTCTGCCTGGTGGATGACGGCCATGCCCCGACCGTACCGACGTTCAGTGGACAGGGGTGGTCAGTGCACGGAGAACCCACCGTCGACCGCGATCGACTGCCCGGTGACGTACGCCGACCCGTTCCCGGCGAGGAACACCGCAGCGGCGGCGAAGTCCGACGCGAGCCCGTTCCGACCGACGAGCGTCCGCGCGGCGAGCGCCGAGACGGTCGCGGGGTCCGCGCTGAGCCGCTGGTTCAGCGGTGTCTGCACGAACCCGGGGACGAGGACGTTGGAGGTGACCCCCTGCGCGGACCAGGCCTCTGCTTGGGACCGGGCCAGTGCCTCCAGTCCGGCCTTGGAGACCCCGTACGCGCCGCTGGCCGCGAAGGGGCGGTGGGCCTGCTGCGAGCTGATGCTGATGATGCGGCCGTGGCCGCGCGCGGCCATGCCGGGCGCGAACCGCTGCCCGAGGACGAACGGTGCGTCGAGGTTCACCGCCATCGTGGCGTCCCAGGTGTCCTCGTCGAGTTCGGCCATCGGTGGACGGAGGTTGATCCCCGCCGAGTTCACGAGGACGTCGACGGGGCCGGCGGCGTCGGCGAGCGCGTGGGCTCCGGCTCGGGAGGACAGGTCGGCCACGATGCCGTCAGCGGACTCGCCAGCGTTGCGGATCGCGGCCACCGTCTCGTCGATCGTCGCGGCGGTCCGGGCAGCGACGAGCACGTGCGCACCGGCATCGGCGAGCGCGGAGGCGATGGCCCGACCGATCCCGGAACTCCCGCCGGTGTCCAGTGCGGTGCGGCCGTCGAGTCCGAAGAGCTGCTGCAGCGACATCCGGTCAGGCTACCGACGCCCGTACGCTGGTCACCGTGCGCGACGACCTCCTGCCCGTGCTCGCCTGCCCCGTCTGCGCCGAGCCCCTCGGTCGTGTCGACGGCGGCCAGGTCGGCTGCGCCGCGGGCCACCGCTTCGACGAGGCGAAGCAGGGCCACCTGACGCTGCTGCCCGCGAAGCGACGGGCGCTGACCGCCGACACCCCGGAGATGGTCGACGCGCGTCTGCGCTTCCTGGGGCGCGGCCACTACGCGCCCGTCGAGCGGGCGCTCGCCGCCGCTGTCGCGTCGGTCGACGCGCCGGGCGTGGTCCTCGACGTCGGGTCGGGACCGGGCACCTACCTCGCACACGTGCTGACAGCGTCTGCCTGGAGGCGCGGGGTGGCGTTGGACCTGTCGCCCGTCGCGATCCGGCGGGCGGCTCGTGCCCACGAGCGTGCGGGGGCCGTCGTCGGTGACGTGACCGAGCGCCTCCCGGTCGTCGACGGCGCGGCCGCCGTCGTGCTCGACGTCTTCGCCCCGCGCAACCAGACGGAGTACGCCCGCGTGCTGCACCCCGACGGCGTGCTGGCGGTGGTGACCCCGCGGACCGGGCACCTGGCCGAGCTCGCGGAGGCCACGATCTCGGTGGACCCGGAGAAGGAGCGGCGCCTGCACGACTCCCTGACGCCGGCGTTCGTGCCGCGGTCCTCGGAGGACCTCACGTGGACGATGGAGCTCTCCGCCGAGGACGTCCACGACGTGGTGCACATGGGGCCGAGCCACCACCACGTCGACCCGGACACGGTGTTCGCCCCGGCGACGGTGACGGCTGCGGTGACGGTCAGCACGTGGAGTCCGGCATGAGCACGCTCTCGGAACGGCTCGCCGCGCAGCCGACCCTGACCACCGAGCGACTCCGGCTCGTGCAGCTCGGCCCGGGCCACCTCGACGAGACGATGGCGGCGCTCGACGACCAGGATGCGATGCGCCTCACCGGTACGCGCGGTGCCTTCACGCGTGAACAGGTCCACGCGCACCTCGACCGTCTTCCGGGCGCGGACGACCGGGCGGACTTCGCGGTCACCGCTGCCGACGGCACGTACCTCGGTGAAGTCGTCCTCAACGAGCTCGAAGAAGACGACCTCGCGATGAACTACCGGATCGCCCTCGCCGGACCGTCGCTGCGCGGGCAGGGCTACGGCACCGAGGCCGGTCGGGCGGTCGTGGACTGGGCGTTCGACGAGGTCGGGCTGCACCGGGTCTCGCTCGAGGTGTTCGCGTTCAACCCGGTGGCGCAGCGGTCCTACGAGAAGATCGGGTTCCTCGTCGAAGGGCGTGCGCGGGACGCTCTGCGGTGGGACGGTGCGTGGGTCGATGCCGTCCGCATGGCGATGCTCGACACCGACCCACGCCCGCGGTGACCCGGGCTCGCTAGCCGCGCTGGGCCTGCCGCCGAGCCGTGTGCGCTCGCCCACGCGCCCGGTCGATCGCGATGCCGATCCGGGCGAACAGGAGCACGGCGCCGACGACCCCCGCCGCGATCGGCGTCACGAACAGACCGAGATCCATCGCCGGCATCCGCCAGAAGTCGATCGACCACGCTGCGGTACCGGCGAACCCGAGCAGCAGACCGGCACGCCACCACCACGGCCCCGGCAGCGGCCCGACGCCGAGGGCGGCGAGCACAAGGAGCGCCCAGCACCCTTCCGGAGCGAAGGACCGCGGATCGTTCGTGCCGCAGCTCGACACGGCGCACTCCCACACGACCTGGCCGGCGACCCCGGCGTACCAGTGGAACAGCGCCGCCGCGGCGACGACCGCGACCAGTGCGACGGGCGGCCCGGCCCAGCGCCAGACCCGGCCGAACCGGGAGCGACGACGGCGAGCAGTCACCCATCCGCCGCCGAGCTCGTAACCGGGCATCGGGCGGAACTCGGGCATGCCAGCACGCTACCGGTGACCCGATTTCGTCGGGAAGTGGCTCGGAAAACGCCGCGCGACCCGGGGCCGGTCCCCGGGCCGCGCCGACGTCCTACTCGGTCGGGGCGACGTCGAGCTGCCAGACCACGCCGAAGCGGTCGCGCAGCTGCCCCGCGAGCGGTGCCCACGGCGTCGGGCCGAGCGGCTGGCGGATCTCAGCCTCGTCGGAGAGAGCTGTCCAGTAGCGCTCGATCTCGGCCGCGCCGTCGCCGTGCACGAACACGTAGAACGCGTTCGTTCCCTGGTCGTACGGCTGGTCGGGCCAGACGTCGAATGCCATGACCCGGAAGCCGGCGTCGGTGGCGACCTGGCCCCACACGATCCGGTCCGCCCATGCCGGGTCCTGGGAAGCGCCCATCGCGCCGTACGTCATGGCGGCGACCTCACCGCCGAAGACCGTGGCGTAGAAGTCGAGGGCCGCGCGGGCCTGTCCGTCGAAGTTGAGGTGGGTTGTCGTTTCGATGCTCATGAGACGAGCATCTCGGGCATTGCGGTCAGATCGTGTCCGCTTCTCCGGGGATACTGATTCCTGTGTCCGGTCCGTCCTCGCGCATGCTCGCCCTGCTCTCCCTGCTGCAGGTGCACCGCGACTGGCCCGGCGACGAACTCGCAGGACGGCTCGAGGTCAGCCCTCGCACGCTCCGGCGCGATGTCGACCGGCTCCGCGAGCTCGGCTACCGGGTGGAGTCGCTCCGGGGTCCGGCCGGCGGCTACCGTCTCGCCGCGGGCTCGGACCTGCCGCCGCTGCTGTTCGACGACGACCAGGCGGTCGCGATCGCCCTGGCGCTCGCCGTGGCGCCGGCATCGGGAGCGGACATCGCCGAGTCGGCCGCGCGAGCGCTCGCGACCGTCCGGCAGGTGATGCCGGCACGGCTCCGCGCCCGGATCGACTCGGTCGAGGCACTGACGACAGCCGGCGCCACCCGGACCGACCCGGAGGTCCTCGTCGCCGTCAGCGAAGCCGTGCACCTCCGAGAGCTCCTCCGATTCGGCTACGGCGACGACGAGACGCCGCACCGGGTGGAACCGCACGCGGTCGTCGCCCGGAACGGCCGCTGGTACCTCCTCGACTGGGACCTCGAATGCCAGGACTGGCGCACCCACCGGATCGACCGGATCACCCCGCGGATGCGGACCCGGGTGCCGTTCACGCCGCGGGTGATCCCGGGCGACGACGCCGCGGCCTTCGTGTCCGCGCGGTTCAAGGGATCGGCCCACGAGGACGTCTGGCCCTGCGTCGGCACCGCGGTCCTCGAGGTGTCCGCCCGGACCATTGCGCCGTACCTGCCGGCGGACGCGGAGCTCGAACCGCTCGGACCCGCCCGGTGCCGACTCACGCGGGGCTCGTGGTCGTGGGAGGGGCTCGCCGCAGCGTTCGCGGCCTCCGCGGTGGACTTCACGGTGGAGGGGCCGGACGAACTGCGCGACGCGACAGCCACCCTGGCCGACCGGCTGCGGCGGGCGAGCGCGTGTTAGTGACGCGCATGCGTCCGTCAGGAGCGCGTTAGGAATCCGTCAGGACCGGCCTGGAGGCACGGCGCAGGACCCAGCATCGGTTCGGCACCACACGTGGTGCCGTCCGCGTCGCCCGGCGCGGACCCCGTGACCTTCTGGAGTCCCTCGTGTTCGACGTCTTCGTCGTCGCCGGTGTCCTCGCCGTGTTCGGCGTGGTGGCACTGATCGCCAAGGGGGTGGAGCGGCTGTGATCGTCATCACCATCGCGGCCGCCGTCCTCGGCATCGCCGCTGTCGTGTACCTCGTCTGGGCGCTCGTGCGCCCGGAGCGGTTCTGATGAGCACCACGGACACGTGGGCGGGCATCGTCCAGGTCGCCACGCTCGTCCTGCTGCTCGTCGTCGCGTACCGCCCGCTCGGCGACTGGATGGCGCGGGTGTTCACCCCGGCCCGCCACAACCGCGTCGAGCGCGGGGTCTACCGGGTGATCGGCGTCGACCCGGACGCCGAGCAGTCGTGGCCCGCGTACCTCCGGGGCGTCCTGCTGTTCAGCGCCGTCGGCGTCCTGCTCGTCTACCTGCTCCAGCGCATCCAGGTCGTGCTCCCCGGCGACCTCGGGCTGCCGAACGTCGGACCGTCGCTCGCCTTCAACACCGCGGCGTCGTTCGTCGCGAACACGAACTGGCAGTCCTACTCGCCCGAGGTCACCGTCGGCTACTCGGTGCAGATGGCCGGGCTCGCGGTGCAGAACTTCCTGTCCGCAGCGGTCGGCCTCGCGGTCGCCGTCGCCCTCGTCCGCGGGTTCGCCCGCCGACGCTCCGGCACGCTCGGCAACGTGTGGGTGGACGTCGTCCGTGGAGTCGGCCGACTGCTCCTGCCCGGCGCCTTCGTCTTCGCGATCGTCCTGGTCGCCGGCGGCGTCATCCAGTCGTGGGGGAGCGGCACCGACGTCACCACCCTGATCGGTGGCACGCAGCACATCCCGGACGGGTTCGTCGCCTCGCAGGAGGCCATCAAGGAACTCGGCACGAACGGCGGCGGCTACTTCAACGCGAACTCGGCGCACCCGTTCGAGAACCCGCAGGCGTGGACGAACCTCGTCGAGGTCTTCCTGATGCTCGTCATCCCGTTCTCGCTGCCCCGGACCTTCGGACGCATGGTGGACGACGACCGGCAGGGCTACGCGATCCTCGCCGTGATGGGCGCGATCTTCCTCGTGTCGCTCTCGGTGATGTCCATCGCCGAACTCGGCACCGGCGGCAGTGCGACCCAGGCCGCCGGCGCCGCGCTCGAGGGCAAGGAGATGCGCTTCGGCATCCTCGGCACCACCCTCTTCGGGACCACCTCGACGGCGACGTCCACGGGCGCCGTGAACGGCATGTTCGACAGCTTCACGCCGATCGGCGGCATGATGGCGCTCGTCAACATGATGCTCGGCGAGGTCACCCCTGGCGGTGTCGGCTCCGGCCTGTACGGGATGCTCGTGCTCGCGGTCATCACCGTGTTCATCGGCGGACTCCTGGTCGGCAGGACCCCCGAGTACCTCGGCAAGAAGATCCGCGCCCGTGAGATGACCTTCGCGTCGCTCTACGTCCTCGTCACGCCGACCCTGGTGCTGCTCGGCACCGGACTGTCGCTGGTGATCCCGGGCGTCCGTGAGCAGGTCATCGGGACGTCGATCTTCAACCCGGGCAACCACGGGCTGTCCGAGCTGCTGTACGCGTTCACCTCCGGGGCGAACAACAACGGCTCGGCGTTCGGCGGACTCACCGCGAACACGACGTGGATGAACTCCGCGCTCGGCGTCGTGATGCTGCTCGGCCGGTTCGTGCCGATGGTCTTCGTCCTGGCGCTCGCCGGTTCGTTCGCGTCGCAGGACCGGGTGCCGGAGACCGCGGGCACGCTGCCCACCCACCGTCCGCTCTTCATCGTGCTGCTCGGCGGCGTCGCCATCGTCGTCTCCGCGCTCACGTACTTCCCGGTGCTCGCACTGGGCCCGCTCGCAGAAGCCCTCGTCCGATGAAAGCCTCGTCGATGTCAGAGAACACAGCCATGACCACCGCGACCTCCGAGCACGAGGCGACCACCGCCTCCGGACCGGCCACCCGCTCGTCCGCATTCGGACCCCGTCAACTCGTGGCGGGCCTCCCGGGCGCCCTGCGCAAACTCGACCCGCGACTGATGTGGCGCAACCCCGTCATGTTCATCGTCGAGATCGGTGCGGCGCTGACCACGGCGACCGCCTTCGTGGAACCGTCCGTCTTCACCGCGGCCATCGCGGTGTGGCTGTGGCTCACCGTCGTCTTCGCCAACCTCGCCGAGTCGGTGGCCGAGGGCCGCGGCAAGGCGCAGGCCGACACCCTCCGGAAGACCCGCTCGACCACCAGCGCTCGCCGCGTGCTCGGCTACGACCCGGCGGAACCGGCGGCCCTGTCTGCGGCGACCGAGGACATCGCCTCGGTCGACCTGGCGAAGGGCGACCTGGTCGTCGTCGTCGCCGGCGAGGTGATCCCCGGCGACGGTGACGTCGTGGACGGCATCGCCTCCGTCGACGAGTCCGCCGTCACCGGTGAGTCCGCGCCCGTCATCCGGGAGTCCGGCGGCGACCGCAGCGCCGTCACCGGCGGCACCCGCGTGCTCTCCGACCGGATCGTCGTGCGCATCACGTCGACGCCCGGCGAGACCTTCATCGACCGGATGATCCGGCTCGTCGAGGGCGCCGCCCGACAGAAGACGCCCAACGAGATCGCGCTGAACATCCTGCTGGCGTCCCTGTCGATCGTGTTCGTCATCGTCTGCCTCACGATGCAGCCGATCGCCGGGCTCGTCGGGGCCACCGTCAGCGTTCCCGTGCTCATCGCCCTGCTCGTCTGCCTCATCCCGACGACCATCGGCGCGCTGCTCTCCGCGATCGGCATCGCGGGCATGGACCGGCTCGTGCAGCACAACGTCCTCGCCATGTCCGGCCGAGCGGTCGAGGCTGCCGGGGACATCACGACCCTGCTGCTCGACAAGACCGGGACGATCACGTACGGCAACCGTCGGGCGTCCCGCGTCGTGCCGGTGCCGGGCGTGAGCGAGGCCGTGCTGATGGAGACCGCTGCGCTGTCCAGCGCCGCGGACTCCACGCCCGAGGGCCGCTCGATCGTGTCGCTGGCCGCCGACGCCGGGGTGGCTCCGGCCCTGCCCGCCGGGACCGTCGAGGTGCCCTTCACGGCGCAGACACGCATGTCCGGCCTGGACCTGCCCGACGGCTCCCAGATCCGCAAGGGTGCCGCAGCCGCGGTCCTCGCCTGGGCAGACACCCCCGACGCCGGTGTCGTCTCCGCCATCGACGCCACCGTCGCGGAGATCTCCGACCAGGGCGGGACACCGCTCGTCGTCGGCCGTCGCGCGGCTGGCGGCACCGTGGAACTGCTCGGCGTCGTGCACCTGAAGGACGTCGTGAAGGACGGTATGGCGGCTCGGTTCGCGGAGCTCCGCGAGATGGGCATCCGCACGGTGATGATCACCGGCGACAACCCGCGCACCGCCGCGGCCATCGCGCACGAGGCCGGCGTGGACGACTTCCTCGCCGAGGCCACGCCGGAGGACAAGCTCGCGTACATCAAGCGCGAACAGGAGGGCGGCAACCTCGTCGCGATGACCGGCGACGGCACGAACGACGCGCCCGCCCTGGCGCAGGCGGACGTCGGCGTGGCGATGAACACCGGGACGACCGCGGCGAAGGAGGCCGGCAACATGGTCGACCTCGACTCCGACCCGACGAAGCTCATCGACGTCGTCCGGATCGGCAAGCAGCTGCTCATCACCCGCGGGGCGCTCACGACCTTCTCGATCGCGAACGACATCGCCAAGTACTTCGCGATCATCCCCGCGATGTTCCAGATCGCGTTCCCCGGTCTGGCGGCGCTGAACGTCATGGGGCTGCACAGTCCCTCGTCGGCGATCCTCTCCGCCGTCATCTTCAACGCGCTCGTCATCGTGGCGCTCATCCCGCTGTCGCTGCGCGGCGTCACGTACCGCGCAGCATCGGCGTCGTCGATCCTCGGCCGCAACCTGCTCGTCTACGGGCTCGGCGGCGTGATCGTCCCCTTCATCGGCATCAAGTTGATCGACCTCGTCGTCGGTCTCATCCCGGGGTTCTGACATGGCTTCCTCATCTCGCTCGTTCTTCCGCTCGACCGGCGTCGCGATCCGGCTCACCCTGCTCAGCACCGTCGTCCTCGGCGTCGCGTACCCGCTCGCGGTCTGGGGCGTCGGCCAGGCCGCGTTCCACGACCAGGCGAACGGCTCGACGGTCACCTCGTCCGACGGGAAGGTCGTCGGCTCCTCGCTGATCGGGCAGTCCTTCGACGGGAAGGACGCCGACCGGTGGTTCCAGTCCCGCCCGAGCGCCGCCGGCGAGAAGGGTTACGACGCGAACGCGTCGTCCGGGTCGAACCTCGGCCCGTCGAACCCCGATCTCCTGCAGGCCATCGAGGAGCGCAAGGCCGCCGTGGCGAAGGCGGACGGCGTACCCGAGTCGTCGGTGCCGGCGGACGCCGTGACCGCGTCGGGATCCGGCCTCGACCCGGACATCAGCCCGGCGTACGCGGCGCAGCAGATCGCACGGGTGGCGTCGGCTCGGGGACTGTCGGAGTCGGCGGTGCGCAGGCTCGTCGAGCAGCACACCGAGGCCCGGCAGCTCGGGTTCCTCGGGGAGCCCGTGGTGAACGTCCTCGAGCTGAACCTGGCGCTCGCGAAGGCGTCCTGACCGTGCTCCCTCAGCCGAGCACGCCGAGACCGGGCAACAGGTCCCGGTGTTCGGGACGTGTCAGCCAGTCGACCACGTCGTGGTCGGACGCGCGGGCACCGTTCGAGGCCATGTGCATTGCAAGGAGGATCGACCGGTACGGCGATCTCGGTGCACTGCGCTCCAAGCGTTCGACGAGATCCGGGGGAGACCGGTACTTCGGCGTCGGGACTCCGAACACGGTGCCCCAGATGCGTGTGTGGTGCGCGCAACAGTTCCGGACATGCGTGATGTGCTGCAGGGTCGTCCGGAGTGTGGGTGCCGGGAGCCGGAACGAGTCGGCGAGCTCGCGTGCGACACGGGGTTCGAGGATGCCCGCCAGACGAGAGAGCGTGCCCAGACTGAGGTGCTCCGACAACGCGCCGAACGGGACCCGGTCCAGGCGTCGCTCAGTCCAGAGCCGACGAGCCGCCGGATCGATACTGCGGTCGAGCGCGTCGCGGAATCGACCCGTGAGCGCAGCGGGATCGCTCCCGGGGAGGAAGGCATCCGTGACGAGGTGCCAGTTCGCTCCGAACCGGATCGTGCAGAGGGTGTCCATCCGACCGCGAAGCGTGAGCTCGATGGCCTCGATCAGCTCCATCGTGCTGCGCCGCACCGCACCGTCGAATGCGTGGAGGCGCATGAGATCACGGTCGGTGGCCGACATGCCGTGCGAGCGGAGGGCCCGTCGGAACTGTGCTGCACGCCAGGCAGTGATGTCGGTGCACGTGAGCTGCACGGTCGGCCTCCGGGATCGAGATGCGGAACGATCTCGGGCAAGCCGGCAGCAACTACAGCGCAGGGAACATCATGAGCATGAAGACATCCGCCCCGCGCTGCAGTGCAACACGGGGCGGAGCAGTCCCGCCCGTTTGAGGATGCTGGCGCACGAGCCTTGGCGGGAACCGTTGCAGTGAGAATATCAGCATGTCGGCGTGCCGGCAACCGCACACGCGAGAGGATGAGCAGGTGAAGCGCGGGAAGCTACGGGTCCTGCTCGGTGCGGCGCCCGGTGTCGGCAAGACGTTCACGATGCTCGAAGAAGGGCGTCGCCTGCTCGATGAGGGCCGGGACGTCGTCGTCGCCGTCGTCGAGACCCACGGGCGCGCCGCCACGGCCGCGCTCGTCGACGGGCTCGAGGTCGTCCCGCGCCGGGTGGTCGAGCACCGCGGGGTGGAGCTCGACGACATGGACCTCGAAGCCGTCCTCCGCCGGGCACCTGACGTGGCACTGGTCGACGAACTCGCCCACACCAACGCCCCCGACGGCCGACACGAGAAGCGCTGGCAGGACGTCGAGGAACTGCTCGCCGCCGGAATCTCCGTGGTGAGCACCGTGAACGTGCAGCACATGCAGTCCCTCGGGGACGTGGTCCGCGAGATCACCGGCACGGTCCAGCGCGAGACCGTCCCCGACGCGGTGGTGCGTGCGGCCGACCAGGTCGAGGTGGTGGACCTGGCTCCGGCGGCGCTCCGCGAACGACTCTCGGACGGGCTGGTGTACCCGGCCGCCCGGATCGACGCGGCACTGTCGAACTACTTCCGGCTCGGCAACCTGACCGCCCTGCGGGAGATCGCACTGCTCTGGCTCGCCGACGAGGTCGACGACGCGCTCAAGGCCTACCGCGCCGAGCACGGCATCGACCACCGGTGGGAGACCCGCGAGCGTGTGCTCGTCGCCCTGACCGGCGGACCAGAGGGCGAGACCCTCCTGCGCCGCGGAGCCCGGATCGCCGCCCGGAGCGCCGGGGGTGAACTCGCCGCCGTGCACGTCACGACGAACGACGGGCTCCGCGAACGCCACCCCGGAGCCCTCGGGAAGCAGCGCGCCCTGCTCGAGCAGCTCGGCGGGACCTACCACCAGGTCGTCGGCGACGACGTCCCCACGACGCTCGTGCGGTTCGCGAAGTCGATCGACGCGACGCAGATCGTGATCGGGGTGAGTCGCCGCAGCCGTCTCGCCGCGGCCACGACCGGTCCGGGCATCGGCAACACCGTGATCCGCGAGTCCGGGGACATCGACGTGCACGTCGTCACGCACGAGCGGGCCGGCGGCGGTTTCGCCCTGCCGAAGCTCGGCGGCAGCCTGTCCCGCGGCCGGATCGTCGCCGCGTTCGTGCTCTCCCTGGTGGCTGGTCCGCTGCTCACGTGGCTGCTGTCGTTCAGCACCGACCCGGACTCGATCACCGTGGACGTGCTCGCGTACCAGCTGCTCGTGCTGGTCGTGGCGCTCGTGGGCGGGATGTGGCCGGCGGTGTTCGCGGCCGTGCTGTCCGGGCTGAGCCTCGACTTCTTCTTCGTACAACCCCTGCACATGGTCACCGTGCAGCAGCCGTGGCACCTCGTCGCCCTCGTCATGTACGTCATCAGTGCCGTGCTCGTGAGCTTCGTCGTGGACCGCTCGGCCCGTCGCTCGCGGGCCGCCCGGCGCGCTGCGGCCGAGTCGGGCCTCCTGATGGGCATCGCCGGCAGTGTGCTCCGCGGCGACGACGCCCTGCAGGCGCTCCTCGACCGGACCCGCGAGGCCTTCGGCTTCGCGGGCGTCCGGATCCGCCAGGGCGACGACGTCCCGGCCGCGTCGGGGACGTTCGGCGACACGCCGGACGCGGCCACGCGCCTCCAGTCCGGTGCCGTGCTCGAGTTCGCTGGCGCACCCGACGACCCGACCCAGCGTCGGCTCCTGCGCGTCGTCGAGCAGCAGCTCGACGCTGCCGTCGAACACCGGGACCTCACCCGCGCGGCGTTGGACGCGGAGCGGATCGCCGCGGCGGACCGCGTCCGGAGCGCCATCCTGGCGGCCGTCGGACACGACGTGCGGCGGCCGATCGCGGCCGCCTCGGCCGCCGTGCAGACGCTGCGTGCGTCCGACATCGAGCTGTCGCAGACCGACCGGGAGGCACTGCTCGCGACCGCCGACGAGAGCCTGCGTCAGCTGGCGGTCCTGTTGGCAGACCTGCTGGACGTCAGTCGCGTGCAGGCCGGGGTGCTCGCCGTCACACCGGTGGCGCTCGCGATCGAGACGGTCGTCGCCCCGGCCCTGGACGAACTCGAGCTCGGACCGGACGACGTCGACCTCGACCTGCCGGCGGACCTGCCGCCGGTGCTCGCCGACGCCGTCCTGCTCCAGCGCGTCGTCGTGAACCTCCTCGCGAACGCCGCCAGGTACGCCCCCGTCGGCACGCGGATCCGGGTGGCCGCGAGCGCGTTCGGCGGCGGTGTGGAACTGCGCGTCGCCGACCAGGGACCCGGCATCCCCGCGGACCGGGTCGACGAGGTGTTCCAGCCGTTCCAACGCCTCGGCGACACCGACAACGACACGGGCCTCGGGCTCGGGCTCGCGCTCGCCCGCGGCTTCACCGAGGGCATGGGCGGCACCATCGAGGTCGATGACACCCCCGGCGGCGGGCTCACCGTCGTCGTGCGGCTGCCGATCGCCGGACACCTGGGAGTGGAGATCCGATGAAGGTCCTGATCGTCGACGACGATGTCCAGCTCGTCCGGGCGCTCGCCGTCACGCTCGCCGCCAGGGGCTACGACGTCGTCACCGCCCGGGACGGCCGCGCCGCGATCGACGCCGTGATCACCGAACGACCCGACCTCGTGCTGCTCGACCTCGGGATGCCGCGGCTCGACGGCATCGGGGTGCTCGAGGGTGTGCGTGCATGGTCCCAGGTGCCGGTGCTCGTGCTCTCCGGGCGGACGGACTCGTCGGACAAGGTCGACGCGCTCGACGCCGGAGCGGACGACTACGTCACGAAGCCCTTCCAGATGGACGAACTGCTCGCCCGGCTCCGAGCGCTCGGTCGTCGGCAGGTCGCGGCGGCGACGGCTGCGGGTGCGACGCCGACGGTGTCGGTCGGCGACCTGGTGGTCGACCTCGTCGCGAAGCAGGTCACTCCTCCGTCCGGCCCGGCCATCCGACTCACCCCGACGGAGTGGCGGCTCCTCGAGGTCCTCGTCACGAACCCCGATCGCCTGATGACGCGCGAGATGCTCCTCACCGAGGTCTGGGGACCGACCCACGGCAACGACTCCGGGTACCTGCGGCTGTACATGGCGCAGCTGAGGCGGAAGCTCGAGCCGGACCCGGCGCACCCGCGGTACCTGGTGACGGAGTCGGGCATGGGGTACCGGTTCAGTCCCGCGGGGTGACCGCGCTGGCGGTAGCGTCGGGGCGTGACGATCGAGCTGCGCCGGGTGACGGCGGACGACTGGGAGACCTGGCGCCCGGTCCGCCTGGCGGCGCTCGCCGAGGCTCCCGGCGCGTTCGGGTCCACCCTCGACGACTGGGCGGACGCACCGGAGCACCGGTGGCGGACCCGGCTCTCGATCCCGGGCGCGCTCGACCTCGTGGCGTACGACGGCCGGATGGCGGTCGGCATGGCGAGCGGTGTCCCCGGTGATGGTCCCGGCACCACCGAACTCATCTCGATGTGGGTCGACCCCGGGGCCCGCGGTCGCGGGGTCGCGACCGACCTCATCCGTGCGGTCGTCGGATGGGCCACCGAGGCCGACGCGCGCTCGCTCGAGCTGTCGGTGATGCCGGACAACGCCGTCGCCCGCCGGACCTACGAGCGGAACGGGTTCGTCGCAGCCGACGAACCCGGGGACCCGCTGCCGGACGGCCGGCACGAGGTCCTCATGCGCCGCGACCTCACGGCGGAACGCACCCTCGCGGCGTACGAGCACGGCGCTGAGCAGTACGCCGACCGCACAGACGGGCACCGCTCCGGCCTCGTCGACGACCTGCTCGCGCTGGTGACGCGCGGGTCCCACGTCCTCGAACTCGGTTCGGGACCCGGTCGTGACGCCCTCGCGCTCGAGGACGCCGGCCTCGTGGTGGACCGGACGGACGGCGCACGCTCGTTCGTCGATGCGCTCCACGCCGACGGGCACGCGGCACGCGTCCTCGACGTCCGGTCGGACGACCTCGGCGGCCCGTACGACGCGGTGTTCGCCAACGCAGTCCTGCTGCACGTCGCGCGCCAGCTCCTCCCGACCGTGCTCGAACGGATCCGCGCCGCTGTCCGCCCCGGCGGGGTCCTGGCCGCGACCGTCAAGCACGGTGTCGGCGACGCCTGGAGCACGCGGAAGCTCGACCGGGCCCGACACTTCACCTACTGGACCGAACAGGACCTCGCCGCCGTCGTCGAGCGGGCCGGCTGGACCGAGGTCGTCGTCCGAGACACCACCCGCCCCGGCGCCGACGAGCGCTGGCTGACCGTCACGGCCCGTCGGCCGGAGGAAGCAGGACGACCGTGAACCGAGCACTCCGCTGGACCGCGTGGGTCGTCGCCGTGATCGTCCTGATCGCGGTGGTGTTCCTGGTCTGGGCGAACATCGTCATGCAGGGCACCCGCAGCGCCGCGCTGCAGGTCTGGCGTGACGACCGCGTCGCCGTCCGCGATGCCGGGGACTCCGTCGTGATGACGCCGACCGGGACCGCGAACGGCGTCGGGATCGTGTTCATCCCCGGGGCGAAGGTCGACCCCTACGCGTACATGGCGACGTTCCGGCAGGTGGTGGCCTCCGGCACGACGGTGGTCATCACGAAGCCGACGCTGCACCTCGCGTTCTTCGACACCCGTCCGCTGTCGACGTTCGAGGCGCACGCCCCGTCCGTCACGCGGTGGGCCGTCGGAGGACACTCGCTCGGCGGCGTGCGCGCCTGCCAGCTCGCCCCCGACGCGGACGGCCTGCTCCTGCTCGGCAGCTACTGCGCGAACGACATCAGTCGCTCGTACATCAGCGTCCTCAGCGTGTCCGGCTCGCGTGACGGCCTGTCCACCCCGGCGAAGGTGGACGCGGCACGGCACCTCCTGCCTTCGAACGCGACGATGACGGAGATCCAGGGGTCGAACCACGCTGACTTCGGCGCGTACGGCGCGCAGCCCGGCGACGACACGGCAACGATCTCCCGTTCGGACGCCCGGCAGCAGATCAGCGCGGCGATCGAGGAGTGGGTCGGGACGCTGCGCTGACCGTGCGCACGGCCCGCTCCGCGTGCGCACGGTGCCTGGGCGGGGATCTGATGGTGGACGTGACGGCCCGGCCTGGAGGCGTTCCTCACCACACGCGGGCACCTCACCCGGGTGGGTGGTCCGGGCCAGGGCATCGGTGCGGTTCTCGACCAGGTCGACAGCGCTGTCGCCGCGGCGCGGCGACAGCGGTGATCCCTCAACATCGAACGACTGTGTGAACTCTTTCCACACCGGGGCGGCGCGCCTGAACACCGGGCCTGGAGCGGTCCTAGACTCGTCCGGAAGCACGTCGACGACACCGTCCCCGGAGGGCAGCACATGACGACGCCGGACCGGCGCACACCAGCGCGACTCGCAGACCAGCGAGCGCTCCTGTTCGACCTGGACGGCGTCCTCACCCCGACGGCTGACGTGCACATGCGGGCGTGGAGCCGACTCTTCACGCCGTACCTCGCGGCGCTCGGCGTCGACGCGTACACCGAGCAGGACTACTTCGCCTACATCGACGGGAAGCCCCGGTACGACGGCGTCCGCTCCCTGCTCGAGTCGCGCGGCATCGACCTGCCGCAGGGCACGCCCGACGACTCCCCGGACGCCGACACCGTGTGCGGTCTCGGCAACCGGAAGAACGCCGAGTTCACCGCCGAGCTGACCGAGCACGGCGTCGAGCCCTACCCCGGCTCGTTGCGGTTCCTCGATGCCGCGATGGCCGCCGGGGCGTCCGTCGCCGTCGTCTCCAGCTCCGCCAACGCGACCTCGGTGCTCCGCACGGCGGGCATCCTCGACCGCTTCCCGGTCGTCGTCGACGGGCTGGTCGCTCGTCAGGACGGTCTGGCCGGCAAGCCCGCTCCGGACACCTACCTCGACGCGGCGAGCCGCTTCGGGCTGACCGCGGCCGAGTGCGTCGTGGTCGAGGACGCCACGAGCGGGGTCGAAGCCGGTCGGAACGGCGCCTTCGGCCTCGTCATCGGCGTCGACCGCGGGGCCGGGGCCGACGCGCTCCGGGCGCACGGCGCCGACGTCGTGGTGCAGGACCTCGACGAACTCGTCCACGAACTGCCGGAACCCGCCACGAGCACGACGTAGGCCGACCGGCCGAGGCGATCCGTGCCTCCAGGCTGCTCGTCACCTCCCCACGACCCCTCCCTTCCCACGGAGCACCATGAACCGCATCACCTCCGACCCGCTCGACCGCGTCCGCTACCCGATCGATGAGTGGGCACTCGTCGAGACTGAGTACGCGCCCGACGAGCAGGGCGTCGCGGAGACGAACTTCGCCGTCGGCAACGGGTACCTCGGCCTGCGCGGCAACCTCGACGAGGGCCGTGGCGGCGTGCAGTACGGCACGTACATCAACGGCTTCCACGAGACCTGGCCGATCCGGCACGCCGAGGACGCCTTCGGCTTCGCGAAGACCGGGCAGACGATCATCAACGCGCCGGACGCGAAGGTGATCCGGTTGTACGTCGACGACGAGCCCCTCGTGCTGGCCGAGGCGGACATCCTCCGGCACACCCGGCGGCTCGACTTCCGTGGCGGGTACCTCTTCCGCGAGACCGAGTGGTCGACGCCGTCGGGCAAGCGGGTGCTCATCCGTTCGCGGCGGCTGGTGTCGTTCACGGACCGTCACCTCGCCGTCATCGACTACGAGGTCACCGTGCTCGACGCGGACGCCTCGATCCTGCTGTCCAGCCAGATCCTCAACCGGCAGGACGTGCAGGACGAGTACCACGCCGGGATGCGGGCGGCCGCGAACGCGTTCGACCCGCGCAAGGCCGAGGCCTTCACCGAGCGCGTGCTCGAGCCGAAGCTGAAGCGCAGCACCGGTGGGCGGTCCCTGCTCGGGTACCAGGCGGCGAGCTCCGGCATGACGATCTGCGTCGGTGTCGAGCACCACCTGGAGACCGAGAACAGCTGGGACGAGTCGTCGTCGATCGAGGACGACCTCGCGAAGCACGTGTACCGGGTGCAGGCGCGGGCGGGCCAGCCGATCCGCCTGACGAAGCACGTGGTCTACCACACCTCCCGCGGGGTGCCGGCTCGCGAACTCGCCGACCGGTGCGACCGCACGCTGGACCGCGCGCACGCCGAGACCGTCGACGAGACCTTCGCGAAGCAGCGCACCTGGATGGACGACTTCTGGGCTCGCAGCGACGTCGAGATCGCCGGACAGCCCGCGCTGCAGCAGGCCGTCCGGTGGAACCTCTTCATGCTCGCCCAGGCCACGGCACGCACCGACGGCCACGGCATCGCGGCGAAGGGCGTCACCGGCTCCGGGTACGGCGGCCACTACTTCTGGGACATGGAGATCTACGTCCTGCCGTTCCTGTCGTACACGGCGCCGATCGTCGCCCGGAACGCCCTGCGGTTCCGGTACAACATGCTCGACGCCGCACGGTCTCGGGCCCGCGAGCTGAACCAGCACGGCGCCCTGTTCCCGTGGCGGACGATCAACGGCGAGGAGTCAAGCGCCTACTACGCCGCCGGGACCGCGCAGTACCACATCGACGCCGACATCGCTCACGCGCTGATGCAGTACGTGCGGGCATCCGACGACCGCGAGTTCCTCAAGCGCGGCGCGATCGACATCCTCGTCGAGACCGCTCGGCTGTGGGAGGACCTCGGCTTCTGGCGCTCCAACGGCGACCAGAAGTTCCACATCGACGGCGTCACCGGCCCGGACGAGTACACGACCGTCGTCGACGACAACCTCTACACGAACGTGATGGCCCGGGCGAACCTGTGGTTCGCGGTGAACGCCTGCCGTGAGCTCGCTGCCGACGACCCGGAGGAGTACGACCGCATGGTGCGGCGGACCGGGCTGCAGGCACAGGAGATCACCGACTGGGAGCACGCCGCCGAGTCGATGGAGATCCCGTTCGACCCGCACCGCGGCATCCACCCGCAGGACGCCCAGTTCCTCGACAAGGAACTCTGGGACCTCGACAACACCCCGGAGAGCAAGCGGCCCCTGCTGCTGCACTACCACCCGCTGGTGATCTACCGGTTCCAGGTGCTCAAGCAGGCGGACGTGGTGCTCGCGCTGTTCCTGCAGGGGCACGAGTTCACCGCTGCCGAGAAGCGCCGCGACTTCGACTACTACGACGCGCTGACCACGGGGGACTCGACGCTGTCGGCGGTCGTGCAGTCGATCATGGCGGCCGAGGTCGGCTACCACGACCTCGCGCTGCAGTACTTCCAGACGGCGCTCTACGTCGACCTGGCCGACCTGCACGGCAACACCACCGACGGCGTGCACATCGCGTCGACCGGCGGCATCTGGGGCGGCCTCGTCAACGGTTTCGGCGGCATGCGTGACCACGGCGGCCGGATGTCGTTCAACCCGCGATTGCCGCGGGACTGGGAGCGGATCACCTACCGGCTGACGGTGCGTGGCTCTCGCGTGCGGGTCGACCTCGAACAGGACACGATGACCTTCACGGTCGAGACCGGCGAGGGCTTCACCGCCTGGGTGCACAACCAGCAGTGGGACGTCACCGCCGGCGAGCCCACCGTCGTCCCGCTGCCGCACCAGGGGCCGCGGATGGCCGGCCGCACGCCGACGACGGCCGACATCCAGGGAACGCTCCGGGCGGACGGGTCGGTCATCACGGCGTCCATCCCGACGATCTCGCTCGACCGCGACCTGGAGCCGGACGAGACGACCGCCTGACCGGGCCGCTGGACGGTTCAGCGTGCGACGAGCTCGACCTTGAACCGCTCGGTGTCCTCCAGGAACGCAGCGTGGTGGTGTGGGCCGCCGGCGTGCGGGTGCCGGTCGCTGTAGAGACGGCCCCATCCGTGCCTCGCTGCTGCCTCCCAGAGTCGAGCGACGTCCGCCTGGGTGCCGGCGTGGAATGCGAGGTGGCTCAGCCCGGGCCTCCGGCGGTCGTGCGCCCCGACGAGCGGCGCTGACTCGAGGACGACGTAGAGGTCACCGAGGCGCCAGCTCCGGCCGTCGTCCCACCGCTGGAACGGCTCGTACCCGAGCTCGCCGAGCAGCCAGTCCCAGGCGGGTGCGGCCATGGCGAGGTCGGCAGTGCGCAGCTCGACGTGGTGCAGCGCGCCCCGCGTCACAGGAGCTTCCGGAGCGTGTTGGCGTTGCGGGTCGTGGTGGTGCGCTTGAACCGTGCGGCCCCCGCGCGTCTCGCGAACGCCGTGTCCGTGCTCGACCCCTTCGGGCACGACCAGTAGACGACGCCGTCGCCCCGGGCGACCCGTTCCACGGATTCGTCGAGCTCGAGGTCGGCGAGCAGGTCGTCGAGCGCAGCGTCGTCGGAGCCGAACAGCACGTAGTCGTGGCGGTCCTCGGCGGAGTCGAACGGGAAGCTGTCCACGATCGCCGCGAGGTCGTCGTGCGGGACGAGCACGATCCAGGCGTCGTAGCCGAACCGGTCCCGGAGGGCCTGCTCGACGTCGGTCTTCAGCGCGTCGGCGGTGCCGTTGGACGTGAACACCACGTTGCCCGAGGCGAGGACCGTCCGGACGTCCTGGTACCCGCGCTCCCGGAACACTGCCGCGAGGTCCGCACTCTTGATGGTGATCCCGTTGACGTTCACCCCGCGCAGCAGCGCCACCCACCTGGCCATGCCGGAACCGTAGCGGGCACGGGCGGTCACGTCCACGTCCGGGCGACTCCCCAGCCGCCACCTTCCGGGACGATGTCCACCACGAGCGACTCCCCGTCGTCCGCCGTGGCCTGGAACCGCCAGCCCACGGTCCGCTCGGGCGCGTGGGTGATCGCGGTCGGCAGTTCGGCGCGCGTCACGGTCAGGCGGGTCGGTGTGTCGCTGACCCGCCAGCGCCGTCCGGCCCAGACCATCCGCGTGGGGACGCCGTCGGACCACCACACCGTGGCGGCCGTGTCGATGACCATCATCGGGACCCTCCATTCGAACGTGTGTTCGAATGCTAGGTCCCGAACCGCACCGTCGCAACAGTCGCCTTACGGCTCGGCGCGTCGCGGCTGGAATGTGGAGGGTTGCGTTCAGAACACGTTCTGAACAACCTGGCGGCATGACTCTCCTCGCGCCCGCCCGGACCCGCCGATCCGTGCAGTCGTCTGATCTGTCAAGGCATGCGAAGGACGTCTTCGCTGCGGCCGAACAGGAGCCGCTGGAGGTGACCCGGCGAGACGGGAAACCGCTGGTGCTCACCACGAAGGAGCGTTCGGATGACGACGAGGCGGTCCTCGACATCGCTGCGCAGCTCATCGCGGCGGTCACGGTCGACGAGCACCTCCCGTTGCACGACCGGCTCGCGATCCCGTACCCGTGGCTGAAGATGCTCAGCCGTGCCGATCAGCAGCAGTTCGCACGCGAGATCGTCGAGGTCGCCCGCGGGTCCTTCTCGCTCCGGCAGCCCCGCCGGCTCCTGCTCGAGATGCAGGCGTGGCGCAACTCCGCCGAGGCGATCGCCGCCGGGTGGGAGACGAGCGAGCCCGAGCTGCTCGACGAACCCGTCGTCGTCGAGAAGCCCTGATCGGTGGGAGCCCGGCGAACCTGTCTCTCACGACCGGTCCGCACCACCCCGAACGCCACGAAGTAGAGAGCCACCGCAGCCGCCCTCCGGTAGACGGGACGCATGACGGACGAACGACACGACGACCAGGGACCGGACGAGCAGCACCAGGTGCCCGACGGGGTGACCGACGCCACGGTCGAGGCGCTCGGGTCACTGTCGGCTGCGCTCGAGGTCATCGAGCACGCCCGCGGGCTGCTGTACGGCTTCCACCGCCTCACCGGGACGGCCGACCTGAACCTCGGCGAGGCGGTCGAGCAGCTCCGGAAGGCGGGGCACACGGACCTCGCCGACCGGATCGACACCGAGCTCGTCGGGCGGAACGTCATCGCGGGCCGGTGGACGTTCCAGATCGTCGAGGACTACGACGACGGCTACTACGCCCTCGCGAAGGAACTGGAGCGGACCGCACGTGACGAACTCGTCCAGGGGCGGAAGCACCTGTTCGAGGCGGGCATGAAGGAGGACCGGCGCACGGCTGGTCGACGCCACCACGAGGCGACGCCGGCCGACCTGCCGGACTGACGCCGCGCCTCCAGGCCGACGAGACACCGCACAAACGACGAGACACCGCCGGATCCGGCGGTGTCTCGTGTCAGACGCGGTGTCACGCAGCGCGAGCCGGCGAGCCGGCGCGCCCGCGCGTCAGCCGACGCCGAGCACGGCCTCCAGCGGCCCGCGCGCGAAGTACAGCAGGAAGCCCGCCGCGACGACGTACAGCAGCCACGACACCTGACGGCCACGGCCGGACAGCAGCTTGATGAGCACCCAGCTGATGAAGCCGGCACCGATGCCGTTCGCGATCGAGTAGGTCAGCGGCATGATCACGATCGTCAGGAACGCCGGCAGTGCTGCGCCGAAGTCCGTCCAGTCGATGTCCTTCACCTGCGCCACCATGAGCGCGCCGACGACGACGAGTCCGGCGGCCGCGACCTCGAGCGGGACGACCTGGGTGAGCGGCGTGAGGAACATCGACGCCAGGAAGAGCAGGCCGGTCACGACGGAGGCCATGCCGGTGCGCGCGCCCTCACCGATGCCCGCGGCGGAGTCGATGAACACGGTGTTCGACGACACCGACGCGCCACCACCGGCGATGGCGCCGGCGCCCTCGACGACGAGTGCGGACTTGAGACGCGGGAAGGTGCCGTCGGCGTTCGCGACCCCGGCGGCCTTCGCGAGGCCGGTCATGGTGCCCATCGCGTCGAAGAAGTTCGTGAAGACGAGGGTGAAGACGAGCATCGACGCCGCGATCGGGCCGATGCGGGTGAACGCGCCGAAGACGTCGGCGTGCCCGACGAGCGACAGGTCGGGGACGGCGAACAGGGCGCTCGGCAGACCGGGGGCGTTGAGGTTCCAGCCGGTGGGGGAGTCGACCGAGGTCGGGACCTTGAAGATCGCCTGCAGGATGATCGCGATGATCGTGGTCGCCACGATGCCGATGAGCAACGCGCCCTTGACCTTGCGGGCCATCAGCGTGCCGATGATGACGAGGCCGATCAGGAACACGATCGTCGGGAGCGCCGACACGGAGCCGTCCTCACCGAGCTGCAGTGGCGGCGACGCGTTCTTGGTGGTGCGGACGAACCCGGAGTCGACGAGGCCGATGAACGCGATGAACAGGCCGATGCCGACCGTGATCGCGGCCTTGAGCTGCGGCGGGACGGCCGTGAAGATCATGGTCCGGATGCCGGTGAGCGCCAGGATCACGATCACGACGCCGTTGATGACGACGAGACCCATCGCCTCGGCCCAGGTGACCTGGTGCACGACGCTGACCGCGAGGAACGAGTTGATCCCGAGCCCCGCCGCGATGCCGAACGGCAGGTTGGCGATGAGACCCATCGCGATCGTCATGAGACCGGCGACGAGTCCGGTGGCCGCGGCGACCTGCGCGTTCTGCAGCCAGCCGCCGAGGACGTCCTGCGGCGCCTGGTCCTGGCTGAACCCACCGAGGATGAGCGGGTTGAGGATGACGATGTACGCCATGGTCACGAAGGAGACGAGGCCGCCGCGGATCTCGCGGGGGATCGTCGATCCGCGGTGCGTGATCGAGAAGAAGCGGTCGAGGCCGGTCGCGAAGCGGTTCCGGGGTGTGGTGTCGGTCTGCGGGGCGCTCACCGATAAAGCGTAAAGGACGCTGAGTTTCGGGCATGTCACAGCAGCCGTCCAGCGGATTGCCGGGAGGCGCGGTTCGACTCGCCGGGGTACGTCACGCCCGGCAACCGCTCGCGTTCTCGGGCCGTGGCTGGTGTTGGATGGTCGGGTGACGTCACGCATGGACCGTGCCCGCGTCGAGGCCGCCGTGCGCGAGCTCCTGCTGGGCATCGGTGAGGACCCGGACCGGCCCGAACTGGAGCGCACGCCCTCCCGGGTCGCCGACGCGTACTCGGAGTTCTTCGCCGGGATCGGCACGGACGCTGTGGCGATCGCCCGAGACGGCACGGTGCACGCCGAGGACGGCGAACGCGGGCAGCTCGTCGTCGTGCGCGACGTGCGGTTCCGCTCGGTGTGCGAACACCACCTGCTGCCGTTCCTCGGAGTCGCCCACCTGGCCTACGCGCCGGGCGATCGGCTGATCGGCCTCGGGACCCTGTCGCGCGTGCTCGACGCCGTCGCCTCGCGCCCGCAGCTGCAGGAACGGCTCGGCGAGCAGGTCGCGGCGACGATCGCCGAGGGACTCGACGCGCGGGGCGTGCTGGTCGTCCTGGACGCGCAGCACCAGTGCGTGACGACGCGCGGTGAGCGGCAGACGAGCTCGACGACCGTGACGGTGGCCGCCACCGGCACGCTGGCGGAGCCGGCGGGCCGTGCCGAGGCGATCGCGCTGATCGGCGCCGGTGCCGGCACACGCGCGGCCCCGACCGCCGCACCCGGTCACGAGGCGGACGCATGACGACCGGTCGCACTGCGCCGGGTTGGGTCGTGCCGGACCTGCGCGACCCCGTCCGCACCATCGGCCGTCGGACGTTCGACTTCGACCACCGGATCGCCGTCATGGCGATCGTCAACCGCACGCCGGACTCGTTCCACGACCGCGGCGCGACGTTCGAGCTCGACCGCGCCGTCGAGGCTGCGGTCCGCGCCGCCGAGCAGGGAGCCGACTGGGTCGACATCGGCGGGGTGAAGTTCGCCCCCGGACCGGAACTCCCCGCCGCGGACGAGATCGACCGCGTCGTCCCGGTCGTCCGGCAGCTCGCCCAGGAGTCCGACGTGACCATCAGCGTCGACACCTTCCGGCCCGAGGTCGCCGCCGCCGCGATCGAGGCCGGAGCGAGCGTCGTCAACGACACCACCGGACTGTCCGACGCGCGGATGGCGTCCGTCGTCGCCGACTCGGACGCGACGATCGTCATCACGCACTCGCTCGCCGAACCCCGCCGCCCGCTGCCCGCGCCGCCGCAGTACGACGACGTCACGGGCTCGATCGTGGCGTTCCTGCGCGAGCGGGTCGACCGGGCGCTCGCCGCGGGCATCCCGGACGCGCGGATCATCGTCGACCCCGGGCACGACCTCAACAAGAACACCGTGCACACCCTCGAGCTCACCCGGCGACTGCCCGAGGTCGTGGCACTCGGCTACCCCGTGCTCGCGGCGGTGTCGAACAAGGACTTCGTGGGGGAGTCGCTCGGACGCCCCCGCGGCGAACGGCTGGCGGGGTCGCTCGCGGTGGCGACGGTCAGCGCGATGCTCGGCGCCCGGATCGTCCGGATGCACGACGTGGTCGAGAGCGTCGACGCGATGCGGATGGTGGAGGCGACCCTCGGGTGGCGCGAACCGGTCGAGGCGGTGCACAACACGTGAACCTCCTGCCGCCCGCGGTCGCCGAGCTGTCCGACGACGAGCTGCTCGCGCTGTACTCCGCGGACGCGGGGTCGCCGTGGATGCGCGTGAACTTCGTGGCGACGCTCGACGGGGCCGCCTCGGCCGGGGGACTCTCCGGGTCGCTCGGTGGTCCGGACGACCTCCGCGTGTTCGACCTGCTGCGCCGGATGGCCGACGTGGTGCTCGTCGCTGCGGGGACCGTGCGTGACGAGGGCTACGGGCCGATGGTCCTGCACGACGCCGACATGGCCTGGCGTCGGGCCCACGGGATGCCCGACCACCCGGTCTTCGCGATCGTGTCCGGGTCGCTGTCGCTCGACCCGGCGTCCCGTGTGTTCACGGCGGCGCCCGTCCGACCGGTCGTGCTGACCTCGGCGGCCGCGGCGGACTCCCCGCGCGGTGCGGCGCTGTCGGCGGTCGCGGACGTCGTGCCGTGCAGTGCCGCCGGTTCGCCGGACGGTGTGGACACCGTGCTCGTGCGGGACGCCCTGGTGGAGCTCGGCCTCGGGACGATCCACTGCGAGGGCGGTCCGTCGTTCCTCGGGTCGCTCGTGGCGGCGGACCTCGTCGACGAGCTCACCCTGACGATCGACCCGTCGCTCGAGGGCGGAGCGGCCCCTCGGATCGCCCGCGGATCGTCGCCGTCGCTCCGCCGCATGCGTCCGGCGCACGTGCTCCGCGGCGCCGGCGACGTGCTCCTCACCCGGTACCTCCGCACCCGCGTCGACTAGGGTCGGGCGCGTGATCGACATCGTGGCGTCCGGGGTCCTCTTCGACATGGACGGGACGCTCGTCGACTCGGCCGCGGTGGTCGAGGCCGCCTGGACCGGCTTCGGGCAGCGCCACGACATCGACCCGCAGACGATCCTCGCGTTCTCGCACGGCCGCCAGACGATCGACACCGTGCGGCACTTCCTGCCCGACCTCGCCGAGGCCGAGCAGCACCGCATCGTCGACGAGATGATCGCGGCAGAGGTAGACAACGTCGAGGGCATCCTCGAGGTCCCCGGCGCCGCCGCGTTCGTGTCCCGACTGGCCGACGCCGGGGTGCCGGTGGCCCTCGTCACGAGCGCACCGCGCGACCTGGCCGTGAACCGGATGCGGGCCGCCGGGGTGCACGTGCCCGCCGCGGTCGTCGCCTCCGAGGACGTCGAGCACGGCAAGCCGCACCCCGACGGGTACCTCCGCGGCGCGGCGCTGCTCGGGGTCGACCCGGCGGACTGCGTCGCGTTCGAGGACGCCCCCGCCGGACTCGAGGCGGCCATCGCCTCCGGTGCCACCACGGTCGTCGTCGGCGCGCTCGAGGCGCCCGTCACCACCGGGCTGTACCGCGTCGCGGGCTACGACGGCGTGACGGTCGAACCCGAGGGAGCCGCTTTCCGCATCCGCGGCTGAGCGCCGCCTGACTCCTGCGGACGCGTCCAGCGCTCACCGGCCACCGTGGGTGGTGCGGCCGGAACCGCCGGGCCGCGGAAGGAGTCACCATGGCAACCCTCGACGGCAAGAAGATCCTCGTCATCGCGACGAACTACGGAGTGGAGCAGGACGAGATCGTCGTGCCCATCGAGCAGCTCCGGGAGCGTGGCGCGACGGTGACCGTGGCGGCGCAGGAGACCGGCGCGATCCAGACGCTCGTCGGCGACAAGGACCCCGGCAAGACCGTCGACCCGGACACCACCATCGGCGGTGTCAACGTGCAGGGATTCGACGCGCTCGTCGTCCCCGGCGGCACGATCAACGCCGACACGATCCGCACGGACGAGCAGGCCGTGTCCCTGGTCGCGGCGTTCGTCGACGCGAACAAGCCCGTCGCCGCCATCTGCCACGGACCGTGGACGCTGGTCGAGGCCGGCGTGCTGAGCGGGAAGACGATCACGTCGTTCCCGTCGCTGCAGACCGACGTGCGGAACGCCGGGGCCGAGTGGGTCGACCGGGAGGTCCAGGTCGACGGGGGACTCATCACGTCCCGGAACCCTGACGACCTCCCCGCGTTCGTCGACGCGATCGAGTCAGCGCTCACCGCGTAGGGATCACGCCCGCGCGAGCACGACCGGGCGGGCCGTGCGGAGCACCGCGGGTCCGAGGGTGAGGACGCCGTCGGTCTCGGGGTCGCACCGCACCCCGCCCCGTCCGCGCATCGCCCGGAACGCGCCTGGTGCGACCTCGTGGTCCATCCACGCACACGGGTTCGCCGGCCGGTACCCGCGGAACAGCACGGGATCACCGCCGGGACTCTGCAGCGAGAACGGCTCGCCCCGGAGCGCCTCGACGTCGGCACCGCGCAGGAACACGTTCCGCCGCGTGGCCACGGGGTCGAACTCGACGCCGAGTGAGGACCCGACGGCTTCGAGCGACTCGAGACCGATCACCGTCACCGAGGCGTGCACGTGCGCCCGGGACGCGAAGTAGCGGTCCCCGACGATGCCGAGCCCCGCGCGGAGCTCGACGCGGTCGCGCAGTTCGTCCGGGTCGTCCGCACGGACCGGCAGGGCGCCGTCGGCCGGCCGCCCCTCGTACCGGTGCCGCCCGGACACCAGCAGCAGCGCGATGTCGACGTCGGTGCGGTACGGCAGGTCGCCGGGGCCGGCCACGTCGTCCTCGGGGGTCACCCGCCCCACGCTAGCCGCGCCTCCAGGCCGTCCGCTGCCCCGTCCGATTTCCGCCAGTCGATGTCGGCGACCCGTGTCAGGCTGGACCCATGTCCACCCTCGGAACCGACGCGCTGCACGCCGAGCGGTACCGGGTCGTCGCCTCCCGCGACGCCCGGTTCGACGGTCAGTTCGTCACCGCCGTGCACTCCACCGGCATCTACTGCCGCCCGTCGTGCCCCGCCAGGACCCCCAGGGAGTCCGGGGTCACGTTCTACCGGACCAGCGCGGCGGCGCACCTCGCCGGCTTCCGCGCCTGCAAGCGCTGCCTGCCCGAGGCAACGCCGGGCAGCCCCGAGTGGGACCTGCGCGAGGACGTCGCCGGGCGCGCGATGCGCCTCGTCCTGGACGGCGTCGTCGAACGCGACGGCGTCCCGGGGCTCGCCGCCCGTGTCGGGTACTCGGAGCGACACCTGAACCGCATCATGACCGCCGAGCTCGGCGCCGGACCGAAGGCGCTCAGCCGGGCGCACCGCGCGCAGACCGCGCGCAGCCTGCTGACGTCGTCGGACCTGCCGATCGCCGACGTCGCGTTCGCCGCGGGGTTCGCGAGCATCCGCCAGTTCAACGACACCGTCCGCGAGGTCTTCGCCGTCACCCCCTCCGAGCTCCGCGCCCGACGGGTGGCCCGGCCGGTCGAGGACGGCGTACTGCACGTGCACCTGCCGGCGCGGGCACCGTTCGACGCGCAGGGTCTGCTCGACTGGCACGCGTTGCACGCCCTGCCCGGCGCGGAACAGGTGAGCAGGGACGCCTCGGGGCGGGTCACGTCCTACGGACGGGTGCTGGACCTGCCTGGAGGCCCGGCCTGGTTCAGCGCGTCGGCTGCGGGCACCGACACGGCCGGCTCCAGGGCAGCGGGGCGCGGCACCGGGATCGACCTGCGGGTGCGGGTCACCGACCTCTCGGACCTGCCGACGCTGGTCGCGCGGGTCCGGTCGTACTTCGACCTCGACGCCGATCCCGCTGCCGTCGACGCCGTCCTCGGCGCGGTGCCCGAACTGGCCGACGCCGTCGAGTGCGTCCCCGGCATCCGGCTCCCCGGCGCCGTGGACCCGCACGAGATCGTGTTCCGCACGCTCATCGGCCAGCAGGTCTCCGTCGCGGCGGCTCGGACCGCGCAGAGCCGGCTCGTCGCGGCGCTCGGGACGCCGGTGCCCGCCACGGTGCTCGAGGGGGGCCTGCTCTTCCCGCGTGCCGCGACGATCGCGTCGCGCGGAGCCGAGGTGCTGCGCGGGCCGGCCGCCCGCGTCGACACGATCCTCCGGGTCGCCGCTGCGCTCGCCGACGGGTCGCTCGTCGTCGATGGCGGACAGTCCCTCGACGAGCTGCGCGCCGGACTCCTGGCGGTGAAGGGCATCGGGCCCTGGACCGCCGACTACGTGGCACTCCGGGTCCGCCACCACCCGGACGTGTTCCTCCACAGCGACCTCGCGGTGCGCAACGGTGCACAGGAACTCGGACTGCCCGGGACGGCGCGCGAGCTCTCCCTATGGTCGGAGCAGGTGGCGCCGTGGCGGAGCTACCTGACGATGCACTGCTGGCGACCGATCATCGACCGCGCGATCGCGACGGCCGGTGCGGCACACATGACGACCGCGGCACAGTCCGCTCGGAAGGACGAACGATGACCGACGCAACGATCCAGACGCTGGACACCCCGGACGGGCCCTTCACCGTGCTCGAGGACGCTCAGGGCCGGGTGCTGGCCTCGGGGTGGACGGACTCCGTCGACCGCATCCTCGGCCGGCTCGCAGACAAGTACCGGCCCGAGCGCATCACCGACGGTCGAGTGGCCTCGGCCGAGGCGATCGACGCCTTCTACGGGGGCGAGGTCGAGCACGCCATGCAGGTGCCGGTGCGGCAGTTCGGCACCGAGCTCTTCGCCGAGGGCTGGCGGCAGCTGCGGCTGATCCCGGCCGGTGCGGTCCTGACCTACACCGAGTTCGCGGCGGCGATGGGCCGACCCGACGCTGTGCGGGCCGCCGCGAGCGTGTGTGCCCGGAACGCCCCGGCGCTCTTCGTGCCGTGCCACCGTGTGCTCCGGACGGACGGCACGCTCGGCGGCTTCGCGTGGGGGCTCGACGTCAAGCGGGCGTTGCTCGAACGGGAGTCGGTCGGCACGACGGCGCTCGTCTGAGTTGTACAAAACGCTCTAGAATGTACAGGTGAGCGAAGTGTCGATCTCCGAAGCGCGCAGCCGTCTGGCGTCGATCATCGACGACGCCCGGCGCGAGCCCGTCTACCTGACGCGGCGCAACAAGCGGGTCGCGGCCGTGGTGGACGCGGACATCCTCGACCGTCTGCTCGAGGCGGCCGAGGACCTCGACGACTTGATCGCGTACGACGAAGCCATCGCGGAGAGCGAGCGCATCGGCGGCGAGAACGTCAAGTGGGAGGACCTCAAGCGCGAACTCGGCTTGGGATGACCTGGTCGGTCGAGGTCACCCCGTCAGCGCAACGTGTCATCCGCAAGCTCCCACCCGACGGCCGTCGGCGGATCGAGGGACTCCTTGCGATCCTCGCCGAGCACCCCCGTCCGCCAGCAGCTCGGAAGCTCGTGAACCGGCCGGGTTGGCGGGTCCGGTCGGGTGACTACCGCCTGATCTACGAGATCGACGACGGTCGGCTGGTGGTGGTCGTCGTGAACGCTGGCCACCGACGCGAGATCTACCGCGAACGCTGAGTGCGACGAACCGGTGTTCTCCCCCTGGTTGCGGGTGTCGACGGGAGCGCTCCAGGCTGTCATGCTCGACACAACCGACCCGCCAGGACCAGACCCGAAGGACCCGACGCCTGCGATGCAACGCGGTCGAACCACCTTCGAGGAACCCATGGACCAGCACGTCGACCGCACGGTCGTATCCGCCGACGGAACGGTGATCGCCGTGTCCGACGCCGGCACGGGTCCCGCGCTCGTCGTGGTGGGCGGCGCCTTCGACCACCACGGCACGCCGTACCTCACCGGGCTCGCCGACACCCTGCGTGACCGCTACCGGGTCGTCACGTACGACCGGCGCGGTCGCGGGTCCAGCGGTGACACCGAGCCGTGGTCGATCGACCGCGAGGTCGAGGACCTCGCGGCCGTCGTCGCCAGCGTGGGCGGACCCGTCTCGGCGCTCGGCCTGTGCGTCGGCGCGGGCGTCGTCCTGCACGGCCTCGCCGGCGGGGTCCCGCTCGGCGCCGCCGTGCTCTGGGAGCCGCCGTACCGCGCGAGCGTCGACCCGCACGCCGACGACGTCGTGTTCGCCGACCTCCTCGACGAGCACGTGGCGGTCGGTCGTCGCGCGCAGGCCGTCCGGGCGTTCCTGGCCCAGGTGCTCGGCGTGCCGATGGGCCAGATCACGGCGCTCCGACTGAAGGGCGCACTGTGGCGGTCGCTCGTCGTCGACGCGCACGTGCTGAGTCGTGACGTCCGTGTGCTGAACGGCCTCGCCATCCCCGAACGGGTCGCGGCGGCGGTCGGCGTCCCCGTGCTCGTGGGTGCAGGCGGCGACGGCCTGGAGTGGATGCGGCAGGCGGCCCGGGCGGTCGTCGAGGCCGTCCCGGGGTCGGAGTACGTCGAAGTACCGGGCCAGGGACACGTACCAGAGCCCGAGGCGATCGGCCACGTGCTCGACCGCTTCCTCGCGCGGACGGCCGCGCGCGGCTGATCTCCGGGACTGCGAGGATGGACCGGTGAACGCACCTCGTCTCGGTCTCCTGCTCGACGTCGACGGGCCCATCGCCAGCCCGGTCTCCCGCACCATCGCGATCCCGAGCATCGTCGAGGACCTCGTGGCGCTCGCCGCCGAGGGCATCCCCGTCGTGTTCAACACCGGCCGGAGCGACGCGTTCATCCGGCAAGAGGTGGTGGGGCCGCTCCTCGCCGGGGGACTCGCGGCGGGCGGCCGGGTGCACGCCGTGTGCGAGAAGGGGGCCGTGTGGTGTTCGATCGGGCCGCAGTTCGAGGGCGGCATGGGCGAGCTCACCGTCGCCGAGGACCTCGCACTGCCCCGCGACTACGCCGACGAGATGCGCGAGCTCGTCCGTGACGAGTACGCCGACCTGGTGTTCTTCGACGAGACGAAGCGCGCCATGGTGTCGATCGAGCAGCGGGTCGAGGTGCCGAACGCGACGTACCTCGCCCGCCAGCCGGAGTTCGACGCGAAGGCGATGGCCGCGCTGGAGCGTCGTGGCCTCGGTGTCCGCCGGCTCGACGACGTCCGCCCCGACGCCGACGGTGCCGTGCAGTGGCGCATCGACCCGACGATCATCTCGACCGACGTCGAGTCGGACCGCAGCGGCAAGGACATGGGGGCCGAGCGCTCCCTCGAGCTCCTCGCGCAGGACGGCGAGTTGCCGCTGGCGTGGCGCACGATGGGTGACTCCCGGAGCGACTACGCGATGGCGGACTGGCTGCACGCGCAGGGGCACGAGGTCGCACACGTCGACGTCCGCCCCTCCGACGGGGTCCCGGTGACGCCGTACCCGGTGCTCACCGCACCCGACGGCGTGATCCACGACGACGCCGGAGCGCGGTTCCTGTCGGACTGGCGCCGGACCGCCTGAGCCGAGCCGTGCCTCCAGGCCGTCACCGGACGTGTGTCCGTGCGCCGCGGAGGCGGGCCGCACCCATCCGGAGTATTTGCGTGTCGGGTTGGTACACCAGTACCCTCACGGGGTCCGCCGCCAGCCGATGACGGGAACCACCCCATGGCACCGAAGCTCCGCATCAAGTCGATCGAGGCCTCCCTCGCTGACTCCGAGGAGAAGGGGCGCTCCCTCAAACGGTCGCTGAAGACCTTCGACATCGCGGCGATGGGCATCGCCGTCGCCGTCGGTGCCGGCATCTTCTCGGTGGGCGCGAACGCGGCGGCGAACTTCGCCGGACCGGGCGTCATCGTCTCGTTCCTGCTCGCCGCCGTCACCTGCGGCCTGGCGATCATGTGCTACGCCGAGTTCGCCTCGACGATCCCGGTCGCGGGGTCCGCGTACACCTTCACCTACGCCACCATGGGCGAGCTCCTCGCCTGGATCGTCGGGTGGGACCTCATCCTCGAGACCCTGACCGCCAGCGCCGTCATCGCGAAGTACTGGGGCATCTACCTCAGCACCGCGTTCGGCGTGTTCGGCGTCGACCTGCCCGACACGATCAAGCTCGGCCCGATCGGGTTCACGTGGGGTCCGGTGCTCATCGTCGGCATCTTCACGGTGCTGCTCGCCTTCGGCACCCGCTTGTCCAGCCGGGTGTCGGCCGTCATCACGATCATCAAGGTCGCGATCGTCGTGTTCGTCATCGTCGCCGGCGCGTTCTTCGTCAAGGCCGCGAACTTCACCCCGTTCATCCCGCCGGCCCAGCCCACCAAGGGCGCCGAGGGGAGCGTCTGGACCCAGTCGCTCGTGTCCTGGTTCACCGGATCGGAGCCGGCGCAGTACGGCGTCTTCGGCTTGCTCGCCGCCGCGTCGCTGGTGTTCTTCGCGTTCATCGGCTTCGACGTCGTCGCGACCAGCGCCGAGGAGACCGAGAACCCGCAGAAGACCCTGCCGCGCGGCATCTTCATCGGACTCGGCATCGTGACCCTGCTCTACGTCGGCGTGAGCGTCGTCATCACCGGCATGGTCTCGTACCAACGCCTCGCGCAGGAGGACGCACCGTCCCTCGCCTCCGCCTTCGACATCGTCGGGCTGCCGTGGGCCGCCGGGATCATCGCCATCGGCTCGCTCATCGGTCTGACGACGGTCGTCATGGTGCTCCTGCTCGGCCTGTCCCGCATCGTCTTCTCGATGAGCCGCGACGGGCTGCTGCCGCGCTGGTTCTCGAAGACCAACCCGAAGACGCAGACGCCCGTGCGGGTGCAGGTCGTCGCCGGTGTCGTGGTGGCGCTGCTCGCCGGCTTCACGGCGGTGGACAAGCTCGAGGGCATGATCAACATCGGCACGCTGTCGGCGTTCGTCCTGGTGTCGATCGGCATCGTCGTGCTGCGCAAGTCCCGTCCGGACGCGCCCCGGGCCTTCCGGGTGCCGTGGTCGCCGGTGCTGCCGATCGTGTCGGCGGTGCTGTGCTTGTGGCTGATGCTGAACCTCGAGGTCGAGACCTGGCTCCGGTTCGTGATCTGGCTCGTGGTCGGGTTCGTCATCTACTTCGGCTACAGCCGCCGGAACAGCAGGGTGGGCAAGGGCCTGCGGTAGCGGTCCGGGTCCCGACCGTCCGCCTACGCCCCGACGACCAGCAGGGCGCCGAAGGTCAGCATCACGACGGCGACGACGCCGTCGAACACCCGCCAGGTGAGCGGCTTCGCGAACAGCGGACGCAGCAACCGGCCGCCGAACCCGAGTGCCCCGAACCAGAGGCAGCTCGCGGCCACGGCGCCGATCGTCCACCACCAGCGGTCGTCCACGCCCTGTTGGTTCGCGACGGAGCCGAGGAACACGAGCGTGTCCAGGTAGACGTGCGGGTTCGCCCAGGTGAAGACGAGCATGGTCAGTACCGCGACTCGCATGGTCGGGGCGACCGGGCCGGGAGGCACGGTGCGGGTCCGTCCCGCCGCCACCGCCGGGCGCGTGGCCGCCCCCACTGCCGCGCTCGCTCCGGCGGGGACGGTGACGGCGGGTGCGCCGTCGTCGTGCGCGTCCTGCTCGACGCGCATCGTCTCGCCAGACGGCCGGAGCGCCCGCCGCGCGGCCAGGACCCCGTACGTGAGCAGGAACGCCGCCCCGACGAACCGGATCACGACGATCGCGACCGGGAACCGCTCCACCACGACCCCGACCCCGAGCACGCCCGCGAGGATCAGCACGGCGTCCGAGACCGCGCACACCACCACCGCGGCCGCCACCACCCGGAGCCGGGCACTGACCGCGAGCCGGAGCAGGTACGTGTTCTGCACCCCGATCGCGACGATCAGGGCGAGCCCGGTGCCGAGGCCGGAGAGCAGGGGGAGGAGGGCGGTCACGGTCCGACCGTAGGCTGGCCAACCGATGCAGTACAGCTCACGTTCCTGATGCTGCGTAAGCTCAGCTGTATGTCCCGTCTCCAGCGCGAACACCTCGAGACGCTCCTCGCCGCGGTCGACCACGGCACCCTCGACGCCGCTGCCCGTGTCCTCGCGATCACCCCGTCGGCGGTGTCGCAGCGCATCAAGTCGATGGAGCAGCAGCTCGGGCGGGTCCTGCTCCAGCGGACGACCCCGGTACGCCCGACCCCGGACGGCGAGGTCGTCCTCCGCCACGCTCGACAGGCGCAGCTGCTCGACGAGGAGACCGCGCGTGCCCTCGGCGGCGGGGACTCGGTCGTCCCGTCGATCCCGCTGGCGGTGAACGCCGACTCACTCGGCACCTGGTTCCTCGACGCCCTCGCGCTCGTCCGTGCCGACACCGAGGTGGTGTTCGACCTGCACCGCGAGGACCAGGACCGCACCGCCGAACTCCTGCGTGCCGGCACCGTGATGGGAGCCGTCACGGCCGAGGCGGATCCGGTGCAGGGGTGTTCGTCCGTCCCGCTCGGCATCGACCGGTACCGTGCGGTGGCCTCGCCCGCGTTCGTGGACCGCTACCTCGGTGCTGCCGCGGGCGCCGGGTCCGAACGTCGCCTGCTCGACCGCATGGACCGGGTGCCGCTGGTGGACTACGACCGTGCTGACGACCTCCAGCAGGGGTACCTCCGCCGGGTGCTCGGTCACGCCCCGTCGGGTCCGCGGCACTTCGTCCCGACCTCGGCGGACTTCGCGCGGGCGGTGTCGCTCGGCTTCGGGTGGGGGATGCTGCCCGAGGCGCAGTGCCTCGACGCCCTCGATCGTGGGGACCTCGTCGAGCTCACCCCGGGGCGGCGAGCGGACGTCGCGCTGTGGTGGCAACGCTGGAACCTGGCGTCACCGCTGCTCGAGCGGGTGACCGACGCCGTCCGGGCCACCGCGGCCGAACGGCTGCACCCGGTCCGTCAGGCGTTGGCGCGGTAACGGAGTCCGTCCACGAGCAGGCCGACCATGAGCTGACTCTGCTCGGGTGTCGGTGCCCCGTGGCAGAGGTCGGCGACGGCACGGAGGAGCACGGGGGCGTCCACGTCGGGGCGGATCGTCCCCGCTGCGCCGGCGGAGTCGAGCAAGCCACCGAGGGCTCCGCCCAGACGGCCGATGAAGTACGCGGGCAGGGCCTCGAACGCCGGGTCGCCGGACTGGAGCGCCGCGGCGAGCCCGCGCTTGGTCGCCACGAACTCCGTGAAGCGCTGCAGCCACCGGGCGAGTGCCTCGTCCGGTGCGTACTCGGCGGCGAACTCGTCGGCAGCGGTCGCGCAGGCCTCGACCGCCTGCTGGAACACCGCGACGACGAGGTCGGAGCGCTGCGGGAAGTGTCGGTAGAGCGTCCCGACGCCGACCCCGGCACGGTCCGCGATCACCTTCGCGGGCACGTCGACGCCGTCGGTCGCGAAGACCGCCCTGGCGGCGTCGGTCAGGGCGTCGGCGTTCCGTCGGGCATCGGCGCGCACGGGTCTCCTCGTCTCGGTGCTGGCTTCAACATCGGTGCCCGCACGAACATCGGTGCTTGCATAAACGGAAAGCCATTCCGTATAGTTCCGGAAGGGCGTTCCACTTCGGCCCACGATACGGCACCGGAGTGCAGCACGCCATCGACAGGAGGAACGCACATGCAGTACCGCACCCTCGGCAAGACCGGCATCCAGGTCAGCCCGTTCGCCCTCGGCGCCATGATGCTCGGCACCGACGGCCGCATCGGCAACGGCGACGAGCAGGACTCGATCCGCATCGTGCACCGCGCGCTCGACGCGGGCATCAACTTCATCGACACCGCCGACCGCTACTCGCAGGGCGGATCGGAGTCCCTCGTCGGCAAGGCGCTCGCCGGTCGTCGGGACGACGTCGTCATCGCGACCAAGTTCAACGGCCCGATGGGCGACGACCCGAACCGTCGCGGGAACTCCCGTCGCTGGATCATGCAGGCGGTCGAGGGCTCCCTGCGTCGGCTGCAGACCGACCACATCGATCTCTACCAGGCGCACCGCCCGGACGACACCGTCGATCTCGAGGAGACGCTGTCGGCCCTGACCGACCTGGTCCGCAGCGGCAAGGTCCGGGCCATCGGCAGCTCGGACTTCCCGGCCTCGATGCAGGTCGAGGCACAGTGGACCTCCGAGCGTCGGGGCCTCGAACGGTTCCGCACCGAGCAGCCCACCTACTCGATCCTCAACCGCGGCATCGAGCGTGAGGTCCTGCCGGTCGCCCAGCGGTACGGCATGGGCACCCTCGTGTGGAGCCCGCTCGCCGGCGGCATGCTGACGGGCCGGTTCCGCAAGGGGCAGGAGACCGACCTCGCCCGGGCGACGATGTTCCGGCACAACCAGGACGAGCGCCGCATCGACGCCGTGGAGCAGGTCGTCGCGCTGTCCGAGGACACGGGCATCCCGATGACGCACCTGGCGATGGCGTTCGCGATCGCCCACCCCGGCGTGACGAGCGCGCTGATCGGCCCGCGGTCGATGGAGCAGCTCGACGACCTGCTCGCCGGAGCCGACGTGGTCCTGACCGACGAGGTGCTCGACCGGATCGACGCGATCGTCCCGCCGGGCACCGACGTCGGGCGGCTCGACCAGCAGTACGACCCGCCCGCCGTCCTCGATGCCGGGCTTCGCCGTCGCGGTCCAGCCGACCGTTCCGCCGCCTGACCCCACCCTCGCACCGCGCGACCAGCACCCTCAGCCGTTGTTCACACGATCGTCACGCACGAGGGTGCCCGGTCGTCGTAGCATCGCACCACCGGCGGACGCATCCACCGGCAGCGTGGCCCGAAACCACGCGACCCAGCACCGCACGCAACGACCAGCGCCACCGAATTCCGACGAGACCCCTAGTCCTCGTCGTCCGCCGGGCCCTCCGAACGGTCCGGTTGCTGTCGTCATCGTCGCCGACGACCGTCGCGTCCGTCAAGTCATGCCGAGGCCGCGACATCTCCGAACCCGAATGAGGAGAACGCGCCATGTCCGCACCCACGGACGTTCGTCGTACCCCGACGACCGTCGACCACGACCCGACCACCACCACCACGGCGCCGCGACGACGGACGTCGTTCCGACCCGCCGACGGCCGGGAGGACGTCCCGGGCAGCACCGATCCCGCCGGTGCACCCGGCACGGCGGACACCCGCCGGACCCGCTCCGTCAGCCGGCGCCCCCGCGGCACCGACCCGGAGCGCTTCCGTCCCCGCCGCGACCAGGACCCGCTGACCCGACGCCGTGGTGAGAGCCGGGCGCACAGCCCGGTCATGGTGCTCATCGTGCTCGCCTCCACCCTCGGCGTGCTCGGCTACGCGATCTTCCTGCTCGACCCCGCCAACCGTGGCGACGCCCTGCCGTACTCCCTCGTCATCGTGGCGGAGAGCGTGCTCGTCGGACAGGCGCTCTTCTCCATGTGGACGATCCTGTCCGGCGGCGTCGACCCCCGTGACTTCCGGTTCCACCACACCCAGGACCGGCTGTTCGACCGGCAGGAGATCGAGCAGGCACGACTCACCGACCACCCGGAGCAGTGGCCGATGCACGTCACGGGCGAGCGGGTCACCGTGGACGTGTTCATCACCGTCTATGGCGAACCGATCGCCACGATCGCCACCACCGTCGCCGCAGCCCTGGCGATGCGCGGAGAGCACCGCACGTGGGTGCTCGACGACGGGCGGAGCGACGACGTCAAGCTCCTCGCAGCGAAGCTCGGTGCCCGGTACGTCCGTCGGCTGTCCTCGCACGGTGCGAAGGCCGGCAACATCAACCACGCCCTGACCTTGGCGAAGGGCGACTACTTCGCGGTGTTCGACGCGGACTTCGTGCCGAAGCCGGACTTCCTGTACGAGACGGTGCCGTTCTTCGCGGACGAGGAGCTCGCCTTCGTCCAGACCCCGCAGACCTACGGGAACCTGCACAACCTGGTCTCCCGCGGCGCCGGCTACATGCAGACGGTGTTCTACCGCTTCATCCAGCCAGGCCGGAACCGGTTCAACGCCGCGTTCTGCGTCGGCACGAACGTGATCTTCCGCCGCGAGGCGATCGACGACATCGGCGGGGTCTACACCGACTCGAAGTCCGAGGACGTCTGGACGAGCCTGCAGCTGCACGAGCGCGGCTGGAAGACGGTGTACATCCCGCTCGCGCTGGCGGTCGGGGACGCCCCCGACACCATCGAGGGTTTCACCAAGCAGCAGATGCGCTGGGCGACCGGCGGGTTCGAGATCCTCCTGACGCACTTCCCGTTCAACCCGCGCCGCACGCTCACGATGGACCAGCGGCTGCAGTACTTCGTCACCGCGAGCTTCTACCTGACGGGCATCGTGCCCGGCCTGCTCCTGCTCGTGCCGCCGATGGAGATCTACTTCGACCTGCGCCCGATGAACCTGTCGATCGGGGTCGGCGAATGGGTGCTGTTCTACCTGGGCTTCTACCTGACGCAGGTCGTCCTGGCGTTCTACGCCCTCGGATCGTTCCGGTACGAGACCCTGCTGCTCGCGGCGGTGTCGTTCCCGATCTACGCCGCCGCCCTCTGGAACGTCCTCTGCGGGAAGGAGCAGGCGTGGCACGTCACCGGTGCGAACCGCGGGAAGGTGCCGTCGCCGTTCAACTTCATCGTCCCGCAGGTCCTCGTCTTCGTGTTCCTGGCGCTGACGAGCGTGGTGGCCGTCTGGCGTGACGTCGGGAACGGGCAGCTCACGCTCGCGACGGGGTGGAACACCACCAACACGCTCGTGTTCCTGGCGTTCATCCTCACCGCGGCACGCGAGCAGCTCGCGAACCGTCGGGCTGCCCGCTCCCCGTCCGAGGACACCGTCCCGGTCCGGGTGATCGCTGCGCTCGCCGCCCGGCCGGCGCCGGTGCTCCGCACGCAGATCGTGCACCCCGACGCACTGCAGCAGGTGCGCGACGCGATCGCGGACAGCGCGGTGGCCGGGGTCCCGGTGCAGCACCGTGCCACCGAGGGAGTCGTCTCGTGACCTGGACCAACCGTCTCCGGCTGTTCGTCGGCATCGTCGTCGTGCTCATCGTGGTCGCGGCCTGCACGCTCGTCTTCAACCAGCGGAAGAACGAGGTCGTCAGCCAGACGGCCGCGATCGCCGCCCAGGAGTACGCCGTCGGCACGGACTACGGCGGGACCGTCACGAAGGAGTTCGTCGAGGAGGGCGACGTCGTGCAGAAGGGCGCGAAGCTCCTGCAGGTGCAGAGCCTGCAGCTCGCGCAGGACATCGACAAGAAGATCGTGGACGCGGACACCGCGACGACCGCCTACCTCACGGACAAGTCCGGTCTGATCACCTTCATCGCGGAGGTCTCCGGCACCATCGCGACCCTCGACGTCAAGACCGGCGGATACGTCCAGTCCGGCGCGGAGCTCGCGACGATCCACCGCGACGACAGCCTGTTCGTCACGTCGAGCTTCGTCGTCACGCCGCGCGACTACGGACGGATCGCCGAGGGCGCGACGGTCGACCTGCGACTGCCGAACGACCGGGTGTTCCGCGGGACCGTCAAGAGCATCAGCGTCGAGACGGATGCCGACGGGCAGGCGAAGACCACGGTGGACGTCACGAGCGCGCAGCTGGCGGGGCACCCGTCGAGTGGCATCACCAGCCCGGGGACGCCGATCGAGGCGACCCTGCACCTCCGCGACGACGGCGTGCTCGCCGGGGTGACCGACGCCTTCGGCGACTTCACCCGCCAGATCGGTCTCTAGGTGCTGGGCCCGCCCCGTCGGGACGCGACCGGCCCGACGGGGCCGCGCCGTGCCTCCAGGCTGTCCACCAGCGTCGTGGTCGCGACCTGCGTCGCCCTCGTGGTCACGTCGTGCACCGGGTCTGGAGGCGCGGATCGCCCCGCGCAGGACGCCGCACCCACCGTGGACGCGACGGCTCAGGCGCGTGCGGTCGCGCGACTCGGCGACGTCGCGTCGAGCACCGCGGGCACGATGCGCCTGGCGGACGGACTGACGCCGCCGACCAACCGGTGGTTCTCCGGCCTGGTGTTCGGTGACGCGCCGCAGCCGGTGTTCCCGACGCCGATCTCCTGGCAGGTGACGGGCGACGGGTTCGCAGCCGGCCTGCCGACGGTCACCGCGACCGAGCGGACGATCACCGGCGGGGCGTCGCAGCAGGTCTCGCTCGACCTCGGCGCGACTTCTGACCTGGTGTCGGCGTACGACTCGGTCTCCGTGACCGTCGAGCACCGCCGCGGGTCGACCGTGCTCGGGCACACCGTGATCGCCGAGGGGTCGCCGCTCGTGTCGTACACAGCTGCGACGGCGGGCATGATCGCGTCCGCGGCACCGATCACCCGCACCGGGGAGGACCGCGGGACCATCACGAGCGGTGGTCGCACGTGGGCCGTCGTCGTGGATGGCGGGACGCTCTCCGCGTCGACGGTGTCGGTGCGTCGCGGCAGCACCGTCGTGCTCTTCCCGGTCCCCTCCGGCGCATCACCGGCACAGGTCGACCGGCTCGCCGACGCTGCCACCCCGGTCACCGGCGTCGCACTCGCGCGCTCGGCCTCGGACGGCAAGCAGCGGACGACCCTGACGTACTCGTCGTCCGGCAGGACCCTCGTCGTTCCGCGCCCGGGCCAGGGGACGCGCGGGCTCGAGTGCACCGGCCTGACGTACGACACGATCGACGGGCCCGCCCCGGTGTGCACGGGGAAGGCGCTCTCACTCGCGGTCGACACCGTGGAACCGTCGGACACGCTCGACCTCTCGGGGTTGTCAGCGTCCTCGCGCAGCTCGCTCGCCGCGCAGGTCCGGACCGACGCGGCAGCCGTGGGGCCGTCGTCGTACGCGGCGGACACGTACGGCGGCGGCAAGGACCTCTACCGTGTGGCGACCCTGTACCGGCTGGCGGACTCGCTCGGCCTGACGTCGGAGGCCGGAGCGCTGCGGAAGTCGGTCGTCGGGCAGCTCGACGAGTGGTTCTCGTCGTCTGGCTGTGGCTCGCGGACCGCCCGGTGCTTCGCGTACGACCCGACCGTGCACGGACTCGTCGGGCAGGAGCCGTCGTTCGGGTCCGAGGAGTTCAACGACCACCACTTCCACTACGGCTACCTGCTGTCCGCCGCAGCACTGGTCGCTGCCGACTCCCCGTCGCTCGTCGAACGGTGGGGGCCCGTCGCGGACCTCGTCGCCGCCGACATCGCCTCGCCCACCGCGACCGCGTCGTTCCCCGCGCTCCGTGTGTACGACCCGTACGCGCAGCACTCGTGGGCGTCCGGGTACTCGCCGTTCGCGGACGGGAACAACCAGGAGTCGACCTCCGAGGCGGTCTCGGCATGGAACGGCGTGGCGCTCTGGGGTGCGGTCTCCGGGTCCACGTCGTGGGCATCGGTCGGCACCTGGTTGCTCTCCAACGAGGCCGCGTCGGCCCGCCGGGACGTCCTCGACCCGTCGCTCACCGCGTTCCCGGAGTTCCGGCACGACGTGGTCTCGCTGACCTGGGGCGCGAAGCGGGACCACGCCACGTGGTTCAGCGCCGCCGCGGCCGCCCCCGCGGGGATCCAGCTCATCCCGATGCCGGCGGTCGCCACCTCGTACGTCGATGCCGGCGGGGCTGCGCAGATCCGCCGGGTGCTCGCCGAGGCGGTGCCGGACGGGAGGTACGACGTGCAGTTCGGCGACTACCTGCTCATGTACCGGGCCCTGGCGGGGAAGGCTGCGGCGGACTCTGCGCTCGCCGCCGCCGAGGCGTTGCCCGACGACGTGATCGACTCGGCGAACTCGAGGTCGTACCTGCTCGCGTGGATCATGACGCGGACGTAGCGCACGATGCGAGGTCAGGTCTGGCAGCGCGGGCACCAGTACGTGTCGCGCAGCGTGAGCTCCGAGTCGCCCAGCTCCCCGTGCCGGATCGGCGTCCCGCAGCGCAGGCACGGCTTCCCCGCTCGCCCGTAGACCCAGAACCGCCGGCCCGGCCGGTCGACGCCGGTCGTCACACGGGCACTGCGGTCCCGGTTCGCCAGGATCAGGCGGCTCGCGAGCGCGATCACCCGTGCCGGGTCGTGCACCTCGCCCACCGGTCTGGTCGGCAGCACGCCGCGGAGGAAGCAGAGCTCGTTCCGGTACACGTTCCCGAGGCCCGCGAGGACGCGCTGGTCGAGCAGCGCCAGACCGATCGGGCGTTCCGGGTCGTGGATGAGGTTCGCCTCCGCGAGGTCCGGGTCCCAGTCCGGGCCGAGCAGGTCGGGGCCGAGGTACCCGACGATCTCGGACTCCTGCTCACGTGGGACGACCTCGAGGACGCCCAGTGCGAAGCCGACCGTCGACACGCCTTCGGCGTCGAGGATCGCCCGTGCCTGGTGTGCGGGTCGTCGCCACCGGTCGCCGGGCGCGTAGACGTCCCACCGCCCCTCCATCTTGAGGTGCGAGTGCACGGTCAGGTCGCCGATCCGGTGCAGCAGGTGCTTGCCCCGCGGGACGACCTCGTCCACGGTGCGGCCGACGAGGTCGAGCGTCGCGAACGCCGGCACCCGGAAGTCGCTGCGGGTGAGGACCTTCCCGGCGAGGGCGGTGTGCAGCCGCCGGGCAGCCCGGAAGACGGTGTCGCCCTCAGGCACGGCCGAACGCGATCGTCTCAGACACGGAGCCGGACCCCCTGCGGGGTGGCGGTGAAGCCGACCTCGCGGAGCGCGGTACCGAGCGGCGTCTCGAGCACGAAGTCGCCGTCCACCCGCTCCACCGAGAGCTTGCCGAGGCCGCTCCGGACCGTCGCTGCGATCGACGCGGCGGCCGCCGCGAGGTCCGCCGGATCGTCGGTGAAGGTGAGCACGGACTTGCCCCCGCGCTCGACGTATACCGTGAGCGTGCCGTCCACCGTGGTCACGAGGGCGCCGGCCTTCCGCCCCGGTCGGTGCCCGCGGGCCTTCGATGCGGTGTCGTCCGCCGCCGCGTCGTCACCGGGCCCGTCGGTCGGGGCATCGCTGGGCCACGGCAATGACGCCCCGTACGGGTTCGCCGGGTCGGTCGCGGCGAGCGTGAGGGCCTCGCGCTTCCGGTCGGGATCGGCGCGTTCGTCGTCGTCGAGGTCCCGCGCGTACGCCCGGAGTCGGTCGACGGTGGGCCCGGTCGCGAACTGCGCGGCGCCGAGCCCCTCGACGAAGTACCCGCGGCGTGCCCGCCCGGACTCCTCGAACCGTGACAGCACCCGGTAGACCCCGGCGAAGCCCCCGCGGACACCTTCGACCTGGACGGCCCCGCGGGTCACGACGCCGTACCGTTCGAGCAGCTGCTCGGCGGTCGCGGCCGCTCGCACCGTGGGGTCGGACTCGGCGAGCGGCAGCAGGGACCAGCGACCACCGACCGTCGGCGGCCCGGATTGCGACGGCAGCGTCGGGCGCCGACGACCGCGGTACGCCCGGGCCCGGGGCGCGCTCGTGCTCTTCGCCTTGCCGCCGAGCATCGACCGCAGCGGCGCGAACGTGTCGTTCGTGATCTGCCCGGCCCAGACCAGGTCCCAGAGTGCGGTGGCGAGCGCCTGGTCGTCGGTGCTCCCTACCGCCTGACCGAGCTGCCGGAAGAAGTACGCACCGCCGCCGGCGAGGGCGCCGAGCACGTCGCGCTGCAGCTCGGTCGTCTCGTCGCCCGACGGTTCCGCCAGGGTGGTGCCCGCGCTGTCGGCGAGGTGCAGTCGGATCCACCCGTCGTTGCCGGGCAGGGTGCCGCCGCCGGACCAGAGGACCTCGCCGGTGGCGGTGAGCTCGTCGAGCATGCTCGGGGCGTAGTCCGTGACGCGGGCGGGCAGGACGAGGGTCTCCCACGCGCTGGCCGGCAGCGCCACACCGGCGAGCTGGTCCACGACCTGCAGGACGCCGTCGATCCCGCGGAGTCCACCGCGGGTACCAGTGGTCCGGACGTGTTGCCACGCGGGCAGGAATCGGGCGAGGGTGTCCGACGACACCGGCTCGACCTCGTGCCGCAACGCCGCGAGCGACTTCGTGCGGATGCGGCGGAGCACCTCGGCGTCGCACCACTCCGCCCCCTGGCGATCGGGACGGAACTCGCCCTCGACCACCCGGCGGTCGGCCACGAGTCGGCGCAGGGTGTCCTGCACGACGGCGATGCCGAGCCCCAGGCGTGCGGCGGCGTCCTGCGCGGAGAACGGGCCGTGCGACCGGGCGTACCGACCGATCAGGTCGCCGAGGGGATCTGCGACGGGTTCGATGAAGGCGGTGGGCACGCCGATCGGCAGCGGGACCCCGAGGGCGTCGCGCAGGCGGGCGGCGTCCTCGATCACGGCCCAGCGGGTCGCGCCGGCGTGCGAGAAGGACAGCACGCGGCGGTCCCGTTCGAGTGCGGCGAGGGCGGTCTGCACGGTGGCCGCCGCCGTGGAGCGGTCGGCATCGGCGTCAGCAGGAGCCAGCCAGCTCCGGTCGACGATCTCGTCGACGTCGAGTGCGCCGACCAGCCGCAGCACGTCGACGATGCCCTCGGCGTCGCGGGCACGGCGGTCCGGCGACAGACGCTGCAGGTCGCGCTCGACGCCGGCGATGACCGACGGGTCGAGGAGTTCGCGGAGTTCGGCTCGACCGAGGAGCTCGCCGAGCAGGGTCGAGTCGAGGGAGAGCGCAGCCGCCCGGCGTTCGGCGAGCGGTGTGTCGCCCTCGTACATGAACGCCGCGACGTACCCGAACAGCAGGGACCGGGCGAACGGCGACGGCTGCTCGGTCTCGGTCTCCACCAACCGGATGCGCCGTCCGGCGATGTCGTCCGCGATGCCGAGCAGGGACGGCACGTCGTACACGTCCTGCAGGACCTCGCGCACGGTCTCGAGCACGATCGGGAACGACGGGTACTTCTGTGCGACCTCGAGCAGCTGCGAGGCCCGCTGACGCTGCTGCCAGAGCGGGGACCGCTGCCCCGGGTTCCGTCTGGGAAGCAGGAGCGCTCGCGCGGCGCACTCGCGGAACCGCGCGGCGAAGAGCGCCGACGACCCGACCTCGTCGGTGACCAGGGCTTCGAGGTCGTCGCGTTCGAACACGAACAGGTCGGCACCCGGGGGTTCCGCGTCGGTCTCGGGAATCCGGACGACGATCCCGTCGTCGGCGGCCATCGCGTCGCCGTCGATGCCGTGGCGCTCACGGAGTCGTGCTGCGACCGCGAGGGCCCACGGCGCGTGCACCTGCATGCCGTAGGGCGAGTGCAGGATGAGCCGCCAGTCGCCCAGTTCGTCACGGAAGCGTTCGATGACCAGCGTGGTGTCGTTCGGTACGTGCCCGGTGGCTGCCCGCTGGTCACGCAGGAACGTCAGCAGGTTCGTGATGGCGCGTTCGTCGAGCCCGCCGGCGGCGACGCGGGCACGGGCGTCCTCGTCGGAAGCTCCCTCGACCTCGCGCACGAAGGCACCGGTGGCGCGACCGAGCTCGGCGGGCCGGCCGATGCCGTCGCCCTTCCAGAACGGCACCCGCCCGGGCTGTCCGAACGCCGGGCTGACGACGACCCGGTCGTGCGTGATCTCCTCGATGCGCCAGCTCGTCGCGCCGAGGGCGAAGACGTCGCCGACGCGGGACTCGTAGACCATCTCCTCGTCGAGCTCGCCGACGCGGGAGGCCTTCTCGCCGACCATGAAGACGCCGAACATGCCGCGGTCGGGGATGGTCCCGCCGCTGGTCACCGCGAGCCGTTGCGCGCCCGGTCGCCCGGTGAGGGTGCCGTGCACGCGGTCCCACACCAGGCGCGGGCGGAGTTCGGCGAACTCGTCGCTCGGGTAGCGCCCGGTCACGAGGTCGAGCGTCGCCTCGAACGCCGAGCGGGGCAGCCCGCTGAACGGGGCGCTCCGCCGGACGAGCTCGAACCAGTGCTCGACGTCGACCGTGTCGATCGCGCCGGCAGCGACGGTGTGCTGCGCGAGGACGTCGAGCGGGTTCGCCGGCACCGAGATCGACTCGATCTGTCCGGAGACCATCCGCTCGACGGTGACGGCGCTGTTCACCAGGTCGGCACGGTGCTTCGGGAACAGGACGCCGCGGGAGATCTCGCCGACCTGGTGTCCGGCTCGACCGACGCGCTGCAGGCCGCTCGCGACCGACGGTGGCGCCTCGACCTGCACGACGAGGTCGACCTCGCCCATGTCGATGCCGAGCTCGAGCGAACTCGTGGCCACCACGCACCGCAGCCGACCCGACTTCAGGTCGTCCTCGATGATGGCGCGCTGGTCCTTCGACACGGAGCCGTGGTGGGCGCGGGCGAGCACCGGCACGGAGGCGTCCGATCCGCCGCCACCGGTCTGTCCGGACGCGCCGATCACCTGCGCCGGCGGCCGTGCGTGCGCCGAGAGCCTGGCCGGGGACTGGGCACGGGGACCGGCGGCCGGGAGCCCGTCGTCCGCCGGGGACGCCCCGGCCGGCACCAGCACCCCGTCGCCGGCTGCGGCGAGCACGCGCTCTTCGTGGATCTCGTTGAGTCGCGCGGTCAACCGTTCGGCGAGCCGCCGGGAGTTCGCGAACACGATCGTCGACCGGTGCTCCTCGATGAGGTCGACCACGCGCTCTTCGACGTGCGGCCAGATCGATCCGTTCGTCGGCGACTCGGACGCGTCGGCGCCGACCGGGGGCGCCCCGAGCTCGGCCATGTCGTCGACGGGCACCACCACGCGCAGGTCGAAGGTCTTCTGGGCGGGCGGCGCGATGATCGTCACCGGTGCGCGGCCCCCGAGGAACCGCGCCACTTCCTCTGCCGGACGCACCGTGGCCGACAGCCCGATGCGCTGGACGGGCTTCTCGAGCAGGTCGTCGAGTCGTTCGAGCGACACGGCGAGGTGTGCGCCGCGCTTCGTCGATGCGACGGCGTGGACCTCGTCCACGATGACGGTGTCGACGTTGACCAGGGTCTCCCGCGCCTGCGACGTGAGCATGAGGTAGAGCGACTCGGGTGTCGTGATGAGGATGTCCGGCGGCTGTCGCAGGAGCCGCTGCCGGTCGGACGACGGGGTGTCCCCGCTCCGCACGCCCACCGTGACGTCCGGCGGTTCGAGCCCGAGCCGCCGTGCCGTCTGCGTGATCCCGACGAGCGGACTGCGGAGGTTGCGCTCGACGTCGACGCCCAGCGCCTTCAACGGTGACACGTAGAGCACCCGTGTCCGCTGTTTGGCGGGCGGCCGATCGGATGCGCTGATGAGCCGGTCGATGGACCACAGGAACGAGGCGAGCGTCTTGCCGGACCCCGTCGGCGCGATCACGAGCGCGTGCTGGCCCGTGGAGATCGCGTCCCACGCCCCGGCCTGCGCAGCCGTCGGCGCCTCGAAGGCACCCCGGAACCACTCTGCGGTGGCGGGGGAGAAGCGCTCGAGCACGTCCGTCATGGTCCGTCCCATCCTGCCCGGGACCCCCGACAACCGGCCCAGTCGACATCGGGGGTTGACAGAGCGATAGTTACCGATCTATCGTTAACACATCGCGATAGGAACAACGCTCATCGCGAGCCAACTTCGAACACTGACCAGGAAGGACGCACCATGCGCCCCATCTACGACGACAACACCAACAATCACCAGCACCCGCGCGGCCCCCGTTTCGGCGGCGCGCGACAGCACCACGGCGCCGGCTTCCCCGGCCGCGACCGCGGTGACCACGACCACGGCGGACGCGGCTTCGGTCCCGGCCTCGGCGGACGCGGCGGCTTCGGCGCCGGCTTCGGCGGCCCGGGGTTCGGCGGACCCGGCTTCGGCGGCCCTGGCTTCGGCCGTGAGCGCCGGCGTCGCGGCGACGTCCGTCTGGCGATCCTCGGCTTGCTGGCCGAGGGTCCGCAGAACGGCTACGCCGTGATCAAGACCATCGCCGAACGCACCGGCGGCGCCTGGAAGCCGAGCCCCGGTTCGGTCTACCCGACGCTGCAGCAGCTCGTCGACGAAGAGCTCGTGGTCTCCACGGGCGACGGTCGCAAGACGCTCTTCGAGCTCACCGACGCCGGCAAGGCCGAGGCCGAGTCGAAGGCCGACGAGATCGCCGCTGCGTTCGCCGCGCCGGGCCTCCCGGACTCGCAGCGCGAGTTCTTCGAGGCGCTCCGGAAGACCATGGGCGTGCTGCACATGTACCGGACGAGCGCGACGGAGGAGCAGGCGAAGGCCGCCACGGCCAAGATCGACCAGCTCCGCAAGGACCTCCTGCAGATCCTCGCCGACTGACGTCGGAACCCACGGACTGGAGGCGCGGGGGCCGCGGGCACCCCGCCGCCCGTAC
>Ga0308167_1000349_pt1 | contig 91671 bp, 73 predicted proteins | sample PhyCR1_2_FD_202138 | JGI IMG/M metagenome (GOLD analysis project Ga0308167, IMG submission 202138) | Phyllosphere microbial communities from UC Gill Tract Community Farm, Albany, California, United States - DLSLRC.R1 | ecosystem: Host-associated > Plants > Phyllosphere > Unclassified | place...
GACGCCTTATTAGTTGGCTGTGGGGCCTTGTGGGCAGCAGGAGTCGACAGCGCTACAACCCATTGTAAAAAAACATATTTGTTATATGTATTTTTTATGCTATCTCTAAATGTATCCTTTTTGATGGGGCTATCTGTTGGCGATATTCCGGACCAGAACGAGCAGCCCCCTATCATTTATAGAATTCGTTTCAGACCTTTGGGTCTAGGGGGTCGTATAAAAAGGACTTTAGTATTTCCGAGAATTTCGATATTTCGTTAATGTAGATACGGCACAAGTACTCAAAGATTTGAGCTTCTGACATTAGCCGTCTACCAGTTAACTTACTGAACATGTCTTTGTCGTCATGAAACGTAAGACCGGCGGACACTCGTACTAGTTCTTCTTCACCTGACAGATAATCCTCGTAAATTTTCTTCTCCACGCTGCTAAGAGGGATGCAATGAACATTCTTAAAATTAAGAGTGTGCTTTTGGTCTGCTTGGTCTCCATCCAGTATCGAAATTACGTTATCTTTTGTCGACAGAAATTCTTCGTCAGCATTTCTTTGCATTAAATTAACTACATTGGGCGCTCCGCCAATGTAAATAATTTTGAATCGATAAAAAGTTTCTGCGCAAAATTTATTAATAATGAATTCTAAAAAGCGCTGCAGTACTTTGTCTTCAGTTAAGATGTATTTGTCCCATCCCTCGAATCCAAATAGCAAACTTTTTATGAAGTTGTAAGAGACTGGAAGTGGACTTACAATTCCGTCTACCTCCTCCAAATGAAATAGCTCGCCGTACAGCAGTGTCTTCATTAACGGGAGGGAGTGCGTGGTGAAAAAAATGTTAACCTTATACTGTTCACAGAACTCTCGTAGCTTTCCAGCTAGTTTTGTTTGTGCGGCAGCATCCAGTGAAATATCTATTTCGTCAATAGCAATGAGTTTTGCCCCGGCCTTTATTTTTCGATAAAGGCTGATGAGAAAAAACTCTCCGGAGCTCAAGTAGTCTTCTCGGATATATTTGCTATCGTCTAACAAAACGCAATAATAGTTTGTTTTTTTTATTTTTATCTCTACTAAGGTATCAAATCTTGAAGTGGAGTAAATCTCATTCAGCATTTTTATAAGCTCTAACGGACGCTCATGATTATCCAACACGATAGATCGTCGAATATCTAGGTCAGCTGAGATGATATTTTGGAAAAAGTTAAACCTCTGGCCATATGGCATAGGCAATTCGGCATCAATGCATGCCTTTATTTCGTCTGGTATTATATCTTTTGAGTTGAGTGTCCTGATCTCTGGGTCGTAATAAAAGCTATATTTATCATCTTCTGCAGTATAAGTTACGGCGCTGTCTGTATTGAAGATGCTAGCCGGGGATGTCCGTGCAAATGTGTCAGCAAACTGGAGGTTTTGAATAGCCTTGACTAACGTGGTTTTGCCTGCGCCATTTCTTCCTACGATACAGGTTAACTTGCACGAATTCAGGTCTAAATCTACAAGCATGTTTCGAATGTGTTGAATGTTGGAGATCTGGATTCTTAACTTCATGGCTACTTCACCGTGCCGCGAATAAACGCGTCAATAACTGAAGCTCCATATTTTTTCCGTAGTTTATTTAAGTAGTGGGGGTCGGTAGTGTTTACGTAGTTCAAATAACCCGATATCTGTAAAAGGCCAACACTGTTGTCTCCTTTTAGTTTTGAACTTTCTGATTCTAGTCTATCATTGAATTTTGTTTTATCACTCGCGTAGAAGTGAAGTAGAACCTCAATTGTATTTTTTAGTTTTGAATCAATGGTGACGGTTCCATTGGGCAAAATAACCATCCCCAAAATTTTTATTTTATTTCCTACAGACGAAAATTTGGTTTTGCTGAAGTTTAGGTTTAGCTTCTCGCCGAAACACTCTTTCAGCATTTCTCCAACTGTAGTATCGATCCCATAAAGTCGGGTGTCCCCACTGCTAGACAAGATAATGTCGTCAGAATATCTAGTGTAAATTAGATTTTGAGCGATACAGTAATCTTCAAGTATGCTGTCAAATTTTTGAAGACACGCATTGCTAATGATAGGGGATGTTGAAAACCCAATCGGCAGCATGTCATTTACGATTGACATCTCTATAATTCTATCTAAATATCTATCTATGTCGGAGACAGGTATAGAGTCTAAATTGTTTTTTACTGTTTCTCTTACTAAGGCGCTATCAATACTGTTAAAAAAGCTTTTCAGGTCTGTTTGAAAAAAATGACGGCTGCCGGCATGTTTCTGTACTGCACTTGCAACGTTCACTCCTTTTCTGTAGGAATAAACAACATTTTCATTTACTTTTAAAAATTCAAAGACAAATAAATTTAGAAATTTATGGTAGGCCTTCAATTTTTCGTCGGTCTTGTATAGTTCCATGCCTTTGAGGGTGGTTACTTTATAGCGTGTTGTTATATCTCCCGCCAAAAAATCCTGGAAATCATGTTTTCCATGATACATGGCGTCAAATATCGAGCTTAATTCTTTCTTTGCCATAACAGCCCCTCAAACCTTCGACTCACTATGTGTTACGCAAATTTTTTATTCGTGACAGCAAAACTAATACTGTTGTAGTGTTTGCCTCAGTCTATATATGTACAGCAGACTATGGATTCAGGCTGGGGTCACTGTAACAAAAAAAAGGCGCATAAGCAGGTATTAAGCCAGAATGCACCATAAGTGCACAGCTAATTGAACAGTTGAAAGTGATCTTTAGGTGCAGGCAGAAAGGGGGTTACGGGTAACGCAAATTTTACTGTTCGTGCGGCTTCCCTCAATCAGCAGATTGGGGAAGTCACACAAAAGTAACTCGGATACAGGCCTTTAGAGGTCAGCTTGAGACTGGAGATGCTCCTAGTCACTGACATGAAGAGATCCTAAGCCGCATTCCCAAAAAAAACAAGGGTAGGCAGGTCATCCCTGAGTTCTAGCTTTGAGATATGTACGGTCATATTCTATGAGTCTAAAGCTGACCCAGTGCTGATGTACGTCGCCTACCGAGACGAATGTCCGCTATTGGGTCGTTTCTGCCGAACTCCTATTTTTTTGCGATGGTCGGTCTTTACGTCCTCTATGGATGGTGGAACTGCGCCTATCACTTTGAATGGCCAAGGCTTCCCTAGACGAGCAGTGATCAACTGCATGGTCAGTAGATATTAATAGCGCGTTGATTCGGCGTGTTGATTGAGGTGGTTTTTAGAAACCATGCGAGATGCTTTCTCTGCCAGGCCCATGGGTTCTCTCGGTGCCAGCGATTAGAGATCGCCGCTTGAATGGCCTTTGCTTGGCGTAGGTGACGTTCGCGAGTGGCATGCGATCCGGTGAGAACGCCCGCCAGAAAAATCTCCATATCGAATGGCTTGCTCATGCTCGAGCGCCAATGTACGCCGATACAACGTCGATTCGACCGTGCCCCAGCTCATAGCTGATTTGTGCTCGAGCCTTCTGATCGAGGTGATGATCGAGCTGGTAACAATTGCCTCCATTGATGGGAGCGGGATGAAGGGTGATTTGCTCGTAGCATTCGCATGCATAGGCCGCCCGCAGTTCGTGGAAGCCTTTGAGGTGTGCGTGTGGAGGATGTCTCGAGCGGGGCGATTCAGTCAGTGTCAATCTGCTGACTGACCGGGAGGTGGTCGTCAGAGAGCTGGAGGGCAAGCAGGTACTTGAAGTGAAAATCCCGGCGGCTTCGCGTAAGCAGAAGCCGGTATTTCTCAATGGTCAGCCGCTAGGTAACACTTATCGTCGATTACATGAGGGTGATCGGCGTTGCTCTGAGGAAGATGTTCGCCGCATGTTCGCAGAGCAAGTGGAGGACTGTCGGGACGAGCGGATTTTGCCGAATTACGACTTCGCGGACATTGATCCGGACAGTCTGCGTATCTACCGCCAGATGCTTAGCGACATAAAGCCAGGCCATCCAGCGCTGGAGCACCAAGGGATTGAGTTTCTCCGACAGATAGGAGGTTGGCGTAAGGACCGCGCGAACGGAGTCGAAGGGCTGACTCTGGCAGGTTTACTAATGTTCGGACGCTGGCTTTCGATCCAAGAGAGTGTGCCGCATTACTTTGTGGACTATCAGGAGCGGCCGCACGCCAAAACAGAACTACGTTGGGTGGATAGACTCGTCCCTGATGGAACCTGGTCAGGAAATCTGTTTGATTTCTACCGGCGGGTTTATCGCAAGTTGGTTGAGGACCTAAAGGTACCGTTCGCTCTCAAAGGTGATCAGCGCCAGGATGACACACCGGTACATGAAGCTCTGCGCGAGGCTTTGGTTAATACCTTGGTCCATGCCGACTATACCGGGCGGGTTTCTGTGTTAGTCGTGAAGCGTCCTGACTTGTTTGGCTTTCGCAATCCTGGCGGCTTACGTTTACCCCTTGAGCAAGTGTTGCAAGGTGGTACCAGCGATTGCCGGAACAGGCTAATGCACCAAATGTTTCTTCTTATCGGTCTTGGCGAGCGTGGTGGTTCTGGGGTTCCAAAAATCTACAGCGGGTGGCGCAGCCAGCATTGGCGACCTCCAGCCCTTTATGAAAAGCCCGAGCCCGAGCAAACCCTTCTTGAGCTTCGCATGTTGGACTTGCTTCCTGAAGGGGTGGTGGAGCAGTTACGAGAGCGATTTGGGGTTCGTTTCGAGAGCTTGGAACATACTGCCAGGTTGATTTTGGCCACGGCCGCGATTGAGCGGGTGGTCAGCCATAATCGTCTCCTTGAGATTTGTGATACTCATGCTCATGACTTGAGCCAACTGCTTGCGCGGTTGGTACGCGAGGGATTCCTTGCGCCCGACGGGCGCTCACGGGGCATGATTTATCACCTGCCAGGTGAGCAACTGCCTACGCCGGAGCAAGTGTTCGCAGGTCCGCTACAGAGCTCCGAACATTACGCCGGCAGCTCCGAACATAACAGGGCTAGCTCCGAACATAACGCAGGTAGCTCCGAACATAAGGTCGAGTTGGATATGCAGCGAAACGATGATGGCTGCTTGTTGAGCGATCATATTGACGCGCCGCTGATCGATGCTTTGGACAGGCTTGATGCAGGGTTTCGAGAAAAGCTCGAAATACTGGCTGAGGAGCCGCGCAATCGAGAGCGCATGCAAAAGGATCGTATGCAACAGGTGATTATCACCCTATGCAAGGAGCACTATCTGACGCTCAACGTGTTGGCTAATTTGGTAAAGCGCAGTCCAGATGCCCTCCGTCAGCAGTACCTGAATGGAATGGTGAAAAGTAGGCAGATTCAGTTGGCATTTCCGTCCAAGCCGACTCATGAAAGGCAGGCGTACAAAGCGTACGTTGGTGGGCAGGACGAGCAGTAGGCTAACGGCCTACTCCCTCAAGCGGCTTTTCGCCTTGAGCCGCGTGACGTTCGTCCCGGTCTGGTTTGCAAATTCGTGTGGAGTGACATGCTCCTGCCGGTTGGCCTCTAGGTACCGGCTCCACCAGTTCATGATCAGCCTACGCTCCTCGATGAACTCAGCCTTGTGAATGTAGGCGGCGCGGACGTTGTTGCGTTCCTTGTGGCTCATCTGCCTTTCAATGGCGGTCTCGGACCACAGTCCTGATTCGATCAGTGCGCTGCAGGCCATCGAACGAAACCCATGCCCGCAGATTTCGGTTTTGGTGTCGTATCCCATCGTCCGAAGCGCGTTGTTTACGGTATTTTCGGACATGGGTTTCCAGGGCTTGGCATCGCCTGCAAATACCAGGTCGAATTCGCCAGTGAGGGTACGGATCTGTTCAAGCAGGGTCACGGCTTGCGGCGATAAGGGTACAAGGTAGATGTCCCCGGCCATCTTTGTACCCCTTGTGGAAAAGGGCACTCCGTCCAATGCCGGACGAGTGTCCGGTATCTCCCAGGTGCCGCGCTTGAGGTCGAACTCGCTCCAGCGGGCGAAGCGCAGTTCGCTGGAGCGGACAAACACATGTAGCGAGAGCATGACCGTCAGCCGGGTAAGTGCGCGGCCTCTGTAGGTGTCGATACGCTCCTGCAATGCAGGCAGGCGCGATAAGGGTAGAGCGGGGCGATGAACCACTCTCGGGGCTTTGATCAAGCCTTCAAGGTCGGAGGCAGGGTTTGCTGCGATCTGTCGAGCACGTTTCGCTTCGCGCTTGTTGCGCGCATCGGCGAGGCCGACCACGGGGTAGTTGCCAAACGAGGTCAGCCCTTCCCGTCCGTCAGGTTTGACGTAACGGAGCCGCCAGCCTTTGCGGCCATTGGGTTGGATTAGAAGGTAGAGGCCGTCGCCGTCGAAAAGCTTATAGGCGCGGTCTGTAGGTTTTGCCAAGCGGCAAGCGGCAAGCTGCGTCGGAGAGCGGAGCGGTGGTGCGCGACATAAGGGTACTCCCTTTTATCGACGTGACCTGTATCCCAAACTCTCCCCCTAAATCGACCGGAATCCACCAGTTTCTGACGTAACCCGACAGAACGCCAAAACGAAAAAACCCGCCAGAAGGCGGGTTTTTCGGGGGTTTCAAAGACTTTACTAGCTGTCTGTGAAACCTTGTGTGGTGCCGGCACCAAGAGTCGAACTCGGGACCTACTGATTACAAGTCAGTTGCTCTACCAACTGAGCTATACCGGCGTTATGGGCGACGAGTATACCCGGATGTTTGGGCTTGTAAACCCCTGATATCAGACTATTTTCATGTTTTTTTCAGGACTCAGGGTGTGAGGCTGTGGTGCTCGCTGAAGTATTGGCGCAGAAATTCGACGGTGACGCGTACTTTGGCGGAGTTGGCCAGTGGCGCCGCGTAGACGGCCCAGATGTTGGCCTGTTGGCGGTAGTCCGGGAGGATGTGGACGAGTGTGCCGTTTTCGAGGCTGGCGCGTACGTCCCATTGGGAGCGCAGGAGGATGCCGCGCCCGTCCAGCGCCCATTGGTGGACGACTTCGCCGTGGTTGGCCGACAGGGCTCCGGTGACTTTGACGCTTTCTTCACCCGCCGGGCCTTGTAGGCGCCACAGGCCGAAGGGGTGGTCGCGTTCTTTGATGGCCAGGCATTCGTGGCCGGACAGTTCGGCCAGGGTGCGCGGTTCGCCGTGGCGCGCCAGGTAGTCGGGGCTGGCGCACAAGACGCGGGCGTTGGGAGCCAGCAGTTTGGCAATCAGGTTGGGGGCGATGTGGTCGCCAATGCGAATGTCCAGGTCGAAACCTTCTTCGATCAGGTCGACCAAGCGGTCAAACATGTCAAAGCGAATGTCCAACGCCGGGTAGCGCTGCGACAACTCTGACAGCGCCGGGCCAACTCGGCGTCGGCCCAGGCCGAAACTGCTGACAATGTGCAATTGGCCACGGGGCTCTTGGTGCAGCGCCGAGACGTCTTCGTTCATTTGCTCAACGGCATCGAAAATATGCAGCGCCCAGCGGTACACGCGTTCGCCGTCGTCGGTGACGGCCACGCGACGTGTGGTGCGGTGCAGCAGGCGAACGCCCATGTTCTGCTCCAGCAGTTGGATGCGCTTGCTGACATAGGCCGGCGACACGCCTAACTCGCTGGACGCGGCGGCGAAGCTTGAGCGCCGTGCAACCACCACGAACACGCGCAGGTCTTCCAGGTTCGGTAGATTATTCACGAATCGTGTCTTACCCATTACCAGTTCGCATGATTATCTTTTTATGACGGGTTTATACCATGGGCTCACTTCTTCTCACTCAAGAGTTCGCCCCCCATGAGCAAGACATTCAAGATTGCCGCCATCGCCGGTGACGGTATTGGTAACGAAGTACTGCCTGAAGGCCTTCGGGTTGTTGAAGCGGCCGCCAAAAAGTGGAACCTCGACCTGTCGATCGAAATCATTGAGTGGGCCAGTTGCGACTATTACGAACGCCACGGCCAGATGATGCCGGACGACTGGTTTGAGACGCTCAAGGGCTTTGACGCGATCTATTTCGGTGCGGTGGGCTGGCCGGACAAGGTGCCGGATCACATTTCCCTGTGGGGTTCGTTGCTGAAATTCCGCCGCGATTTCGATCAGTACGTAAACATTCGCCCTGTGCGCCTGTTCCCGGGTGTGCCGTGCCCGCTGGCCGGTCGTAAACCGGGCGATATCGATTTTGTGGTGATCCGCGAAAACACGGAAGGCGAATATTCTTCGGTGGGCGGGCGCATGTTTGAAGGCACCGAAAACGAATTTGTTCTGCAAGAGTCGGTATTTACCCGACGCGGTGTTGACCGGATTCTGAAGTACGCCTTCGAAGTGGCCAAAGAGCGCCCACGTCGGCACGTGACGTCGGCCACCAAGTCCAACGGCATTTCCATCAGCATGCCGTACTGGGATGAGCGCACCGAGGCCATGGCGGCCAATTATCCACAGGTCACCTGGGACAAGCAGCACATCGACATCTTGTGCGCGCGCTTCGTGCTGCAACCCAACCGTTTCGACGTGGTGGTCGCGTCCAACCTGTTTGGTGACATTCTGTCCGACCTGGGCCCAGCGTGTGCGGGCACTATTGGGATTGCGCCGTCGGCCAACCTCAACCCGGAGCGTAATTTCCCCTCACTGTTTGAACCGGTTCACGGTTCGGCCCCGGATATTTACGGGCAAAACATCGCTAACCCCGTCGCCATGATCTGGTCGGGCGCGTTGATGCTGGAATTCCTGGGCAAAGGCGATGAGCGTTACCAGGCCGCACATGATGGCATTTTGCGCGCCATTGAAGCAGTGATTGCCACCGGTCCGAAAACACCGGACTTGGGTGGCAAAGCGTCGACTCAAGAGGTCGGTCAAGCGATCGCCGCCGCGCTGGCGTGAGCCGCTAAACACCCCTGAGCAAGCCCCAAGCCACGCGCTTGACAGCCTGCGAAGCTCCCGTAAAACGGGCGCTTCGCGGGCTTTTTTGCGTGGGCGAAGGAATCCTGCACGCGAAGAAAATTCCGACGGCGTCAGTTGCAAAATAATCAGGCACAGGGCATATTGTTAACCGCAAGATATGTGTTAACTAAAGGTTAACAAGATGGGTTTGCGGTGTGAAAGGAGTCCTTAACAGCCTTACGTGCTGACGTGGAACCCTGCAGTAAGAGAAAACCTCTCTCTCTGGAGACTTAAATGTCCAATAACAATAAAAAAGATGTCTTTTTGATATCGACTAGCCTGATTGCTGTACTGATTACCGTTGTAGGCCTTGCCGTTTACCCGCAACAAGCCGAGATCACGGCCAATATGCTGTTTGAGCTGTCTTCCCGGACGTTTGGCACTGCGGTGCAAGTGTTTGTGTTCTGTTGCGCCCTGGTGGTGCTGTACATCGCGTTCAGTAAGTACGGCAACATTCGCTTGGGTAACGGCAAGGCCGAATACCCGACCGTGACCTGGGTGTTCATGTTTATCTGCGCGGGAATGGGGTCGTCGACCCTCTACTGGGGGGTGATGGAGTGGGCGTATTACTACCAGACGCCCGGTCTGAATATCGCCGCAGGTTCGCGTGAAGCGCTGGATTACAGCGTCAGTTACTCGTTTTTCCATTGGGGTATCAGTGCCTGGTCGCTGTATGCCTTGTCGTCGCTGGCGATGGCTTATCACTTCCATGTGCGCAAGAAGAGCGGCCTGAGCCTGTCTTCGATCATTGAGGCCGTCACCGGTTTCAAAGCCCAAGGCCCTGTAGGCCGGCTCGTCGATCTGGTGTTCCTGCTGACCATGTTCGGTGCCTTGACCGTATCGCTGGTGCTCACCGCGTCTACCCTGACCCGTGGCCTGTCGGCACTTACCGGCATGCCAGATACGTTCACCACGCAACTGGCGGTGATTGGCGTGGTAGCGGTGGTGTTCTCGCTCAGTTCCTACATCGGTATTGCCAGTGGTATGCAGCGTCTGTCGAAGATGGTGTGTATCGGTGCGCTGGTGTTCGCGGCCGTGGTGCTGGTTGTCGGGCCGACGCAGTTCATCATCAATAACACTGCCAATTCCCTTGGTTTGATGATGCAAAACTACGTGCACATGAGCCTGTTTACCGACCCGCAAGGCGACGGTGCCTTCACCCGCAACTGGACGGTTTTCTACTGGTTGTGGTGGGTGTCCTACGCGCCGGGTGTGGCCATGTTTGTGACCCGTGTGTCCAAGGGTCGCAAAATGAAGGAAGTGGTGGCGGCCATGCTGATGGGCGGCAGTTTTGGCTGCTGGTTCTTCTTCGGCACGCTGGAAAGCTACAGCATGCATCAGTTCATCACCGGCGCTATCGACGTGCCGCGCATCCTGACGGAGCAGGGGGGTGAAACGGCGGTCGAGATGCTTCTGAACGCCTTGCCGTTCGGTCAGATCTTCTTGGGTGTGTACCTGTTCATCATGGCGGTGTTCTGTGCCTCGCACATGGACGCAGCGGCCTACGCCGTGGCGGCCACCAGCACCCGCAATATGCAGGAAGGCCAGGACCCGTCGCCGACGCACCGCCTGTTCTGGTGTATCGCGCTGACGCTGGTGCCGCTGGCGATGCTGTTTGCCAAGGTGTCGCTGTCGACCATGAAAACCGCTGTGGTGCTGACCGCCATTCCGTTCCTGGTGATTCTGCTAACCAAGATCTACGGCTTCCTCACCTGGATGTTCAAGGACTACGGCTCAATGCCGGCCTACCTGATCGAGGAAGAGTCGGTGGCCCGGGGGGAGAACCTGGATTTCGTCGCTCCGTTTGAGGCTGCAGCGCAAGCACCGGGCGTTACGCCCAAAGCCAAAGCGGTGCCCGCAGCCCTGAGCTAACCCATGCACGTGAGCCACCCTCAGGTGCCCACCCATGGGTACCGGGCCCTGAGCGGTTTTTTTTGCCTGACGTGTTAACCAGTGGTTTGTAGTTAGTCGCTGGTTACATAAAAACAGCCTGAAACAGGGCGTATCGCACGACCCTCTGAATTGCCTGAGAGAGACAACAATGAACACTATCGTGAAATTGCCTGCCGACTTTTGCGCCAACCCTGATGTGGCTCACACCATTCCAGCGTCGTACTACACCCAGCAGAACGTGTTTGAGATCGAAAAAGAGAAGATTTTCGCCAACACCTGGGTATGTGTCGGTCACCGCAGCGAAGTGGCCAACAACAACGACTACATCACCCGCGAAGTGATCGGCGAAAGCATCATTGTGGTGCGTGGGCGTGACAGCGTGCTGCGTGCGTTCTACAACGTGTGCCCTCACCGTGGCCACCAACTGTTGAGCGGCAGCGGCAAGGCCAAAAACGTGATCACCTGCCCGTACCACGCCTGGACCTTCAAGCTCGATGGCGAGCTGGCTCACGCGCGCAATTGCGACAACGTAGAGAGCTTCGACAAGGAAAATTCCACCCTGGTCTCGCTGCGTGTTGAAGAGTACGCCGGCTTTATCTACATCAACATGAACAACGACGCGGGCACCGTCGAGGAGCAACTGCCGGGCCTTGAAGCGCGCCTGCGCGAAGCCTGCCCGGTGGTGGACGACTTGCACCTGGCCGCGCGGTTTGTCAGCGAGACGCCGGCCAACTGGAAGTCCATCGTCGACAACTACCTTGAGTGCTACCACTGCGCACCGGCCCACCCCGGCTTTGCCGATTCGGTGAGCGTGGACGAGTACTGGCACACCCTGCACGGCAACTGGTCGTTGCAGTTTGGTCACGCCAAATCGTCGGAGAAGTCCTTCAAGTTCGACGAGTCGATCAAAGACCCGTCCTTCAGCGGCTTCTGGGCCTGGCCGTGCACCATGTTCAACGCGCCACCCGGTGGCAACTTCATGACCGTGATCTACGAGTTCCCGGTGAGCGCGGGCGTGACCCTGCAGCACTACGACATTTACTTCCTCAACAAAGAGATCACGCCCGAGCAGCAATCGCTGATCGAGTGGTACCGCGACGTGTTCCGCCCTGAAGACCTGCGTTTGGTTGAAAGCGTGCAGCGCGGCCTGCAATCGCGCGGTTATCGCGGTCAGGCCGGATCATGGCTGACCGTCAGCGCAGCGGCATGAGCGAGCACGGCATCGCGCATTTCCACAACCTGATCGCTGTGGCCCACCTGGACGACTGATCGCACGGCCGCCACCGCCCGACGGTGGCGGCCCGACCCATAAAGAGGAGTGTCCTGCGTGCAGCTCAAAGACCCCCAATTGTTTCGCCAGCAGGCTTTTATTGCGGGCGTATGGACAGATGCCGATAGCGGGCAGACTGTCGATGTGACCAACCCGGCCCAAGGCCACCTGCTGGGCAATGTGCCCTTGATGGGGGGCGCTGAAGCCATCCGTGCCATTGAAGCCGCCGATGCTGCCTTGCCTGAGTGGCGCGCGCGTACGGCCAAAGACCGGGCGCAGATCCTGCGTCGTTGGTTTGAGCTGATGCTGCAACACGAAGATGACCTGGCCCGGATCATGACCCTGGAACAGGGCAAGCCGCTGCACGAAGCAGTGGGCGAAATTCGCTATGCGGCGTCGTTTATCGAGTGGTTTGCCGAAGAGGGCAAACGCATTTATGGCGACGTGATTCCCTCGCCCTCCACCGACAAACGCTTGCTGGTGGTCAAACAGGGCATCGGCGTGTGCGCGGCGATTACGCCGTGGAACTTCCCGGCGGCGATGATCACCCGCAAGGTCGCACCTGCGCTGGCCGCCGGATGCACCATCGTGGTCAAACCGGCCAATGAAACGCCGTTTTCAGCCCTGGCGTTGGCCGCGCTGGCTGAGCGTGCCGGCCTACCGGCGGGCGTGTTGAACATCGTCACCGGCGACGCCCCGGCCATTGGCGCGCAACTCACCGGCCACCCGCTGGTACGCAAATTCAGCTTTACCGGCTCGACGCCAATTGGCCGTTTGTTGATGAGCCAGTGTGCTGACACCATCAAGAAAGTGTCGCTGGAACTGGGCGGCAACGCGCCGTTTATCGTGTTCGCCGATGCTGACGTAGATGCTGCCGTCGAAGGTGCCATCGCCGCCAAGTACCGCAACGCCGGGCAGACCTGCGTGTGCGTTAACCGCTTCTACGTGCATGACGCGGTCTATGACCAGTTTGCCCGCCAGTTTGGTGCCAAAGTGGCTGAGCTGAAGGTCGGCCATGGCAACGCGCCAGACACCCAGATTGGCCCGCTAATCACTGTGAAGGCAGTGGATAAAGTGCGTGCGCTGATTGACGACGCGCTGAGCAAAGGCGCGACGCTGCTGCTGGGCGGCCAGGTGCATGCGCTGGGTGAACAGTTCTTCGAACCGACCGTGCTGGGTGACATCAAGAAAGGCATGTTGCTGCTGGACGAAGAAATTTTCGGCCCGGTTGCGCCGCTGGTGCGCTTCCACTCCGACGCCGAAGTGCTGGCCCTGGCCAACGACACGTTGTACGGCCTGGCAGCGTACTTCTACAGCCGCGACATTGGCCATGTGTGGCACATCGCTGAGCAATTGGAATACGGCATGGTCGGCATCAACACCGGGTTGATTTCCAACGAGGTCGCGCCGTTTGGCGGGGTCAAGCAATCCGGTTTGGGGCGTGAAGGGTCCAAGTACGGGATCGACGATTACTTGCAACTGAAATACCTGTGCCTGGCGGTCTGAGCCGCCGGCACCGGGTTTTAAATCAGGCGGCACGCCGGTGCCGCCCTTTACCGCAGTAGAGGTTTTGCGATGGCCCACACCTACCAAATGCTTGCCGCCCGTGTGATCGAGGTTGAGCAGGTGACGCCGCTGATCAAGCGTTTCACGCTGGTGCGTCAGGACGGCAACCCGCTGCCGGACTTCACCGGCGGTAGCCACATCATCGTGCAGATGAAAGACGCCGATGGCCGTCAGCACAGCAACGCCTATTCGTTGATGAGCGACCCGTGCCAGACTGCCAGCTACCAGATCGGCGTGCGCCTTGAAGAACAGTCCAAAGGCGGTTCGGCATTTATGCATCATCAGGTCGAGGTCGGCACTGAGCTGATGATTTCGACCCCGAACAATTTGTTTGCCATCGACCCGAAAGCTGGCCGGCATGTGCTGATTGCGGGCGGCATTGGCATCACCCCGTTTCTGTCGCAACTGCCTGAACTGCGTGACGCAGGTGCCGACTACCAGTTGCACTACGCCTTCCGCAGCCCTGAACACGGTGCCTTTCAGGCGCAACTGCGCGCCGGGCCCCATGCCGAGCGCACTCACCTGTACGCCGACAGCCTCGGCCAGTCGCTGAAACTGGCCGAGTTGTTGGGCACGCTGGACGACGATGCGCACGTGTATGTGTGCGGCCCCAAGCCGCTGATCGACGCCGTGATTGCCACCGCTAAACAGCTCGGCCTGGCGGATGAACGCGTGCATTGGGAGCAGTTTGCCGCCGCGCCGATCACCGGGGGGGCCTTTACGCTGGTGCTGGCCAAGTCGGGTCAAGAGCTGCGTGTCGAAGCCGGCATGAGCATCCTCAAGGCCATCGAAAAGGCCAATGTGGACGTGGAATGCCTATGCCGTGAAGGCGTGTGCGGCACCTGCGAAACCCGCATCCTGGAAGGGGAAGCCGAGCACAACGATCAATATTTGAGCGATGACGAAAAAGCCGCGCAACAGACCTTGATGATTTGCGTATCGCGGGCGCGGGGTGAGCGTTTGGTGCTCGATCTGTAACCCTGGTTTGAGTGCTGTGCCGTGATTGGGCCTGAGGGCTGCAGGCGTGTGTGTATACTTGTGACCGCCCTGCGCCTCGCGTGATCACGGATTTGCCATGACTGAAGATAGCTTTGCCTTTCGCCTGAAGGAGCTGCTCGAACACCATAAAATGACCTTGCAAGCGGTCGGAACGGCTCTGGGTATCTCCCGTACGGCGGTGCACAAATGGACCCGGGGTGGCGAAATTGATTACGGCAACCTGCGAAAACTGGCTGACCTGTTGAAGGTCAACTGGGTGTGGCTGCGCTATGGCGAACAGGCGGTCAGTGACCTTCAAAGTGCCGAGCCGGTCGAGTTGCCGATGACGGATGTGCGGCGCAAATACATCGCTGACATCATGGAAAGTGAAGCGCGCATGACCCTGGCGCAAGAGAATGCCGGGATCGTGACCTGGGAATGGAACCTGATCACCGACGAGGTGTTTTACTCGGCCAACGTTGAGCGGGTGTACGGCTGGCAGGTCAATAGCAACGAAGACTTCTGGCCTCACGTGCTGCCCGAAGACGAAGCGGTGATGAACGAGATGTACCGCGAGTGCTTCGCCAATAACACGCCGTACGAATATGACTTTCGGATTATTCGCCCCGACGGCGAGATGCGCTGGATTTCATCGCGGGCCATGCCGTTGAACGACAACGCCGGGCGTGCGGTGAAAATGATCGGCATCAGCATGGACAACACCGCCCGCAAAACCGCCGAACAGGCGTTGCGCAAAAGCGAGGAAGCGTTTCGTGCGTTGTTCGAGCTGGCGTGTGGTGCCATCGCTTACGTGGGCCTGGACGGCAGTTGGTTGCGGGTCAACGACAGCCTCTGCCAGTTGTTGGGTTACAGCGAGCAGGAACTGCGCGCGTTGACCTTTCAAGACATCACCCACGTTGATGACCTGCAAGCCAACCTTGAACAGCTACAGCACTTGCTGGACGGCAAGATCCGCAACTACGACCTGGAAAAACGCCTGCTGTGCAAAGACGGGCATTACATCTGGGCTCATGTGCGCACCTCGTTGCAACGCAACTCCCAGGACGACAGCCCCGAGCACTTGATCAGCGTGATCGACGACATCACCCAAGAGCGCGCCGAACGCCAGGCGCTGCTGGCGCGCATCCAATACCTCGAATCCTTGTAACCGTCCGGGGTGCGACTACAGCACTCGCTTTTCGTAGCAGTTGCCGAGCCTTGCGAGGCGACGTCCGATTGCGTAGCGATCGTAAAACCTGAATCCCGGATTTGACAGGAGTACCGCGCTGTCTGATTTCACGACGGCTGCGTCGCCGGACGTCGCCTCGCAAGGCTCGGCAACTGCTACGTAAACAACTAAAGGGCGCTGTGCCGAGGAAACCCCAGCTCAAACAGGGTCGCATGGTTATCGCTGTGTACCCGCACTTCGCCGCCATGCAGGTGCATGATCGAGCGCACGATGGCCAGCCCCAGCCCGCCCGAATCCCCCGGCTGTGCGCGGGCCGGGTCGACGCGGTAAAAACGGTCGAACAGTTTGTCCAGGTGTTGCGGGTCAATCGGCTGGCCCAGGTTGTGCACCCCGATCCAGCAGACGTTGCCTTCGTCGCGGCGCTGTAAACGCACGGTAGACCCTGCCTGCGCATGGCGCACGGCATTGGCCAGCAGGTTGCCCAAGGCCCGTTGCAACAACTGCTGATCGGCATCAAGCACGCCGCTGAGCGTGTTGCACACGTTCAGTTGGCGGTCGTCGGCCAGTGCTTCGAAGTAATCACACAGCTCATCCCCCACGGCCTTGAGGTCCAGCGATTGCAGGTGCAGCGGGCGTTGGCCGTGCTCGGCACGGGCCAGGAACATCAAGTTCTCGGCCATGCGGTTCAGCCGCTCGTATTCTTCGAGGTTGGAGGCCAGCACCTCTTGATACTCGGCGGCACTGCGCGGCTGGTTCAGCGCCAGGCTGTTGCTGCCCAGCAAGTTGTGCAGCGGGGTGCGGATTTCATGGGCCAGGTCGGCGGAAAACTGCGACAGCCGCGAGAAGCTGTCTTCCAGCCGCGCGAGCATGGCGTTGAGGGCCAGCGCGGGGGCCTTGAGTTCGGTGGGCATGGCGTGTGTCGGCATGCGCCGGTGCAGGTTGCGCGGCTCAATCCCGCCCATGGCCTGGGCCAGTTGATGCAAGGGCTTGAGGCCCCGGCGCAACAGCAGCAACCCCAGGCCGAATGCCAGTATCGCGCCCAGCCCCACCGCGCCGTACAAACGAAGGCGGTAGCTGACAAGCATTTGTTCGCGTTCATCAAGACGCTTGCCCACGGTGACGTTTAAAGTTTCCCCCGCTGGGCCCTGGGCCATGCCGGCCAGCAGTAAGGTGTCGTCGAACGTGTGGATGTCGGCCCGCTGTGGAGCCCGGTCCCGTGGGATGGGCCGCACCGGAGCCAGTGCTTGTTGGTGGGGGTTGATGGTGATCAGCGGGCTGCCATCGTCGCGAGCAACCTGCAACACGCTGTCCAGGTTACCCAGCATGTTCTGGTACAGGCGCGGGCGTTGTTGCAAGGCCTCCAGGCTGTCGCTGTCGTGCAATAAGGCCCGCACTTGCTCAAGCCGGCCAAGCAACGCCTGATCGTCACGAAACGCCAGCTCCGAGGCGAGCGAGCGGTACAGAAACACCCCGATCACACCCAGCACCAGCGCACAGGTCAGGGCAAAAGCCAGTGCCAGGCGCCAGGCAATGGATTTACTCATCGGGGGCTTCCAACTGGTAACCGACACCGCGCACGGTGTGAATCAACTTGGGCATAAACGGGTCATCGACCTTGGCCCGCAAGCGCCGCACGGCGACCTCGACCATGTTGGTGTCACTGTCAAAGTTCAGGTTCCAGACTTGGGACGCGATCAAGGTACGTGACAATACTTCCCCTTGGCGGCTGGCCAGCAGGTGCAACAGCGCGAATTCCTTGTTGGTCAGGCTGATACGTTGCCCGCCCCGGCTAACACGGCGGCGCAACACGTCGATGTCCAGGTCAGCGATGGTGAACGCCTCGGCTTCGCGCATCGGGCCACGGCGCAGCAGCGTGCGCACGCGTGCCAGCAGTTCCGCGAAGGCGAAGGGCTTGAGCAGGTAGTCGTCTGCGCCCAACTCAAGGCCGCGCACGCGGTCTTCGATGGCGTCTTTGGCGGTTAAAAACAGCACCGGCGTGGCCCCGCGCTGGCGAATCAGTTGCAGCAATTGCCAGCCATTGAGGCCCGGCAGCATCACATCGAGGATGATCAGGTCGTAGGCCTGCTGCTCAATAAAGTGCCGTCCGTCCAGCCCGTTCAATGCCACATCCACCGCAAAACCTGACTCGCCAAGGCCTTTGGCCAGGAAATGAGCCGTCTTGGCTTCGTCTTCCACTATCAACAAACGCATTGCACACCTCGATCAATCGTCTGCACAGGCTAGCTGTGTTTGGCGGGTGTGACGCATTACAAACGTGTAATGCAACTGACGGGGTTTTGACGAGGGCTGCTGGGTAAGGTGACAGCCCTTGAACAGGAGCTTGCTGATGATGCTGAAAATCGTGTTGTTGTGCGCCGCGGTCGGGGCGAGCGCAGCGGCCCAGGCGGCGCCGGCATTGGCGCGTCATATGGATCTGGACCTGGCCACGGCCCGGCAATTGGCCGACGCCACCTTGGCGCATTGCACCGGCGCGCTGAGCGTGCTGGACCGTGGTGGTAATGCACTGGTGGCCCTGCGCCCCGAACGTGTTGGGCCCCATAACCTGCTGGCCAGCCAGCGCAAGGCCTACACCGCGCTGTCCACCAAAACCCCGACGCGTCTGTTTGCCGAACGTGCCCGCACCAACCCGGAGGCTGCCAACCTCAACTCAATCCCCGAGCTGTTGCTGTTGGGCGGGGGGGTACCGCTGTTTGCTGACGGTGAGTTGGTCGGCGCGCTGGGTGTGGCCGGGGCGGGTGGTGCGGAGCAGGACGAAGCTTGCGCGGTGAAAGCGGCCGAGCAGGTGGGCCTGAAAATTCAACCCTGAATGAGTGTTTAACGCTAAAGAGGACGAACCATGAAAACGTTGCGAATCACCTTGGCCGCTTTGAGCCTGAGCGCCGTGTCCAGCCTGGCGCTGGCAGCGGGCAACCCGTTGAGCGTGCATGTGCTCAACCTTGAAAACGGCTTGCCGTCACCGGGGGTCAGCGTGACCCTGGAAAAACACGTAGGCAAGGACTGGCAGCCGCTGGCGCAGGGCGTGACCAATGAGCAAGGCCGCATTGGCGAATTGTTCCCGGCCAAGCAAGCGTTTGAGACGGGTGAATACCGCGTGGTGTTCAAGACGGGCGAATACTTCAAGCAAGCAGGGCGCGAGACATTCTTTCCGGAAATTCCGGTGATCTTCGAAGTGAAAAACGCCGACCAGCATTACCACATCCCGTTGTTGCTGAGCCCCTACGGGTTCTCGACGTACCGCGGGTCGTAAGCCCTGCGTAGGCGCGAGCGTGCTCTCGCTCTTTTGATCTTGAAAACAAGGTCGCGAGCAAGCTCGGTACGTGTTTAGGGGTTATTCACCGCGCTGTGCCAATATCATCAGGTTGCGCGGTGTGAGTTGGCTGTCGCAGAACTCGCCCACGCGCACGTTATAGCCGTGTTCGCGCAGGTACAGCGCCCGATCCAGCACCAGCCACAGTTCCAGCGGGCGGCGAAACAGCCCGCGCACCAACTCCAGATTGCGCACCTGCGCCAGTCGCTCCCGGCCCGCGGCTTCCAGCGCGGGCCAGTTTTCTGTGCCGGTTGTGGATAAGTCCTTCAAGGCCGCCAAGTCCTCGCAATACTGCGCAAACGGTATGTTCAACCACGTACTGGGCAGCGAGGGTGTGGATAAGTACTCATCGCACTGGCGCCGTTGGCGCTGCCACAGGTCAAAGCCCAAGCGCCGCGCCATGGACTCGTCGCGTTGACGTCGCACGCGGCTCCCAGCCGTCACGGTTTCGCTCATCGGCAGGCTCAGGTCTTCTTGCGACAGCGCCAAGGCGGACGTTGTTGCCGCTGTGGATAACGGCGAGTAGTGCGTGGCCCCGATGCGGTTGTAGCAGCAGGGCGACAGGGCAAGTTGTCCACAGCCGGCGGCGCTGGCCAGTTGCAGCAAGCGCACATGCAGGTCGCCACAGGCATGCAAGGCCACGGGGGTCATGTTGGCCTTAAGCTGCAATGCGGCGTCAGGCGCAAGCACGTCTTGTTGCACATGCCGGGCCTGCAAGTGATGGCGCTGGCTGAGCGCCTGGCCGGCCTCTATCAAGGCCCGGTCGTATTCCAGGCAAGTGAGGTGCTGCTCGTCGCTGATCAAGCGGCGGCCCAAATGGCCTTTGCCTGCACACCAGTCCAGCCAGTGCGTGGGGGTTTTATCGAACACCAGGCGGCTGGCGAAGGCTTCGATCTGTTCCCATTTGCGCCCCGGCACGTCCACCTGCAAACCCCGCACGGCAGGTGCCGGCGGCTGGCCGGGCAATCGGCCAACGGTACTCAAGGTTCGGGCGGTTCGCGCCCACTCAGGGAACGGTGCAGGGGCGGGCAGGTGTTCGGGGTGGTTGTGGCTGGCATCGGCGTCGTGCAACGAACGCTGGCGCAACCAGTGCGCCAGTGCCGGGTGCTGCGCTTCCCACGGCACATTCAGCAAGGTGAAGGGCCGTGGGCGCCACAGGTGCTGGTGTTCGGTTAGAAACGCATCCAGTGCCTGGAAGCGGGTGAGCAATGACTCACCCTCAAGCACGTGCGCCTCAGCGCCCTTGGCAGGCATCGACGCGCAACCAGCGCTCCAGCAGCTTGAAACCCTGAATCAGCACGAACGACATGATCAGGTAAATCGCCCCGGCGATCAGGAACATATCCACTGTTTGGTAGTTGCGGGCGATGATGGTACGGGTCATGCCGGTCAGTTCCAGCAGGGTCACGGTACTCGCCAGCGAGCTGGCCTTGAGCATCAGGATCACTTCGTTGCTGTACGCCGGCAGGCCGATACGCGCCGCGCGGGGCAGCATGATGTGCACCAGGGTTTTGAAGCGCGACATGCCCAAGGCCCGGGCCGCTTCGATCTCGCCCGGCGGGATGGCCTGGATCGCGCCGCGCAGGATTTCTGCGATGTAGGCGGCGGTGTGCAGGGTCATGGTGAGTACCGCACACCAGAACGGGCTGCGCAGGTAGGGCCACAACACGCTCTCGCGCACCACTTCAAACTGGCCCAGGCCGTAATACACCAGAAACAGTTGAATCAGCAGCGGTGTGCCACGAAAGAAAAAGATGTAGGCGTAAGGCAGTGAACGCACGTACCAGAGCCTGGAGGAGCGGGCGATGCCCAGCGGGATGGCGACGATCAGGCCAGCGATCACAGAGAGCGCGGTCAGCTCAAGGGTCAGGGTTGCACCCTGAATCAGCTTGGGCAGCCATTTGAGGAAGAGTTCCCACACCTGCATTACGTTCTCCTCACGAAGCCGCGCGCGGCGCGTTTTTCAAGCACATGCATCGTGCCCATCGCCAGGACGGTCAGGCCCAGGTACATCACGGCGGCCACCATGTAGAAGGTGAACGGGTGTTTGGCGAAGGTCACGGCGTTTTGCGCCTGACGCATGATTTCTTCCAGGCCGATGACCGACACCAGTGCGGTGTCTTTCATCAGGATCATGAACAAGTTGCCCAGGCCGGGCAGGGCGATACGCCACATTTGCGGCAGCACCAGCCGGGTAAAAATACGCGGTCTGGACAAGCCCAGGGCCATGCCCGCCTCGCGGTGCCCTTTGGGGATGGCCAGAATGGCCCCGCGAAACACTTCCGTTGCATACGCACCAAAGCACAGGCCCAGGGCGATGACGCCGGCGGAAAATGCGCTGAGGGAGAGGTCGGGTATGCCAAAAAATTCGCCGAATGCACGCACCGCATTGACGCTGCCAAAGTAAATCAGCAACACCCACAGCAGTTCAGGAACGCCGCGCACCAGCGTCGAATAAGTGCCCCCCAGCCATTTCAGCGGCTTGTAGGGCGAGGTTTTGGCCAAGGCACCGAGCAACCCGAGCACCAGGCCCAGACACAGCGCAGTGAGTGCCAGTTTGACGGTCATCAGCGCCCCAGCGGCAAGCGCCGGGCCGAATCCGTATAAGTCGATAGTCATAAATTAGGCAGGCTTGGCTTGGGACCGGCGCAGCCTTGCGGCGCGCCGGTCAGGCAGATCATTCAATGCTGAATGGGAAGTACTTGTCGTTGATCTTCTTGTAAGTGCCGTCTTCCTTGATTTCCTTGAGGGCGAGGTTCAGCTTGGTGCGCAGGCCTTCTTCGCCTTTACGCAAGGCAATGCCGACCTTGTCGTCTTCGTTGACCGGCTCGCCTTTGAACTCATAGGCCTGACCCGCTGGGCTCTTGAGCCAGTCGTAGTTGGCGTACTTGTCAGCCAGCAAGGCATCTACACGCCCTGAGGTCAGGTCGAGGTAGGCGTTTTCCTGGGTGTCGTACAACGAGATGTTGCCCCCTACGTTATCTTCCAGCCATGTGGCGGCTTGAGTCGAGCGTTGGGTGCCCAGGGTTTTGCCTTTGAGCGATGCCACATCGGTTTTGAAATCAACCTTTTTAGGCGCGATGAACTGCTGCTTGTTGGAGTAGTACGGGTCGGTGAAATCGACGGCTTGTTTACGTTCATCAGTGATCGACAGCGATGACACGATGAAGTCGTATTTTTTGGCGTTAAGTGCCGGGATGATGCCGTCCCAATCGGATGTAACGATCTCGCACTCCGCTTTCATTTTGGCGCACAGAGCCATCGCAATATCCGCGTCGAACCCGACAACTTCACCGCTGGCGTTCTTGTTGTTGAACGGAGGGTAAGCCCCCTCGATGCCTACTTTATATTTGTCGGCGGCCAGTGCGTTGGCACTGAACACCAGCGTGGCGGCAGCGGCCAGGAGAAACTTTTTATAGTTTTGCATTCGTATTGCTCCGTTAGCGGTTGCTGGACATGAATTGTTTACAGCGCGCTGAAACCGGGTTTTCGAAAACCTGCTCAGGCGATCCTTGCTCTTCGATCAGGCCCTGGTGCAAAAACACCACCTCTGTGGACACCTGACGGGCAAAGCCCATTTCGTGGGTGACCAGCAGCATAGTCCGACCTTCCTCGGCGAGCGCGCGGATCACACTAAGTACTTCCTGGACCATTTCCGGGTCAAGTGCCGATGTCGGTTCATCGAACAGAATGACCTTGGGTTGCATGGCCAGCGTGCGCGCAATCGCGGCGCGTTGTTGCTGGCCGCCGGACAGTTCTGAGGGGTAGGCATGGCGTTTTTGCGCGATACCGACCTTGGCCAGCAGCGCTTCGGCAACCTCTGTGGCTTCAGCCTTGCTTTGGCCCAGCACGCGGCGTGGGGCCTCGATCACATTGTCGAGGATGGTCATGTGCGGCCACAGGTTAAAGTTTTGAAACACAAAACCCAATTCACTGCGCATACGGTTGATTTGCTTGCCGTTGGCGGCGATCAGTTCGCCATTTTTGGCTTTCTTGAGCTTGAGCTCTTCGCCGGCAACCAGGATCTGGCCCTCGTGGGGGTTTTCCAGCAGGTTGATGCAACGCAGCAGCGTGGATTTGCCGGAGCCGGAGGAACCCAGGATCGAGATCACGTCACCGTCGCGTGCGGTCAGCGAGATACCTTTAAGTACCTCAAGCTCGCCGTAGCGTTTATGCAAGTTGCGGATTTCAAGCGCGGGCGTGGCCAAAGCCATGTGCGGTCCTCATTGTGTTCGAGTGCGATCCTGCTATTGGGCAGCCTTCCTGGCGATCGCCAAGCTAGCATAGGGTGGTGATGGCAACCAGCCGCCCTGTGGGTACAAAAGGCGTGAGCGCGGCCGGGTGTCGCATCAAGACAGTAGACTGTCGCGAGGACTACAACCGGCTTCGGATTTCGCCGTTTAGCCTGACAGGTGTCGCGTAAAAAAGGGCGCGATGTTGCCAGCTTTGGCCCTGTGTTGGAAGCACGAAGCGACTAAAAGACCAAACGGGTGCACCCCTTTTGGGCTGGGTCACCGAGCGTGAGTAGTTTTGGTGCGTTTTTACCGCGGGCGCTGTGTGGTTTGGTAACGATACCTTCGAAAGCCGCGTGCCAAAGCCCTCGAAAAATGAGCATGGCGTATGCTGGAGGCCGCAGAAAACGGCACTTTGTACCAATGTGGCTTATTTGTTGCGTAAATAATTCTAAACGCCCCGTTGGTTACTTTTTACGAAAGTCAACGCGGGTGCTCTGAATGGCTTCAATGAAAGGTAGTCGCAATGAGCAATACGCAATCCACTCACGGCCTTGAACAAGGGCTAAAACCAAGGCATGTGACCATGCTGTCGATTGCCGGTGTGATCGGTGCCGGCCTGTTTGTCGGCTCCGGCCACGCGATTGCGCAGGCGGGGCCTGCGGTGCTTCTGGCCTATGCAGCCGCCGGCACATTGGTGGTGCTGGTCATGCGCATGTTGGCCGAAATGGCCGTTGCGTCACCGGACACCGGTTCGTTTTCCACCTATGCCGACCGTGCTATCGGGCATTGGGCCGGTTTCACCATCGGCTGGTTGTACTGGTGGTTCTGGGTGCTGGTTATTCCACTGGAAGCTGTCGCCGCCGGCACCATTCTGCATGCGTGGTTCCCGGACACCGCCATTTGGGTGTTCACCCTGGTCATCACCCTGTTGCTGACCGTGACTAACCTGTTCAGCGTGAAGAACTACGGTGAGTTCGAGTTCTGGTTTGCGCTGGTCAAAGTCCTGGCGATTGTGGGTTTCATTGTGCTGGGCGCACTGGCGATTTTCGGCCTGCTGCCGACCAGCGGCGTGAGCGGCGTGTCGCACCTGGTCGACACTGTCGGCTTTATGCCAAACGGTATGGGGGCGGTGCTGGCAGCCATGTTGACGACCATGTTCTCGTTTATGGGCACTGAAATTGTCACCATCGCCGCAGCCGAATCGAAGAACCCCAGCCAACAAATCACCAAGGCCACCAACTCCGTGATCTGGCGGATTGGCCTGTTCTACCTGGTATCGATTTTCATCGTGGTGGCGCTGGTGCCCTGGAATGACCCTGGCCTGGCCAGCGTTGGCTCTTATCAGACCGCGCTCGTCAGTATGGGCATCCCGAATGCCAAGCTGATCGTTGATATTGTGGTCCTGATTGCGGTGACCAGTTGCCTGAACTCGGCGCTGTACACCGCTTCGCGGATGTTGTTCTCCCTGAGCAAGCGCGGTGATGCGCCGGCGGCTGCCAAACGCACCAATGCCAGCGGTACGCCTTACTGGGCCGTGATGATGTCCACGGGCGCAGCCTTCGTGGCGGTGTTCGCTAACTACGTGGCCCCCGCTTCGGTGTTTGAGTTCCTGCTGGCCAGTTCCGGTGCCATTGCCTTGCTGGTGTACCTGGTGATCGCGGTGTCGCAACTGCGCATGCGTAAAAAGCGCATGGCAGCGGGTGAGGCCATCTCATTCAGAATGTGGCTGTTTCCGGGCCTGACCTGGGCGGTCATTGTGTTTATCGTGGCGATTCTGACGATCATGTTGTTTCAGGAGTCGCACCGGGTCGAAATTATGGCCACCGGGTTGCTGAGTGTTCTGGTGGTAGCGGCGGGCATGCTGGTGGCCCGTCGTCGGCGTGCTGAGAAACAGGGGGCAACGGTACTCAACTAGACCAGGACGGTGTGTGTGGTTGAGTGACCTGTAAAAACGCCATCCTTCGGGATGGCGTTTTTTTTTGACGGTGACGGTGTGATCGTCAGACCATTCTGGGTACGGTGAAGCGAAATTCGCTGCCTTCCCCGGCAACGCTCTCCGCCAGTAACTGTCCGCCGTGGGCTTTGATAATGCCTTGGGATATATACAGCCCCAAGCCAGTGCCTGAAGCATTACCGTCTTTTGCCGTCCAGTAGCGGTCGAAGATGTGAGGCAGTTGTTCAGCCGGAATGCCTTTTCCGGAATCGCGCACACTGAAAACGATGTCATCTCCGTTCGACATGGCGGCCACGCCAATTTTGCCGTCGGAGGGGGTGAACTTGATGGCATTGCCGATCAGGTTAGACAACACCTGAAACAGGCGCTCAGGGTCGGCGTTGATTTTCAGGTCGGGTTCCGCGTTGAAGGTCAGTTCAACCGACTTGTCCATGGCCAGCGGTGCCAGCAATGAAAAGGCCTCTTCAAATATCTGGCTGACGTCCAGCGGTTGCGGGCTGATGGTGTAGCGCCCAGCTTCAATTTTGGAGGTGTCGAGCAAGTCGTCCAGCAGCACGCTCATGCGGCTGCTGGCTTGCTGCATGGTGTCGATGGCGGAAGTGATGCGCCGTGAGGTGTGTGGGCCATCATTGCTGAAGGCTTTTTGCATCATGCCGCAGAGCATCGAGATCACGGTCATGGGGTTGCGCAAGTCATGGGACACCACCGCGACCAACTCATCGCGGGCGCGTACCGCTTGCTGCTCGCGATACACCTGCCGGGCCAGGTCATTTTCCAGCGCTGAACGGCGCAGGTCGTTGGCGGCAAACAAATCGCCCAGGCTCCACTTATTGGAAATGCCATCCATCTCGACTTTCCACAGTTCGAACGACGTGCGCGGGCTTAAGCGCAGGCCGGCGCTGCTCGGCTCCAGGTTGAGGGGTTTGCGGGGGTCGCCGCTCCACGGAATGCTTTCTTTGACCTCCGTGCGAAACCACAGCACGGCATTGTCCACCGGTTTGGGCAATGTCATCGCCAGCAGGCCACTGGCAATGTCTTTGTAGTGCGCCGCCGGCGGGTAAAGCGTGGACAAGCTGTGGCTGGAAAACACCGGGGTGCCCGCGTCTCTGAACCACTGATACAAGGCCCGGATTTCGTCAGGTGGTGGGCATTGACCGTAGCGGTGCAGCACCTTGTCCTCGATGATGGCCACGCCGCTGGCCTCGGTCAGTGACATCAGCGTTTGAGGTGCTTCGGCCAGGCCGTCAAAAACGTTGTCTGCGTGCACCATGGCAGCATTCAAGTGCGCCAGTGTTTCCATTTTGGATTCGCGCTGGCGGCTGATTTCCAGGGTCTGCAGGGCGCTGATCTGCAGCGACAGCACTTGGCCAATGGTCTGGCAGGCCATGCGCAATTCATGGGACACGTGCAAGGGCTGGCGATGCCCGCAACTGATCAAGCCCCACAGGCGCTCGCCGTCCATCAGCGAAATGCTCATGGACGACAGCACGCCCATGTTCTTCATGTACTGGCAATGAATGGGTGAAACGCTGCGCAAGGTGGCACCGCTGAGGTCCAGCGGTTGGTGTGTGTCCGGGCGCAGTCGGGGAATCAGCTCTACAGGCGTGTAGTCCGCATTGGGGATGATGCGTAGCCAATGAGTGCGGTAAAGCTCGCGCGCTTGCTCAGGGATGTCAGAGGCCGGGAAGAACATGCCGTTGAACAGTTCCATTGAGGGCGCGGAAGCTTCTGCAATCACTTGCCCGTGGCCCTCCTCCTGGAAACGATAGATCAGCACGCGATCGTATCCCGTCAGTGTCTGGATCTCGCTCACACAGATCTCGTAGAGCGCGGGCAGTGTTTTCGCCGCCTGCAAGCGTTGCAACACGCGGCTCAGGTTACGCACTTTGGCCATCGTACTTTTGAGCTGGGCGTCGTCGGGCTTGAGTTCAAGCTCCAGGATCAGCAAACCCTTGTCACGGTGCAGCAAGCCTTCGTAGTGAAGGCCTTGTAACGCCAGGTCCAGCGGCGGAGCGTCGACCTGCTCGGCGAAGGCGCTCGCACTTTTTACCGCAGTGGCGGCCTGGGGCCCGGTCAGCATCGACAGTGGCTCACCCAACAGTGCCGCCGGGTCGAGGCCGAATACGGTGTGAACGTTGGCGCTGATTTGCTGGATCCGCAGCTCGGGCTCCGAGAGCGTCAGCAGCAGGCCATGGGGCTGGATCGCCCCCGGAAAACGAATGGGTTCGTCGGCGCAGTTGGCCAATAGTGTTTCAAAAGCTTCAGTGTCTAGCGGGGTCATCAATAGAACCTCCTGGCGTTCGAGTGACGGCTCGAAAATTGCGCAGCGCGCAGGCGTTGAATAAGGAACATGTGTCGCGGCGCTCCGTGCGCGAATGCCATCACTCATAAATATCTGAAGTCTTGAGACGAAAAAAGTGCAATTAATCTTCAGTCGCGGTCATTTAACGCCGTTGTGCCGCTCGCCCCTGTGTTGCGCTTGTTGCGCTTGTTGCGCTTTAGGGCTTTGCTTGAGGGTTCGTGTCATTCATTGAATGAGGTATCACCATGCTGGAACTACGCCCTAACTGTGAATGCTGTAATCGCGATTTGCCGGCGGACTCACCACTGGCGCGTATTTGTTCGTTTGAGTGCACGTTTTGTGCGTCGTGCTCGGAGCAAGTGTTAGGGGGGCTGTGCCCGAACTGCGGGGGAGAGTTGTTGGTGCGCCCGCGCCGCCCGGCCAGCAAGCTGGCCCAAAATCCACCGTCGCGCGTGCGCGTGCTAAAGCCGGAGGGCTGTGCCGGGGCTAACCCGTAAGACAGTAGCGCAGGTTTACCGCGACTGCTTGGGGATTAAAGTGCCCGGTGTGCCGTCTTGCAGTGTTCCTTTTTGCAGCCAGTGCAAAGCAATGGGCCACAAGCTTTTTTGAAAGCGGCTGTTGAAGAATGCGAAATGGCCTATGGCGGCTTCGCCAATATCCGCCGGGTCTATGCGCAAGTGTTGGCGGTCGCTGGCGCTGAAGTAATGGAGTAAGCGCTCAATGGCGGCCACCGTGCCGAAAGGATCGTCGCTCAGGCTGATGGCCAGGGTGTTGGCGGTGACGCTGGCAAAGGGCAGGGGTTGGCGTTTGCGGGCGCTGGGGCGCGTCTCCAGGGTGCTGCTCAGGGTCGCCCAGTCCTGGACCACGCCTGAGGGGGTGTCTTCCAGCCAGCCCAGGCGTTTCCCGGGAAAGTAGCCGCAAAGCCGGGTCAGCGCCGGCATGACCACGTGCCATTTGGCGAGCATCTGCCAGCGCTGCTGGGGCGCGTAGTCGCGCCAGTAGGCAAATTGCGCACCCACGGTCACCAACCGTCGAATCATCGCCCCGGAGGCCGCCAGGCCCGCTGCGCAGCCCCCAAAGCTATGGCCGATCACATCAACCGGCTGGCCGGGGAATTCGCGCTGTGCGCGTTGCAGCAGCGCTTCAAAGTCCAGCGCGGCCCAATCCGACCACGACGCTTGAAAGCCGCGCAGTGATCGGGGGCGTGAGGCACCGATGCCGCGATAGTCAAACACCATCACGTCCAGGCCGTGGCTAAACAGGTAGTCGGCAAACCGTGCGTAGTACGAACAGCGCACGGAGGTGGCGGCATTGATGATAACGACGGCGCGGGCGGGGTCGGGCGAGCGGTGGCACCACTGCAGGCCACCTAGCCGATAGCCGTCAGCCGCCGTTTCAGTAAACGCCAGGCTGACAGGTTCACTCAGTGCGGCGGTCAGTGCGAGCTCCGGGCGCTGCGTTCGGCCAGCAGGGCAGAGGCGCTGACGTAAGCCTCCTGAAAAACCGGGGTTTCGACCCAGGCCAGGGCGCTGTCTTCGTCGTCGCCGTGAACGGTCATGCGGAAAGCGATCAGCAGGCCCATCAGGAAATCAGTGGCGTCCTCTTCGTTTTCTTCCGAGATCACCAATTCCAGTACCGGGTATTGCAGGAAGACACTGCACAGGGTTTGCAGGCTGATGCTTTCAGCCGCCTTCATGGCCTGGAACAGGTCATCGAAGTCTGAAGGTTCGAAGCCGTTTTCCTTGATGTCCTGAAAGTCGAACGTACTCAGGTCGATCTTCACGTCGTCGAAGGGGTGATCGATCAACGTTGAAGCCGAAGCCTTGGCAGGTTTACCGATGCGGTTCTGCCTGGCTTTGGTTTTGGCCCGCTGCGCGTGCTTTTGCTGTTTCTTGGGCGATGACATGAATGTGTGTCCTTCAGGCTGAAGAGAGGATTGAACCCCATCCCTCTGCAAACGCCAAGAGCAGGGATGGCACCCGGCCTAAATCGCGCCCAACAAAAAACCCGCACTAGGCGGGTTTCTTGTTTGCTTTGCAGTGATGCGAACACCACTTCAAAGCTGAATGTGGTGCCCAGAGACGGAATCGAACCGCCGACACGGGGATTTTCAAAACCTGTGAAAGCTCTGGCGCATTCGAAAAACGACTGGACTTCCTGGCCTAATCTGAAATACCTCGCGATTTTTTCGGCCAGAAACCGGCCAGATGGTGTCAAAACCTTCCGGACGCTCCGGAGGAGCACCGGAGCGCGGCGTTGATTGCTTCTGTTTTTCTCAACGCACCGCGCGCACCGCGTGATATTTGTGCAAACAAAAAAACTATCATCCTACTCACGCCACCCGAATTACTAGTGGGCGTGCAGATGGTGCTTTTGTGCTACTTAGCTATTGCAGACTTCCACTCTAATCCAGGATATTTTGTGTCAAGTATTGAGGCCAGTGTTGTAAAAGTGGTGATGTTATGGCGTCTGCCGGTCGCTAGGTATGCTGTAAGTTTGTGGCAGTTATTACTTATCAGGTGATAGCCGTAGTCTGTCTCGACAGCCTCCCTAGCGCGCTTTGCAATTTCAGGGCTAGCAATGACTTTGCCTTTCAAGCATGCGGCGTAAAGAGTCACGCCAGATCTCAGTGTTGAGGAATTGGTAAACTCTTTTATTGAAACCTTTCTAATACAGCCACACCCATTTCGCTCAACAATTCGATTTCTGCCTATATAGATACCTGTATGATCCAGGGTTCCCATAGCAAGATCGCAGGCCACAATCGAACCTGGTCGCAAAATGCACTGAGTTCCACTGAATTCTTCATATATAGTATTTATAGCGCTCCGTGATGTTTTCTTATCTTTTTTATAGGTTCTTATTAATGCTCGATGCGGAAACGCTAAGTTGAGAATTATATCTAGTGCCTTCATGTTTTTGATCTCTGCATAGACTGGTAGGCAAGTATTTCTTGTGGTTTTTAGAGGTTTAAATTTACTAGTAGTTTATTTCATGCGTATCAGAGTAGATTGAATTCTTAGTGGCAGTAATTTTTTGCTCTCAGAAATTATTCCTCGAAAATTAGCTAATCTTTAGCGTTTAACATATGAGGTCAATATCTATCCTGTGGTGTAGGCTCTTTGGCTTTGATGTCAAAATGATATCATTGCTAGATATCAAGGTGCCAGCCCAGATAATATTCACGCTTTTTTTCCGAGTCGCTAATGGATGGCGTCAAGCGCTGGTTTCGAGCATATCGGACGTTTCTGCAGGTCGTAGGTGTGAATCGTGTATTGAAATTACATGTTTGGACCAGATGTTCGTATCAAAGCCATGGTTTTTGATTGTTTTTTATAATCGCATTAGGTTTTCTAATGTTTTTTTACTATGTGTTTTCTAGTATTAATTTCCGGTTTCCCTTGGATCTCTAGGGGGAAACGGGGTCGACTCGTTTTGCCCTAGAGTTATAGGGAATTTTACTAGAGAAAAGGTTTTTAGCCTGAAAGTCCTGGAGAGAACCAGTTTTGCTTCTATAAAAAACTGCTGGAAGTTAATGCCTGCTGTTCTTGCTGAAAATTCAGCCCCTCTTGTAAAAATCAATCGGCTTGATAATATTCATCTCAAGCGGTCAGGTACCTGTTGTAATCTGTCTGCCGTAATATTGTTGTTGTAAATGTCTGCATGAATTCTTAGTTACTATAGCTTGTGGCCGAAAGGTCAGGAAAGTTTGCAGCTTGAATTCAGTAAGGCGACCGCTCTTTAAAAATTTGGCTTATTTTTTAAATGGTCTCGGTATATTTACATATGTCGAGTAGCGCTGAGCACTCGAGATAGTATTTGCGTGATAAGTAGTTTATTGCGTTTTGGTGCTCGGGAACTTGCTTTAGATCGTATGCGAAAATAAAAAACAATCATTAGGCGAGAAAAATTAATGTCTAGCTCTATGCTTTTAAAGCAAGTTGAAATTCGAGATTCTGTTATTAAGGGTCTTATTATCGTCAACTACCCTTCGACAGGGAATTCAGCTTTTTATATTCGTGAGGCAACGAAAAGCCGCCGGCGTATTAAGTTGGGAACTTCCAGCGACTTGACGATCAAGCAGGCTCGGATAAAAGCGGCAGAGGTACTAAGCGCCGAGTACCGTCCAAGTTCGTTAACATTGAGTCAAGTATTCGATGTGTATGCGAAGTCTGGAGAGTACAGTGGGAAACGCTCGATAGGCAGGGAATGCAAGCGCTTTGAGGCATTTGTTGAGCCTCTACTGGGCAGCAAAAGTATCAAAGCCATTGACGTCACGGACGTGCAAACGGTCTTGGCTACCTTGGACTCATCATTGAGTGATGCGACCCGGAATCGATACCTCGCTATGTTACGGGCAATTTTCCGGTTCTCCGTCGCTCAGGGTTTTAGTGACCAAGACCCCAGTCGTAGCATTAAGATGCGTAGGGAGGTGCCGGTCAAACTGTACGAAGTCACTCATGAGTTCATCGGGCGTCTGGGCAAGGCCGTGCGCTGGTTAAAAATGAGCGATCCAAGTACCGCGAGTCTCGTCGAGTTACTGTTGTACACGGGCATGCGAATAGGTGAGGCACTGGCCTTGCAGTGGAACGATGTTGATTTTTCGACGCGGCAAATCACTCTCAGGTTGACCAAAAGCGGAAAAGCCAGGCATGTACCTATCAGTGATGATTGTCTGGCGCTACTGGCTCGGCGGCTAGAGATGACAGGCGGCTGCCTACAGGGTTGGCTGTTCCCTTCGTCACGTGGCAATTTGCACATGACAAGGCCGGTTCGACCCTGGAAGAAAGCGTGCAAGGCAGTCGGGCTTCCTACGTCCTTACGTTTTCATGACCTTCGTCATATATTTGCTTCGCTATGCGTGAAAGAGGGAATCCCGCTCTTCACCGTCCAAGGGTTGTTAGGTCATTCCTCCATCAGAATGAGTGAGCGCTATTGTGCACTCGCTTCCGAAGACTTACTAAAGGCCAGCTGTCGTCTGTCCATTACCCTTGGTTCTGGAATGAGGGCGGCGCAATGAAACGATTCCACTCAAACGATGCAGTATCAACTGAGGTTATGGATGCAGCTCTACTAGTGGGTGCGAAGGCCGTTGATGGGGACAGCGACTCCCTATCGGGTGTCCACAGCTTGCAGTTTGATGATCAGACAGTGATCTTCTCAATCGCGAAAATTCACTCAGATTACAACAGTCTTCGCCCAGTTTTGTTAAAGAATTTCCTAGCTTTTCAGACAAGTACAGAGCTGTTCGTGCCGATGTCAAAACTTGATGTTCAAGACGGCAAGTTGTTAGCGTTCTTGAAGCGATCCTTGGCTGCAGTAAGGATAGATCTAGACGTGGGTGTTGCCTCTCAACCTGCGGCACATGGCTACTGGTTGATTCCCGCAAGTGGGGAGCAGCCTAAATCGCATCCATTCGAGCTACTGCATGTGATTGAAACACGTGAAATTGGCTTGATTGAAGCGATGTATGGATTCAGTACTTTGGGAGGCTTTGAGTTTTCGCTGGAGAGGGTACGACGCCGGAAGAATGATAAGACTGAAGAAATTGCACCGGCTCTCTGGATTGATAAAGTCCTGCAAGACCCAAAAAGTAGTGAGTACTCGACGCGCATTAATATTCTGAGTCGTACGAGACATAAGTACCAGGTAGTATCTCATGTCATTGATAATGTTACTATGCAGGACACCAAGAAACTGACGGAGTGGATAGTTTCAAAGGTGCCCTGTGTAGTTAATGCTAAAAGCTTTGGGGAGCTGGTAAAAGAGCTGCTGAGACACGCGTTCAATACAATCGACCGTCAGGCTTGGATAAAGCATGAGGGGTGGGTTCGAGGTCATGATTTCAAAATTGAGGGCTGCGTTTGCGGCCAGGAATTGATACTTGCCCCAGGTGTCGACGCGGAGAAATTTTATATTGATATTGGAGCACCGAGGCTTGCTCAATCGGGCACGCTTAAGGACTGGAATATACAGGTGCTCGATCCGGTCAGTAAGAATAATATCCTGACTGGTGCGCTGCAAATTGGCTTAGCGTCAACAATGCTCGATGTGCTGCCCGGTGTTTCCTCTTGCACGTTCAACTTCTTTGGAGGGGCGGGCCGAGGCAAAACATTACTGCTATCTACGGTGGCTAGTCTATTCGGGAACACCACCGCGCCCGGTCATGGCAGTGCCGGTCGTAATGGGACATCTCTTATTGAGACCTTTGGCTCGACCGAATTCGCGCTTCAAGCCAAGGGCCAGGCAACCTCGATAGGCCCGATGCTGATTGATGAAATCGGCAGTAGCAATTACGGTACGCTAGATAACTTCATCTACAGAACCGGTAATGGCAACAGTCGTACTCGACTAAGCAGTAATGGTGATGTCCAAGAATCGCCGCCGAGGGTCTTATTCTCTATGACTACTGGCGAAGTTCCGATTACTTCAATGTTGAGTCGTAATGCGCAACAAGGTGTTTTGGATCGTGGAGTAGACATCAATATCGGCGGCGGGACGGTAAGCTTTGAGGGTCAAGACGCTGAAGAGTACGCATTCCTGCCTGAAGATGTAAAAAAAGCGCTCTCCGCGGGAATTCCTTATCAGTACGGTACTGTGGCTCCAGCCTTCATCAAAGCTATTTTGTCTGAGATGGACCGTCAAAACTGGAAAGCGGAACTTGATGAAGTAAGGCAATATCTTGTCGATGTTTGTCCAAGCTATGTAAGTAATGTTGGGCCCGACCGAGTATTAACTAGGTTCGCGTTAGCGGTGTTGGCGGGCAGGATCGCACTTCGAAATAAGGTGTTAAGTTCGGAGCTTGTCGATGAGACTACTTTGCTAAACGGAGTGTTGATTTGTATTGAGCTTTGGATCAGAACACGTTGGCACTACTTGGAAAGGTTATCTGCGGCGTTAATTCTTCAGAAAAAAATACCTGAAGGTGCACCGAGGTTTGGCTTACCGCTGTACCGTCATCAAGAAGTCAGTGGAGGTATGCCTACGCTCATGATCTCCAAAGAATTTCTTGAGAAGATCTTTTCGGGGGCTGAGGAGGTGGAAATTATTGGCAAGCGATTTAAAAATGATGGATTGCTTGTACGGGCCGACGCGGGTCGTAATACTGTTGGAAAAAATCCCCATTACCACCTGCGGATGGAGTGGCTGAAAGATCATAGTATTGAATGGTCAGAGAGTCTGGAACGATTTGTCGAAACCGTATCGGATGAAGACTGAGGCATAGAAAGTACACAGGTATTGTAGACTGTTCTGGTGGTCGAGTTGGATTGTGCAGATGTGCAAAAAAAACCCGTCGCGGCTTGGGTTTTTAAGCTGTAGAAATAGGCGCAGGACTATTATTTTACTCTGTTGTCACATTGCTTTAATTTCTTATTATTTAGTTGGTTTACTAGTTCAAACGTAAATCGCGTATGGTGCAGTTTAATTAGTTGGAACAACAAGTGCGCCAACCCGTGCTGATGCTATTCTCAGGTTGTCAGATGCTAAGTGTGCATATCGTTGGGTTGTGGTATTACTAGCATGCCCTAACAAATGCTGCACCTCATACAGTGTTGCACCGTTATTGATTGCTAACGAGGCAAAGGTGTGGCGTAAGTCATGAATTCTAAGATGAGTAAGGCTAGCCGCTTTGAGTGCTCGCTGTAAGCATTTTCTAGCGTTATTCAACGGCTTATCCGGTTTACTCCCAGGGAACAGGTAGTTTCTACCGCCCTGGTTTGGAAGCTCGTTTAATACGGCTAGTGCCGTCTCGCTGAGCATCACGAAGCGCTGACGACCACTTTTGGTTATCGGCAAATGCCATAGCTGTCTATCATGGTCAATGTGTTCCCATCTGGCCTGAAGGGCCTCTTCACGTCTAACGCCGGTCACGAGCATCAGCTTGATGGCTTTGGCGGCAATTGGGTTTTGGTCAATATCTAGTGCAGACCATAGTCGTTTAGCCTCTTCGATGCTTAGGAAGCGTTGAGACTGATTATTCTCTGTGTGCATACGAATTCCGGTTGCCGGATTACTATCTATGTAACCCCAAAGGATTGCGAGGTTGAAACAACGCTTTAGAAGGGCTAAATGTCGATTTGCGGTGGCGGGAGCTCGTCGGCTGATTAATTCGTCATGGTAGCGTTGGATCTCCTGTCGGGTGATGGTGGCTAGAAGTCTTGCACCAAACTTCTCAAACAGGTGCGTCTTGAACTTTGAATCATCGCTGTTCGCACTGCGCTTACTGGCATAGGCATGCGGTAGATAGTGGTCATCAATGAAGCGTCGAAACGTCATGCCTAACTCTGTAACGGCTGCTTGCGGATCAATGCCATTCGACAGCTGGGCTCGATGCTTCAGGGCAAGCAATCTGGCTTCTGCAACGTCCAACTCACCATAATTCCCCAGCTTCATGCTTCGCTGACGCCCAGCGTGCCGGTAACGCAGATAGAAGAACTTTCGCCCCTGCTTGTTGATCAGTAATTTCAAGCCGGAAACTTCGGTATCAGAATATTCACTTTCTCTTGCTTTGGCCTCTGTCGGTTGCGATGGTAGTGAGTCGATAACACGCTTGGAAAAGCGGATTAGTTTGCTCATAAGGTACCTTTTGTGGCACGAGTTTGGACTATCCCTGAGTCAGCCCAGAAAGCTGAGCCAGGGACGTCATCAGTGGTCGGTAGGGTTGGGTGAATGGGGTGGTTAACTTGGCGCTGTTGATTGCGTCCGCCGCTCCGGTTCATTTCCGGTACTTACGGTGGTGCTGCCGGTCAATGCGAACTCCATTGCGCGAGTCGCGTGCTCATCTCTGATTGAAGATTGAGTCCTTTCGGAATCAGTACCTCCACCGAGAGCAGGTCAGACAGGAGGATGACGGCGGTATAGAAGTGACCGTGGTCCTCGACGATTTCAAATGAGGCTACCGGATCATAGGGACTGTGCAGGAGGCTTCTAACGCCAAGGAATAGCCCCTTGTCATAGGGATCATCGCCTTCGCCCCACACTGCAAACCAGCCGAGTTCATCTGGTTGCCACTGAGTGCCATAACCTTGTAGAACCCGGAACTGGTTCTCCACCCATTGGCGCATATCAGTGTCGAGGATTTGGGCAACAGCTTCACTCTGACGAATCAGCAGCATGCTCTGTCTCCTGGGTTTTCCCTTGCCCGATGTTTGGCTCCGACGATGTGATGCTCGCCTGCGATGTCGATAGGATTGGTTTACCATCGAGCCGAACTCGCATGGGCTTACCTTTGAGTGCCAGTACCGCTTTTTTCCAGCTGCTGGCGTCGTCAAACACACGCAATTTGGATTCTAGCTTTCCATCTCTTCCCAGTAGCTTTTCAGCCAGCAGGGCGGCTGCAAGGAACGGAGCATTATTGCTGGAGCGCCCGACAAACACGGGGAGAAGTACTTTGCTGGGGAACGCTTCTGCCCGTTGACCTAGGCTTTCCAGTATTTCGAGGATGGCATCGGTGTTGATCCATTCGCGGCTGAAGTAGCCCTGGCTGCCGCTGTCGACCAACGCAATGAACACCTGTTTTCTGTCGGTTGAAAGGGCGAGTTGATAGGTGATCTTTCCTTCGGCACCGGAGCTCAGTTTTGATGCTTGGGCTTCTTTTACCGCGATGAGATCCATGAAGCTGGGTTCGACGGCTTTGGTTCTGCTCATATTATTTCCGAAGTGTGCTGGCGTGACGGACTAGTGTCCGCTAAGACAAGCTGATGCCGTGGTCACGTTGAATAACTTGATATGAATACCCTCCAATCGTTTAGAAGTAGGTATTAATGAGGCAAAAGCTATGAAGCCTATGCAACGTGGGCTTGAGTGTGAATTCGGTTTAAACGCTTACTTTTCGCGGCAAAAAGTGCAGAGCAGATCGTAGATACTGATGGCAACCTGAACGCGCGGGTCAGGAATGTTTCGGCCTGCGTCAACGGCGCTGGAAATCCAAGGATTTTTGCATGTGCACATAGATATCTCCTGAAACTCACCCGACAGAGTGTTGGGATCATAGAAATATATCTGCATGAAATTTGCGTAAATACGGTTTATTCAGGACTTGCCTAGTATTGCGTGACTGAATCAAACAGCTTTAATATGTCCCATCTTCGCTAAAATTAAGACGTGCTGAACGCCAGGTTAGATATTCAAATTCATGTTCACGAGTATCAGCTAATGTTTTAAATTGCGTGATTTCATACGAAATATCGGTATAGTCTATTTATAATTATTTTTTTGGTCGATTAAGGCTCGTAAAGCAAATCACATACGTGTTGCTTTACGAGTAGGAAAAAATAACTTGTAGTTTTTCGGGTATTGATTAGTAGATTTCGATATAGGGTGAGCTTGGCGTCGGCCAGTTTTTCATCAGTATCTCGTGTATTTTCTTGACCCAGGCGTTATCCAAAGAAGCCTTTTGTCCTGTGTATTTATCTCCAGCATCCCACGTATTTAGCCTAAAGCTAAGGCCATCTTTATGTTCCGCGCCAGTGATGTCTGAAATATACGCGATGCCATCGTCCGTTACCCGGAGTTGACGGTCAACAGAGTCGTCCTTCGATGCGATCAGTTGGCGCACGTCATCAAGCGTAAAGGTTCTATTATTCAAGTCTATTTTTATCATCGTCATACTTGCAGCGCCTTATAACGTTGTCGATTGATTTTCTATGCTGTTAGTGCTGTATTGAGGAGGAGGGTTCCCCCTATTGCTCAAGCATAGCTGCGATGCTTACGCCGAGTTAGTTCTGCTTAAATGCTATGCACCTGTTGACCTTTCCTAGCTTGCCGGACGTCGCGGTGCCACCGCTGGACTCAAACTTCTTTGTAAAGTATTAGCGACATGACGAACACTAGTTGATATCATTATGCCGGCACAAGCTTGGTACTTGTCAATCACGTCATTGGCCCACGTCAACCGGTATTCGATGCAATGGCGATAGTCGCCAAAACGCACACCAGCAGTGTTGCAACCATCAGCATTCGGTTAGACGCGCTCACTAGCGACTCTTGTCCTAGGCTCTGTACGTAAACCCAAAAAATACGATTTTCTGTAAAATACACCGCCATTAAAGCCAGGAGGCCAAGATGGCAAAGCGGTATGAACTCCCCGACGCAGCCTGGGATCTGGTTGCAGATATCTTCACCAAAAATCAGCGCACCGGGCGCCCTCGGGCCGATGATCGCCTGATGCTAAACGGTATTCTCTGGGTGCTTTGCTCTGGCGCAGCCTGGCGAGACATGCCCGAACGATTCGGCCCTTGGTCAACGATCTATCAACGGTTCCGGGGATGGCGTGATTGCGGAGCTTTTGATCAGATGCTCAAGCGTCTTCATATCCGATTGAATGAGCAGGGTTTGATTGACTTGGAAACATGGATGATCGACTCCACTGCCGTACGAGCAACCCGGGCCTCATCAGGTGCCGGGGAAAAAGGGGATTTGAAGAACCGCAAGACCACGCGCTCGGGCGCAGCCGGGGTGGCCTGACGACCAAGATTCACATGCTGTGCGACGCCAATGGTGTGCCTCTGCGTTTCCTGTTGTCAGGCGGACAAGCCAGCGATATAGCCTATGCCCAACCGCTACTCGATCAGGCTTGCATACCCAGCCTGCGCGGTCGCCCACGCAAGCGTTGCCGCTGGTTGCTGGCTGACAAGGGTTACGACGCTGAAGCGCTGCGCCAGTATTGTGATCGTTATCGCATGCAGCCAGTCATTCCGTTGCGAAGCATGAAGCGCAAAACCAAGCCAGGATTGCCTCGACTTTTTGATCGCCCCAAATATCGGCAGCGCAACATCATCGAACGCATGTTTGGCTGGCTGAAGGAGAACCGTCGCATCGTGACGCGCTTCGACAAGCTCGCAACAAGTTTTGCGGCGATGGTCTCATTGGCCTGCGCTATGCGGTGCTTGCGACAATACTTTACGTACAGAGCCTAGGTCCGCCCTCCGCGCTCACCCGTTTTGGTCGAAAAGATGTTTGGCAAGATCGGACTGATCGGGAACAAAAATGAATTCCGGATCTGGAAACGGATACAAACCGACAGGTAGCTCCCGATAGTCGGGTCGACGCTCAATCATCTTTGCGCAAACGTCTCTGAAGGGGAGCCCCCCCTTCAGACCTGAAATATTCTGCTAACTCAATAAAAATAGAAAAGTGATCTTCGGTGAGGCTGGACAATTCATCGGCAGAAAATTTGTACTTATCGCCGTTATGCATGGACAGGAAGAATGATTGCAGATACCGCGCAGAAGCATTCCAACCGTTGATCAATAAATCAGCCTGTGTCTGAAAAGGCGATTCATACATGGCATTGAGGCCGGCATATTTGATGTAAATATTTGGCGAAGGCTGACACTAAAGTGCAAAACCATCATTAACTTTTAGCTGCGGGAGGCACCTCAATCGAAATTCTTCGACTGAGATGCCCATGAGCGCTTTCAGCAGATTTGGTTGAATGTTAGTCCTGATTGATATGCGACATCATGCCATTGACATCAACCGCACGTACGTACCGTGCCGGGTTGTCGTCATTGGCGACCTCCTCAAAGTGCCTTTCACCGCATTTTATTTTAGCGCCCTCGACATGCCGCAGATCGCCCCACCAAGTGCTACCTTTGGTTTCAACGACGAAGTACAGTTTTTCCCTACCTTCATCATCGACGACCACAGCCCAGTCGGGGTTATAGGTGCCAAGCGGTGTAGGAATTTTGAACCAGGACGGCAGTTTCGCGTACACCTTTACAGCTTCGTTCTTTTCAAGGTCTTCGGCGAAGGTCTTCTCTACGCCCGCCGAGTCATAGACAACATGCGTATAGACGGACTTCTGCGTTTCTAGGGTGTTTTTCAAGTAACCCTTCAGCTCTTCCTGTTGGAACAGCTCTTGCGCGTAGAAGTGCTCGTCGCCGATTTTGCTGTACTTAATACCATCGACTAGTGCCAATCGCTTAGTGCGATTTATGGCTTCTGACGCATAGTCAATGAACTGTTGCGGGTTGCGGGCAAAGTCCTGCAGGCGATGGCTTTGCGTAAGAATCTTGACGATACTGCTGCGGGTCAGCTGAGTCTTGTCCTGCAAATCCGTGATGATGTCGGGAAGCTCGATGTCATCCTCATGGATCGTCGTGAAACGGGAGACGTCAGTCTCTTCCGCCGTAACGCCGCCCTTACCTATCGCGATGTCAGCCTTCCGGAATTGCGCCCTGGTTTTGGTGATGGGCGGGCAGTCCAGAATAGCCTTTGCACAATCGGTAATGAGCTTATTGTTATTGAAATCAACCCTGTACGTGGTCTTGTACTTGATACGCTCCCAGAGCGCCTTGAACTCTTCGCTTTGGAGAACCGCTTCGCGGGTGCGGATGATCCGTCGATCATCCGCATTCTTGATATCAAGTTTTCCTGCGAGTTTCTTAAGAATGCCCTGGATATCTTCTTCAGCGACATCCGCCTTGCTACCAAGCTCAGCTTTGATATCGTCTGGCAGCTTAAAGCTGCCGTCTTTCAAGCTTGTGCGAAGCGAATCCTGAACCTTGCCTTTGGCGTCAACAAAGCCCTCAGCTTTTAGGAATTTCCAAATCTTTTCAGATTGGTCTACTCCGAGCGGTGCCGCCTCGCCCTTGTCGTCGATTATCAGTACTGTCGCGAACTGATGCGATTCAACGATACCAAAGCGAATGCCGGTATCTTCTTCAATTTCCTTCTGAAGGTTTTCGGCAAACTCTTCATAGCTCTCGGTAGCAATGATAGTCAACGTGTTGATGTCAGACCCGCGCAGGCGCTGCCCGTCCTGATTGACGCAGAGGCGCAAGCCCCGCCCGATTGTCTGGCGACGCTCCCGCTCCGAGCCCATATCGCGCAATGCACAAATCTGGAATACGTTCGGGTTGTCCCAACCTTCCTTGAGAGCAGAGTGGGAAAAGATGAATTTGAGCTTGGTGCTAAAGCTCAGCAGCTTTTCCTTCTCCTGCATAATCAGGTTATAGGCGCGCTCGGAGTTGTCGCGACCAGCTTGAGTATTTTCCGCTGTATCGACAAGTTTTTCCTTCTTGTCGATGGAGAAATAGCCGTTATGGACTTCAGCGGCGTTTGTCTCCAGGTCAATTTCATTGAAGAGACTTTGATAGTCGCTGGATTTTGCGAGTTTGGTATATTCCTCTTCAAACATCGAGGCATATTTGCCTTTGACCACGCTTCCATCTTCGTCGTACTGACGATAATGCTCAACGCTATCGATGAAGAACAGGCTTAAGACCTTGATAGGCTGCTTGTTGGCAGCAAAGGTCAGCTCTTTATCGAGATGCTCTTTGATCGTGCGGCGGATCATCAGGCGCTTAATCTCATCAGGGCTGACGCCGCCAATGGCGTCACCGGGGGTCAAGGTTCTGTCGATACCCGGCCCCTTGACTTGAATGGACTCGTTGTTCTTGCCGCAAGTGATCGTGCCAATCTGCATGTTTTCATAAATGGCACGATTAGCAATCTGCTCTAGATCATCACCATCTTCAACCGTCAGTGTTTCGCGGCTGATTTTTTTCCCACGCTGCACATCGATTTCTATTTTTGCAGTGATCGAACCTTTACGGTTATGGGTGGATTCGAGCTTTATATAAGGTTTGTTGTTTCCGCCCTCGATTTGGAGGGAGGCAACCTCGATCTGTTTGACCAAGCCCTGGTCATAGGCATCAACTGCGTCGAGACGATAAACCATGTGGTGCTTATCGACGTGCGTCGCTGAATAGCGCAGGGTGCAGAGCGGGCTCATGGCATCCAAAGCCTTCTTCCCCTGTCCTTGCAGGCCACCGTCCACGCTTTGTGGTTCGTCCACAATAATGATCGGGCTAGTAGCCTTGATCAGGTCGATAGGCTTCTCACCGCCTGTATTTTCATGCTCTTTATAGAGATTGTTGACGTCTTTTTTGTTGATAGCACCAACAGTCGTCACCATAATTTGGATATTGGAACTCGTGGCGAAACTACGCACTTGCCCAGGCTTGGAAGAGTCGTAAAGAAAATATTCGTAACCCTTGGCCTTGGGATACAAATTCTCAAAATGGTCGCGCGTAATTTCAAGCGTTTTCTTCGTACCTTCTTTAATGGCAACAGAAGGTACGACAATTACGAATTTTGTAAAGCCGTAATTTTTATTTAGTTCAAATATCGTGCGGAGATAGACGTAAGTTTTACCCGTGCCCGTTTCCATTTCAACCGTAAAGTCGCCGCTTGCGAGATTGCCAGCAGGACGCAGGCCATTGTCGAGCTGGATAGCATGCAAATTATCGAGTAATTCTTCATCAACCAGTTGCAGGCGGTTGCCAACGCCGAGTTCATTTTCCTCCAGGCCAAGCGAAGCCTGCGGCCCAGATTCAGGGCGGTAGGTGACCGTGAATTCCGAGCGCGAGATTTCCTGCCCTTTAAATAGGCTGACGACAGACTCTATTGCCGCCATCTGATAGTCAAGATTGTCTTGAAAATGCAGCTTCATCAGTGACACTCCTTACAAGCTGCGAACATGGGTTATGCCGTTCTGTTCCAGAATGGCGGCCATGTTAGTCTTCGCTATGTCATCACTGAATGCACTATCACGGAAAAAGACATGCGTATCTGAAGACGGGCTCAGCTCGCCGTACCATGCGAGAATTCCCTGGGCAACATTCTCAACATCGGCCTGGGCGATAGATTCATCAAGGCACGCAAACAATACACCGTAACCAATGCTGTAGACTTCTTTGCCTGATACATTCCTGCTTTCAATTGGTACAGACAGATCGATGCCGCGCTTGATTAGTAGCTCATAAAGAACATCTTGTTCGGTACGCCCCTCAATCAAATGTTCCTGATGAGAAAGTAACGTTTGTTCGAGATCGGTACGATCCGGGTTCCATGCACGGATATTGGAATTTGAAAGTTTGAAAACTTTAAATCCTGCATTCAAGGGGGACTTATTAACCGAGCAGCGTTTTAGTCTCTCTTTTGTAACATCCGAAATTTTTGATAGGCCAAGCTTTCTAGCGGTAATGCCATGGGGCTTGCTCTCATCGATTTCTTCTGGCAACTGCACTAATATAAACCTAGACTGTTCGGTGTCAAAAACAGCTGCGCCGGTAGTTCCAGAGCCTGCGAAAAAATCAAGAACGATATCTTCTGCGTTAACGCCAGATACTTTCATCATTCGCTTTATCAGCTCTGTGGGCTTTACCGTATCAAAAGGAACCTCACCATCAAAGGTGGCTTTTAGCTCTTTGACGCCAGATCTGGTGGTTCCAGAGTCTTTTGCAAACCAAATTGTTTCTGGTGTACGCCCATCAAGGTCAGCAAGGTAGATTTTTCTAATAATTCTTGTTTCGTCTTCACTGAAGAATATCTCTCCTGTAGCGATTTTGCCACTAAGAGTCTCCTTGCTCCATCGCCATCCGTTATCAGGAGGATTGATTATCTTTCCTGATGGAGTTGTAATTGGATACTTCAGATTTTTCCTATACAGAGCGTTTCTTACGTCACCTGTTCGCCAATCACCCTTTGGATCATTGTCTTGGTTTGAGTAGGCTTTATTGTCCTCGTCCGTTCTCTCAAGGGACATTAGCTCAAAGTCCTCCGACTTTCTATACATCAAAATATGATTATGGTGCACAGAAAATATTCCGGAGTAGCCTTTTGGCTGAACACTATGCTGCCATATTATGTTGGTGATGAAATTTTCTTCGCCGAACACTTCATCGCACAACATTCTCAATCTCGGTGCTTCACTATCATCAATGGATATAAATATTGCACCATTGTTTTGCAGCAACGACTTTGATAGTTTTAGCCTTGGATACATCATGTTGAGCCAGTTGGTGTGAAACCGACCAGAGCTCTCGGTGTTGCTGGACACTTTCACTCCATCGCTGTCTTTCTGCCCTGTATATTGTAAATACGTATCCAGGTTATCCTGGAAGTTATCTGGATATATAAATTCATTTCCAGTATTATATGGCGGATCAATAAATATCATCTTGACCTTGCCCGCATAGCTCTTTTGCAGGAGTTTCAACACCTCAAGATTATCGCCTTCGATAATTAGGTTTTTAGTTGTATCCCAATTGACACTTTCCTCCGGACAAGGCAATAACGTGCCAGTCGATGGCGTTAGTGCAATCTGGCGAGCCTTCTTCTTTCCGTGCCAACTCAGACCGTATTTCTCTTCACCTTCGTCAATAGCCCCGGCATCACCAAGAAGTTGTCGCAGCGTGTCGAAATTTACCCCACCTTCTTCGAAGGCTTCAGGGAATATACTTTTAAGCTGTTGAATATTTTCGTTGACGATGTTCGCGCTTTCACCGTCCTGTAGCGTAACTAAATCCATAGCGGTCTTATTCATTAAATGGTCTCTCTAATTTTTTCAATTACGTCATTAATCTGTTTGATCTTGGTATTCAACTCAACCTGCCGCCCAACCTGCCGCTCTTTTTTCAGCTTATTGGCGATCTCTGTCTTTTGCATGTTGAGCTTTTCAAGCTCACGGAGCCGCTCAAGACGGCTCTCACTGGGTTTATTTTCTATATTGTCGGCCATGGCTCGCTCATAGCGTCCGCTATGGACAGCGCAATTAATAGCTATGACACGCTCGCTTAGGCTTTTATAGAAACTAAGGAAATTGACAAAGGAAAAGCTGTTGATAGTGCAATCTTCCAGGAAAGCTGCCTGCGCCGCTGTTTGTGTGGCCAGGTCTATCCAATCCGTGTAAAGGGGGTCTTCGACGACCCATTTTTCCTTGTCCGCCTGGTTGATGCGCTTGTCGGACACGCTTAGACAAACCTGGTTTTCCTGGGTAAACAGCAGGATCAGTGGATATGGAATCGACCGCTGTATAAAGGTCGCGATGCGCTTTAGCCGTTTAGCCGAAGTGAGTTCTACCTGGAGAACCGCGATTTCAGAGAAGTCGCGCTCGCTGTCAACATAGGCAGCGACGTTGATCGTGGCGGGCTTCAGGGTGTACAGCCAACGTATCTTGTCAACATCGTCCTTCAGGGCCGTTTTATCGGCAATATCCAGCACTCCGTTTTCAAGAAAGAGTTTCTTGAAAACGGGTTTGTTCAATTCACAGGATTTGGGAATTGAAAGATGATCAATGAAGGCTTCCAGTGTAACCGGCGTCATAGCGTTTCCTTGCCTTACGGAGCGTCCGTGATGATGAGGTAGGTTACAACGGCGAAATCCTCAATGCCCTGGCTGCTTGTCGCGGTCAGCACTGTGCCTCCTCTGGCGAAGAGGCTTTGCACACCTTTCTCCTCGCTCTTGCCTGCAATGCTATCCACCGCGACAGCCAGCAATTGCTGGTACTGCGCCATGTCGGAACCATTCCTTGTACGGTCGTTTATCTGCCCGGCAGCCTCACTATCGACGGAAGTTGCCGAGAGGCCGTGTTTCTTCAGCAGGTCGAGCACCTTCTTACTTTGCGTGAAATTGAGCTCGACGACGGCTTCGTCGGAGACATAGACCAGGAAGTACGGGGCAAGCGGATAGTTATCATCCACCTGGACGGCCCTATGACCATCCCTGATGCTCTTCAAGCAGAAGATGACGCCGGGCTTGAGGCCATCGGCTTTGAGGTCTGCATCAATGGTGACGGCGGCGTAAAGGCCGTGCGGAGCCAGTGCCAGCTTGTGCAAGCCTTTTTTCATGTAGCCTGAAAGATCCATGCGGAAGTCGTTCAGGGTTAAGTCCGTGATGGAGACGCCGCCCGCCATGTCTTCCAAATCGACCACGGCATCTTTGAGCTGCTGAAGCTGCGTGCGGCGATACTCTAGGTCGTTCATTTCCTGAGCGTTGGCGTCGATGACGTTTTCCTCGCCCGTGGCCGAGACGTCCAGAAGCATCATGCGGCCAGCCACCCTGGCTTCGAGGTTGATGTACTCGTCCAGCTCCATGTTCGGCCAGAAGTTAATGAGCTGGATTTTCGTGTTTTTCGAGCCCAAACGGTCAACGCGGCCAAACCGCTGGATGATCCTGACCGGGTTCCAGTGAATGTCGTAGTTGACGAGCGTGTCGCAATCTTGAAGGTTCTGGCCCTCGCTGATGCAGTCGGTAGCAATCAGCAGATCGATCTCAGCCTTGGCGTCGGGATCGATCTTTCCGCGTTCTTTCGACACAGGGGAGAAAGCCGTCAGGAGATTGTTCAGATCCGAGCCCGCCCCGGCCAGAGTCGTTTTGTTGGTTCCACCGCCAGTAATAAGTGCGCTATGAATTCCCAGCTCGTCCCGCGCCCAATCGACAAGATGGGCATAGAGATACTTCGCGGTATCGGCGAAGGCGGTGAACACGATGACCTTCTTGTTTCCGGGGTTTAGCGGTTCCCGGACTTTTTTGGAAATGACCTCTTTTAGCTTTTCCAGTTTGGCATCGCGGTGTTCGTCCACTGATTGCGCGGACTCGACGATAGAGGTCAGGAAGACTCGATCAGCCTCAAGCTCCTGCCTGAACCGGATGAGATCCATATCCTGGAGCAAGACGCGTGTTTTGTTGCCGATCATGAAGGGTTCAAGCTCGGGAGAGTCCATTTCAAAATCCTGAATATCCTCGATATTCAGAGCTTCGATGTCGCCGCTTTCGTGGGCGTCAATCTTCTGTAACAACACTTCGACCTGCGACAGAAGCTTTTGCGAAGTGAGCGTGAAGGAGTTGATCGAGCTTTCCATGCGCTTGAGCAGGTTCACCCGCATCAGGTGGATCAGGCTCTCCTCCCGATCAACCTGCTTGAAAACGCTTCTACCGTCGCCGACAGCGTTGTCATAGCGACGGGCATACTCATCCTTCTTGTCAGTCCGGACGAATTTCATAGGCGAGTAGCCCGCCAGTGAGAGCCTGCGGATCGTCTTGTTCACGTCCTTCAGCGGCGGAAATTCGTGCGTGGAATCGAGATCGGCATAGATGTTCTGTGGTGGCAGTCGCACAGGGAACTCGCCGATATCTGCCGTGCCGTAATATTTCTGGATGTGCTTACGGGAGCGCGCAATGGTGACGATATCCAGCAGCTTGAAATAGTCGAAGCTCATCGTATCCAGCAAGGAAGCCACACTGCGGCTTTCAGGCGGTTGCTTGACCCACTGGTTGAACTGCTTCTGCGCCAGGCGTAGCGTGCTTTCCACATTCTTGATGCCGACATCGCTGAAGGCGTCGTCACGTCCCTCAGTAATGAAGGCGACCTGATTTTTCAGGTCGTTCATGCGGTTGTTCACTGGCGTGGCGGAGAGCATCAGCACCCTGGTTTTCACGCCTGACTGGATGATGTCCTCCATAAGGCGGGTATAGCGGTTTTTGGTGCCTTTGGTGGGGTTGTTGTTGCGAAAGTTGTGCGACTCATCGATGACGATGAGGTCGTAGTTTCCCCAGTTTAGGGTTTCGAGATTGATCTCGCCGGAGCTGCCTTTCGTGCGTGACAGGTCGGTATGGTTCAGGACGTCATAATTGAAGCGGTCTTGCGCAAGCAGGTTGCGCTTGTCGTTGACGGTGTAGATCGTCCAGTTATCCCGGAGCTTCTTAGGGCATAGCACCAGCACGCGATCATTGCGCAGCTCGTAGTATTTGATAACGGCCAACGCTTCAAAGGTCTTACCCAAGCCGACGCTGTCGGCGATGATGCAGCCGTTGTGCTTCTCCAGCTTGTCGATAGCACCCAGCACACCGTCCTTCTGGAACTTGTAAAGCTTGTTCCAGACAAGGGTGTCCTTGAACCCGGTCTTTGTCTTAATGATGCTGTCTTCGTCGATATCATCGAGGAAGTCTTTAAAAATATTGTAGAGCGTCAGGAAATAAATGAAGTCGCCCGGCTGATCGGCGGCGATGAACTCCAGCTTCTCAAGGAGTTCGTCCTTGATGTCGCGGCCTTTAGGGGAATCTGCCCAGACAGAGTTAAACCAGGACAGCAGCTGCTTTGTCGTTTCTGGCTCGTTGATGCCGGTATTCATCAGCGGGGTATCGGACTGTACCTCTCCCAGCCCGGCGGGGGTGAAAGCAGAGCTGCCGTGAACGGCAAAACTGCCCTGGCTACCGTCTTCGACAAGGAACATATTTTGGGCAGCGTTGGCTGACCGAACCTGGGCTTTGCTGGCGAGCCATTTGGCGCATTCCCTGGCGATGCGCTTTTGATCGAGCTGGTTCACGAGGCGCAGGTCGGCATCCGACCCGATGAGTGCTTGGAGAGATGAGCCTTCCCAGCCGGACAGCAGGAGCCTTGCACCGTCAATGAGGGAGAGCTCCTTCCTGAGCGCCGAGAAGCCATAGATGGTGAACAGACCTGAAAGCACGGAAAGTTTCGATCCTGCGGCGAGGTGATCGCGCAACGTGTTCCCTACATGGCCGTTATTTCTGTTGTCCAGTAACAAAGCTTGTTCACCCCAACTCAAGTGCGATTTTTGGTCGTTTGCTGGTCGATCCAGTCTTCTATAACGGCTTTTCGGAACCGCCAACTACCCCCTACCTTGAAGCCGGGGATCTTCCCGTCAGCGGCAAGACGGTATGCTGTCTTCTCCGCAAGCTTCAGGTACTCAGCAACTTCCTTCAGGGTCATTATGTCTTCAGGCATTTCACCGGCCCCTATTTTGAGCTTGAGAGAATAGGGGGAAATTGAGGAACCAACAATCGTGATCATGTCCTTTTCGAGCGCCTGCACTGTCTCTTGGAATGCGAAGTACATGGCCTATCTCCCTCGCGGGCCAAAGGTAGTGCAAACGTCAGGCTATCGCGTCGATCACTAGGAATATAGGTTTCACTGCTGCCGCGCATACCGCGTGACTTGTAAGCGTCTGGAGTGCGAGGTGGTAGAAAGTGCCCAGAGGCCCTGTGGCGTGCCAGGGGGAGCGAAAGGGCTGCGCTGGGGCGGACTGTGTTGCCGACGTCTCAGCTAGTCTGAGTGAGGTTCTCAGCCTGACGATTTAAATCACATTAAAGCTATTCAGTTTTGGGCCTGGTACCGAAAGTCTGGGGCGATTCAGATTTCGCATAGCGGCACGTAAAAAAGGCGCTTTCAGCGGTTAGTATACGGGCAGTCTGGAAGAACCGACTTTTTCAACAGAATTGGCCAAAAGCTTCCAGTCAGAGTTACCTATGAAACCGGGGCGATTCACTTTGTTGTTCCGCGCTAATCACCTTTTCGAAAGACCTTCCCTTTAACCTTTTTCATCTTCTTGTGTTGAGCTGTGCGCTTTGACTCGCGCACGATATAAGCTTCCTGAGTTGAGCGTTTAAATCGCCCTAGCATTCTAAATGAATCTGACTGTCCGCAATGGGTCGACTTGCGTCCGTCATCGGGGTCGCCAGTTGATCCGAAACGGCCGGTAAAGAGCGGCAAACAGCAGTTATCGGGTCCTTATTAAAGCTGGGACGATTCAGCCTGCCGTTTCCTCATGATCAGCGCTCGTCGCTGCTCCGCGAACTGAAAAACTCAGCCGCAGGCAGCTGAACGGAAAATCAGTGTGACAGAGCGTTGCAAGGAGGTAGGTAGCCGTTCGGTAGCCTGCTATTCGATCTTGGGGTACGCCGCTGCTTCCGTGCTGCGCATACCGCGTGACTAGTTAGTGTTCGCAGTGCGAGGTAGCAGAGAGTGCTCAGAGGCTCTGTAGTGTGCCTGGGGGAACAAAAGGGCTGTGCTGGGGCGGACTGTATTGCCAGTGTCTCAGCGTGTCTGAGGGAGTCTCTCAGACTGACAATTTAAATGAGATTAAAACTATTCGGTTTTGGGTCCGGTACCGAAAGTCCGTTGGATGGCTTTCAATCACACTGCCGAAGCGTTTTGGTCCAGAAATGGTCCAGACGCCATTAAATCGCAGGCAATAAAAAACCCCAAGGACACATTGTTCCTTGGGGTTTCTCGGTATTTTGGTGCCCAGAGACGGAATCGAACCGCCGACACGGGGATTTTCAATCCCCTGCTCTACCGACTGAGCTATCTGGGCAACGGGGCGCATTAGAAGCTTTTTTCGATGACCCGTCAAACACTTTTTTGAAAAATATTTAATTATTACCGTCGCTTACGGGCGAAACCCTTTAAAACCGGGGTTTACTCGCTTGGCGGAACATAGCCTTCAGCTTTGGCATATTCCTCGCCGCTGAAGAACTTATCCATTTCGCCCTGCAAATATTTACGGTCTTCAGCGTTCATCATGTTCAAACGCTTTTCGTTGATCAGCAGGGTTTGGTGTTTTTGCCAGTCGGCCCAAGCCTTGGCCGAGACGTGTTCGAAAATGTCCTGGCCTTTGGCACCCGGGTACGGTGGGCGTTCCAGGGCGGGCAGTTCTTCTTTGTACTTGCGGCACATGATGGTGCGGGTCATGACGTCTCTCCTGCATGTAATAGGTCGGCTGCACGTTTGAGCAGCTTCTTCACCGGAGCAGCAAGGCCCAGGCGCGGCGGGGTGGCGAGGTTATACCAGAGCCAATCCGCCTCGGCCACGTGGTGGCCGCGTGTATCGACGTGCACCAGCCACGGTTCGATGGCCAGTTGAAAGTGGCTGAAGGTGTGGGTCAGGCCAGGCAGTGCCTGCCGGTCGCCCAGGGCCAGTGAGTGCTGAAGCGCCAGGTGCTCGATGTCCTTGAGGTCATCCAGTTCAGGCAAGCTCCACAAACCGCCCCACAAGCCGATCGACGGGCGGCGGTAAAGCAGGATCTCGCCCTCGGCGTTCGCCAGCAGCGGCATCAGGGTGCGCTTTTGCGGAATGGTTTTGCGTGGCTTGGGGATCGGGTAGCGGGTCTCGACGCCCAGTAAATGGGCTTCACAGCCAGGTTCAAGCGGGCACAGCAGGCAACTGGGTTTGCTGCGGGTACACAGCGTAGCCCCCATGTCCATCATCGCTTGGGTGTAAGCGTTGACACGGTCATGGGGCGTGAAACGCTCGGCGGTGGCCCACAGTTGTTTGGCAACCTTGGGTTCGCCCGGGTAGCCCTCTTGCGCGGTGTAGCGGGCCAGCACGCGCTTGACGTTGCCGTCCAGGATCGGTGCGCGCAAGCCCATGCTCAGGCTGGCAATCGCCCCGGCGGTGGAGAGCCCGATGCCGGGCAGTTCGACCAGTTTCTCGACGTCTCGCGGGAATTCGCCTTCGTATTGCTCGACCACGATTTTCGCGGTTTTTTGCAAGTTTCGCGCTCGGGTGTAATAACCCAGGCCGGTCCACAGGTGCAGGACTTCGTCCTCGGGTGCGGCAGCCAGCGCTTCGACCGTTGGCAACGATGCCATAAACCGGTCGAAGTAATTGAGCACGGTGCTGACCTGGGTTTGCTGCAACATGATCTCGGACACCCACACCCGGTAAGGGGTAATGCCCTGTTGCCAGGGCAGGTCGTGGCGGCCGTGGCGGTCATACCAGTCCAGCACCGCCGCAGAGAATTGCTCGTCTCTCATCGCTTGAACAACCCTTTGAGGGCGTCTTTGAGCTCTGGGCTGACCTTGTCGCCCAGCTTCTCTTCCAGTTTTTCGCTGATCTTGTTACCGGCGATTTTGGCAGCCACCTTGCCCAGGCCTTCATTGTCCAGGCGGCACGCTTTGGCGCCCAGTTCCAGTGGGCCACGGCAGCGCAAGGGCAACTCGATACCCACAAAGTTCTTGCCGACCTGACAGGCCGGGTCCGGCATGGCGCGGGTGTCGCCTTCGACCGTTATGCCGATGCGGTAGTCCATGCCCAGTACGCGCAGGTCAATGTCGCCGTCCCCTTTGACGCTCAAACCGGGAATGCGCACGATCAGGTCCGGGTTACTGGCCACGCCGTTGCGCACAACCAGGCTGCCCTTGAGGTCGTTGAACGGTGTGTCTTTGCCCCGGTTGGCAGCGCTGAGGGTTTTGCGGTTGAGTGTCGCGATGCCCCGGCACAGTTGTTGTTCAAGGTTGGCATTGAGCAGCACCCCGTCGTTCAGCGCGAAGCTGGCGGTGCCGTTGAGGCTTTGGATCAATGCGCGTTCGCTGTTGCCGCTGGCCGTTAGGTTGCTGTTAAGCGTCAACAGGCCAGTCACCGGAGGTTTTTGGCCCTGGCTTTGGAGGATTTTCTCGACAGGAACGTTATTGATGCGGGTTTGCAGGTTGATCATAGGCTGCAGGGGGCGCACATCCAGGCTGCCGTTGGCGGCGAAACTGCCCTTGTAGAGGTTGCCGCGCAGGCTCTCGAGCGTCAGCAGCCCTGCCTTGCCATTGGCTTTGAGCACCGCATTCTGGATCGGCAGTTTGCTGAGGGTCAGTTGGCCGACGCTGATGTCGGCATTCAGGTCCAGCGCCTTGAGGCGTGCCACCGGAATGATTTTGCTCGTGCTCCAGCCGCTGGTGGTCGGCGCTTGTGGCAGCGGCGAGTCACCCGATGCCGTCAGTGCCTGTGCTTCGCCGCCTTGTACTTCGGCCTGGCGCGCAACCTTGGCGCTGTTGCCATCGGCAGATTCCGGTGGCATGTAGCGATCGGCGTCGAACGTGTCGCCTTTGAGCTGGATGCGCAGCGCTTGCTTGGCGAAATCATCAACCGCGACCTGGCCCGTGAACGTGCTGTTATCGACCTTCAGGTTAAGTTCATCGAGCACCACGCTGGTGGGCGTGCCTGTAAGGCGGGTGACCAGTTCGACCGCACTGAGGCTGCCCGGTGCCATGGCGGGAAGGGGATGGCCGATGCTATCGAGGAATGTGGCCAGGTCGAGTTGGGCAACCGACAGGCCACCCGTTATCTGTGGCGTGGTATCGAGGTTGCGGGCCTTGAGCTCTCCAAGGGCGCGCAATTGGTTGGCCGAAAGCTTCAGGCTGTTCCATTCGGCGACGTTTGCAGCCAGATCTACCAATAACTGGCCCTGAGCGGCGAATGTCATGGTTTTGCCTTGCAGCGGTTCGCCCGAGGCTTCACCGATAATTTTCATGTCCTCGAACTGATAGCGTTTGAGGATACGGTCAAAACGCAGCTTGCCGTCGACCTCAGTCTTGACCCGAATGACCGGCTGGTTGGTGCCCAAAAAGGCCGTCAATTTGACCGGTGTACTGGTGGCTTCGTGGATGGGGCCGGTGCTCAACTGGATGCTTTCGGCGCTGAATTGCTGGCCGTTCTGCTCGTCGCTGTATTCCACGCGCGCGTTGTTCACGGTCAAGCTGTCGATATCCAGCTTGAGCGGCTGGCTGGACGTTTCCGGCTTGCTGACAGGCGCGGGGTCGCTACCGGCGGGTGCGGGGGCCGTGGCGGACGCGACGGGTTGACCAATGTCTTGCCAGTTGCCGTGGCCATTCTTGTCGCGGTTAAGCCGCAGGTTCAGGCCTTCAACACGGACATCGCTCATCTGCACTTCTTTACGCAGCAGCGGCAGCACACGCACTGACAGACCCAGCATTTGCAATTCGGCAAACGGTTTGTTCGGGGCTGCCAGGGTTGCCACGCTGGCGTCGTGCAGTTCAAGGCCAAGCCAGGGGAACAGGCTCCAGCCGATATCGCCATTGAGGGTCAGCTCAATGTGGGCCTTGTCGCGGGCTATCTGGCGGATCTCGTCTTTATAGTCGTTGGGATCGAACAGATGGCTGAGGGCAAAGCCCAGGGCCACGATGATCAGCAACAGTCCGAGAAACACCAGACCCAGGATTTTGCCGAGCGCTTTCATGGGCGAGTCCTTGTAAGTCTGAATAAGGGAAGTTTTAAAATTTAGCCGCAGAGTATAGCGCCACGCGCTGGCGGACTGGGGGGCGGATCGTGCCAGATCAGTTGCATGATGAAACAGCGTATCAACAGGGGCTTTGTCCTACACTCCAGTGGTAATCTCGGGCTGTTTTTCAGACCTTCTGCGGCGAATTGTCTCGCCCTGAACGTGACTCCAAATAATGGCTGTGTGCCGCAAGGTGCCAAAGCCGGGGGTCATGCGTGTCTGGGAGGCGTGTTCATACATGGGGGAGACACCAATGACTACAAGTACTGCTGCGGGCAACCTTGCCTCGCCGCCTGCGTTCCTGTCCAAGGAGCGCATTATTGCTAAACCCGGTTTCAACCGCTGGCTGGTTCCGCCTGCCGCACTGGCCATCCACCTGTGCATCGGTATGGCCTATGGCTTTTCGGTGTTCTGGATACCGTTGTCCAAGGCTTTGGGCGTGACTGCGCCCGTGGCCTGTGCGCCGGACATGAGCTTTATCGCTCAAGTGTTTTCGTCGCAATGCGACTGGCCCATTTCAATGCTTGGCTGGATCTACACGCTGTTTTTCATTTTTCTCGGGTGCTCGGCCGCGGTCTGGGGTGGCTGGCTTGAACATGCTGGCCCGCGCAAGGCCGGTGTGGTGTCGGCGCTGTGCTGGTGCGGCGGCCTGCTGATTTCTGCCTTGGGCATCTACACCCACCAGATCTGGCTGATGTGGCTGGGTTCGGGGGTGATTGGTGGCATTGGGCTGGGCCTGGGCTATATCTCACCCGTTTCGACGCTGATCAAGTGGTTCCCGGATAAACGCGGCATGGCGACTGGCATGGCGATCATGGGCTTTGGTGGCGGTGCCATGGTGGGGGCACCGCTGGCGGCTGTTCTCATGGGGCATTTCGCCGGGCCGGATGGCGTGGGCGTGTGGCAGAGCTTTGTGGTGATGGCACTCATTTACTTTGTGTTCATGATCGGTGGTGCTTTGTCTTACCGCGTGCCGCCTACGGGTTGGAAACCTGAAGGCTGGTCGCCACCGGTGAAAAAAGCGGCCAACGCCATGATTACCCAGCGCCACGTGCACGTGAGTGTGGCCTGGAAAACCCCGCAGTTTGCGCTGGTGTGGCTGGTGTTGTGCCTGAACGTGTCGGCGGGTATCGGCATTCTGGGCATGGCGTCGCCGTTGCTGCAGGAAGTGTTTGCCGGCAAGTTGCTGGGTAACGGCCTGACCTTCAGCGAACTGGACGCCGGCCAGTTAGTGCAAATTGCAGCCATTGCCGCCGGTTTCACCGGCTTGCTGAGCCTGTTCAATATTGGCGGTCGTTTCTTCTGGGCTTCGTTCTCGGATTATCTGGGGCGCAAAAACACCTACTTCGTGTTCTTTGCCCTGGGCTTTGCGCTGTACGCGATGATCCCGAACCTCGGCCATCTGGGCAACATCTCGCTGTTTGTGGCGGCGTTCTGCATCATTCTGTCGATGTACGGCGGCGGTTTTGCCACGGTGCCGGCGTATCTGGCGGATCTGTTCGGCACACAAATGGTGGGCGCGATTCACGGGCGCCTGCTGACCGCTTGGGCGGCAGCGGGCGTGCTGGGGCCGGTCTTGGTCAACTACTTGCGTGAGTACCAGTTGAGCATCGGTGTGGAGCGAGCGGCGGCGTATGACATCACCCTGTACATTCTTGCCGGCCTGCTGGTGCTGGGCTTTATCTGCAACCTGCTGGTGCGGCCGGTGGCGGACAAGTACTTCATGACCGATGCCGAACTGGCCGCCGAGCAAGCGCTGGGGCATGACAAGGGGGCCGATTCGACGACCTCGCTGGAGTGGAAAGCCGAAGCGGGCAGCCGGCCTTTGGTGATCGCTGCATGGCTGGCCGTGGGCATCCCATTGTTGTGGGGCGTGTGGGTCACGGTGCAGAAAACGGCGGTGTTGTTTAACTAACCCCGTGGTTAATCGGTAGGAGCGGTCGGTCGACGTTCGATTGCCTGCGATCTTTTCAATGCTCAAAAGATCGCGGGCCCGTTCGCTCCTGCAGTGTTTTACGTACGCTCATCCCCTTCCATGTTTCTGTTTGCCTGACCCGTGCCTATAATGGCCACCTTTTTCGCCCAATGATTTTGCGGAGCTGGTGATGGCCGAACGTAAGGCGTCAGTCGAGCGCGATACTCTGGAAACCCAGATTAAAGCCTCGATCAACTTGGATGGTACCGGTAAGGCCCGATTTGATATCGGCGTTCCTTTTCTTGAGCACATGCTCGACCAGATCGCCCGACATGGGCTGATCGACCTGGACATCGAGTGCAAAGGCGACCTGCATATCGACGATCACCATACCGTCGAAGATGTTGGCATTACCCTGGGCAAGGCCTTCAGCCAGGCGGTCGGCGACAAAAAAGGCATGACCCGCTACGGTCACGCTTATGTTCCGCTGGATGAAGCACTGTCGCGTGTGGTTATCGACTTTTCTGGCCGTCCGGGCCTGCAAATGCACATCCCCTATACCCGCGCTACCGTCGGCGGCTTCGATGTTGACCTGTTTCAGGAGTTCTTCCAGGGCTTCGTGAACCACGCCAACGTGACGCTGCACATCGATACCCTGCGCGGCACCAACACTCACCACCAGATCGAAACCGTGTTCAAGGCGTTCGGTCGTGCACTGCGGATGGCAATCACGCTTGACGAGCGTATGGCTGGGCAAATGCCTTCGACCAAGGGCGTGCTCTGATGCAGACAGTGGCGGTAATCGATTACGGCATGGGCAACCTGCATTCGGTGGCCAAGGCGCTGGAGCACGTAGGTGCCGGGCGTGTGCTGATCACCAGTGATGCCGATGTGATTCGCGAAGCTGACCGTGTGGTGTTTCCCGGTGTGGGCGCGATTCGCGACTGCATGGCTGAAATCCGCCGCTTGGGTTTCGACTCGCTGGTGCGCGAAGTCAGCAAGGACCGGCCCTTTCTCGGGATTTGTGTGGGCATGCAAGCCTTGCTCGATAGCAGTGAAGAGAACGGCGGCGTTGATTGCATCGGACTGTTCCCGGGCCAGGTGAAATTTTTCGGCAAAGACCTGCACGAAGATGGCGAGCACCTTAAAGTGCCGCACATGGGCTGGAACGAGGTGCAGCAGAAGGTCGACCACCCGCTGTGGCACAGCATCCCGGACCTGGCGCGCTTTTATTTTGTGCACAGTTACTACATCGCGGCGGGCAATCCTCGCCAGGTGGTCGGTGGCGGGCATTACGGCGTCGATTTTGCGGCCGCGCTGGCCGAAGGGTCGCGTTTCGCGGTGCAGTTCCACCCTGAAAAAAGCCATACCCACGGCTTGCAGTTGCTGGAGAACTTCGTGGCTTGGGACGGGCGCTGGTAATGGCCCCCCGCAAGAAGCCGCCGATCCTCACGCTCACACCCGAGCAAGAGAGCGAAGCCAACAGCAAGATCAAACGCTTTATGCAAGATCGCTTTGAACTGGACCTGGGTTCGTTCGAAGCGGCTGAGATCCTGGAACTGTTCACCCGCGAAATCGCGCCGCATTACTACAATCGCGCGATTTTCGATGTACAGGCGCACCTCAAAGAGAGGTTCGAGAGCATCGAAAGCGACGTGTGGGCGCTCGAAAAGAATTGAGTCAGCTGAAAGCCTCAAGCTAATAGCCGCAAGTTAGAGCGAGACCTCACTCCGCTTTTTCTTGCCGCTTGCCGCTCAAAACTTGCAGCTCTTACGACGTAGGAGAAAGCATGCTAATTATCCCCGCTATCGATCTTAAAGACGGTGCCTGTGTGCGCCTGCGCCAAGGCCGCATGGAAGATTCCACGGTATTTTCCGATGACCCGGTGAGCATGGCTGCCAAATGGGTAGACGGCGGTTGCCGTCGTCTGCACCTGGTTGACCTGAACGGCGCTTTCGAAGGCCAGCCCGTCAATGGTGAGGTGGTGACCGCCATCGCCAAGCGCTACCCGCAATTGCCGATCCAGATCGGCGGCGGCATCCGTTCGCTTGAAACCATTGAGCATTACGTCAAGGCGGGCGTCAGCTACGTAATCATCGGCACCAAAGCGGTAAAGGATCCGGCCTTTGTTGCCGAAGCCTGCCGTGCGTTCCCGGGCAAGATCATTGTGGGCCTGGACGCCAAAGATGGTTTCGTGGCCACTGACGGCTGGGCTGAAATCAGCACGGTCAATGTTATCGACCTGGCCAAGCAGTTTGAGTCAGACGGCGTGTCGTCCATTGTTTATACCGACATCGCCAAAGACGGCATGATGCAAGGTTGTAACGTGAGCTACACCGCGGCGCTGGCAGCGGCCACCCGCATACCGGTGATCGCGTCGGGCGGCATCCACAACCTGGGCGATATCAAAGCCCTGCTGGACGCCAAGGCCCCTGGCATTATCGGTGCCATCACCGGCCGGGCAATCTACGAAGGCACCCTGGATGTGGCTGAGGCTCAGGCCTTTTGTGACAGCTACGCGGCCAGCTCCAAGTCATAAGCCTCAAGCTGCAAGTTAAAGTGCGACCGCGTTCTGCCTTTTCTTGCAGCTTGAAGTCTGCAGCTTCTTAATCGGAGATTAAGCTTTTGGCGTTAGCTAAGCGCATCATCCCTTGCCTGGACGTGGATAACGGTCGGGTTGTGAAGGGCGTCAAGTTCGAGAACATCCGCGATGCGGGCGACCCGGTAGAAATCGCTCGCCGTTACAACGAGCAGGGTGCTGACGAGATTACCTTTCTCGACATCACCGCCAGCGTCGACGGTCGTGATACCACGCTGCATACCGTCGAGCGCATGGCCAGCCAGGTATTTATCCCGCTGACCGTGGGCGGTGGCGTGCGCTGCATCCAGGACATCCGCAACTTGCTCAATGCCGGTGCCGACAAGGTGTCGATCAATACGGCAGCGGTGTTTAACCCGGAGTTCGTAGGCGAAGCCGCGCAACATTTCGGCTCGCAGTGCATTGTCGTCGCCATTGATGCCAAGAAAGTCTCCGGGCCGGGCGAAACCCCGCGCTGGGAAATCTTCACCCACGGCGGTCGCAAGCCTACCGGGCTTGATGCGGTCGAGTGGGCAATGAAGATGGAAGGCCTGGGCGCGGGTGAAATCCTGCTGACCAGCATGGACCAGGATGGTATGAAAAACGGCTTTGACCTGGGCGTTACCCGTGCGATCAGCGATGCGCTGGGCATTCCGGTGATTGCCTCGGGCGGTGTCGGCAACCTGCAGCATTTGGCTGACGGCATCCTTGAAGGTCACGCCAGTGCAGTATTGGCGGCGAGTATTTTCCACTTCGGCGAATACACCGTGCCAGAAGCCAAGGCCTATATGGCTGAGCGCGGGATTGTGGTGCGCTGACCACTTGCCTGCCGCGCCTGATAACAAGGGGCGTGGCAGGCATGTGCCTGGGCAGCAAGCGTGGGCTAGAGCGGTTTCAAAATATAGGTTTGTGCGGCCATCGGGACCTTTTCACGGTTGTATGAAATCGCACATACCTTGATAGCTTGTTCCTTGGCCGTGAACTCTCGAGTGATAGTTTGGCCAAACCATGGCGCGTCAGACGTTCTAATTCTTGGCACGCGCAAGTGGCCTTGATAGGTTATTTCCAGAAAGTTTGGATTGGTATCGTACGTTAACCTGTTGCCATCAAAGTCGGCTGGAAAAATAGCCGCGTACCCTTCTGCGCTTGAACAGTCGGTCGTCGCATAGTCGCCAGCTTTTACGGTGAAATGCTCAAAGAATGGCGACACGTGTTTGAATGACACATAAAACAGGTCGCTGTTTTTAGACTCCCTTTCAATGGTTATGTCCGGGTTTAATTGTGCTGTGGCCTCGAACCGTTCAATTGCAATTATTTTGGCGGATGTATAAACGTTCGTGGGCGGTGGTGCTTCTTCGGAAGAAACGCCAATGACGCAGGCGTAGTGCATACCTGTTGCATCATCCAGTGTGAATTTCAAACGGCCCTCATTGCTACTTATACTTTGGCTGTACTGGTCTTCGGAGAGGCAACTATTGATGTCGTGAGTATAGTGATAACGGTAGAACGGCGTTTTCAGGGATAGCGCAATATCAACGGTATCGTGATGAGTATCAGGACCTGCAGTTGTTTTTTCAAGGATTCGCGCGGCGGGGTAATGCCCATTCTTGACCCAGAGGGAAGGCAGTTTCTTCAGCTCACAACGGTTAGAGTCAGGGGTAAATGTACCGTCGGTGAAGCAGTGGTTGAGAAACGATACGGGGCGGGTGTAATACGTATTCGGGTTCCACTGTGATTGATCGTCCTTAAGCTCGCACGGTGAAAGGCTCAGGCACTTTTCATTAGCGTTGGCTCCATGGCTGGTGGCGACCATCACGCTGACCAACTCGTTCGTTGTCTTGTCAAGCACCGGTCCTCCCCGTGCACCTGGCGTCAGGTCTGTGCATTTATTCGCCAGAAGACCTGTGCCGACCCAAGGGTGACTGGCCACCGAGACAAAGGGTAGTTGGGTGCAGTGTGTGGCATGAAGATGGCTTTTTTTAGGGATGCCCAAGGCCGTAATGGCTGTGCCGGTGGGGGGTGTTTCGAGGGCTATTTTTAAAGGCTCTATACCGGCGTTTATCAAATGAGCCAAGGGCTTATCTAGTTCAATGATAGCCAGGTCGAAACCCCTGTCACTTTGCCAGGCGATTTTCTTCAATGTGTAGCTTTTTATCAATTCGCGGGTGTCTTCAAACTTGTTGAAGTGGACTTTTCCTCGTGTGGGTATGTCGCGCTGTATACCGCCAAAATAGCTGTATTTATCCGTATGGTCTGTATTGAAACAGTGCTGTGAAGTGATGATATAGGCGGGGGAATTTGCTGAAGACGCCTCGGTGGTGCGAGTGTCTATCAGGGTCGCTGAACAATATGAGTAGCGTGAGTTTTGCAGCCTGCCAATGCCTGCCCATGCGGGTGCGTGAGTGTTTAATGGGTTCGAGCGTTGAACCCGCCCGCTGGGGCTTTCTTCTGTCACGCCGTTGGCTGCATTGGCGTGCGTGTTCAGGGAGAGCGAGCTAAGAATAATAAGGAATGGTATTAACGAGGGTTTCATAGGGTGCCCTGTAATTTAAATGTAAATAGACGATCTTTGGCTGTAAAGATTAAATATTCTAGAGTTTAAAGTGGTGCGCAACGAGGGGGCGCACAATCTAGAGTGACTAGTGTTGTTCGAATATATAAGTAGACGGCGCAGATGCGACATTCTCGCGATTATAAGATACTGTGCATAATTTGATCGTGTGATCGTGGTGGGGTATGTACTTTATAGTCTGTTCTTTATCGAGTTTCCCCATGATTCGTTTGGTCGCGGGTGATGCGAAGTCAAGGCCGGTGTACAGGTTGGGGTCAATAGTTCCCTGGGTAAATAATGTGTCCAGCCAGTTGCTCATGTCGATAACCGGTTGATACCCTTCGGGGCTCATGCAGTCAACCGTATGATAAGGCCCATGTTTGTACTCGTAATGCTCATGAAACGGTGAGGCGTGAGTCCAAGAGGCACTGTGGTTATTATCCAGTAGTGGCGTCAGTGCAGGGTTGTAATGGGTTGGGTATAATTCGACCAAGGGCGGCAGTGCAGCAGTCGCTTTCAGTCGTTCGATCGCAAGTATTGATCTAAATGTGATTTCATCGGGTGTTGCATCTGGGTTATTCAAGCCAACGATACAAAGCAGGTGCAAACCTGTCGTTTCATCGAGGGTAAATTTTATTTCGTTGTCTTCGGGAGTGAGTCGAGGGCTGTAATCTTTTCCGCTGTTGCATGCCTGAGCGTCATGGGTATATTTATAGCGAATGTAAGGGGGCGCTTCACGCAGGGCAACAGTAAAGAACTCTGGAGAGCGGGTGCTGCCGGCCGTCGTTTTGTGTTCAAGGATACGGGCAGGAATACGCAGAGGATCTTTTAAGGGCGGCACGTTCTGTTTGCTTAAGGAACAGTCGCTAGCATTCAGATTGAATACACCCTTGGGAAAGCACGGGTTGAGAAATGACACTGCGAGGGTGTAGTGCGTGTCGGCGTTCCAGTGTGTGGACCGTCCTGTGATTTCGCACGGCGTGAATGCCTGGCATGTGTTGTTGCTATCTGCAGTGTGAGTGCTGGCGACAATCAGGCTGATCAGTTCGTTGTTAGCGTTGTTTAGAACCGGCCCTCCATACCCGCCCGTCGATAAGGAAGCACAACGATTTGGCAGCATGTGGGTGCTCACCCACGGGTGGCTGAGCGTATCGACCGGGTCCAACTGCTTGCAGTAGGTGGCGTAGAGATTGCTGGCGTGAGGGATTCCCAGAGCAGTTATGTCGGTGCCGGTGGGGGGTGTATGTGATGCGATTTTTAGTGGGTGAATATCTGCTTCTAACAACGTCGACAGCGGTTCATTCAACTCAATGATTGAAATACTGGAGCGGTTGTCGCTCTGCCAGACGACGGTTTTGAGTGTGTAGTTTTTGGTCTGCCCCAGCGTGTTATTGAAGTGGTTGAAATACACACTCCCGGAGGTGTTGATATTGACTTCTGTGCCGCCAGAGTAGCGGTAGTGACCATTTTGATTGGAGTTGAAGCATCGTTGCGAGGTCATGATATAAGCGGGTGTGGTTTTTATGTCGCTGTTTTGTTGGCGTGTATCAATGAGGCTGGCGGTACATATTGATGCGTTGGGGCCTCGGACTCTGCCAATACCTGTCCATTGAGATGAACGTGACGGGTGTGTTTGTGACAGTTGGACAAGACCGTCAATATTCATTTGGTTGGGCACTGTGTCGGCCTGGGCAAAGGCAGAACAGGTGATAGAAGTTATGAGTAACATGTGCATGGATAGTCGTTTCATATGCAATCCTGCCAGAGCGGGCTATATGTTGTTTTTGGATAGGCGCTAGTCAAACATGCATGGAATTGCGATAAGCGTATTTATGTGTTTTTTAGGTATGGGTACGTTGTGCAGGCTGTGAACCAATAGTGACTGGACAGCATGGCGAGCCCACGGCACTCTTGTGGGCACCATGGATTTGGGTCGTCTGTCATGTTTAAACGTATTTTGCTCGCGCTTGCTGGATCCACGCTGTGGTTCGTAGGGAACGCCTATAGCGCGAACACCTCGCAGTACGCCTTGCATTTGCTGACGGAAAATTTCCCCCCGTACAACATGGCCAAAAACGGCAAGAACTACGCTCAGGACGATAATGTTGAAGGCATTGCCGTCGATATTCTGCGTGAAACCTTCAAACGTGCCGGCATCGGCTACAGCCTCACCCTGCGGTTCCCGTGGGAGCGCATTTATAACCTGACGCTCGATAACCCGGGCTACGGCGTGTTTGTGACCGCGCGCATCCCAGAGCGCGAAACGTTGTTTAAATGGGTTGGGCCTCTGGGGCCGGATGATTGGGTGTTACTGGCCCGGGCCGACAGCCCGATTACCCTGAACTCCCTTGATGAGGCTCGTGATTACACCATCGGTGCCTATAAGAGCGATGCAATTGCCCTGTCACTGGAAAAACAGGGGCTGGCCCCCGTGATTGTGTTGCGTGATCAGGACAACGCCAAAAAGCTGCAGGACCGCCAAATTGACTTGTGGGCCACGGGTGATCCGGCGGGTTACTTTTTAGCGCGACAGGTGGGTATTTCGGGGTTCAAGACGGTGCTGCGCTTCAATCAGGCGCAGTTGTACCTGGCGTTGAACAAGCAAGTGCCCGACGCCGTGGTGAACACGCTGCAAGCTGCATTGGAGCAGCTCAAGGCAGAAGGTGAGCTGGATAAAATTCGCGCCCGCTATCTGTAACCGCCAAAACGGCCGTAGGAGCGAGCTTGCTCGCGATCTTTTGATCTTTAAAAGCTCAATGACAGCCGCGCTGTCATTCAGCGATCCTTTCCATTGCTGCGGTCACGGCCACTTAAGGTTCCGGCTTTACGCCGTGCCACTTTGAAAAGCGCAAAGTGGCCAAACGCTTATGCCCCTACCACTCGGTGCCTCGCTGTGGCTCGGCATGCCCTCACCACAGGCCTTGCTCCGTGGGCCGCCGCGATCGGCCATCCTTGGCCGTGTCGCGGCTAACCCGGCGTGCTGCCGGGTTAGCCACTGCGCAAAACCTGCGTTCGGCCTGCGTGGTTTAAGGGGGCCCTTTTAGATCAAAAGCCAGATCAAAAGATCACGAGCAAGCTCGTTCCTACAAACTCTGCCATCCGTAGGAGAGGCCGCCCCGTCTTAGGTGCCGCGCTGTCGCGCAAAGAGCTGGGGCGCGCTTCAGTTCTGCGTAGGAGCGAGCTTGCTCGCGATCTTTTGATCTTTAAAAACGGTGCCGCGCTGTCGTGCAGCAATCCTTTCCATTGCTGCGGTCACGGCCACTTGAGGTCCCGGCTTTACGCCGTGTTACTTTGAAAGCGCAAAGTAACCAAACGCTTATGCCCCTACCACTGGTGTCTCGCTGTGGCTCGGCATGCCCTCACCACAGGCCTTGCTCCGTGGGCCGCCGCGATCGGCCCTCCTTGGCCGTGTCGCGGCTAACCCGGCGTCCTGCCGGGTTAGCCACTGCGCAAAACCTGCGTTCGGCCTGCGTGGTTTAAGGGGGCCCTTGGATCAAAAGCATGTCGGCGTTCGCCGCGCACTCGATCGCAGCCTATGGCAGCGACTACACATCCTGTCGACATCGCCCAATCAGCGATAAACGCCATTTTTGCCGTGCCCGTCCATCGCCTTGTTACTGCGCACGCCGATCATTTGCCGGATGTCGATCCAGTCGATGCCCTGTGCTTTGAGTTTGGGCAACTGCCGTTCAAGCACTGCCAGGGTTTGCGGGTACGGGTGGCCAATTACGACCACCGACCCATGGGTGCGAGCGTGCTTGATTGCGGTGTTGAGCTGTTGGGTGATGGCGTCTTCGGTGCGCACGTTGTCGAGAAAGACGTCCCGCGACACGCTGGCCAGGCCGATTTTTTGCGCTTCGGCCGCCGCGACCGTGCTGGCGCTGGTTCGGCTGTCGACGAAGAATTTATGCCGCTGTTGCAACTCGCCCATCAACCAGGCCATTGCCTGAGGCTGAGCGGTCATGCGGCTGCCTTCGTGGTTGTTGATGCCACTGGTGTAGGGCACGGCCTTGAACGCGGCATCCAGGCGCTTGGCGAGTTCATCCAGAGGCAGGTCAGGGTGCCAGGCGAACGGCCCCGTGGCCGGGTCCATTGGCATGTGCAGGATGACGATTTTTCCGGCCTTGTACGCTTCACGGGCAAATTCGGCGGCGTGCGGGGTGTCAGGCATGACGGCGGTGGTGACCGGGCCGGGCAGGGCCAGCACGCGGCGGTCACGTGGCAGGTTCTGCCCCAGGTCATCGATGATCAGGCTCAGGTACGCCTTGCGCGGTGTTTCGGTAGGGCTGGCCGGTGCCGCGTGGGCGGCACCGCTCAGGCAGCAGAGCAGGGCAATGACAGACCAGAGGCGCACAGTTAATTGCCGCGTGTGATGCTCAAACCCTTGAGCAGGCTCAAAGCCTGGCTCAACTGGAAGTCATCATCCTGCGGCATGGGCTTGGCCTTGGGGGTGGAACCGGTCGGTTTGTCTTCGCCACCGTTGCCATTGCCAAGATGGCCCTGCAGGTCGGCTTCCTTGTAGTACTCGGTGTCTTGCTCGCGAGTGATCTTGGCGCGGCTGACCTCGATGTCCGGCACGATACCCTGGGCCTGGATCGAGCGGCCGTTGGGCGTGAAGTACAGCGCGGTGGTGATTTTCAGCGCGCGGTCGTTGTTCAGTGGCAGTACGGTTTGCACCGAACCTTTGCCAAAGCTGGTGGTGCCCATCACCACGCCGCGTTTTTGGTCTTGCAAGGCACCGGCCACAATTTCCGAAGCTGAGGCACTGCCGCCGTTGATCAGCACCACCAACGGCACGCCTTCGCTCAGGTCCTTGCCAGTTGCTGAGAAGCGCAGTTCCGAGTTGGCGATACGGCCCTTGGTGTAAACGATCAAGCCTTTGTTGATGAAGTGGTCGACCACTTCGACCGCCGATTGCAGCACGCCACCGGGGTTGTTACGCAGGTCGAGGATGATGCCCTTGAGCCGCTTGTTGCCGTTCTCGCGGCGCAATTTGGCCAGCGCGGCAGCGACTTCATCGCCGGTCTTGACCTGGAATTGGGTGATGCGGATGTAGCCGTAGCCGTCCTCGAGCAACTGGGCCTTGACGCTCTTGACCTGGATATTGGCCCGCGTCAGGGTGACGTCGAAGGGCGTACCGCCATTGCGCACCAGGGTCAGGGTGATTTTCTGGCCGACCTTGCCACGCATCTTGTCCACGGCTTCGGTCATGCTCAGGCCACGGGTGGGTTGGCCATTGATCTTGACGATAAAGTCGCCCGCCTGAATACCGGCCTTGCTCGCCGGGGTGTCGTCGATGGGCGAGACGATTTTGATGTTGCCGTCTTCGGAGCCGACTTCGATGCCTAGCCCGCCGAACTCGCCGCTGGTGCTCTCCTGCAACTCGGCGAAGTCTTCTGGGCCAAGGTACGCGGAGTGCGGGTCGAGGTTGCTGAGCATGCCTTTGATGGCGTTCTCCAGCAGGGTCTTGTCATCCACGGGTTCAACATACGCGGCCTTGATGCGGTCCATGACCTCGGCAAAGGTACGCAGCTCTTCCAGAGGCAACGGCGCTCTGGCGTTGCTGGTAGCCGCCGAAGGCACGGTCGGCTCGGCAGCCAGTGCCAGCGGCGAGCCAATCACCAGGGCGATCGTCAGGGCCAGCGAATTGAGGCGGGACAAGTGCGGCATGTTGAACGAACTCCTACGTATTAAATGTGATGGGCTCATCCTTGAGCACGGCACCATTGTGCAGGGTCGCTGGGGCGGCCCTGCTGACGAATAGCAAAATACAGCGCAGGTGTGGCCTGGCCACCGCTGTTGCCCACGGTAGAAATCACGTCCCCGGCTTTTACGATGTCACCTGCCGACTTGAGGAGTGTCTGATTGTGGCCATACAAGCTTAAGAAACCATTACCGTGATCCAGAATGACCAGTTGGCCAGCGCCGCGCAGCCAGTCGGCAAACACCACGCGCCCGCCATGCACGGCATGCACCTGGGTGCCTGCCCCCGCGCTGATCATCACGCCGTCCCACTTGGCGCGGGAATCGTCGCCCCGGCTTTCACCGAAGCGCGCAAGCAGTCGACCATCAACAGGCCATGGAAGTTTGCCCCGGGCCTGAGAAAAAGGTCCGCCAAAGCTTTCACCGGCGCTGGACACCAGTGCGCCCGGGGTAGACCTGACGGGTTTGCGCGGGGCGTCGGTGGTGACCGTTTCAGCCTCGCGCTGGCGTTTTCTCTCGGCTTCCTGCTGGGCAATCAATGCTTTCTGGCGCGCCTCCTCGGCTTCGCGGGCCTGACGGGCGAGGGTTTCCTCAATGGTCTTGAGGACTTTAGCCAGATCGGCTTGATCCTGCTCGCGAGCTTGTAACTTTTGATCGCGGTTTTTGACGTCGGTGTTGAGTTTGGCGAGTACTTGCTGACGTTCGGCGCGTACTTTATCGAGTTCGGCGCGCTGGCTGTCCAGGCTGCTTTTTTGGCTCAGCAATTGACCCTGCTGCTGGTTTATCTCGGTTTCGACGTTGGCCAATTGGCGCAGGGTTTCGTTGAAGCCCTTGAGCTGATCCAGGCGGGCCTGGCTCAGGTAGTCATAGTAGGTGAGGGTACGGGCGAATTTTTCAGGGTTTTGTTGGTTGAGCAGCAATTTCAGGTATTCCTGACGGCCGCCCTGATACGCGGCACGGGCCTGAATGGCGATCAGGCGTTGCTGTTCAATTTTTGCGCTGTGGAGTTTTTTTTTCTCGCTATCAAGGCGCAGCAGCTCGCCTTCACTCTTTTTTAGTTCTTTTTGCAGGGTGTCGACCTGCTTCTCCAGTTTGCCGATTTCGGTTTCGGTGCTGCGCAGGTCTTTCTGCACCCCCGATTTTTCTTCCTGGAGCTTGCCCAAGAGCTTTTTCAGCTCGCCGATATCCTGGCGGGTGGCTTCCAGTTGTTGTTGAGTTTGCGCGCGCTCATCGGCAAACGCCGGTTGCAGCAGGCACGTGAGGGCAAGGGCTATAAGGGCGCGGAGCATGGGGCGGGCGACACCTGGGGAATGGGACGGCCTAGTATGCCCGCCATCGTTGAGGATGAGAAATCTGTGAAGGTGAAATTGTAGCTGCCCTGTGGGAACGAGCGTGCTCGCGATTTTTTGAGTGTTAAAAAATCGCGAGCAATCGAGCGTCGACCGGCTGCGTGTGCAGGGCGAGGTGCTTACGCGTCGATCAGGATGCTGGTGCCGGTCATTTCTTCAGGCTGTGGCAGGCCCAGCAGCTTGAGCATGGTCGGTGCCACGTCAGCCAACACGCCACCTTCGCGCACCTTCAGGTTGCGCTTGCCAACGTAGATGAACGGCACGGGCTCGCAGGTGTGGGCGGTGTGCGCCTGGCCTGTGGACTCGTCTTCCATTTGCTCGACATTGCCGTGGTCGGCAGTGATCAGGGCTTCGCCGCCGACCTTTTCCAGGGCTTCGACAATGCGGCCTACGCAGGCGTCCAGGCATTCCACGGCCTTGACTGCGGCATCAAATACGCCGCTGTGACCGACCATGTCACCGTTGGCGTAGTTGACCACGATCACGTCATAACGCTGGTTTTCGATGGCGTCGACGATGTTGTCGGTGACTTCGGGCGCGCTCATTTCGGGCTGCAGGTCGTAGGTCGCGACTTTGGGGGAGGGCACCAGAATGCGGGTTTCACCCGGAAACGGTTCTTCACGGCCACCCGAAAAGAAGAACGTCACGTGGGCGTACTTTTCGGTTTCGGCAATGCGCAGCTGGGTTTTGCCGTTTTTGGCCAGGTAATCGCCGAGCACGTTTTCCAGGCTGCCGGGCGCGAAGGCGCTGGGGGCCGGGATGCTGGCCGCGTATTGGGTGAGCATCACGAAGCCGGCGAGTTTTGGCTGGCGGGCCCGTTCGAACTCACTGAAGTGGTCTTCAACGAAGACGCGGCTCAACTCGCGGGCGCGGTCGGCGCGGAAGTTCATGAACACCACGGCGTCGCCGTCTTCCACCTTGACGGGCTCGCCCAGGGTGGTGGCTTTGACGAACTCGTCGCTTTCGCCACGGGCGTAAGCGGCCTCAAGGCCTTCTTGGGCGGTGGCGGCGTTGAATTCGCCTTTGCCATCCACAATCAGGTTGTAGGCCTGGGCCACACGGTCCCAGCGGTTGTCGCGGTCCATGGCAAAGTAACGGCCGATCAGGCTGGCAATGCGGCCCTTGCCCAGTGTCTGGAACGCCGTATCCAGCAGCTCGATGGACGACTTCGCACTTTTTGGCGGAGTGTCACGGCCATCGAGGAAGGCGTGCAGGTAGATTTTTTCGGCACCGCGCTTGACGGCCAGTTCGGCCATCGCCACGAGGTGGTCCTGATGGCTGTGAACGCCGCCGTCCGACAGCAGCCCCAGAATATGGACGGCCTTGCCGGCGGAAACGGCTTTGTCGACAGCGGCACAAATCGTCGGGTTTTCGAAGAACTCGCCGTCACGGATCGACTTGGTGACACGGGTGAAATCCTGATACACCACGCGGCCTGCCCCCAGGTTCATGTGGCCGACTTCGGAGTTGCCCATCTGCCCGTCAGGCAGCCCCACATCCATGCCAGAGCCTGAGATCAGGCCGTTTGGCTGGTTCGCGCACAGGCGATCGAGCACCGGTTTTTTGGCCGAAAAAACGGCGTTGTATTCGTGGCTTTCACTGTGACCGAAGCCATCCAGGATGATCAGGACCAAAGGTTTAGGCGTGGTAGTCATAGATCCCACTCGTGGCTGGTTTAAAAGAAGGGTTGAAGAGGACGGGGAGTTTAAAGCGAAGTTCAGGTGGCGTCACCGCCGGGCGGGGTTTGGCCGACCAAGGTGGCTGTGTATACTGGCCCACATTTTACCGCCCTGGAACTTTCTGATGGTTGATCACCTGATTGCATTTGCCACTTCTCACTACCTGCTCGTTGGCGCGTTTGTCATCTTGTTGGCGTTGTTGATCGCCCACGAATTGAGCCGTGGCGGTCGTAGCATCAGCACCGGCGAGTTGACCGGCCTGGTTAACCGCGACGAAGGCGTGGTGATTGATATTCGTCCGGCCAAGGACTTTGCCGCCGGCCATATCGTGGGTGCGCTGAACATCCCGCAAGACAAGCTGATGGCGCGTATTGCCGAGCTGGACAAGCACAAGGGTAAAACCATTATTCTGGTTGATGCCCAGGGCCAGCATGCTGGCGGCCACGCCCGTGAGCTGTTGAAGGCTGGCTACACGGCCGCGAAACTGTCCGGCGGCATTTCCAGCTGGCGCGCAGACAACCTGCCAGTGGTGAAGTAATCATGCCCAAGGTCATCGTGTACTCCAGCGACTATTGCCCCTATTGCTCACGTGCCAAGTACCTGCTTGAGAGCAAAGGCGTCGCCTTTGAAGAAATCAAGGTCGACGGTAAACCTCAAGTGCGTGCCGACATGGCCCAGAAGGCGGGCCGTACCTCGGTCCCGCAAATCTGGATCGGCGAATTGCACGTGGGGGGTTGCGATGACCTGTTTGCCCTGGAGCGTGCTGGTAAATTAAATGCGCTGCTGAACGTCTGACTTTCACTTTCTCTATAAGCCCCGAAGATCAACAAGGATCTGTGATGACTGACCAACAGAACACCGCTGCTGTTAGCGATGAAGACACCGCTCCACAATTCTCCCTGCAACGCATCTACGTGCGTGACTTGTCGTTTGAAGCGCCAAAAAGCCCGGCGATCTTCCGTCAGCAGTGGGAACCTAGTGTTGGCCTGGACCTGAACACTCGTCAAAAGCCGTTGGAAGGTGACTTCTACGAAGTGGTTTTGACCTTGTCGGTCACCGTGAAAAACGGCGACGAAGTAGCGTTCATTGCTGAAGTTCAGCAAGCGGGCATCTTCCTGATCAAGAACCTTGATCCAGCGTCGATGAACCACACCTTGGGTGCGTTCTGCCCGAATATTCTGTTCCCGTATGCCCGTGAAACACTGGACAGCCTGGTGACCCGTGGCTCGTTCCCGGCACTGATGCTGGCTCCGGTGAACTTCGATGCCTTGTACGCGCAAGAACTGCAGCGCATGCAGGAAGAAGGCTCCGCGACTGTTCAATAAACAGCGCCAAGCTCATAAAAAAGCGCCTGCACAGGCGCTTTTTTTATGGGCTTTGTGTAGGCGAAAGCGAACTCGCGGTCTTTTAAACAGATTAAAAGATCGCGAGCAAGCTCGCTCCTACGGGTTTTCGTACTATTTGAAGCCCAGTTGCCGCCAGGCTTCGTACACGGCTACCGCTACGGTGTTGGACAGGTTCAGGCTGCGGCAACCTTCGCGCATGGGCAGGCGCAGGCGGTGGTCGCCGTCCAGCGCGTCCAGCACTTCGGGTGGCAAGCCGCGGCTTTCAGGGCCGAAGATAAACGCATCGCCTTCGGCATACTGCACGTCGTGAAACGGCTTGGAGCCTTTGGTGGTGAAGGCGAACAGGCGCGGGTGGCCCAGGCTTTCCAGGCAACTGGCCAGGTCAGCATGGCGCTTGAGCGGGGCGTACTCGTGGTAGTCGAGCCCGGCACGGCGCAAGCGCTTGTCGTCCAGTTCAAAGCCGATAGGCTCGATCAAATGCAGGTGGCAGCCGCTATTGGCGCACAGCCTGATAATGTTGCCGGTGTTCGGCGGAATTTCTGGTTGAAAAAGGATGACGTGAAACATGCACGGCTCCGAATATAAAGATGGGCAGCATTCTACGCCTGAAGAAGACCCAAGACCGAAACTCTGGCCCCGGGTTTTAGGTTCTTTGGCAATTGTGGGGATGATGGTCGGCCTGATGATCGGGCGTTTGACCGCCCCTGAGCCTGTAGAACTGCAGCAGGTTGAGGTGCAGCCAGGGGAATTGGTGCTGTGGTTCAACGACGAACCCAGGCTGCATGGCGAGCAGGTTGATGGCACCGTGGCTATTGTTTTTGAGGCGCAAGGCAAGGCGCAGGGCGGCCAGTTCAAGTTCAATGGCAAGGCCGTGAACTGGCGTGTGCGACGTGCGGAGGGGGGGCTGGTGCTGACCGTGGTAGCGGCCCGTGCCCTGCAGGGCGACTGGGCCGGCGCGCCACAGGATGGGCGCTGGAGGTTGCAGGTGAACCTGCGTGAGTAATAAAAGAGGGAAGGCCGGCCTGCCTGTACCGGGTTCCCCAAAGCGGTGTGCGCGAAGATGCTGATGGCATCAAGGCTGCGGGTGTAAAAGTGGGGAGTCTTGACCTGCCTGTATCAAGGTCCCCTAAACCGGTGTTGCTTGTTATAGGTATTGCAGGGTGCGTGCCAGTTTTTGTTTTTAAGTGTTTTTTTATTTTTGATACGCAAAAGCCCCGGAATTCGGGGCTTTTGTTTGGGGGCGTCAAATGCAACCGTGTGGCGCTGTAAGCCTTGAGTTAGAGAGGTGCACGCTAATAGTGCGTGGTGTTTGAGGGTGGTGCGTTCGGCCAGCGTGGTTTATGGGGGCCCTTGGATCAAAAGCCAGATCAAAAGATCACGAGCAAGCTCGTTCCTACAGGTCTTACGCCTCGTCGTTGTCGTCCTCGTCGCCGTCGATTTTCATGCCCAGCTCTTTGATCTTGCGGGTTAGGGTGTTGCGGCCCCAGCCCAGCAGTAAGGCGGCATCGCGGCGGCGGCCGGCGGTGTGTTTGAGCGCGGTTTCGATCATGATTCGCTCAAACGTCGGCACGGCGCTGTCCAGCAGGTTGGACTGGCCACGGCTCAGTGCCTGGTCGGCCCATTGGCGCAGAGCTTGCTCCCAGTTGGTGACCGGGGCCGCGTCTTGTTGCAGGCTCAACAGCTCGGGCGGCAGGTCGCTGACATGCACTTCGCGGCCAGAGGCCATGACCGTGATCCAGCGGCAGGTGTTTTCCAACTGACGCACGTTGCCCGGCCACGGCAGGTTTTTCAGGTATTGCTCGGTTTCGGCTTTGAGCAGCTTGGGTTCGACCGACAACTCTTGCGCCGCACTGCTCAGAAAGTGCCGCGCCAGGGTCGGGATGTCTTCACGGCGGTCGGATAAGCGTGGGATATGAATGCGAATTACGTTCAGACGGTGGAACAAGTCTTCTCGGAATTTGCCTGCCTGCACCAGCGTTTCGAGGTTTTGGTGGGTGGCGGCAATGATCCGCACATCGACCTTGACTGGCGTGTGCCCGCCCACACGGTAGAACTCACCGTCAGCCAGCACTCGCAACAGCCGGGTCTGGGTGTCGGCCGGCATATCGCCAATTTCATCGAGAAACAGCGTACCGCCATCGGCTTGCTCGAAACGCCCGCGCCGCAGGTTGGCAGCGCCCGTGAACGCACCTTTCTCGTGACCGAACAGTTCGGACTCCATCAAGTCCTTGGGGATGGCAGCCATGTTCAAGGCAATAAACGGTGAGGCCGCCCGGGGGCTATGGCGGTGCAAGGCGTGGGCGACCAGTTCTTTGCCGGTGCCCGACTCGCCGTTGATCAATACGGTGATATTGGAATGGCTCAGGCGGCCGATGGCGCGAAACACTTCTTGCATCGCCGGGGCTTCGCCGATGATCTCCGGGGTGCGGGCCAGAGCGGGTGCCACGGCCAGGCCTTGTTGCTCCTGAGCGTGCTGGTTGGCGCGCTTGACCAGCGACACCGCCTCGTCGACGTCAAACGGCTTGGGCAGGTACTCGAAAGCACCGCCTTGATACGACGCCACCGCGCTGTCCAGGTCGGAATGCGCGGTCATGATGATGACGGGCAAGCGCGGGTGCTGTTCGCGGATTTTAGCCAGCAAGTCGAGGCCGCTTGCGCCGGGCATGCGGATGTCGGAAATGATGACGTCAGGCTGCTGGCGTGCGAGGCGGCTCATCACACCATCGGCGCTGTCGAAGCTCTGCGTGGTCATGCCTTCCTGTTGCAAGGCTTTTTCCAGGACCCAACGGATAGAACGGTCGTCGTCGACGATCCACACGGTTTCACTTCGGCTCATGTCGATGCGGCTCCTTGTTCCAGTGGTAGAAAGATCGAGAAGAGTGTGTGGCCGGGGTGGCTTTCACACTCGATCAATCCCTGGTGCTGACTAATGATGTTCTGGGTGATGGCAAGGCCCAGCCCGGTGCCATCCGGACGGCCGCTGACCATCGGGAAAAACAGGGTGTCTTGCAACTCGGCCGGGATGCCTGGGCCGTTGTCGATGATTTCGATTTTGGTGACCAGCCGATGCCGCACGTGGCCAATGGTGAACTGGCGCATGGCGCGGGTGCGCAGGCTGATGCGGCCCAGGCGCAGCTCATTCTGGCTGCCAATGGCCTGCATGGCGTTGCGCACGATGTTGAGCACGGCCTGGATCATTTGTTCGCGGTCGATCAACAGGTCGGGCAGGCTTGGGTCGTAGTCGCGCACCAGCGTGATGCTGCCTTGGGTTTCGGCATCCACCAGGCTGCACACGCGCTCCAGCACTTCATGAACATTGGTCATGGCCAGCGACGGCAGTTTGTTGGAGCCCAGCATGCGGTCGACCAGGTTACGCAGGCGGTCGGCCTCTTCAATGATCACATTGGTGTAGTCGCGCAGGCTCTCGTCAGGGAGTTGGCGGGCCAGCAGTTGCGCGGCACCGCGTATGCCCCCCAGCGGGTTTTTTATTTCATGGGCCAGGCCGCGCACCAGCATCTTGCTGGTCTCCTGTTTGGACAGTTGCGCCTCTTCCTTGGTGATGCGCAGCAGCCGGTCGCGTGGATGAACCTCAAGCAACAACAAGGTGTCGTCCTGGCTCAGGATGGGCGTCACCGCGTAATCCACGGTCAGGGTCTGGCCGGAGAGGGAGGTCAGCAACGCTTCGCGCTTGGTGAACGGGTGCGCATGCTCAACGGCCTGACGCAACGAATGCAGGGCCTCGGTGGACTCTGTAAACAACTCACTGATGAATTGCCCATGACTGCGCTGGCCGCTGATGGCCAATAGCATTTCAGCCGCCGGGTTCATGTACTCAAGGCGAAGGTCGGCATTGAGCAACAGCGTAGCGGTGGTCAGGTTATCGAGTAACAGTCGGTGCAGGGCATCACTGATGGTCATGGGGCGATCCCGAATTGCTTGCGCGAGTGAGGCGCGGGTGCAAGGAAAATGCAAAAAACAAACCAAGGCTCCGAAAAGAAGCGCGAATGACCTGAAATAGCGGTTTTGCACCGGTTCAGGGGCTGTGCGGGCTCGGCCCGTGGCGTGTTTTGAACCAAACTGGGCTGTCGAGTGCCTCGCTGAATACTTATCGCACCAATATAGTGCATTTTAGCTGAATAGATTCAGTGCGGCTCAATCACTGGCGAGCGACGCGTGTTGGCATCACGGGCGGCCCAGGCGCGGCGGATAAAAGCGGCTCGCAAGCGTTTGCTGCACCATCATGTTGCCTTCCCTCAAGTGGGCACACAGCAGCAGCCCCCTGCGGCGTGACGGGATGAGGGGCGGGCGGTGCTGTGCCGTGGGTTGCCCGTCAGGCTGGCCATTGATCGCGAAGGATCGGTCAACCTGTGCGGGTTGCTGAGGGGGCGAAAAGTATCAGGCGTTCAAGAAAATATGGCCGCTGAGTGTGTGTTCGCGCAAGGCGTTCAGGTCAGTGCTGCAGAGGGATGCCAGGGCTGCCGGCATAGAAAATCACCAGTTCAGTCGGCTGGTTGCCCGTCTTGCCGCGATGAACGGTGTCAACGACCTCAGGCAGCACCTCGCCCTGTTTAAAGGTTTTGCTCTTGCCGTCTTGAATTTCAATGGTGATTTCGCCTTGGGCCACATACGCCGCGTTCGGGATGGGGTGGGTATGCCAGCCCAGTGCGCTGTTGGCGGGTATCTTGATTTTGAGTACCGACAACTCGGGCTTTGCGCCTGGGTAGGCTGTATACGGCGTGCCGTCCCAGGACGAGCTGCTTTGCAGCAGCAGCGTTTTTTCGATGCTGGTTGGGGCCGTGGTATCCATGGGGGTCGAGGGGGTGGTGCAGCCTATCAGTGACACGCAGATGAGTGAGGCAAAGCATAGTTTTGGCATCATTGGGGAAGACCGTCCGGTGAAAAAGGGAGGGATCAGCCTACGGATATGCCAACAGGTGTTATGTCGGACCTAGCCTTGACTTGGCGAGGCAAAAGAAGATTCACCTATCAGAAAGGGTGTGTGCAGTAGCGGGATTTCACCGCTGCGGTCGTGCATAAAAAACCTCCCCAACGCCTTAACTGCCAAAGGCGCGTTGAGTTTCAGGAGAGGGCTGGGTCACGCCACCCGGCGCTGCGGGTTCAAGGCCGTGCCGCCTGCGAGGCGCTGGAACGGACCTCTCGGGCCGTGCGACCGAAATGCTGACGGAAATTGCGGGTAAATTGCGCTTGGTCGCTAAACCCCCACCGCATGGCCAGTTCGCCAATGGCCAAATGGCAATTGGGGTCGAGCAAGCCTCTATTGACCGCCTCCAGGCGGCGCAAGCGAATCCACTCGCCCAGGCTGTACGGCGTGTTGGTGAAGAGCTTATGCAGGTAGCGCACCGACAGGCCGCTGGCTTGAGCGATCATCTGCGGGTTCAGGTCGGGGTTGCCCAACTGCTGTTCAATATGGTGTTCGATTCGCTGCAGGTGCAGGGCCGTCAGGTTTGAGCTTTCGCTGTTGAGTACCCGGTCATCGTCACGCAGCGCCATCAACAAGGTGGACAGTGCGTGTTCTAGCAGCATATGGCGGGTGGGGGTGTCACATTCGTCGAAGCGCGCCGCGCACATGGCCAACAGATCAACAAAAACCCGGCCCACGCCGCGCTTCGCTTCGAAGCAGAAGCGGGTATAGCGTTCAGCCCCGCGCAGTTGACCTTGCAGTGCATGGGCGGGGAGCTTGAACACCCAAAGGTCGTTATCGTTTGCGTAGTGAAAGCGATAAGGCGCATCGCCGCGCTCGAAAATAAAGCCCCCGGGCTTGCACCGCAGCGCACGTCCGTCCTGCTCAAAATGCACTTCGCTGCGCCGGGGCACGGTCACCAGGTAACAGGCTTCACGGTCTTCACTGACCTGGGCCTTGCTACGCGAGTACCCCAACTGGCTGGAACGCAGCCGGGACAGTGTCAGGGAGGTGCTGTGGGTTTCCCAGATTTGCAGGCTGCCGCTGAAGGTGCTGCTGGCGCTGAATTCCAGGGAAAGCGGGAAGTAAGCACTGCCGATGGCTTCTGCCCAACGAGGTTGACGTTCACTGTCAGGCCAATAACGGGTGGACAGCTTGCTTGCCATTGCCGTTCCTCTTGTATTTTTTATTGTGAGGACGGTGCCGACGACATCAGTCGTCGGCCCGTTTACCTGCCATCCTTTGCTATTGCTTACAGGGGGTCAACCATTGGGTGTCAGGCGGTACGTGGCGCTAGGTGCCAACTCGGCTTGCCAGCCCGGCGGCACGACAATGTTGGTGGTCGCTTCCTCAATCACACACGGCCCCTGGATGACTTGCCCGGCGTGCAGGCGGTCACCGTTGTAGACCGGTGTTTGCTGCCACGGGGCCTGGGCATCGAATAGCATCTGGCGATGGTCGACCGGGCTGGCCGCAGCGGCCAGGGTGGCGGCATCGGGCACCGGCAGTTCCGGCAAAGGCGGACGTTTCAAGCGCGCAATCACCGAGCATTCCAGGTTCACCAACTCGGCCGGGCTATCCGGTTCGTTATAGGAGAACAGCGCTTTGTGCCGCTCATGGAACGCTGTGCGCAGCGCAGCCAGCCCTTGCAGATCAAGCTGGTCGCATTCGAGCTCGACATTGCATTCGTGCACCTGGCCCGGGTAGCGAATCTCCAGGGTGTACAAGCAGTCCACGTTATTGCCCGCACTGAAACCGTCCTCGCGCAGGTTGTTCATGCCGCGCTCGCGCAGGTCGCGCAGGGTCTGGTTGAGCAAGGGCAAGTTGACCAGGTCGTCGTCCAGGCGCATCGGCATCGTGGTCAACTGGTCGTAGCGGATGTCCGACAGAATCTGGCCGAAGGCGCACAGCCCCGAAGCGACTTTCGGGATCAGTACGACCTTGCTGCCAATCTCTTCAGCCAGGCGCATGACGTGCATACCCGCCGCACCGCCCGCGCCAATCAGGGCGAAGTCGCGTGGGTCGTAACCGCGCTCTACCGAGACCCGGCGAATACCGCTGACCATGTTCAGGTTGACCAGGGTGATGATGCCGATGGCGGCCCGTTCCACGCTGATGCCCAGGGGCTCGGCGATTTTGGTGCGAATGGCGTCAATTGCCGCCTGGCGATTCAAGCGAATGCTGCCGCCCAGCAAGGCACCGTCGGCCAGGTAGCCCAGGGCGAGGTTAGCGTCGGTGACGGTAGGCTCGACACCGCCTTTGCCGTAGCACACAGGCCCCGGGTTGGCACCCGCACTGCGCGGGCCCACTTGCAGCATGCCAAAGTCGTCCAGGTGGGCAATCGACCCACCGCCGGCCCCGAGGGTTTCCACCTGAATCATCGGCACGCCGATGCGGTAGCGCAGGAAGTCCGTGTCTTTGCTGAAGTTGGTGCGGCCCCCCTTGCTCAGGGTGATGTCGAACGACGTTCCGCCCATGTCCACGGTGATGATGTTGTCGATGCCAAACGGTTCGGCCACGCACAGGCCCGCTTGCGGCGCGGAAGCCGGGCCGGAGTTGATCGCATTGACCGCACGCTCGCGCATGATCACGCCCGGTGCCAGGCCGCCGTTGGACTGGAAGTAGCGCGTCGGTTGCTGCGCGCCGAGTTCCTCGAACAGCGTGTCAATGCGCTCGATGTAGCGGCCCATGATCGGGCTCAGGTAGGCGTTGACCACGGTGGTCGAAGTGCGTGTGTATTCACGGATCTGTGGGAACACTTCATTGCCGGTGCAGACAAACACATCGGGCAGCGCCGCCCGTACCATCTCGGCGGCACGTTGTTCGTGGCTCGGGTTGCGCACCGACCAGACGAAGGAGATCGCCACGGCTTTGACGTCCTGCTCGCGGAAGTACTCGATGGCTGCGCGAATGGCGTCTTCGTCCAGCGCGGTGTGTTCGCGGCCGTCACTGATGATCCGGCCGCGAATCGGCCGGCGCAGGTGGCGGGGCACCAGCATGTGGGCCGGCGGGTAGGTGGCGTCGTAGCGGTAGCCGTCCTCCTTGTGGCCCAGGCGGATTTCCAGGCTGTCTTCATGGCCGTCGGTACACAACAGGCCGACCTTGACCCCGGTTTTTTCGATCAGGGCGTTCAGGGCCACGGTGGTGCCGTTAATGCACAGGTCGCAGTCGGCGATGATCTCGGCCGGGGTGCGGCCCAGCGCATCAGCGATTTGCGCGAGGCCGTTGCGGATGGCCAGGGTGCCGTCATGGGGCGTCGAAGGTGCCTTGAATAGCTGCACGTTGCCGCTGCGGTCAGCGATGATGAAGTCGGTAAACGTGCCGCCGGCATCGATGCCCAGACGATATTGTTGCTTGTTCATGATGTACGTCTCTACGTTGCTCAAGGGGGACCGGGGCGATTACTGCTCGGCGCGGGTGGCGTGGGTCGCGGCTTCATCCAGCTGACCGTTACTGTCGAGCACGACGCCGTATTCCAGGCGCGCGCCTTGCGGAGAAACCAGGCCGTTGAGAACGTCGTTCAGCACGCGTGCGACCGGGCGCTGGAAGGGGTTGCCGTAGCCGCCACCGCCCGGGTTGACGTTGATCACACGTTCGCCCGGTTGCGCGGTCAGTTGAGCGTTGTAGGTGAAATGGTCTTCTTCGCCGTTTTCTTTACGATGGATCAGGCGACCCAGCTTGGGTTCGAGCAACAGGTTGGTGGCCCCGGCCGCGCCGGCGGTCGGTAATTGTCGACCTTCACCGAAGCCGATGACGGTCATGGCGTGGTTCAACGGTTCGATTTCGAGGCGCGTGCCCGAGCCGCCCCGATGCTCACCGGCCCCGCCGCTGTCGGTCATCAGGCTGTAGCGGTGGATCAGGATCGGGTAGGAGTACTCCAGCAACTCGATATCGCCGGACATCAGCGCGCCGAAGCAGCACAGCGGGCCGCAGGCCGACCAGCCGTCCATTTCCTTGTTCGCACCGGCCCCGGAAATGATCGACGCCAGCACCATGGTCACGTATTCGTCGTTGTTGCTGCGCGGGTCATGGCCGGCAATGTTGATCCCGCTGGCATGGCCCCACGAGGCCGTGACGCGGTCGGGTGCGGCTTGCTCCAGCGCCAGGCGCACGGCGTCCGCCAGGGTTTCCATGGGGGTCGTGGTGCTGTTGACGTGTGGCGCGGGTTCTTTGGCGTTGCACAGTGTGCCGTGCGGCCCCAAGTCGACGGTGACGCAGCGGTACAGCCCTTCGTTATAGGGCGGCGGCACCTGGGCGAACATCATCATGCCCAGGTAGACCCCGGACACGGAGTTGCCCGCGTAAGAGTTGATGAAGTAAGGCACTTGCGGCGGGCTGTCGATGATCACATGCACTTCGTCGCCGCGAATTTCTACCTGAGCGGTGATCGCCAGTTCGCCCAGGCCGTGACCCGAGTCTTCCAGCACGGCGGTGCCGGTGTAGATACCGTCTGGCACGTCGCGCAGCAGCGAACGCATATGACGGTCGGCCATGTCTTTCAATTCAGCGATACAGGCCCGTACCTGCTCTACGCCATAGCGGTCGAGCAGTTCCAGCAGGTGACGTTCACCGACGCTGCAGGCTCCGTATTGCGCGTTCAGGTCGCCTTCCTGGTAAGCCCGGGCGCGCATGTTGGTCAGCAGCAGGTTGATCACGTCTTCGCGACGTTTGCCTTGCGACCACAGTTTCACCGGCGGGATACGCAGGCCTTCGGCGTAGATTTCCTTGGCGTCCGGGTTGTAGCCGGCGGGAACTGGGCCGCCGATGTCGGTCAAGTGGCCTTTGCAGACGGTCCAGAACACCAGCTCGCCCTTGTAGAACACGGGCTTGTACATGCAGCAGTCGAGGATATGGCTGCCCGCGTAGGCGGGGTCGTTGTGATAAATCACGTCGCCTTCGACCACGTCGTCGCCGAAGAAGCCAGCCACGCACTTCATTGCCGGGATCAACGAACCCAGGTGGATGGGAATGTCCTGGCCCTGCAGAATCATTTCGGGGAAGTGGTCGAAAAGCGCGTTGGAATAGTCGTGAGCCAGGTTGAAAACGCTCGAACGGCTCGTTTTTTCCAGCGTCAACGTCATTTCACGCTGCGCGGTTTCAAGTGCGCCTCGCACAACAGCAAGGGTGATCGGATCTACTGTACTCATGGGTCACCACACATCTTATTGTTATCCAGGGGCCAGGACGGATGTCTGGCCCGCACACATAATTACGCGCAGAGACGGAAGCTGGATTGGCGTAAAGTGCACTGTTTATTGTTCTTCAGTGCACAGGCCAAGGCGTTCGAACGGGCCCATGCAGGCCCGGCCCGGGTCAGCTCAAGCCATGAGGCTCAGGTGCAATTGGCGCGCAGGAACCAACTGCGCTTGGCGCTGTTGAGCAGCAGCCAATAGGCGCAGAACGCGCTGACGAAGGCGATGGGTGCCGAGAAGGTCGCCAGCGTGGGGTTGTTGCTGTTGAGCAGCGCAATGCCCAGCCCGGCCGCGAAGAACCACGCGCCCAGACCGCACGGGTTGAACGCGCTGACCCGATCCAGTTCGTACTCGATCTTGCCTTCAAACAGCTGGGTGTACCGTGGCGAGAAAATATGTGCCAGGGCAATCGCGACCCAGGCCACCACGAAAATGCTCTGGTACGCCAACGCCTGCAGGATGTAGTCGAACACGTTCAGGCGCATCAAGGTGTACACCAGCGCGCCGACGGCGATGGCCCAGACCAGGTAGGGCACGTTGGCCAGCCCCAGGCGGGCGAAGAACGCCTGCATATTGGTCGCTGCCATAAAGAAGTTGGCCGAGTTGATGCGGGTCTGGCTCACCCAGACGAAGATCAGGCCCCAGATGCCCATCAACTCAATGATCGCCATGACCACCGACACTTCCGTGACGCCGCCGGGCGTGGGGATGGTCCCGGCGACAAAAATCCCGATCACGCCATTGATCAAAAAGGTGAAGGTGTAAAACGGCAGGCCGAAGTTGAAACGGCTGTGGTACTGCGCGTCTTCCTTGCGGCCGTAACGGGCGTAGTCCCAGGTGTACATCATCAAAATCCACACGCCCATAAAGTACGTGAAGCAGTTCCACCAGCCGTTTTCTACCGGGCCTTGCGCCGGGCCCATTTCCAACCACGCCGAGCTGTAACCGTACTCGACGACAGTCATTACGACGAGCGCCACCAGGCCGATCAGGTAGAAGGGCAGCAGCGCGCCGTTGAGCTTGTCCATCCAGCTTTGCACGCGGCCGAAAATCAGCGGCACGCTGTACAACACCACCAGCAGGTACGCCTGGTTCAAGCTCAACTGCGAGACGTATTGATGAATCGCGATGGCGATCACCGAGCCTTCGAACACGCTGTAGTAGGTGGCGGTGGCGAAGAAGATCAGGGTGGCCAGGGCCGAGCCGGTACGGCCGAATAACACGCGCGAAAACAGCGCCACGGAAAGGCCGGTTTTGATGGCGTAGCGGGAGATGAAGCCGTTGATAACGGCGTAGGTGATGACCGACAGCACCAGGCCGATGATGGCGTTGGCGGTGCCGAAGCTCATCGCCAGGGTGGCCGAGACCACCAGCCAGAACATGGCGCTGCAAATGCCCCACCAGGCCATCGTCAGCGACACTTTACTCATGCGGTGTGAGTCCGGGACGGCAACGACCGAATAGTCGACGCTGTCGCCTTGCTTCTTGGGGGTTGAGGCCATGGCTCTTCTCTTTATTTTTGTCGTTGAAGAGTCATGAGGGTAGGAGAGTCGCCGAGGGCGATGATTGCATCAGGCGGCCCTGTTTTTTGTCATTCAGTGCATGGGGCTCAGGGGTTAATCACGGCCTTATTGACGCAAAAACGCCGCGTGCATAGCACGCGGCGTTGGGGTCGTTCAGTCACCGCGCCGGTTTAGCGGCTGGCGTTGAACCACTGTTGGGTTTCGTCGAGTGAACGGTCGAAACGCTCAACGATCAGGCGAATCTCAGCTTCGCTGGTGATCAGTGGTGGGCAGAACGCAATGGCATCGCCCATGTTGCGCGTGATCATCCCGTGCGCCTGGGCCCGGCCCGCCAGGTAGCGGCCCAACTTGCCAACGGTGTCGAACGGCGCTTTGCTGGTGCGGTCTGCGACCAGTTCCACCGCCGCAATCAAGCCTACGCCTCGCACTTCGCCCACCAACGGGTGGTCGGCGAACTGGCGCAAGCCGTTTTGAAGCAGGGTGCCCATCTCGGCCGCATGCTGAACCAGGTGGTCTTCTTCGATGATCTTGATGTTTTCCAGTGCCACAGCGGCCGCGACCGGGTGGCCGCTGGCGGTGAAACCGTGGCCGAAGGTGCCCAGGGCGTGGCTCTGGTCGGCGATGTCCTGATACAACGCGTCGTTAATCAGAATCGCCGAGATCGGCTGGTACGAAGACGACAGTTGCTTGGACAGCACCATGACATCCGGTTTGATGCCAAAGGTTTCGCAACCGAACATCTTGCCGGTACGGCCAAAGCCGCAGATCACTTCGTCGGCCACGATCAGCACGTCGTGCTTGCGGCACACCGCCTGGATTTTTTCCCAGTAGGTGCGCGGTGGCACGATCACGCCGCCAGCGCCCATCAACGGCTCTGCGTAGAACGCGGCGACGGTTTCAGCCCCTTCACGCAGGATCATCGCTTCCAGCTCGGCGGCGAGGCGGTCAGCGAACTGCTCCTCGCTTTCACCTGCCAGCGCCTGGCGATAGTGGTGCGGGTTGCCGACATGGAAAAAGCCTGGCAATGGCACGTCAAAGCCGCGCTGGTTGGCCGGCAGGCCGGTCAGGCTGGCGCTGACAATGGTGATGCCGTGGTAGGCATTGAAGCGGCTGATGAACTTCTTTTTGGCCGGTTTACCGATGGCGTTGTTGCGATACCAGATCAACTTGACCACGGTGTCATTGGCTTCGGAGCCGGAGTTGGTGAACAGCACCTTGCTCATTGGCACGGGGGCGATTTGCAGCAGCTTTTCGGCCAGCTCGATGCTGGGCGCGTGCGCTTTGTGACTGAACAGGTGGTAGAACGGCAGCGTGCGCAACTGGTGTTCGGCCGCCTTGATCAGGCGCTCATTGCTAAAGCCCAGCGCCGCGCTCCAGAGGCCGGACATCGCCTCGATGTAGGGCTTGCCCTGGTCATCGTAAACATAGATCCCTTCACCGCGCTCGATGATCAGTGGCCCGACTTCTTCGTGGGCGCGTGCATCGGTGTAGGGGTGCAGTTGGCTTTTTACGTCTTTTTCGGCGAGTGACGCGTTAGGGGTGTTCATCGCAAGGTACTCCTTAGTAAAGGCGCGGGCGGTTAAATGCCAATGCACAGGTATTTGATTTCCAGGTAGTCTTCGATGCCGTATTTGGAGCCTTCACGGCCCAGGCCCGAAGCCTTGATGCCGCCAAACGGGGCGACTTCGTTGGAGATGATCCCGGTGTTGACGCCGACGATGCCGTACTCCAGCGCCTCGCCCACACGGAACACGCGGCTCAGGTCGCGGGCATAGAAATACGACGCCAGGCCGAATTCAGTGTCGTTGGCCATGGCGATCACATCAGCTTCATCCTTGAAGCGAAACAGCGGTGCCAACGGGCCGAAGGTTTCTTCCTTGGCGACGGCGGCGTTGCGCGGTACATCCACCAGCACGGTCGGTTCGAAGAAGGTGCCACCCAAGGTGTGCGGCTTGCCGCCCAGCACCACGCGCGCGCCTTTGCTCACGGCATCGTCGATGTGTTCCTGTACCTTGGCCATGGCCTTGGCGTCGATCAGCGGGCCGGTGGTGACGCCGGCTTCCAGGCCGTTGCCCAAGCTCAGTTTGGCGACGGCGGCGGTGAGTTTTTCGACGAAAATATCGTAGACACCGTCCTGGATATACAGGCGGTTGGCACACACGCAGGTCTGCCCGTTGTTGCGGTATTTGGACACCAGCGCACCGTCGACGGCGGCGTCGATATCGGCATCATCGAACACGATAAACGGGGCATTGCCGCCCAGTTCCAGCGATACCTTTTTGATGTCCTTGGCGCACTCGGCCATCAGCAACCGGCCAATATCAGTAGAGCCGGTAAACGTCAGCTTGCGCACAATCGGGTTGCCGGTCAGTTCGCCGCCCACTTCGCCGGCACTGCCGGTGACAACGTTGAACACGCCTTTGGGGATGCCCGCACGCTCGGCCAGTTCGGCCAGGGCCAGGGCCGAGTAAGGGGTTTGCGACGCCGGTTTGAGCACCATGGTGCAACCGGCGGCCAGTGCCGGGCCCGCTTTGCGGGTGATCATCGCCGACGGGAAGTTCCACGGGGTAATGGCGGCGGTCACACCGATGGGCTGTTTGAGCACCATCAGGCGTTTGTCGGCCTGGTGGCCCGGGATCATGTCGCCATACACGCGCTTGGCTTCTTCCGCGAACCACTCCAGGAAGGAGGCCGCGTAAGTGATTTCGCCCCGCGATTCGGTCAGTGGCTTGCCTTGCTCCAGCGTCATCAGGCGCGCCAGGTCTTCCTGGTTGGCGATCATCAGCTCGAACCATTTGCGCAGCTTGTTGGCACGCTCTTTTGCTGTCAGCGCCCGCCAGGCCGGCAGCGCCTTGTCGGCGGCTTCAATGGCACGGCGGGTTTCGCCGGCACCCATTTTGGGCACGGTGCCAATGATTTCACCGGTGGCCGGGTTGTTCACTTTGAGCGTCTGGCCGCTGTCGGCCTCTACCCAGGCTCCGTCGATATAGGCGTGTTGGCGAAACAGTTGCGGGTCGTTGAGTTGCACGCGAAATTCCTTCTTATAGAGTGGCGGCAGACGCTGCTAAGCCGGCGAGTGGCTGGCGTTGACGGGTTTTACAAAACGGGTGCCCTGGCTGGCCAACTGCTCGCGAACCTTGTCGACGATGTACGCGCCGATCGGGATGGCCGACGTTGCAGCGGGCGAGGGGGCATTGCAGACGCTGACGCTGCGGGCGGTATTGACGAACAGGAAGTCGTCAATCAGTTTGCCGTCCAGCGAGACGGCCTGGGCCCGTACACCGGCCGGGTAGGCGGTCAGGTCGCTCTTGACGATGCTTGGGCAGTACTTCTGCACTTCCTTGAGGTAGCCGCCCTTGAACAGCGAGTTTTTCATCTCGATCAGCCCGGGGCGCAGGTTCTTCATCAGCACCTTGAGAATGCCGGGGCTGGTCAGGGTTTCGAACAGATCGGGCAGTGAGATATCGGTCTTGCGATAGCCTTCGCGCTTCATCGCCAGTACGGCGTTGGGGCCGACGGTGACGGTGCCGTCGATCATGCGCGTCAGGTGCACCCCGAGGAACGGCATGCCCGGGTCCGGGATCGGGTAGATCAGGTGATTGACGATCTGGTTGTGCTGCTTGGGCAGCAGGTAGTACTCGCCGCGGAACGGGCAAATGATGAAGTTGGGTTTGATCCCCAGCATGCGTACCACGCGGTCAGCCATCAGGCCCGAGCAGGTGACCAGGAAACGGCCGTGGTGTTCTTCGTTGTGGGTGTTCACCACGATTTCATCGGGGCGTTCGTCAATAGAGACCACTTCGCTGTCGTAGCGGATCTGCCCACCGGCGCTTTCAAATTCGCGGCCCATGGCCGCCGTGACTTGGGCGTAATTGACGATGCCGCTCGAGGGCACAAAGATCCCGCCCAAGCCGACGATGTTCGGCTCGCGCTCGTGCAACGCGTCGGCAGACAACCACTCGCGCTCCAGACCATTGGCCTCGGTGCGGTCCCACAGCGCGCGCATGCGCTGCATTTCCAGCTCATTGGTGGCGACCAGCAACTTGCCGCATTCGTCGTAGGGGATCGCGTGTTTGTCGCAAAACGCTTTGGTGGCTTTATTGCCTTCCAGGCAGAACCGCGCCTTCAGGCTGCCCGGCGTGTAATAAACGCCCGCGTGGATCACGCCACTGTTGTGGCCGGTCTGGTGCCTGGCCGGGCCAGACTCTTTTTCCAGTAGCAGAATGCTTGCGTCCGGGTAAGCCCGGCTCAATTGCATCGCAGTCGACATGCCTACGATGCCACCTCCGATGATGATGAAGTCGTACATCGCCATGCGCGTTTACTCACCTGAAATTTTTTATTGGAAGCACGACAAGGGCCACATCGGGTGGCCCAGGTTCATGATCATGGCACGCTTTATTGGCCGCGCTGGTACAGGGCTTTCGGGTAGCTGATATAGCCACGCTGGCGCATCAGTTCGCGGCGCAGACCCGCATGGGCAGTGAAACGGTCACGGCCGTGCAGCCAGAACATGTTGTTGATCAGCACGAAGCTGCCGATCGGCACCGGCACGGACAGCTTGTGCGGGCTGTTTTCCAGGGATTCGCTCAGGGCGTTCAACCAGATGCCTTCCTCGTAATCCTTGGGCTGCACGAACTGGTCGATGTAGCGCATGGTCGGGCGGCCTTCGGTGTCGTTGTCGAACACCGCGTGGAACACGTCTTCGCGCACGTTTTTGCTCGGTGGCGCGGTGAAGCGCATTTCGCGGCGGGCCAGCGGGTGCGTGTAGAACGGGTTCAGGTCGGCCCAGTCGTCCAGGTGCAGCAACAGGGAGTTACCGCCTTCCATGTTCTGCTCGTCGATTTTCATCATCAACACGTAGTCGGTGCGTTCTTCAACGAAGGTCCCGTCGTTGTGCAGTTCCATGACCCGGTGCGGCTGGCGCAGGTAGCTGTCGGAGTTGTCGGTGTTGACCACCACAAACCGCGCATAGAACTGGCCGCTCATGGCATCGAAGTTGGAACGGCCGATCAGGTGCGCGACCGCCGAGGAAAACTTGACCATGTCATCGGCCCGGGACACATCGTTCAGGCCTTGCGGCGTGATCAGCATGCCGCCCGTGGCGCGGTCCAGGATGGTGTTGATCAGCACCGGACGCAGGGTGCCTTCACAGAGATCGTCAAGGATCTGACCGATACGGAAACGCAGGAACGATTTGTACTCCAGGGCCTGGACCGGCCATTCGGCCACGGCCTTGACGAACGCCTCGACGGTGTCCTGGGCGAAGGTCAGTTCCAACATGCGGGGCGACTGGCGAGAAGGGGTCAACGTGAAACCCTTGCTCTGCGGCAGTAATGGCATCACGGGGTCCTGAATCTGAAGTGCTGCGTTCATGGCGATTCCTTGGCAGAAGACGGGGGTGAGGGCGTTCCGGCGTTGGGCTGGATCTGCGATGAGGTGAAAATATCGCCATACATTAAAAATGTCTACATTTTTATTTAAAGTAGACAGATGCTTTCGTCGAATGTTTTTCGTCTGATGGATGTTTGGGTATCATCGTGGTTTGACGAGTCTGGAGTAGCACCTTGGATAGTCCCCCCCTCAGGCACAATTCTGCAGTCAGCGGGTATGAGCGGCTGAAACTGGACATCATCCGTGGCGTCTTCAAACCCGGTGAAAAACTCCTCATGAGCGGTCTCAAGCAGCGCTATGACCTGGGGGTCGGGCCCTTGCGTGAAGCCCTGTCGCAGTTGGTGGCCGAGCACTTGGTTGTGGCCATCAGCCAGAAGGGCTACCGGGTGGCTTCCATGTCCGTCAAAGAGATGCAAGACATCTATGACGCGCGGGCCAACCTGGAAGCCATGATCGTGGCATTGGCCATTGAGCGCGGGGATGACCTCTGGGAAGCCAATATCCTGGCCAATGCTCATACCTTGTCCAAGGTCATGGACGTGACCACGCGCGAAAAGGTGCTGGACGTCTGGGATGAGCGGCACAAAGCCTTCCACAGTGCGATTGCGGCCGGTTGCGGTTCCAAGCATTTATTGCAGGCGCGCACCTACCTGTTCGACCAGGCTGAGCGCTACCGTCATTTGTGGTTGACGCAAACGGTGTTCTCCGAAGAGGCCCTGGAACTGAAGCGCAATGAACATGCCGCGCTGGTCGAGGCGATCCTCGCCCGCGACCCGGAGCGCGCGACCACCCTGATGCGCCAGCATTTGATGACCCCCGTGCCGATCATTACCCAGGTCATGCAACGTGACGAACTGGGCGAGGCCCCCATCATTGGGGTGTAGGCATTAGCCTGGCGGTGCCGCTTACTGGCGGCCCGTGGGGCGTCACTAGTGTTTAGCCCACTGAATACCAAGCAAAGAATGGGTTCATCACGCAGCCCCGGGAAACACATAAACAAAAACGCCGATTTAGTTAATGATGTTCGCGCGAGCACACACATCCAACCAACTGGCGTTCTATGCCTGGTTGATCGTGTCCGTCAGAACCTGCTGGCCGCTAACTCATCGTTGATGACGGTCTCTTTAATGAAGGCATAACTCAACATGCTGTGGTCGCCGCGCGATACTTGGGGCTCTTGAAATAACCCTCTCCCTGCCCTCGTACGCTATCGCCGGATAACCTGAAATCACGCGTCAAAGAGCTTGTTACATCATGCACCGACAAGTTTTCGTAGGCTCTTTCTCTAATTATTGTAGTCCTCCTTTTTAAGACTCTTTCCCCCGCCAACTCCCCCTGGCTACTGGGCACAATGGCTCCCGCCCCTATGCCTTTGCGCGCTCAACATTCAACTTGTCGATTTTTTGGATGGTTATAACGGCGAGCTTTCAACGTGCAGAGCCACTGCCTTATTGGGCACTTCTCAAACATTAATCAACACGCTGAAGGACACGTGAGATGAATCTTCCTGAAAACCATATGCCACGACGCACCGTCCTTCAAATCGTTGATACCGAAGGCAACCCCTACCGAGCGTACGCAACAGAACCCGTGTGGACGCTGACACGCATGTTTGCCCAGCCGACCGAAGGCAATGCCGTCAAACCCTACTTCAACGGCAAAGCGTATTTTGCCGAGTTGATTGCTGAGTTTGCCGCCGCCAAAGAATCGATCTACATCGCTGGCTGGCAGGTCAACTGGGACGCGCAACTGGCACCCAAGGTGCGCCTCTACGACTGCCTGCTCGAAGCGGCGCAGCGTGGGGTGCGCATCTTTATCATGCCTTGGGACGCCGCCGCCCCGGTGCAGACCTACGACACTCAAACCTACAAGGTTCTGCACAGCATCAATCGCATTGTCAGGCAACATCGCGTGTTTGTGCTCTTGGCCAAGCCCCAGGCAGACCAAAACCCGTCGTTCTACAGCCATCACCAGAAACAGATTGTGATCGACCAGCGTATCGGTTTTGTCGGCGGTTTGGACTTGGCCTATGGCCGCTACGATGACGACAGCTTTGAACTGCGCGCCGATGCCGATGGGCGTCAAGGCATGAACCGCTACAACGGCTGCGTGCCTCAGTTGGGCCACTTGGGCTGGGCAAACCTGATCAACCCTGATGAGAAAGACTTCCAAATCAGTGCCTACCACTATCAGATCCCTTATGAAGTCGAAGGCCCGCTGGGTATCGGTGGCACCAAACCTACCGCAGCGGGCGTAGACGCCTCTCGCCAACCCCGCATGCCCTGGCAAGACATGCACCTGCGCATCGAAGGGCCTGCGGTAGCGGATCTGATGCGTAACTTTGTACTGCGCTGGAACACTCAGAAAAGGCGCTTCCGATCCGGCTTGCCGCGACTGCCCTTCCCACTGGCGCCCGAGGCCTATCCGAGCAAAGGCAACTGCGATGTTCAGGTATTGCGCAGCGCGTCACTGAAGATGTTGAAAAAAGAACAAGCGCTGTTGCGAAATGATGAGGATAAGCCGACAGAGGCACAGCACGATATCTATCGAACCATGTGCCACTTGATCGAAAAGGCCAAGCACTACGTTTATATCGAGCAGCAGTTTTTTGTGAGTGATTTTGGTCTGGAAGGGAAAGGCGACCCGATGGAGCCCTCTATCACCCTCCAGAAAAGTGCAGGCCTGGGGCCAAAATTAACCCGCGCCTTTTCCGGTGAAAGCCAGGGCGAAGTCAAGAACATTGTCAGCAAGCGCCTGATCCATCGGATCGGTAAGGCAATCATGACCAAGACGTTGTTTCATGCCTATATCGTGCTGCCGGTTCATCCTGAAGGAGGTGGGCTGGATAACCCGGCTATCGTCACGCAGGTGCATTTCACCCAACAGACCATTGCGTTTGGTGCCCAGAGTTTGCTCAAGGGTATTAAGGCTTATTTAAAACTGGGTCGACTCTATGAGGCCGACCTGATTACTTAGTCCGTGTGCGCTTCCGTGATGGAAAAGACGGTTGCGCAGATTCAGCAATTTGTGGAGCAGGTGCAGTTCAATAAAGTACCGGAGGGCACTGACGAAGAGTGTTTTGAATACGTAACGCTGCTCAACTTGCGTAACTGGACTAAATTGTATGATCGCTATGTCACAGAACAGATATACGTGCACAGCAAAGTAATGATTATCGATGACCGTTTTGCACTGGTTGGCAGTGCCAATATCAACGACCGTAGTCTGCTGGGTGACCGCGATTCTGAACTGGCAGTATTGGTGATGGATTTGGAGGTGATACGCAAAGATTTCCTGGGCAATGGCCATCCTCAGCCGACACGGACATTTGCTCATGAGCTACGCAAAGGGATTTGGAACAA
>Ga0308167_1000353_pt1 | contig 90425 bp, 135 predicted proteins | sample PhyCR1_2_FD_202138 | JGI IMG/M metagenome (GOLD analysis project Ga0308167, IMG submission 202138) | Phyllosphere microbial communities from UC Gill Tract Community Farm, Albany, California, United States - DLSLRC.R1 | ecosystem: Host-associated > Plants > Phyllosphere > Unclassified | place...
CCAAAACAGCACAGCACGTACTAACGTAATGATTCGTGGTCGTGATGGTAAGTTCATCAGTTATAAGAACGTACCTGAGTTGTTTGATGCTGTCCTTTCTTTAAAGCCTTTCCCTCTCGGTGAATAACTATGATTGAACGTGATATGGGACATTACATAGTTATCAATCGTAAAGACTTAGAAGACTATGTAAACGACTACGGAAAAGATAGTTTACAACTTATCTTGGAAGTTATCAAAAGAGGTCGTCGTGAAGATGGTAAACCTCTAAGAGATTATGTTTTAGTCTCTGATAAACGACCAGCCTTGTATGAAGAGGTATGGGAGTTGGTTCTCAAAGCTATTGAGGAAGAAACTAATGCCTAAGTATTACACTGGAATCGGTAGTCGTGAGACACCTCCAGAAATCTTGCAGGCTATGGAAACAGTTGCCAATTGGTGCGCCATTGAAGGAGTAATCCTTAGAAGTGGTGCTGCTGATGGAGCTGACTCTGCTTTTGAAAAAGGTTGTGATGCTGTGCAAGGGGAGAAAGAAATTTACATCCCTTGGAACAACTTCCATGGTAGGTCAGTAAGAGAGGAGGGCGTTTACTCCAGAGGAAGTGATCAAAACTCTTCCGCTATTGCTTATACTCTACACCCTGTTTTCTCAAACCTAAGTGTTGGTGCTCAATTACTGCACACAAGAAACGTGAATCAGGTTCTAGGGAAAGATGCTTCTAACCCTGAGCTGAGCCACTTCTTAGTGTATTATGCCCCTAGAACTCGTGCTGGAGCTGTTAAAGGTGGTACAGCTACTGCTGTTAAGTTAGCAGAGAGTCGTGGTGTTCCTTGTTGGAATCTTTGGGATAATAGTGATCTTGCTGAACTACGGGGTTGGGTCAACGAACAGTTCGAACGGGAGTAATATGCAAGATATTTTTATCTGGCCGGATGATTCTTGGGTCTATCGTGAAGATTATAGTTGGGAAGAATATAAATTCCTAGGGGATGACTTTCGGGTTGTCCCTGAAGGTACTTCTGAGTGGCAATCTATTGTAGATGGAGGGACTTTTGATAAGCTATTCTTTTGAAGAGGAACTCCGTCGTCGATTTTTAGAAATGAGAGATCTTAAAAAAGCTAACTTACTTGCAGAACAAAGAGTCCTTGCACTTGAGGATGTAGTCTCTAGGTTAGAAGATGCAGTTAGAAATCTTGGTGGAGAGCTTGAGTTTAATCTCGTCAAACGAGAGCTTGAAACACCTATTAATAACGAGATCTTTCATATATGTTGTTGGGAACCTTTCCTCAGAGGTTGGGTAGAAACAAAACATGAAATTGTAGGTCACTTGAGTGTAGGTGATGAGTCAAGTATAAAATAAGGAACATTTAGGTACATGGAGAGTGAAAAGAATGTGAACTATGACCCATTCAAAATTGAAATGTGTGTAGCAGATATTATCAGTAAGCAGGCTAAGCACGGAGTAGATTTTAATGGTCGTCAAGCACGTTGGTTTGTTCATGTTCTGACTGAGTATATTCTCAAGTTAGATCTTGAATTAATTCCTCTCCTACCCAAAATGCGTCTCGATGGCACCTCGTACAGAAAACCATTCAAATTGAATGGAGAACTCAGCAAATGGCCAAAAGAGTATGCTGAAAGGGTGGGCTTGAGTCGAGAAGAAATCGGTGGGCCGTTTACGGCTGTAGAGTTTGTTGATTTCGACCCGTCAAAAACACAACGTGTAAAAGAAGCTCTGATGAATGAGGGATTTCTTCCTCCAGAGTGGAACACCACTAAGAAGCCGTGGAATGTCCATGACTTCAGACGTGAACTTCAACGGTCCAGTTATTCAGATTGGATTGAATCCTACAGAAGAGGTAATCAGAAAGAGCGTCAGATTGCTGAAATGGTAGATGCGGATATTAATAAATTTATCCAAAAGCATTTTAAAAGCCGTTCAGTTAATTATATGAAAGCTATTCTTTACGGTTTAGGTTTTAACGTTAAAACCAGACCACCGACTTTTGATCAAATCAAAAAGAAACTTGCGTTATCTGACAAGTGGATTACGATGCCAAAAGACTTGGAAGAAACCTTAGATGAAAGTCTAGGTGGTGATCTAGGTCGTGTAGGCGGTCTGCTTAAGAAACGTATGGTTGCTGCTCACCGTATGGGTCTTATTAAAGGACTCATCGACAAGGAACGTAAAGATGGCAAGCTTTCAGCGGATGCTAACTCTTGCGCTACTCCAACTTTCAGGTTTAAGCACCGTGTTGTGGTTAATATCCCATCACGGGGATTCTTTGGTCATGAGTGCCGCAGCTTATTCCAATCTGATAGGAATTTTGACGACCATCACTCTACTTCTTTTATTATCACTAACACTGTGCCAGACGGTTGCTACGTCAAGAAAGGTACTAATGTTATTTATGAGCCGGGTAAACCGGGCAAGGCAGATAAACCAGTAGGTCAACTTCATTATTACGTTCCACAGGGACGTGAAGTGTTTGTTGGTTATGATGGTTCAGGTCTTGAGCTTCGTATGTTGGCTCACTATCTGATTGCTGAATGTAGAGCAATGCTTGCTGAAGCGATTGCAGAAGATAATCCTTCTAAGAAAGCTACAGCAGAACGTGGTTTAGCATCAGCTATTCTGTATCGTGATATCCTTCTTGATGGTGATATTCACACTCATAATATGAAACTGGCAGGTCTGCCAACTCGTGATAATGCTAAGACGTTTATCTATGCATTTAACTATGGCGCTGGCAACCTTAAGTTAGGTTCTATCGTTGGTGGTGGTGCTGATGAAGGTCTGATTATGCGTGAACGTTTTCTCGCTGAGAATCCTTGTATTGCGATCCTGATTGAACGTATGACAGAGAAAGCTAAGAAGGGTTTCATTATCGGTATTGACGGTCGTAAGATTACAATGCGTCGTGATGCTCAGGGTAAAGTAATGACCCATAAGGCGTTAAATACGCTGTTACAGAGTGCTGGTGCGATTGTAATGAAGTATGCGATGGTCTTCTTAGATAAGTGGATTAAACGTGATGGCATTCGTTGTGCGAAGGTTATTGACATGCATGATGAAGGTCAGTTCTCTTGTCACAGAGAAGATGTAACAAACCTTTGTGACTTAATGAAACTGTGTGTGAAACGTGCTGGCGAATATCTGGAGATGGAGTGTCCATTAGCTTCTGATTGTCAGATTGGTCGTAACTGGTTACACACCCACTAATAGAAGGAGGGGAAACCCTCCAATCTCCTTTGGAAAATATATGGAAAATTTAATCGGTAAAAAATCTTGGCAAGTTATTACAACTTGGGAGGATGGGAGTGTTATTGTTTGTGAGTTTAAGACTCGGAAGGAAGCAAGAGCTTCAAAAGCTAGATTCCTAAATCACAAAAAAGAATCTAAAATTTATAAAAAAGTAGTGATACATGAAGATGGTCTGCAACATTACCTTAAACCTAGTCACTAATAGAGAAAACAAATGAAACGATATTGGTGGATTCTGGATGAGTGGGATATTCTTAACGTATTCGATTCAACAGAGGTATATAACCATGCTAGAAAACATGTTCATGGCTGCATGACGTGTGACACCTTCACTGTCGGAGCTTTCAACGCTGAAAACGTAGAAGGTTGTTGGACAATGGAGGAAGTTCTATTGTGGGAAGATGGAATAAAGAAAGAGATTGATAAGGATACCTAATGGGTACAGATCTTATAGGATTCATTTATATAACCGATGTTTGTCCTCGATTTGAAATAGAAACTGAACCAGCAGATGAGTACGAAGTGTACCGTCGCTATCATGAAAAACTTATTTCAACAATTCCAGTATATTCAAGCAAGGATGATTATGTTGTACTATTATCACACTTACAAAGTTTCGAGCGGGAAAGATCAGAAGATGATCTCTAAGATCTATCTGGATGAAAAAGTCGCTCAAGAAAACCACCTATTGATGGGCGGTGTAATGAAAGTCTTACAGGAAGTGGAGACCGACAATGCCTAATAGAATTACATCTGCAAATGTACCAACTTGGAGAACAGCACCACGAAGATTTGATACACTTGCCCTCATGCAGAGCGGCGCACTTGACGCGGAAAATAACCCATTTGAACAGATTATGGGAAGGGGACATGCTTTCGAAGAAGCTATTGTCACTTGTCCAATCTGTCAGGAAAGAAAGCAATCGGTGTGGGGTTCTTGTCATAACGAGTTTTGTCTATCCGAACGTGTAAATGTTACAGTTTATGATCAAAGTGTATTTGAGCCTTTCGCTGTTTCAAACGGTACAGTTAGTATAAATCAAGACTTATTGACAGTGAGAGATTCCGCTGGTTCAAGAAGAGTTGCAATAGGTAATCTTGATAGAGACTTGACACAAGTATCGGGACGCAGTTTTCAATGGACTGTAGCTGATGAGCTTGACTCTGACGAAGACTCCGATGAAGGTATTGAGGAGGATTTTGATGAAGATGCAACAATCTCTGATCAACCCGTAAGCTTAAGAGTAGATTCACTAGAAGAGTCTGTCTCTGAAATCCGTAGGACTCTTGAGGGATGGATTATGGCTGATGGAGGTACTATATCAACTAGTGATCGTTATTCAAATCTCAGAAGCTATATGAACAATTTCTACACAACAGCTTCTTCGCTTTATCGGTAATCTAAAAGGATAAATTTTGGTAAAATTTGAACCTCTGAAAATAGCTATGGATTATGATGAAACCTTTAACGCTGATAAACAGATGTGGGCTACCATCATAAAGTTCATGATTGCTAATGGATGCGATGTAAGATTCGTAACTTTTAGACATGAGTATCCTGCTACTTTCTCTAATGAAGATATTCTTCAAGACTCTGACAAATTAAACATCCCTATTATCTTCTGTGAAGGGGTTCAGAAAAGAGCTGTCACTGAGAGAAAAGGATTTAATCCTGATATTTGGATTGATGATAGTCCAGAGTTTATTCCTAATGAAGTTGAGTTAAGTAATCAACTTTTACATATTCATAAAAAGGAAAGAAATCCTGTTGTTCCTAACAGTCAACTTACTGCAACTACTGTGACATCTTCTGTTTCTTCTTATCCAGAGGAAACTTTAGTTATTCCTCGATAATGTGGAACTGTAGGTCTATACTATAAAATGGATAAAGCATATAGCTTAGCTTAGCTTTGATATGCTAGCTTTGCTAGATGCTTCCAGTTAAGAAGCTAATAAAACTCTAGTTCAATGATGAACTCAATCTTTATAAGGAAATATTAATCTATGTCTATGATCCCTGAATTCAACACTGGTTCTTCTTCTAAGAAATTCTCTTACAACGTTATTCCTGATGGTGAGTACGAAGCGCGTATTGTTCGTTTCATTGGTCTGGGTGTTCACAAACAAGATCCTTGGACTGACCCAAAAACTAAGGAAGTGAAAGAGAAACAGCCTGCATTCCGTGCAGATGTAACCTTTGAGTTGATTGGCTTGGATGCCACAGGTAAAGACGCAGAAGGTAAAGATCTGGAAGCTCGTCCAGCTTGTCAGTTCAAAACCTACCCTGTTAATCCTCGTGCTAAGAACTCTGGCATGTTGGATCTTTGCAAAATGATTGACCCATCTATCACTGCTCTTAAGGGTGATCTGAATTGGTTCAAAGAGATTCTGTTAGGTCAGCCAGTAAACATTACTATTGGTCACTACGTCAACAAAGCTGGCGAGACTAAAAATAAGATTGCTCGTATCGACCCAATCCCAACTAAGTATCGTGCAGCGGTTGGTGATGCTCGTACAGATCTGGTGTTCTTCGACCCGTATGCTAGCAACGATGAAAGCAACGCTTCTTACAACAAAATCTACCCATATCAGCGTAACCTGCTGACTGAATCACTGGATACTAAAAATATTCCACTGGCAGGTAAAGAAGTTGTATCAGCAGCAGCTACAGAAATGCAGCAGCCGAAACCAACGATTGCTACTGTGGACAAAGAGCCTGAAGTTGCATTCGACGATGACGTTCCATTTTAATAGATGATAATAGAGGCTGCCATTATGGTGGCCTTTTTCTTTTTAGGAATAGTCATTATGTTTAACAGATGTTCTTTCTGTAAGCGTTTATATGTTTTCCAAATCTCTTGCTTTAGTTGTGAAGATAATCACAGACGTAAGAAGATTGAAGAAGACAACCTCCGAAAGTATTATGCACATCATTTTAAAAGGATAGCCGATATGAATAACACAGCAACAGCAGCACGTCGTCGTGAAGAAGAAGCTCGTCGTCGTAATCGTAACAGCAGTTCTATCCCGACTTCTAATTCAGTGTTAGACGGTACAGTGTATACTGGATACAATAACAGCTACTCAGATAGCTCTTCCGATAATTGTAGTCCCTCTGATTCCTCTAGCTCGCCTTCTAGCTCATGTGATTTCTAATTATGAGTAATAGCCTCCAAAGTCAACTAGCCTTTGCTAAGAATCGAATTCGTCTCTTACAAGACGCACTCTATGAATATCAGAGGGAGTGTCACAGGGCTACTAATAAAAAGTTGGATGAACAGTTAGAAATTAATCAGATGTTAACTGAGTATGTTATTCAATTGGAGGATGAACTGGATGCAATTAAACAGCGCAACAGTTGATAGAGTTCTTTATCTTACAATGTTCTTAGTTGCTGTTGGTATTGGTTATTACATTAAAGGTCTTGTTATTGATAAAGATGCTTTAGCGCAAGAGAAGATCTCACAGCAGATTGCACAGAGACAAGATGAAGCAGCTAATAAAGTTGCCACCAAGGTTCTTGATAATCTTAGTGCTTGGAAACAAAACACACGGGATGTAGTTAAGGAGATGCACTTTGAAACAACTAATCCGGTTTTCGTTAATGTCTGTGCTACTGATAACTATGTCAGCTTGTTCAATCAACGGCAGCAGCAAGCAAGAAAGGCTCTTGCCGGTGAACTTGAAAGAAAAGTGCAGGATTGATGTTCCCGATTTAAGCGGTCCAAGAGGAGTTGACTTAACCCTCGTAAACGACTGGTATCAAGAAGAATACACTGAGTGTGCTGCTAATCATAATGGATTAATTGACGCTCTAAGTGAGCGAGGTATTAACTAATGGCAATTAAGTTTACTAAACATCAGCCAAAGTCTGGAACATTTTCAGTGGTCTGGGAGTTTGAAGGTCAAGTTTGGTCCAGTACTTTTAGCAATAGAAAAGGATTATGGTACAAATATTATAGTAGTGATAGTGGTGATTCTTGGACTCATATTGAAAGTCCAGATCATAATATCCCTTCTAGTAACCCAAAAGTTACAGGTATTAAATATGCAGTTATCCGAGAAGGGTGATGTATTAAACTTCTATAAGCTTGGATGTAGAGTACCGAAAGGGGCAATCTATATTGGTCGCCCTAATTATAAGTGGGGTTTGAAGGGTTCTAAGTTTCAGAATCCTTATAGCCTTGAGAAGTACACCAGAGAAAAGGCGATTGAGAAATACAAGAACTGGCTCTGGAATGAAATTAAAATAGGTCATATAACAATTCAAGAACTTGCCAACATGAAAGGCAGAGATTTGGTTTGTTATTGTAGTCCTCAAGAATGTCATGGAGACGTTCTGTTAAAAGCTATCGAATGGGCTGATAGTAAAGTTTAAAAGGAATTAAAATGTTCTTAGTGTTTGCTGGACAAGATAATAGTCTTGGTGGTTGGAAAGATTTTATAGAGTCTTTTAATAATGAAGAACTTTCTATTTCTTATGCCAATAGGCTTCTTTCTCAATACGATTGGTCACATGTAGTTGAATTAGAAACTGGCAAAATTATCTGGAAAAGTTAATGACATGGAGGTCATATGGCTGGTAAAACAACAGCAACACGGTATCGTATTCACGGTATTCCTATTGAGTATCGAGATACATACACAGATTTCTATAAAAAGAACTGGCCGATTGTTCACAAGTTTTTCATGTATGATTTGAAAGATTATCATGAGGCTGAAGATATTACGCAAGAGATCTTCATTAACGTATGGAGATTCATTTTTGAACGTCAGGACCGTATCTACCGTCTGTTGCCGTCTCATCAAGAGAATATGACTTATCAGGTGAAGAACATCATCTGGTCTATTCGCTCGAATCGTAATACAATGTTGGAACGTCGTATTGATGTGCTCACTGAGAGTATGATGTTTGATAATCCAAACAGTGATGAAACCCCTCTGGAAACGGCTGTAAACCGCTGTCATAGTGTAGGTGATCCATTCACTGAGTCAAGAGTCTACTTCTTCTTAGAAGACCTTCAAGACGCTTTTAGCGATAAGAAAGTAAGTGACATGTTCACTCTTATGTTCTTAGGATTCTCCCATGATGAGATTCAGCAGAAATTGCATATCTCTCACGGAACATTCTATCGTCGTTACAAAGAATATAAGACGAAGTATGAAACAATTTCTTTACGTCACTTTTCTTCAGAGGAGATGGAACTTCATGATGGTAGTTAAGAGTTTTGATTTTTATGATATTGTCTATGTTAAGTATGTCCAACAGTATTGGATTATTAACAAACAGCAGGATGTAAAAGAAGGGGATGGTAAGAACCTCCCCGAAGCAATCGCTTTAGCAGAAGCTTTAGACGGTGCTCTTAAACGTTTCATTCTTGAGGAAGTAGGTAGTGACGAATAAGATTGTTGTTCTGAATGGACCTCCGGGTTGTGGTAAAGATACCATCGGACTTGTTGCAGCAGATGAATGGAGCTATGCTCCTATCTCTTTTAAGGAGCCTATGTTTGTAATGGCTGCTGCTACTATCGGTATGGATTTGGTAGAGTTTAAGCAGAACTATGATAATCGTGAGTGGAAAGAAAGACCACGAGAGGAATGGGGAGGCAAGTCTATAAGGGATCTCTTAATTGCAATTAGTGAAAACTACATCAAACCTTTCTTCGGAAATGAATATTTTGGTCGTAAGGTTGCAGATACTATCCTTAAAAATCAGCCCTTTCTACGATATTATGTCGCTACTGACGGCGGTTTTTATGATGAAATTAATGCCTTAATCAAGGAAGATATTAAGGTTTATATCGTTCACATGTATCGTGACGGTTGTACTTTTGAGGGTGACTCTCGTTCTTATATCAATCATCCAGAGGCAGTTACTCTGAGATTAGATAATAATGGAACAATCGAGGAAACCGTCAATGAACTGACAAGGATGTTACAACAAAATGGACTCCCTATTAGCACAGGGCACGGTGATCCCGTCCTATGATTATACTCTAGCTCTTGTTGATGCTGATGTGCTTCGATATGAGTTAGGTGCAATCCAGACGAATCATCCATTTTTAGACGGGGAGAGAATCCCCGCTAACCCTGAATTTATATATCAAAGGATTGAAGACAGAATCACTCGTATAAAGGAAGCTACAAGCTGTTACAACGTACTCCTAGTGTTTAGTGGTTCTGGTAATTTCAGGTTCTCACAAGCCACCCTAGAGCCTTATAAGGGTAAGCGTGAGGGGTTAACTAAACCTCATCACTGGCAAACTGTGAATGATTATCTCAAAGAGCATTTTGCTCACATTGTTATTGATGGTAGAGAAGCAGATGATTATCTCGCTGAGAAGCAACGTATTGATAAGAACACTATTATCTGTACGAGAGATAAGGATTTGTTAGTTACTCCGGGATGGCATTATAGATGGGCATGTGGTGATAGACAGCCAGAAGTTCCACCTCATTATGTTACAGAGTTAGATGCTTGGAGAAACTTCTTCCATCAGATGTTGATTGGGGATAATACTGATAACATTATTGGTTGTGGTGAAAGACGTCCAGTTATCAGAGGTGGTAAAGAAGTGATGTGGCGTCATGGTGTTGGTCCTAAAGAATCTAAAAAGCTTTTAAAGGACTGTACTACTGTGACGGGCATGTATCATACGGTCCGTATAGAATATATGAGACTATTCCCTGAAGCTTGGGAATGTAATATGTTAGAGAACGCTAGACTACTATTTGTTGGACAACGTGAAGACGATTTGTTTGACTGGTCTTGGCTAACTAAAGAATGGTAACATATTACAAGGATGATATATGAAAGTAGACTACAGCCGTTATGAAGAGATGGATTCCCGTGAGTCAACTCGTGATGTTCGTATTAAGAATCACCTGATGGATAAGCGTGGTAATAAATCTCGTACTTATAAAACTTCTCATCGTGTCGTAAAACGCCGTGATTGGGAGGAATAAGTGTTGGCTAAAACTGCTAAGAAGATGACTACCAAAGTACCGCTGACTAGATGTGGCGGTAAATGGACTGAAGCAAGGTTTAACAGTTTTGTTAAATCAGCTATCCGAAGCATGTCAAGTCGATGGCCTGTTAAGTATGATGCTTTGAAAGAAGCTAAGGTTGGTATTAAAGTCAACCCAAAGACAGGCCGTAACGCAATGCACTATAAGTGTGCTTGTTGTGGAGAAGACTTTCCTGTTAAGGAAGTTCAGGTAGATCATAAAGAGCCTCTCGTACCAACGGACGGTACAGCAACTAATGACTGGAATGTAATTATTTCAAGAGCTTTGCCAGAGATTGATGGCTTGCAAGTTCTTTGTAAAAACTGTCATAAATTAAAAACTAAGGAAGAGAATGATGAGCGCAGAAGCAGTAGAAAGCACTCAAACCCCTGAGTTAACTTTCCTCTATACTAATTACAAGGGTGAGACAGCTTTGAGAAAGGTTGTAACTCCTAGTCTTACGTATGGTATCTCTGAGTATCATAACAACGGTGAACCGTGTTGGTTGCTCGTTGCATTTGATGTTACTAAGGGTGATTGGAGGTCGTTCGATTTCTCTAGCATTCATAGTTTTGAACAACTACCCTTCTAAGGAGTGAGTATGAATATTGAACTTATTATTGGTTATGGTGAAGGTGATGAACACCCCGATCTGTAAGGATAAGGTTAGTAAAGCAGCTAAAAAATCTCTTGATTTTTGGTCCAGTATTGATGGAAACAAACTTTCTAAACTAAATCGAAAAGAAAAAGATTTTGATGTTGTTGGTAAAATTAAATAAATAAGCCCCCGTTGGATTTCTCCTTCGGGGGCTTTCTTCGTTTTAGTCTCTTCTCAGGTTCAGTCTACGAGGCTTTGGACCACCTTTCCTCTTAACCTTCACCTTCGGCTTATCTGTACCAAGCAGAGCAGCTCGACCAACTTTGTTCAGTGGAATCTGTTTAGTAATCTCACCTCTATCAACAGCCACTGCATACTTCTCTCTATCTGCATTCGTCAGAAGCTTAACTTCATCAAGGTTTTTACCCAAGACAGTTCTAACAAGTTTAGATTTCAATCCATTAGCGTGTGGGCTATTGCTCTTAGCAATATTACCAACATCATCACTCGACAACCACAAAGCAGGTTGGTCTGGATAAGTATCAGAATACGATTTAGACTTCTGCATCATACGAGCATACTGTCTCAGCGAATAACCAGCAGGAGAGTCTTTGCCATAGTAAACTTTAGAAAGGAGTTCAGCAGCTTCGACAACTTCATCTAAACTGTCCCCATCTTTCAGTGCTTTCTCGGCACGGTCAACAATCTCACCACTTACTGCATCTTGCGTATCTTTAACATCATCAGACTTAGCGCCTTTAACTTTCTTCTGCAACTCATCAATCTGTTTGTGCAGTGCTTCTAACTCAGGATTAGCTTCTGACAGTGGACCTGTAGAACCGGAGATTTCCATCTCTTTCTCAGCAGGAGTCATACCAGCTTCTGATTTATTGGCAAAGCGTTGTGCAGCGTTACGAGCTTTGGTAGCAGCTTCTTGGAAAGCTCTGTCACCTAGTGGGGCAGTAGTAACACCGAAGTTTCTATCCATATGAGCGTCGATGAAGTCATTGATATCCTTCTCAGAAAGATCCTTTCCTTCCAACTCTTTTCTCATACCCTGTTGAATCTTATCAGTCTGAACTGACAGGTCATGCAGGTTCTGAATATCCTTCGCTACCTTCCTAGATTTAGCCAATTTCTCAGCTTCAGCAGCTTCTCTATCAGCCTTAGCCTGAGCATTTTCTTCCTGCTCTTTAGCTTTACGTTCTGATTCTTCAGCTTCTTTCTTCTTACCAAGTTTCTTATTAACCTCAGCTTCTTGGTTATAGATCTTTTTCCAAAGACTTCTAACTTCCGACGGAGTTAACGGAGTATCTGTTTTCTCAGCGGCTTTGAACGCTTGGTTAATCATTGGCATAGCAGACTTCTGAACATCACCATGCATTTTAGAAACATCATTGAAGAAGTTCTCACGCTGGTCACGCCATTGTTCTGGAGCTTCTTGAGGAACTGATTCCATAGAACCGTCTGACTTAGGTTTCAAAGATCTCTCAAACATCTTCTCAGCCCTTACCTTGATATCAGAGATACCTAAGATGTTAGAGTGAGACAGACCTTTAGCTTTGATTGCTTGGTCAATAAACTCAGAAGGAATACCGTACTCTTTAGCCCATCTATCCAGCTCTTTGACATTCAATTCATGCTGCTTAGCTTCACGAATCTTACGAGCTTTATTCACTTGTTCTACAGAGTGATGCAGTGATTCAACGTTGTTAGCAACATCTTCACGTCTCATCTGTTGTAGGAAGTGAGGGTCGTTCATGTTTTCAGGAGTAATCTGGTCTTTGACAGCATCAGTAGTAAAGCGATTCTTAACAGAGTTCAACTGTCTTTGTTCGATAGATCTAGTAGCACCAGTCTGGAAGTCCACAGCCTCTCTAGGATCAATTCTAGCAGGTTCTGGCTCAGATGTAGGCTCAGCTACTGGTTCTTCGTTAGAAGCTCTTCTAGGGTCTCTAGCAAGCGTCTGATCGACTTCTGGAGTTGGCTCTGGAGTAGGTTCAGGTTCAACTACTTGTTCTTGCTGAACTGGAGCCTCTTCTTCGACAGGTCTGCGAGGAGTTCTCACCATTTCCTGATCTACAGTACGAGGTGCTTCTGGTTCAACAACAGGTTCCTGAACAGGAGCTGGTTCATCTTGTACTGGTCTACGAGGAGATCTAACAAGAGTCTGGTCTACTTCACGAGGAGTAGGCTCAGGAGCTACGATTTGCTGTTCTGGAACAGGTTCATCAATAACTGGTTCTTCTGTTGGTCTACGTGGAGAACGAACTAAAGTTTGATCAATCTCTGGAGCAACAATCTGTTGTTCAGGGACTGGCTCATCAATGACAGGTTCATTACGTCTAGGAGCACGAACAAGACCTTGGTCTGGTTGTGGACGAACTACTTCTGGCTCTGGAGTAGGAGTTGGTTCTGGTTGACTATATTCCATCTCTGGAGTTGTATCTTCAATCGGAGTTTGTTCCATCTCTGCACGAGCAGCTTCTGTAGCGTTACGACTTTTAGCAACAGCCAAATCACCACGAGCAAGTTGTCTTACTTGAGCAAGGTTACGATCTTTCTCAGCACGAAGTTGAGATCTCGCTCTACCAGACAGCAAAGCATCCTTAGTAGTCCCTACAACGTCTAGGAGGCTCTTAGGGACGTTATCAGCACTACGCCCTTGTGTTGGGTTGGTTGATGCGTTACGGAAGCTAGGATGCATGTTATGGAGCTGTTGGTAAGCAGCATTATATTCAGCAGCATGTGCAACAGGATTGAATCCTTCAGTGAATCCATCAACACCTTTATAAGACTTCAGGAAATCATTCTTAAAGTAATCTGGAGTAGAGTCGAAAGCATCTTGTGCTTCTTTAGCTCTGTCCAAAGTTTCTTTGAAGGTATTGTTATCCTGACCTTTATCACGCTTCATTGCAGTAACATAGTCACCAAAAGCTTGTTTAAAGTTGTTGATAGGAGTCAGTTCTTCACGAATCGCTGAACCATAACTACCTGCTTCTGTAGCACGTTCACCATAAGAGTTGTTTAACTTCTCAACCATACGGTCAACATTGTTCTTAGCAGAGTCAAGACTTGTAGTTACATCACCAACTAAAGATTTACCGCCACGTTCAATCTCATCACGAGTGACAGCCATTTTACCAGCGTCAGTTTTATTCGTAACAAAAGGAATCATAGTGTTAGTCGCTGAATCTCTGTGAGCATCCATTGATTTAACAATGTCATCCTGAGTCTTACCGAAAGCAGCCATACCGTCAGCATCATTAGCCAGACGGCTATCTAACAGAGGTACGCCACGGTCAGCAAGAATCTGACTACCACGAACAGCGTTGTACTGACCAGCAGTAGAATAAGCATTAACCAAATCATCACTAGATTTTGCATTAGCAACAATCTCAGCTTGGTCTGCAATGTTTCTCTGCGAGTTAGGGTTCATATTGTTCACTACATCTTGAGCAGCTTTACCACCACGAGTCAGGAGATTAGAAGCAGCACCGAAGGCACCACCGAATGCAGCACCAGCCGCAGCCTCTTCCAAAGACCCACCAATAATATCCCCAACATCTGCGTTAGGGTTGTCGTTAGCTTCTCTAGCAGCACCAGTAGCTAAACCACCGCCAGCACCCACCAAAGCATTTCTTCCTGCATCTCTAGCCACATCCATAGAACGACCAATCAAACCTTCAGCAGCACGACCACCTGCACCCGGCAGTAATGAGTTAGCTAAGAAAGTAGCACCACCCACGTTAACTGCATCGGTAAGATTCTCTTGTCCATCTTTCTGATTAGCATAGGCATTACCCATCTCACGAGCAGCAATACCCGGAATAGCAACACCCGGAGCAGCAATCATAGCTCCAACATCACCAACGATACGTCCACCAAACTCACCTACAGATCTAGCGGAATCGCTTTGAATCTCTGCCTGACGTTTCTTATACAGAGTGTCAGAGTTTTGTTCCATTCTTCTGCCATAAGTAGAAAGAGAGCTAGGCTCCATTCCTAATGCAGCATTAGCAGCTCTATCACCCATCTGCACTAGACCAGCAACACCTCTTGCCACATCGTGGCTTACTGTGTTAGCACCGGACTGAACAGCATCCCCTAAAAAACTGCCTAGTTGACGAAGAGAAGATTCATCAGAACGAGCTTGGGGGATTACTCCCCCTGCGTTCTTATATTTGACTTCCATCTCTGCTTTCTGATCATCACTAGCATTTTGATAGAGAGGGGATGCAGCAATTTCACCCCAATCTTTTAAAGAAGCCATTAGCTCCCTCCTTATTACTTAGTATTTAACATCCAAGAATCATCTCCACCTGACAAAGCACCTTGTTTCTTAGGAGTGTTAGGACCACTACCTGTACCGAAACCAAGTGAAACAGATGAAGTGATTAAGCGTCTAGCTTTATCTTCTGGCATACCAGCCTCAATAAGTCTCTGAACAGAAATGTCCATACGTTTATTAAGTTCATCATGCTCAGCACCTTGAGCCAGCTTAATCTGATCTTTCATGAAAGCTAACCCTGCTCTTGTAGGACCGAAGCCACCTTGCAGGGAAACTTGGTTAGCCTTTCTAGTAAGGAATGCTGGAGATTCTGTAAGAGCATCACGACGTTCATGGTCAAGCATACCTTGTGAACCAAGAGTACCACGAGCCAATTCATCCTGTGCTTCACGATATGCAGCAGCAGCTTTACTATAGTCACCTGCATCCAGAGCATCTTGAGCTTGCTGGATAAGACGTTCACCTTTATTAAAGGCCATCATCTTAGTAGCATTCTGGTTGATTGCAGTTCTGAATTGTGCGGTGATTGGACTAACTTGACGAGCTGTTAAACCACCGTAGATATCATTACTATCATCTTCAGACTTCTTCTTATCTTTATAATCCAGAACAGCAAGCTGTCTCTTAAGGATTCTATCGGAAGAAGCTTCTTGAGAATCAATCTGACGTTGTTGTCTATCAATCGCCCACTTATTATCTCTCTCAGCTCTAGCCTGCTCTTGCTGACTTGTTACATCATTACGAGCTTGCCAGATGTTGTTCTCAGCAGCCAAACGATCTTCATCGGACATACGTTTCTGTTTCAGAAGAGTTGGATCACCAGAGGCAGTTGCAGCAGCAATACTATCAGGAGTATACATCTGCATTAAATATTCTCTGTTACCTTTCAACTGTTCTTTCATATCAGCGTTAGTCATTGCTTGAGAGCCAGCTTGGAATGCTTGCATTGGATTAGCACCAGACATAATTGCCAAACCAACATTCATCATCCCTGTATAGAAGTTAGAGTCTTTATAGAAAGGGTCTTTCTTAACTTCCTGCCAAGCAGCTTTAGGATCTTTTGCTTGAGCAATAGAAGTCATATCACCTTTAATTCTCTGAGCATCTAAGTTCTGAGATTCAGCAGACATTCCATTAGCTGGAGTACGTGCTTGGAAACCTAGGTCTACACCGTTTAAACCAGCCTGTACAGCATTCTGTGAGAACTGTGTAACATCATTGGTTGGGTTCTGAGAAATCTCTTTAGGAGCGGATGTAGGAAGTAATCCAGCCTGTCCCATAGTTTGTTCATCTTGAAAAACTTCTGGACCCGGTTGAGCACCGTTAGGTTGATCTTGAGGAGCACCAGCTTGAATACCTGCAAGACTACCAGCACCAGTGATTTGACTCAGAAGAGAATTAACATCAATCCCTTGAGGAGCCATAGGCTGTTGTGGTTGTTGAGGGTTGATATCATAATCAGGTCTAGTGATGTTTTGATTATCTTGTTGAGCCTGATTTGCAAGTGATGCTACGTCCATACCCCCTTGCTGAACACCCGGTTGGGTAGCAGCATAAGCGTCAGGAGTCATCCCCCTAGACGCTTTCATGTAATCCGCAAGCTGAGCCATGTTCACTCTGTTACGAGCAGGCTGACTAGCCATTGGATTATATGGGGTAGGTTGAGCAAAGCTAACCGGACTTTGCCCGGTTCTTTGTGAATAAATCGTATCCATTATAACCCCTTATGAAGAAGACAGCGCACCAATAACACCACCTGCCATAGCACCATAAGGTCCAAAGGCAGAACCAGCAGCAGCACCTGACATAGCACCACCCAACATTCCCGTACCACCACCAGAAGATGTAGTAGTGGTTGTCATACCCTGAGCACCATTCAACACTGAAGCTGCATTAAGCATATTCTGAATCTGTGTCCAATCGTAGTTCTGGTTGTTGATGGCATTGTTATAGTTCATGTTGTTTTGGTTCTGTGTGTTAGCTTGCATCTGATTACCAGCAGCAAGAGCATTCTGGTTTGCAGAGTTAGCGAACTGAGCGCCTGTACCAGCCAAGCCAGCCATATTAGAACCGTTCTGAGCTAAAGCGCCTAGAGCGTTATATTGCTGTTGTCTGTTACCAGAGAGAATACTATTAGCTTGACCAACAGCATTCTGATAGGCTGAGTTTGTAAGATTCGATGCATCATTCTGCATTTGAGAAAGAGCCGCTGTCTTAGCATTATCCTTAGCCATTCTTGAAGCACTACCGCCACCACCGCCCTGCATAGTCTGTTGTGCGATATTGGTTAACTGATTCTCTGCAAGGTTCTGCTTTGTGCCATAGTTAGTAGCATCAATAGCAGCTTGTACAGAATCGTTGTCGTATAGTTGACCGGCTAGGTTATTAATCTGGTCAGATGTAATACCACCATTACCAGCCAAGTTCTGAAGCTGTGAATAAGCACTATCTAAAGTACTCAAACCAGTTTGGCCCCCTGAGATCAATTGACTTGATAGGGAGTTTAGTTGGTCTGAATTGATAAGCTGATTCAGAGCGTCCTGTTGAGTTTGATTAAGTCCAGCAAATTGTTGATTAACATAACTACCGTTAGTAGTGTTGTTAGTCTGATTCATCAAGGAATCAATCATGCTTTGGATATAATCAGGTCTGGTAGTCTTACTCTTCTGAGCAGAATTACCTCCACCAAATAAGCCCATGTTGCCTCCTTATGATGAGAACCAATTAGTCAAACCGTTCAATGCACCAGTACCACCGTTGTTATACCACTGGTTAGTGTATTGCTGTTGACCTTTGCTGTTAAGAATAGCGTTACCACCATTATCTGCTAAGACATTACCCGCACCAGTAAATCCACCAAGACTTCCGTAAGTACCGAGAGCAGAGATACCTGCACCGAGTAATTGCTGACCTTGTGACATACCGGGGGTAACTCCAGTAGTTGTGTAACCCGCCATTGGACTTAATGAATTAAGTACATTGAGTTTGTTATTGAGCTGGTTCCAGTCAAACTGCTGAGCACCCAAAGCATTCTGCCAATCGTTGTTGTATTCATTCTGAGTCTGAGCCTGTTGCTGATTACCAGCACCAAGAGCATTCATCATGGCAGTCTGATTAAGAGCAGCAGACTGATTACCGAGACCAATATTGGAATTAGCAATATTACCAAGTAAGTTAGCAGCTCCAAGCTGAGCAGAATTATTTCCCTGAAGAACATTAGCACCCATAGCATTCAAAGATTGTTGTCTACTATTATTAGTAAGAGCAGCAATGTTGTTTGCCCCTGTCTTATTAGCTGCACGAACAGCCGCACCACCACCTAGACTCGCAGCAGCATTACCTGCACTGGTTCCTTGATTGATGGCAGTCTGATTGAGTTTATTACCCAACATGCTGCTAGTGAAATCATTTACATTCTGACCAGTGACAGGACTGTTAGCAAGATTCTGTAGCATGGAATTAACATCACCATACTGATTGATACCTTGCTGAGTTCTATCTCCGTACATACCAGCCACTTGATTAAGAGCAGTGTTATTAGTCAGAGCATCTAAAGCACCTTGCTGAGTTGAATTAAAACCAGCTAAGTCATGATTGATATAACTACCAACGTCCATCTGATTGGTCATTGTTGCAATTTGTTTTAACAGATTAGCAACGTTATCAGAAGGTTTTACGCTGGTCTTAGTTGTGGTTGCCCCACCGAAAAGAGCCATAAGTCCTCCTATTATTTATTCCAAGTAGGAGCACCGATACTTCCCAAAAGTCTCATGACTTGATTGGTATCGTTATTCCATCCTGACGCACCTCTACCAATACCATTATTGTAACTAACAGTTTTTGATTTAGGTTGTTGATTTGCCAGCATAGATAATGCGGCTAATGCAGCGTTACCCCATTGTGTATTATCAGATTGATCTGTAGGAGCATTCTCTGAAACAATAGGGAGAGCAGAACCCATCTGAGACTCAGCTTGATTGGGAGCCTGAGCAGCTACAGTTCTATCCAGCAAAGCAGGACTAAACTGATCGGCAGGTTTCCTTGAAGCTAGAGCAGCAACAGGGTTTAGTACATCATCAATATTCTCTGCTGTTGAATACTGAGATGGTGTGTTAGAAGAAAGGTAATTACGGAAGTTAGGATGCCTAACATATTTCCAACCCTCTTCAGGCATTTCTCTTTTACCAGAAAGAATCTGTCTTGCACCTGCTGTACCTTGGTTGTATCCGAGTAATGCTTTAGGGACATTACCTTGAAAACTTCTAAGATTGTCAGCGAGGTATCTTGCACCCATTTCAATATTCTTTGCAGGATCATATCTATCTTTTGGGTCATAACCGTAATCTTTGGCAACAGCTCTGCTGACTTGCATTAAGCCAACAGGACCAGTACCCGATTCCGCATTAGGATTACCACTAGACTCTGTTTGGATAACAGATGTGATTAGATCAGCAGGAATACCGTAACGAGCTGAAGCATCTTTGATAAGTGCTCCGTAGTTTGCTTGAATGGTCATCTAGCGTCTCCTATTAAACGTCTATATATTATTCATCCTTTCCACTGTAATATAGTTCCAAATCAGAAGTAATCAGCAGCATCAAGACAGGCTAGGTTATAACCAATCTGTCCCATTACAGGATAGTTCTGATAGTAGATCATTCCATTGGCAGGTTTAGCTCTATATGTAGAAACTGAGTTGCCGGACATAAGCAATCCTGAGTACATACAAACTCGTTTTGGATAAGTTTCTGCGGTTGTATAATCTCCACATTGGAAACCATAAGAACCTAAAGGAACCATAGGTAAAGCAACATTACCACTTGCACCTACCCACTGGATTTTAGCTCCCTGACTTGTTGAGTTTTCTAGGTAGTAAGGGAAACCAAAGTAACCACCTCTCCAGATAACAGGTGGATATTTACTTGAGTATGTGATTACACCACTGGCATTTCTAATTAGAATACCATAACCACTATCAGGCGGAGCAGGAGAGAATCCTGTAGAAACAATAACAATCTGAATGTTGTCAACTTGTCCACCAATCTGAGAACCACTTGCACTACCAAAAGCTGTATAGGTTCTAATCTGATTAGTCTCTCTATCATGGTACAGCGGAGTAGCTGTGTTATTCCATCTAGCAAAAACAACACAAGTAGATCTATTAGGAATCCAATCAGGAATAGTCCAAGTACCAGCAACGCTGATAACACCTCTCCAAGTTACATAACCAAACCGACTAACATCTGTAAGAGCTAAGAAGTTAGCCGAGTCATACATAGCAATCCCATAGGATTCCATATTCTGATTAGCACCGGGAATTTCAAATAAACTAATATCAGCAATACTCACATAAGGTTCTCTAAAAGCTGTTCCTTGATAAAACTGAACATTCATGTTATTACCTGAAACAGTAATACCTCTTAACAGGTTAGCTCTTGTAGGGTTATTACTGCTATCAATCCAAGCAGTCTTAGTAGGGATAGCTACTGCAACACCGCCAGTCGTTACAGCATTAATAGGAACATTCACGCTAGTGTTTCCGGTAGCGTTAGCTCCTGCTACATTATAGTTTCCTAAGAATCCTAAAACCCTAGATGATGTGCTAATATCAACAGCCTTATTATTGTCATCGGGTCTAACCATAAATCCATAAGCCATTAAGAAACCCTCCCCACTTGCACCCTAACAGTTCCCGCAGCATCTGTTACAGTCAAACCATTACCATTCAAATATACCCTACCCGAACCGTCAGCATTACCCATCTGGAATCCACCATCCTTTCCAATATACCAACCAACAACACCGTTCCAGTTATCAGAAGAGATAGCACCAGAGATCTTAGCATTGGTGATTGCACCATTCTGAATCTTAGCGTTAGTAATCTGACCATCCTGAATCTTAGCATTAGTAATTGAACCATCAATAATAGAAGCAGCTTTGATGTAAGTTGTACCACCACTGATTTGGAAAGGGGTTGATGCAGTTTGCCCACCATCTGTAAAGATGATGTTATTAGCATTGACAGTAAAGGCAGTATAAGAACCGTTGTTATAAAAACCAACCCCGCCTTGTAACCCACCGACATTAGTCTTAACATCCCACTGAGCACTATACTTCCCATCAACAGTCTGAGCAGTAGTCAGAGCCTGTGTTGCAGTTGCCTGAGCATTACTTACCCTTCCAGAGATAGTTTGAATCGAACCATTGATATCTGTAATCTCACCAATGATCTGACTGATACTACCAGAGTTGGTTACAACCTGAGTAATGACACCATCAATTCTAGTGTTAGTAGAAACGATCTCACCCTGAATAGTTGTAATCTTACCGTTGGCTGCATTGACTGTAGTTTGGATACCTTCAAGAGTTCCGTCCAGAGTTGAACCATCTGGCATAATGATATCATCTACAGTGATACCTTTACCGAGTTCAACTTTGACATTACCTAATTCAAGCCAGACTTTATCCATAGCATCATTGGTCTGAAGATTCAAAGCTTGCAAAGCCCTTGTTCTTTCTTCTACCTCTTTATTGATATCGTCAATCGCTTTAAACATTTGATTAGTTGATGTACTGATCTTATTCAACTCATCGTAAACTGCAACGTTATATTTATCACTGTCAGTTTCATTAAGAAAACCTACAGCATATGGCTGAGTGGTATTACTTCTTAATGTCTGACGTCTGTTACCATTAGCTCCCATAGAACCTCCATAAAAGAAAGGAGGGCAAAGCCCTCCAGTTCTTATCTACGTCCACCAACCACATATTCAATAACCAAGCTATTAACTGCAAGATTAGAATCCACGTCTCTATCATAGATTTCATAATAAAGGTAAGGGTGATTTAACCTCACATTAACCTGTCTTGTCTTACCTGCAATGTAGTCTCTTGTTGAGTGGTTGTGTCCCTTCTCGTTTGAGTATTGAGTACCTCCAGCAGTAAACTGAATTGTACCTCTACCAGTTACTTGAGGGTTAAACACATTGACATGTTTCTGATTCCATTCATCTGTTAGATTATCAAAATCAATTCCATATCTCTCCACCCACATTTCCAGAGGGACTTCTTTTACCACATCAGGTTCATCAGGATTCCACAAGTGATTGTAGGCTCCAATGTCTACCTGATAAAAACCTTTAGCAGCAGAAGCAACAACAGTAATCCTTTGATGGAAGTTACTGGTATCTTTTTGCCAAGGAGTTTGTTTAGCAATATCACTGTCCCAACTTACTTCTGCATAATCTTCCCAAGTAGCAGACTTCTCTAGAATAGGAGGATCAATCAAAGCAATGTCGTAGCTATAAGGAATGTCACAGAATGACCAAGTATCAAACTCATAATTCCAAATAGCAGCTTTGTTACAAGCCCAGCTTTGCTTATCCGAACCCGGAGCTACATAAGTAATCCACACTTCCTTTTTATCAGAGTGCAAATGAACCTTAGTTGCTGATGGGTTAATCTGGCTAATCTCGTTGATGATTTTATTCTTCACTCTGTTAGATGCAATAGACTTCTTGGTTGCACCGTTGTGTAGGATAATATCATTCTGAGTTACTACCAGATGGCTACCTTCAACTTCAGTAACACATTCAGGAGCAAGGATACCAGAATCATTGAACAGCTTCTTAAACTGGAACGGTTGATAGGCGTTCATAGTTGGTGTACCAACATATGTCTCAAACTCAGTATAGACAAACAGATAGTCCTTGAGTGGGAGCATATCAATTAATCCACCGTTAGAGTCAGCCAAGTCAATGTAACCAGCGTAACCATTCTGCAAAGCTTCGATAGTACCTTCAGTTGATGCTGTACTATCAGGATCTCTCAAGTCTGCAAAGTCATCCCAAAGGAAAGGAGCAGCATTCTCTTCAGCAAAGTTAGACCAGCGAAGTCTTAACGGATAATGAGTAGAAGCACCAGAGGTATTAGTCTCTGTCATATTAAGAGCAAACAACCTGTTGTTAAAAGCTCTGAGTCTTTCAGCAAACCAAGTGTAGTTCTTAACAGAGATGTTACCTGCATCATCTACTTCAGTCTGATCACCCCATCCCGGAAGGTCTGTAAAGTATTGACTAGAATACTCTTTAACCTGTGGGACATGTCTAGCACAAGTAGCAACAGCGCAGTTAGAAATTACTGTATGATACCAAGTACTATCAGGAGAAGCTGCGTAGCTTTCTTGACGAGTATCATAAACAGTAACAGTCACTGTCACGTTACCTTTCTTAAGTGCTGTGATATCCAGAGTAGGTTTGGTTGAAGTGGTATAAGAGATAATACCATCTCGGTTAACTGCCCACTTATACTGCAAGTTAGGAACATCGGCTGGAGTGACTACCGCAGTTAATGTTTCTTTATCACCAACTTCTAAGCTCAGGTTGTTTTTATCAATCTTCACAGAAGTAACAACAGGAGTTGCTGCAAGTGCAAACATTGCAAACCTAGCTTGTGTAGTGATACCTGCTGCACGAACAGTGAAGTTACAAGTCGCTGTACTTCCACCTTCCTCAGCAGTTGCCATAACTTGAGCAACACCAACTTTGAGGTAACGCAATGTCACAGTAGTTCCGCTTCCTACAATCTGTACAACATCATTACCAACAGGAACTGACCATTGAATACCAGTCTTTCCAGTGTTGGCTGGATAGAAACCAACAGTTAAAGTATCAGTGGTAACATTGACATTGGTTGTAACCTGAGATTTATCTAAGAAGATATAATCAACAGCAGAAATAACCTGTACCGCACACTCAGCTCTAAGGGTAGGAGTGTTAGTCATGAATACACTAATGGTACATGCACCACGTCTTAACGTTCTCACAGTAACCTGTAGAGGGTTATTAGGGTTAACAGTAATAGTAGCAACTGATAGATCACTAGATACCCAAGTAACAGCTTGATCAGCAGGGTTAGCTGGATTGAAAGATACTGTCAGTGTGTTGCTATCACCATTACGAATCTGTAACTGAGACTTATCCAGATAGATAGAATCTACGTTAGGAGTGATGTTAACAACCACGGTATCCCAATAAGCTTGGTCCAGAGTTGCAACACGAACAGTTACGTTACCAGTATAAGTGCTATTAGCTTTTACTGTAGCCCTTAATGGGTCATTAGGATTCGGTGTGATAGTCGCATAACTTTCATTACTCACTGTCCAAATAGTGTTTACATTCTTAACACCATCAGGAGTAACTTTAGCAACTACCTCAAATTCTTCTCCAAGCTTAATCTGAATGAAACTTTGTTCAATAGACAACCCACCAATGACAGGAGTTACTGTCAGAGATGCAGTAGCAGAATGGCTTTTATAAGGAGTGAACTTATTGACTTTAGTCAGTTGGTTATTGTCTAGTTTATATAAGTTCTCAGAAGTACCTACAATATTAAAACTGTTTCCACCACTGTAAAAGTCGAAAGGTAGTGGTAGAATAGAAAGAGGAACAATCTCTTTATCTTCTGGAACAAAGGAGCTAGGGGCATTGCCTCCAATCTTAAGTACACGACCATCTACAAATCGCGCATTAAGCGCGTCTGTAAATCCATTAGGTGGTAAGTCGGTAGCTGAGATATCGGCAACAACCCCTACAGCACCCAAATTTTTAATTTGAAACTGAGCCATAGAGGTTGCTCCTTATATTACGAAGTTCGTTTCCAAATGTTTGTTACTGCATATGGAGGCATAACATCCAGTGGTGCTTGGTTCTCAATTGCAGTACCTAAACGAAGAACACCTTGCAGTCCGTGAGTATGATTACCAGCAGCATCTGTATAGTTAGTCACTGCTGAACCAGTGCTACCAAATACATCACCATTGGTATCATCAATACTGATTCTATAACGTCTCATGGTTAATGAGTGAGTATGGTTTCCAGATGCTGTCATCGAGATACCATTGTTAGAGAAGTCAGAAGTCAGAAGAGGTACGTTTCCAACAGTAATCTGTTTAGAGAAACTACCACCACGCTCACCAACGGTAAAGGTTCTTGCAGATTGGTTAGGAATAGAGCCAGTAGGCTGTACAACACCAGAACCCATCAGCATACCTGTGATTCTAGTCCAAGTACCAAAGCCAAACACATCAGCAGGGTTGACATTACTATCAGTCATCCAGTAACAACCTACCGGGTACATTGCTTTAGTTGCAGTGGTAATCAAATCTTTAACTTGCTGTAGAATAACAAAGTCATTGTTTGATGTACCAGCTACACCATTCTTAATCTTCACGTCTTGCAAATCAATGATAGGTACATCAGCACCATTCACTGTTTCAGTAGTAAAGGACATATAAGAAGGAATCTGATTGAGTACAGAAAACTCTGTAGTCATTGGGGTGTTAGATGTAGGAAACGTGTTCTTTAAAACCTGTTTAATAAGTTTTAAGTGGTCGTCACCTTCAGAGATATAATCTCCGGGAAATGGGTATTGTGGATTTAGATCATTCACAACTACCGCAGTGGTCTCAATTGCCATGTTTTAATCTCCTAGTATTGGCCTTTGTCGAACAAGGCTTTATCGGCAGTACGTCTGTTCACGAGTCCGGGGGACGTTACTTTTTTACCCTTCACAGTAACTTTAGTCCATTTCATAAACCAGTTAGACGCTGCCGGATAGTTGCCTTTATTCAATTCTTTAACCATAGTCGAACCACAGAAAGCATAGTTACCAATGTTAAAGGCAAAAGAAGTTAGGGCATCAAACTGATATTGATACAAGGGGACGTAAACGCATTTTTGAACAGCTTTGCTGTGGTTAGAAATATCTCGGCTAAGTAAGCTAAGACAAGTTTGTGGATCATATCTCAGACCTCTCTTTACTGGTTGATCATTTACATCTAAGATTGCTCCAGTACAAATAGTCCATACACCACCTACATCTTGGTACGCTACGGGAGCGTTACCCTCCTTCTTCATGAGATAAACTACTCCTTGATCGCTCATCTCCATCTGAGAAGGAGGCAGTGCTTCAGCTAGCATAAAACCTCCTATTATTTAATCCTCTACTACTTCCGTGTAGGTTGAGCACTGTAATGTGGTCGCCGTGCCCTTTTTATAACTTACACAACCAAAGGTGGTGCTGTTAGTTTCAACAGTGTATCTTCCATTCCGCTCCAGCGTAACTTTGATTGTAGTGTGCGTACAACCGACTAGCACAAAAGAAAATACAATAAGAAGCAAGCACCAGATAAACTGGTGAAGCTTCCTCATTATTCTTCAGCACTGGTAGACTGAATAATTTTAGCGAGTTTAACAGCATCTTCACCTGAACAAGAGATAACTAAACTCTTGCCAACTTTGGCGGCAGCACACCCTTTACCAAAGCTTGATGCAGATGCTTGACCTGCTTGGTTAGTATAAGACTTAGATGAACTACAACCAACCATAAGTACACTTGCAATTGCCACGATAATTAAACCTTTCATATTTATCTCCTATAGTTTTAAAAGGGAGTTGCCTCCCTCTAGTATTATGGCTTTGCGGGCCAGTTAATATTAGGGGCATCGGTTAGATCAAGTCTGTTCAACGCCACGCGGTAGCTCATCAAAGATTTCAGACGAGCCTCTTCATCCTCAGTAGCATCACCTAGAGTGACCGCATCTTGCAAAGGTGCAATATCCACAGTTGCTTCTGCAATCAATCTAGCTTTTTCTAAAGAGGCGAGATTTACATAATCTGGTTCTGGAAGTTTCTCAACTCTCGGACCGTCTTCATCAAACACCCCATAGAAACCTTCAGGTGGATTGAAGAATAAATCGTAATCATCTTTACTAATAGCTTTAAGATCATCAGGAAGAATACCAGAGGACTTATAGCCCTCCATATTACTTTCAGGGTAAAACCCTTTAGTGTTAACACTATAAAACATTTTCATATAGTAGCTCCTAAATTAAGCAGTAACAAACCCTGTCGCAAGCCAGTTGATACGGGTAGCACTGGTGTTAGGCGTACCATCCATCTTTCTACATCTAACATCAAAGGAAGGTGCATCAGTTCTTCTGGTTGATACGTTTCCAGTGAATGCATCAAAGTCTCCACTAGAAGCCACAACAGAACCAAGGACTGTAAAGGTTTCTGGATAACTAATGGTTGCGTCTCCATTACTGTTAGGAGAAACTACAGTAGCACCAGCCTGAATTACAAAGTAACCTCCGGCCATAGGTAGACGACACTTAACACCACTAACAGCGGTAAAGCCCATATTGGATGCGGTAGTTCTGGCTGATGCTGTGCTATTCCAAGAAAGAGCATTGATACCAATAAGAGAGTGGTTGTTTAAGAAAGAGTCACCGTTAGCCACAAAGCCGCCATCAGGACCAACTAAGAACTCGTTTGTTCCACCATCAACAGCAATGGAAGCATACTTAGTTCCTCCGATAGTCTCTTTAGAACGAAGTCTAGCAACAGTTCTATCAACACCCGCTACCTGATAAACAGACCTGATATCACCACCATAAACAATAGTGTTATTCGCAGGAAGTTCAGCATCACCAGTGATAACATTGAAATTAGTGTTTGATGCACTGAATTTACCATTTACTCTGATAATCCAAATACCTGCTGCAAAGTTAGGACGAACTTCAGTAGCTCCGTTGGTATACACACTACTTGATTTACTAGCATCAATTTGAACACCCGATGGAGCTGAAACAGTGTTAAACCCAGGTACAGAACTCAGTACATTACTCGGACTATCAATTGGAGATAATGCACCTGTTGCACTTGGCCCTGTTGGCAAGAAGAACTGGCCTGCTACAACAGTGGTTAACGTACCGGCAATATTTGGGGCCACAGATCTACCAGTAGAACCGACACCGCCACTTAAGCCTTGATCACCACGAAGGAAAAGTGCTCTAACAGAAGGAACTCCTGAAGTAATCGCACCATTAAGATCTGGCATACGGAAAGTGGTTGTACCGTTACCGGTAGAATACTTAGCCCTGCCATCTGCATCAGCCAACCAAGCAGTATCCGTAACAGATACAAACAAGCCTGAGTTGATCGCATTCCAAATATCAGGATAATCAGCACGATTTAAAACCTGACCATCAGCAGCTAAGTGACCTGAAGGTAATTTAGCACGAGAACCATTAAACCATTCAACAGCACCTAAGAAGTTATTCATAACTCCAGACATGCTAGCACCACCTGAACCACCAGAAGCAGCTACTAGTTGCTTCAGGGTAACAGCGTCGTAGTCAGAAGCAGCATCACCACCAAGACGGAGTGGACCAGACAGTGCAGTCAATGCTGTAATATCTGAGTTAACCCCTTTAGCAGCTTTACCGTTTAAAGAGGTGTTGATAGTTGTAATGCTTCCGTTAATACTAGATACTGTAGTCTTAAGGTTAGTGATATCACCAGTGTTAGTCGTCACCTGCGTTTCAAGAGAACCTACACGCTGATTATAATTAGTAATCTGCACATACTTCCCTGTTAAATCTACACTCCCGCCTTCGCCATCAACAGTAAAGACGCCCGATACAGCAGCGTCCCTGTTTACTACGACGTAAGGCATGAGAGCGCCCGATTTGGGCATAAACTCTCTAGCCATTTAAATCTCCTTATTAAGTAAGACTACGCATTTTATAGGTAATCTTATCCTTGGTTTTATTCTCATCAGCAGTTGATGTGTTCATTCCAGCAATGATAGTATCCAGAGCAGTTTTAGCAGATTCAGGATCTTCCAAAGCCAATCTTAACAGTTTAACAAGAGACTTAGTAGCCTCAATATTCAGAGCTGAAATACCTGCATAATCCAGAGCTTTAGGATCACCTACTACATCGCCATTAGAAAGAACTAAAGTTCCGCTAGAAACACTGACTGACTCAGGTAATACCTTCTCAACATCTTGCACAACTACCCCATTCTTACGTTCACCGTTTAAGTCATAAGACATACCTCTAAGAGATACTAACTTATTCAGAGGATCACTTAAGAACTTCTTGTTGAACTTCAAACGAGAATCAGAAGTTGGGTTGAAGCTTGCAGCATAACAAGAACCATTGGATCTAGCTTCAAAGCTTGCTGTGTTGTTCTGTACAACCCTAAAAGCATGGTATTGATTATTCAACAGCCAATACTGAAGTTGCACCGTGTAGTTGGTATCAATCGAATAGAGAGAAATAGTGTTGGATACGTTCCCACTTCCATCAGTAATAGGTCTTGTCAGGCTTAATCCACCCTTAAGATCAATATCACCATTAACAAGACCACCAGTTTTATTATTAACAGTGTCTAAGCGAGCATCATTACCAGCAGCAACAGTTCCTGAAGTAGTGCCTACATCCAAGACAGCAGCACCTTTAAGACCTAAATTGGTTCTAGCAGAAGACGCAGTTGTAGCACCTGTACCACCTTGAGAAACACTTAATGCAGTAGTCAATCCAGACAGAGAAGTAATATCAGTGTTAGCACCTTTATTAGCTTTATTCGCTGTTGCATTATTAATTGCAATAGTTGTATCAGAGGTTTTCGCATAAGAAGAAAGGTCTAAGAAGACATTACCTGTGGTATCGTTAGGAAGAACACCGTTGACAGAAACAACGTAAGGAATCTGAACACTTACACCACCTTTTTGATCAGTAGCATTAGGTGTACGAATAGCTTCACCCTGCCATTTAGGAACTCTGAAAGTGGTTGTTCCGTTACCGGTGGAGAAGCAGTTAGTTCTACCAGCTTGCCATTCAGCTTCAGTCACACTTGGAATAAGCTCTTGTTCAATAGTAGCCCACAAATCTGGATAGTCAGCTCTATTATATTCATTACCATTTTGAGGAAGCAGTCCGGGATAACTAACACCTTTTTCTGGATCATATTGAAAGAATACAGTTTCACCTAACCACAGAGATGGATTTCCACTAGGAAGTGTAATCTGTACGTTACCATCAACATCTGGTTGAATATTGTTTACAGACTTAAGACGTTTCTCTGTAGAGTTTAAGGTGAGTTCTTTATTGTCTAAAGTACCTGTAATGTCATACCAAGTATAAACAGAAGTACCTTCATCCCAAACAAGAACTTTATCACCAAGAGTTCTATCAGGCAGGTCGGCCTCAGCATCTGCTTTAGTTTTATAAAGCTTAGCAAAACCATCAATAGTTTCTTTGCCCGGAATACCTGCTACAATCTCAGCAGCTCTATCAGCTTCACTCTTGGCTCTGTCAGCTTGTGTTGATGCATCAGATACGGCAGCTTCAGCTTCAGCTACATGAGTCTCTGCTTCGTCAGCAAAACCATCAGCTTCATCTCTAAAACCTTGTGCCTGAGTTGCAGCATTATTAGCAGCAACAGAGTATTGTTGAGCAGTCTGACTGAAACCTTGAGATGCCTGAGCAGAAGTTCTTGCGTCACTTGCATAACCCTGAGCAGCAGCAATAATACCCGCAGTATCCTGAATAGCTTGCTGAGCTTTTGCAATTGCTTCATTGGCAATAGCCTCTGCTGCTGTTACACGAGTTTCAAGTTCTTCAACATCAGTTTCAATATCTTTAACACTATCAAGAATCTCTCTAGCTTCTGCTAAAACTTCTTCTGCTCTGTTTAAGAGGTTATCAGCATCTACGATAGCTTCAGCAGCTTGAATAGCATAAAGTCTAGCATCCTCCGCGTATTCAGCCGCCTGTTTATACCGAATAATGTTCGTATTATCAGCACCAAACTGACCTACATTATTCTCACCTACATCAAATAATCCCATTGATTATCTCCTTAAAGATAGGGGGCCGAAACCCCCAATTTAACTTAACCAGCGCTGACTTTATCAGAAAGAGCTTTAATCTGTTTTGCCTGATCCTGAATGATTGCATAAAGTTCTTTAATAGCCTCTGTATGATATGCTGCTGCCACGCCAGAAGTGTTTAAGGACATTACATCATCGACAACCGTTCCATCTGCATAAGAGTGTTTACCTAAGTTTGAAACGGCATCAGGGCAAGTTTTATAAACATCTTGCGCTACTAATCCGATACCAAAGATCTTATTATCTTTATCATCATCTTTCGCTGGTTTATAATTCCAAGTAGCTCCTCTCCAAGACAATACGGCATCTAAAGCACCATCCACAGTTTTTAAATCATTCTTAATTCGCTCATCTGAACTATTATTCCAACTGCCTCCAACAGCAGTAGCGTTACCATTGGCTTCAAAATTCCAAGTCTTACTAACGCCAGCCCAATTTCTATAGGCAATACAAGCAAAATCTGTTGTGCCAATAGTGGCTCTAGCATCAAGAGAGACTAAAGATGATCCGTTAGAAGCTCCGGTATGTACAAGCCTAGAACCAATTTGACCACCTACAGCAACTTGCCCAATGGCGGTAGAAGATCTCTCTGGGCCAGCTACAATAAAATTGTCATTATAGATTAATTGCTCTCCATACCAAAGACCATCCAAAGAAGTAAACTTCAAAGGTCTTCTTGATTGATATGACAGAGGGTTAATCCAAAAATCAGCTCCAGATGGGTTGTAAATACCATTAGTTGTTGTGCCTGCTTTAAGAATGATAGTACCTTTATTACTGGAGGTTGAATTTACCATTAAATAAAATACAGAACCATCAGGGTAGGTAGTTGGTAAATTACTGATTGTTACAAGACCGTCAGTATCATTGGTATAATAAGTAACTCCCGGAACAGGTTTCCAAGATATTGGAGAGATAGTAGGGTTAACAGTGAAATTACCTGTACCTGTACCACCCGCATCTGTAGTTAACCTTACCAACATTGAGGGGTTCCCAGAAACATTGGATGTTGATAGTGAATTTAGATGCGCAATTGCTAACGTTGGATTATCAAAATTTGATAAATTAAGAATTGTTCCATGTCTCATCTTACCTTCCAGTCCAATTTTACCAACAGACCCATAGGTAGAAAAATCAGTCGTGTCAATATAATGACAATGATAATCTGTTGCATAATAGTCAGCAAAGATTCTAATAGATCCATTAGGTAATTCAACAGCACACGGACCTTCTGCATCTTGGGTAAAAGGAACAGTTCCTACAGAGGTAAAAGCTCCAGTAAAAGATGAAGAGGAATAGACTTTAATTGTTTTTAGATTCTCATCTTTAATTAGGCAGTAATATGTAGACCCTGCTGATTTCTTAAAGATAGAGGGATCAATTACATTTGTCGTAATTGGCAAGTTGAGGGCTACAGGGCTACCAAAAGTAAGAGCATCAATATCAGAGCACAACGAATAAAAGGGTTTGAATGCAGCAATCGTATTGCTATTCTTATCAGTGGAGTCATTGTAATATCTAAAGCTTGCTAACAGATAAACTTTATCTCCATCAATCACCCATTCTGGTGCCCAGATTTTATCTGTAGGAACCTGACCTCCCGGAAGAGTTGTTCCTGTTACAGCAGATGTTCCATACTTGATTCTCACAGACTCCCAACTTGAAAGATCTCTAGATCTCCAGATTACCGAATCGTAAGTATTAGGGGAGTACCCTGTAGTAGCAACTAGCCACCAACCTTTGTAAAAAATTATGGATGGGTCTCTACCACCAATAGGAGTTAAGTCTGACTTATTAACCAATCCGTTATTAGTGATTCTTTTGAAAGAACTACCATTAAAAGAAGTTGCTAAATCAATACGACTTTCTGCATCACTGTTAAAGAAAGAATAGAGGAAAAGATTCTGAGTATTTTTAATACCCAAATTCTTTAAAGCTTCTTGTGAAGTTTTAGCCCCTGTACCACCCTGATCTACAGACAAAGCAACAGTAAGACCCGACAGTGCTGTTATATCAGCATTAGCCCCTTTAGAAGCCTTACTACTTACAGCAGCAGTAATCTCATCAGTTGCTTCTGTTTTACTAGGAACCTGAAGATTAATTCTAGCAGTTGCTTTATCAACAAGATCAGAAAGGTTTTTAGTCTTATCCAAAGATTTAGTGTTTAAACTATTGAAATCCTCCAGTGTTCCATTGTAACCTGAGATAACAGCAAGTTCATAAGCAGAATATCCATTGGTTCCATCTGTACCATCCTTACCGTCTTTTCCATTAATCCCATCAACACCATCACGACCATCTTTACCGTTGATAGTTTCTAAGAATTGAGCTTCAGTTTTACCTTCATTACCGGGCTGCCTTACCCAAATCTGATAAGTAGACTCACCATCAGTTCCATCTTCACCAGAAGGGAGTGTAAAATTAATAGTGTTCGTTTCTTTATCATAATCTGCATTAGCGACAGTGCCCGACTGAGCAGAAACTTCAAGCTTAGTGACAGTATCAAAAGCTTCCTCTACATCTTTTTCTAAACCCTCAACCCTAGTAGTTAGGACTGTTACTCTGTTGATTTGATTGTTTAAATCCGCAACACCAGACTCAGCAAGTTCTGCATACTTTCTAGCATCATCTGCATAATCAGCAGCTTGTTTATATGAGTCAATTGTTGCGTCAAGTGGGCCGTACTGCCCCACATTGTTAATGATATTAATAGCTTTGTCTAATAGACCTCTATCAACTGTCATCGTTAATCTCCTTATTCGTTATAATCAACACCGTAGTTGATAGTGGTGCGTCTTCCTAACATATCATAAGAGTTAGGGATGACTAATGGACTACCAGAATACTCAGCGTTGTCGGCTTGTCTCTGAATATCAGACATAGATGCCATAGCTAATGCTGCCCACTTCTGAACACCTGCGTCATCTTGAACAAACAGACATGCATGTTTAAGAGCAGTGTAGAGCAGAAGTTCTGGAGCAATAGAAAGAATTGCACAAGAGTCAGAATCATTAACCATCTCAGCGGTATCTCTGTAATAAGATACAAGCACTTCATTACCAGTCAGTTCAGTTCCTTCAGGAATAGTAGAAGTGATTGGTGGATAGAAGTAAAAGCGTCCAGTAGTTCTAGCCCAGACAACTTCCGATTCATTAAACTGAGTTGCATGAGTAGTCTTACCACGTCTCAGCCAATCTAATTCTTCTATAGAAGTTGTTCTATATACTTGTCCTGTCTGAGCTTTCATAATATAGTTAACTTGAACCAAATCTGTAGGAATGTAAGCCATCCCATTGGTGATTTTTAAATAGATCTCACGTTCGAATCTTGGAATCCTAACCGCTCTGTAAATTTCCTTTTCAGCAAAATTGATGAAGTTAGGAATCTGATTAACGAACTCGTCATCATCACGGTCAATCCACAAGGCAACGGCATTTTTAAGGTCGCCGTAAGTACGAATTTGAGAAGGTACAGTAGGCATCGCCATAGTTACTCTCCTTAGTGGTTTGTCTAGTTTATATTCATTGGTCAGCATGTCATACTGGTGCTAGAAACGAAAAAAGCCCCAACCATTTCTGGAAGGGGCTTAGTATTACGCAGTTACTGTAATAGCGGAAGTAGCAGTCTTAGCTCCATCAGCCGTGGTTACGGTGATAGTTGCTGTACCTGCTGCAACGCCAGTTACTAAACCAGAGGAGTTCACAGTTGCTACACCTGTTGCGCTACTTGAATAGGTAACGTTCTTATTAGATGCACCAGCCGGAGCTACTGTAGGAGTTAACTGTCTTGTTGCACCAACTGCGATAGAGGCGGTCGTAGGAGAAACGGTAACACCACTAACTGGAGTGGTCACTGTTACAGTTGAAGTTCCTTTGATTGTTCCGTCTACGGTCGAAGTTGCTGTGATAGTAGCCGTACCATTTGCTACTGCGGTCACTAAACCAGAAGCACTCACTGTTGCGGTTGCTGCTGCGGAAGTGGACCATGTTACGCTTTGATCAGCGCCACTAGGGGCTACAGTTGCGGTCAACTGACGAGTACCACCAACAGCCAAGTTATTAGTTGCTGGTGATACCGTTACGCCCGTAGGGGCGCTTACGCCTTTACCTTCAGGATGCCGGATGCAAACGGGTTGCGGTGACGCAGACCAACTTCCATCTCAATCATCCACTTCTCGTAAGAACCATCTTTCGCCAGTTCGGTACGTTTTGGAGCACGCAGAACCATCTGAGTCCAGTCAGAAGCGCGGAAGAAGTAGATTGCATCTTCAGGCATCCAACGGTTCACAACGATCTTATAGGTCTGGCCCAATGGATCGGTGATGGTATTAACCTGCTTGATGAAGGACTTGGTATTCTCGAACAGACGAACACGGGTAGCCGCACCACCAGTTGCTTTCTCTTGCAGTTCAGCAAACTGTACAGCATGTTTCGGGTGAATCATGATGATATCAGCTTCAGAACCTGCGGTGTACAGCTGAAGAGTAATGTCAAACAGTTCATCTTCAGTGAATACGCCAGAAGCAGCAGTTTCTTTGTGAACAACCGCACCAGTATCTGGGTCAGCTTGGTCAAGGTCAGCAACCAGAGCTTGGAAGCCAGCAGTTTTACGTGCTACAGTGCTTGAACCAGTAACCATTTCCTGATCAGATAGCAGGATAACTTCGAGGTCACGCTTAATCTCTTTACCAGCTTTTTCCATCTGATACATCAGCTCACGACCACGGCCATAGTTAGCCAGAGTGTTAGCAGTATCAGATACTTTAACAACCTTACGCAGAATCTGAGTAACGTTATTCAGTACAGTGGTCGAACCGAGAGTACCGTCTACAGCAGCCGAACCTTCAACAACAGCGTTGTTCTCGTTCACAGCAGCAAGACTATCAGTCTGCCATTGGAACAGGGTCTGGTTGATGGATTCTTTACCAGTCATAGACACAAATGGGGTGTCTTCTGGAGAGATCATTGAGATCCAGTTTGCGAACGAGAGTTTCTTACCGTTCTGATCATATGATACTAAAGTAGCCATAAATATTTATCTCCTATCATAACTTTTATTTTTAGTCGATTAGTCTACGAGGTGGCTGAAAGCATCACCGTGTGACATACGACCCTCTGAAAACGCCTTAGCGGCGGCTGCTTTACTGTCGCCAGTATTACCTTGTTTGTTGCCCGACTTCATTACTTTCTTCGGAGCACCAACTTTCTTAATCTTCGCTACAACTCGCTGTGTACCTTTGTCGTATTGATACGCTTTGTACAGAGCTAGGAATACCGAAGGACGGTTCTCTTTCAAGATCTCTTCTTCTGATGCACCAAGATCAACTGCATATTGCAAAAGGTTTTGATACAGTGGTTCATCCCATTGAGGAATAGCTTTCTTGAGTACCTGAACACACTCGACACTGCGAGCACGATACGCTTCTTGCTCTTTAGCTTCAGCTTCCTGCTGCAAGCGTTGCTGCGCAGCTACGAGTTCGTTTTTCCGTGCCTTATATCTTTCAAGGAATCTGTTGTTCTCTACATATGCTTGAGGATCTTTAACCGCCAAGTCATCCCAATCAAAACCTTCATAGTCTTTAATAACTTTGTCAGCTTCGAGTTGAGCAAGAGAAAGAATATCTTTCAGACCAGCAACACGAGTGTCGAACTCTTGAGCTTGTGTCTGGAATTCTTCAACACGAGAAGTAAGCTCTGTACCATTCATATAACCAGTAGACAATTCTTCAATAGTCAGTTCACGACCATCAGGAAGAGTAATCACGGTATCGAAGTCTACATCAACTGCTTCACTTTCTTCGTATTCACCATCATCTTCTTCAGACTCATCAGCTTCTTCTTCTGATTCTTCGTCTTCGGACTCTTCATCCTCAACTTCATCTTCTTCGTTTTCTTCTGACTCATCTTCTTCATCTGCTTCAAAGCCTTCTTCGTCTTCGAACACAGGATTGTTTTCATCAATACCTTCGAAACCTTCTACGCCGTCATCAGCGTACTCTTCTGGATCATCTTCGATAACTACTTCAGGTTCTTTAGTAGAACGGTAGCTCTCTAAGTCTTGAGCAAAAGAACCCTTGAGATCGTCAAGGGCCAGAAACGTTTCAAATGGATCATTAGTTTGTGAACTCATTAATTAAAATCCTCAGCATCATTGATTGCAGCTTTGATTACCTCTTTTAACTGACCAATCATTCTGTATTGCGTATAGAAATCTTCGCGTTTTTTAAGCTCTTGAGGTTCTGTTTCCAGAATCTTTTTACCAAGCTTATCTTTTAATGCCTCTAATGCTGCTGAAAGACTTCCGTTTGAATCAATGGCGGCCAAAGCCGCCTTGTGTTCATGTTTCAATTTATACTCCTTATTCATTCATCAATCATTTGAATCAGTATCATCTTTTTTCGAAGATTTATTCTTAGATGCCTTTGATTCTTCCTGTGCTTTACTCTGGAGCTTTAAAGCCTCATAAGACTGGTTAGCCGTATGGACAAGTTTGTGTGCTCCTAGCTGTGCATTCAGGTTGATCTCAAGCTCTTTAAGAGTTGATTCGTACTGACGAACTTGTTGTTGCATTAAGGCAAGATTATGTTTCATCTGTTCAACCGTAGCTTCATTATCAGCCTTACGATTTTCAAGAGACATACGATCAGCCGACTCTTCTTGTTTATACTGCAACTCGATATTCTTCTGTTGAGTTTCATCTGCTGCTTTCTGCTGTTCAAAGACAAGCTTATTCTCAGCCAGTTGTCCGTCATGCATAATCTTCTGAACATTCGCATTAACCAAAGCAACCTGAGCTTGTAACTGTTGAAGATTAAGAATCTCAGCAGGGCTTGGCTGTGGTGGTTGGAATTGTTCAAGAGGCATGAGGTAGTTATGAACATCATCAATGCCCATTAACTTCATGATCTCAGCAGTCATGAATCTATCTTGTTCCATTGTGTACAGAGGAGCGATAGTCTGGTCTTGCTGCAACATCCCTTTAATAGTCATCAAGTTAGAAGCTCGCTGTTGTTTCTCACTAGGAGAAATAGCTACGCTAGTAATGATGTTATTACGAGGAGGTAATTGTTTAGGATCAATATTAGCTAATCCCTTAGAGGTTTGGATTGTCAGTGGAGCTTCACCATTCTCTCTGAAGAGTTTATAGATAGACTTCATTAATCCAGTCATGCCACCATTAGCAATGTTACGGCTCACCATACGAATACGGTTCTGAGCAGCATTCATCATTAAGCCTACGGTTGCATAAGCATTATCATTCTTAAAGACGTCAGGGTTGATACCCATACCTAAACGTGTAACACCGGTACGGACTTCCTTGACTTCATCAGTCATCGCAAGCAATCCGTCGATACCGTTAGGAAGGCTATGGTAAGGGAAAAGATTAACTGCACCCTCTCTTTCCATTTCAACAACACCGCCGGGTCTGTTATCCAGTAATGAGCGTCTATCATAGGCACCTTGGATAGCAGTGTAACGTCCATAGTTAGCATTATTGATGTTATCAATATAACCACGGATAATAGCAGTACGAAGATCTTGAATATCTTTAGTAATGTCGTAGATTGATTCACCGAAGATTGCTCCGGGGATTGGATATGGTGTGAATGTTTCAAACGGGATATCATTTACTTCATTAACTTCCAAGATAACGCCGCCAGCGTCAAACACTTGGTAAAGCCTAACGTTGTTATGGCGGTCCAGAATAGAGGTACGAATGTAATGTTCATAAATCCAAACCCTCGCTGCTAAGTCTTGACTGTCAGAACCAATCCCGTTATCAGGATCAACACGCCAGTCTGTACGTGAGAAAGTAACAGTACTTCTGTTAGAATCTTCACTGGTATCAAAGTCATTAATATTCTCAATGTCGTCTTCAGGGAAACCCATATCCAACAGATCGCGTTTAGACTTACGAGTACGATGACAAAAGTATGTGGCATCTTGGATGCTTGTTGCATATTCGTCGATAACAATCTCTTCGATTGGTGTATATTCAACACGAACATGTTTAACATCTAGGACGTAGCTAATAGTTGCATCTACCAAACCTTCGGGATGCTCGTCTTCATCAACAAGAATAGTTGCTTCGATATCACGAACACCAGCAGCTTCCAAGCCTTGAATATAAGCGGTAAGTTCTTGTGGGTTTACACCTTCAACGGATTCACTCATTGATTTAGTTTCGGTGTCCCAATAACGTTTGATAAAAGAGTTACGAGTGACTAAGCACTCCTTCAGCGCAGATTGTAAAATATTATAACCTTCGTTATCACGAAGAAGAATTTGATTTACAACCTGTGTTGCAACTTTAGCTGCGTCGCTATCTCTCTCGTCTACGCTAGCAAAAACTACTGCATCCTCACCACTGGTGAAGACATTCAACAGATCTTGGAGAGTTCCGTTCACGGTTTCCCATACAGTACGGTCAACATACTTAGAACCACCAGCTGTAACAGCAGCAGGCAGGTTGCCATAGTAATATTCCCATGCTTCACGAGCGTAACCAGTAACGGCAGTGTTCATGTAGTCCTGTGCATAGTTGTAGTGATTATCTAAAACCACTTTCAATTCTTGTTTCTGGTCATCAGAAAGCTTCAGACTCATGTTTTCACTTCTCCTTAAAATAAAATGAGGGGCGTTCTGGTTAACTTAATCTCCAGCACCCCGCCCCTTAAAACTTAATAACTAGAATTCCAACGACTGATGTTGTCATTGTAGGCAGCAGTATAACCGTGGTTCGCATCGTTCTTCGAAACTCCACGATGAGTAACAGACATTGCTGAGTACCTCATGGCATCCATAGTATCATCGAAGGTTTTAACAATCTTTCCTTCGGTACGATGGTATCTAGCTTTCTCTTCAAAGACTCTGTGACAATGGTTGAATACTTTAAACCTACCAGTCTTCATTCGTTCACGAATCTCCATAATTCCGGGTTCAACAAAGTTGTTCTTCTTACCATCCATTCCGATTTTGTTGTAGAAGGTTTCATGTTTCGCATTAACACCTGCATTGATGTAATATTGAGCCACGGACATACCGCTACCACGCTCCATATTCTGACTATCATGCGGCAGGATGACAGGTATCCAATTACCTCTCGCGTTAATTGCATGTGCGTGTAAGGCAGGCACTCCACCATCTGCGTGATAAGCGTCATAAATGTAAACAACATCACCATCTGGATCATAAGCAGACCAAACCACCGCTGTATCATGGGTAATACCAATATCTACACCAGCGACTCTTCTCCAATGATCAGGAATTGGGAAGGATTCACAACGAATCATTTCATCTGACACATCATAAATCAATCCACTACCCATAACTGGTTCACCTCTTGAACGCATCTGAACCTGCCAGTCTGGAATAGCAGCTAACATATCTTTAATATCTTTCTCAGTGATATGCGGAGCATCCCACCAAGTTGCATTCTGCCAATACAAGTCACCTTCTTTGTTGACCATGAACTTATCAACTAACTCTGTACGTCCATTCTCCGGTGTAGCCGTTAACACCACTAAACCTTTAGTCGTTAGGGTACGTGTAACGCACTGAGAGAAGATGTTCATGCTATCATAAGGGTCTTCTTCGTCTAGCCAAATGAAATCTACTGTAGCACCCATCAGAGCATGTTCACCCTGTTGAGTTGATCGAAACTCTAACGTACTCATTCCATCAAACTCGCCTCTAGCGTTGTGATGTTTAATCTGTACAATTAGAATCTTGTTACCGTCTTTCTCTATAGTGTCAAAGTCGATGCAATCTCTTGGGATAGCGCCAGTTCCTAGTGCTCCCAAATCTTTAGCCACTGATGTACCGAACAATTCTTTTTGCAGAACCTTTCTTGTTGAGTCACCTGTGATACCAACTGCCCAAGCTAGGATTGGTTTAGGAAACCTATGACCAGTCCACCACGTTGGGTATCTCCCTGTTAAATGACATGCCATCTCGAATGATTCGCTGTATGATTTACCCACACGGTTTGCAGCGCATAGGAATCTAAAGCGAAAGTCTTTGCTAGCACCATAGAATTGTTTTTGAAAGTCGTAAGCTTTGAAGTAATTAAGTTTGTTATATTTCTTTAAGTCCTCTTTCTCTTGTAACATTCTTAACAGCTCTGCCTTGCCCTCTTTATCCAGTTTACTCAGAGCCTCTTCAATTGCTTGACTGATTGAAATCTTTTCCGACATATATCCTCCATCCATTAAAAAAGGGGCTAACCCTTTAACGAGTATCGCCCCTCTCCTCTAATAACCTTTAGTCGTCCTCTGAATCATCTTCATCTGACGGAGGCATAACATCTTTGCCAAGCTCAGCAGAAAGGAAGTCACGGATCTTGTGTTCCATTTGTTCCTCAGTCATTGCATCATGATCATCCATCTTAACTTCAATCGAAGCAGCTTTCGGATATACCAGATCGGCAATCTTCGATGCAGCTTTAAATCTCAAGTCAGGAGGAATTGTTGGATCTTGATAAAGATCAATCAACACTTCATCTGGAGATAGACCAGCCTGTGCAACTCTGTCAAGCATAGCTTGTGTAAGTTTGTTTCGTTTACCTTTTGCTCTTCCGAGTTTATTTCCTTTTTCAAATCTGCCTGTCTGTGGGTTCATACCTTTATCCTCTAAATCCTCTGTGACCCCAGCCAACCTTTTAAGATCTAACATCTATGTTCTCCTTTTCTTTCATTATAAAAATTTTCGCGCCGGTTCCACCTCCGCCCCCAGCTACGCGGGGTCGTCGGCGTGTCGCTACCGCTCCTTCCTCTGAAAGAAGGGAGTAAAGCAATGAAGGGCATGTTTCTATGAATGGCTATCTTGTGAATGCATACCCTGTGAATGGCTGTCTTATACGTGAGGAGTTAGGATGCTACCTGAGTACACATCTTCTTTAGCTAATCCATTAATGCGATGGTAAGCTTCAGGTCCACTTCTCTCAGTGAGGTAGCGTCTAAGAATATTTTCATCCATAGGAATAATATCACCCGGCTTAGCTTTGTTTGTGTTATTGATGAAGTCTTCATAGCGTGCCTTCTCTTCATCACTAACCTTGTTAATGGGAATCCACACAGGGACTTGCTTACCCTTAACAGTTTTGATTACACGTTCCCATTCACCTTTCGAATCTAAGTAATCTCTGAATGCACCATCAAACTCTTTATCCTCTGATGTGAATGCAGATTCTTCATACATATCTGTTAATGGCATGTCAGGTTCTGTCTCAGGAATATCAGTGCGCTTGCATTCATGGTATTCTTCGAATCCCTCAACATCATGTTCAACACCAACTTCAAATCCACCACCTAATGTCAGCTTATCATTCTCCACGTCATAGGCTTCGTTAACTGCACCACCACGTAAGCTATCCACCAGTTCACCAAACTCTTGTTCAGAGATGTGACCTTCATCAAACAGCTCAGTTAGTAATTTAATTCTCTCAATATAGTTACTCATAATATTTTAAATCTCCTAATCGGATATGTGAATGCAAGATGAATCAATCATCAAGCATGTATATTAAACGTTAACTCTTAACACAAGTCTTTATTCAAGACTATGTATATAAGGTTTTTAATTTCAAAATTTTCGGATGCGTGATATAGGCCCGCGCGACAAACTGTAAAAGGGGGAGTCCTCATTTGGATTTCTTCTCTCAGAGAATGTCTTTATTGTCAATAGGACTTATCCTAATCCACCTATCATCCCCACGTATGCATAACTATGTACCCTACCCCCACGTTATTAGTAAGTACCCCTTTAAATGCGCATGTTATCAGAGGATCTAATGATGCAGCGTTATACCTCATAAGTTATTGATTAATGTAGTATAAATAATATGGAAAACTACCCGTATTTTGCTTGACAAACATACCGCGATGTGATAGGCGTACGTTCTAGTCTATATGTTTCAATAGCTTACTATTCCACTGGATAAACATACAGGACACAGCATTAACAGCATAGTTATTCACTTACTTTGCATACTTAAGTGTTCGCTGAAGAAGATAGGACAAGGCAATGTGTAACAAGGAGTAACTGATTGGGGCAGATTGATTGGGAGTTAGTTGTAATAGGGTTAAGTGTAATAGAGTTAAGCTGTTGTTTTCTCTACTCTTTTCTCTTCTTTCAGAGAGTCTTTTCTGGTTTTTAATAGAGAGTTACATGCTAGGTTAGTTTTATGTTAAGAATGTTAATCAGATGTTATAGGAATCATTGGTTTGTAAAGTTATGTCAAGTTTTGTAAAGTTATGTCAAGTTTTGTAAAGTTATGTAAAGATACTTGACAAATACCCCTAAAGTGTGTTATAATAGATGGTTAATGTGATAGTTGTATCTGCTAATTATATCACTGGTAACTATTACGATTAAAACAATTCACTGAAGAAATGATTAACAACCTAATTAATCTAAATTGAATGATTAGTTAATAGAATTATTATTAGTAGAATTATTGTTTATTGAAATCATAACTCTGATAATTATTAACAAGGTTAACTCTATTACATTGCCTTGCGGGTATGCTGAGTGCCAGTATTCTGGTTAGATTATGAGCGGTTAGATTAAGTTGTTGATTTATAAGGGTTTTTAGTTTGTAAATCAGCTTGATTATTGGCACTTAGGCATATACGCATGTACGCGGTCTATCTATTGATGTGCTGTTGTTGTGGTACTAGATAGAATAAGTTGTTATTTATCAATGAGTTGCAGGATTAGTACTGACGAGGGAAGGTTTTTATCAAAATAAATTCCTTTATAAATCAATCACTTACAACTATTTTCAATCTTTTTAAAGGAATCGCTTGTCATCATTATGCGTTTCCTCTAATATCTCTTTCACCGGGACAACAAAGCAACGTTGAACCGGGTAGTAAGAAGGTTTAATAAGCGGTAAACGTATTACTTCCCCGCGAAGCCCCCGAAAGGGACCGCCAGCGGTTAACTCTAAGAGTTATGGTAATGGAAAGTGACGTGATGCAGTGCTTCTTACATGCTCTTTAATAATTAGGCTGTTAAGTTAACCTTTATTAGTAGCGAGTCACAAGCTGGCGAGGTTTGAACGGATTAACGTTTAGTTTGTCGTTGTTTATCAGCGACTTAATAAAAAGTTCAAATGAAAGTGAAAATAAAGGTAGACATTAAATAACAGTCTGATAATATGAGCACCAGTTAGACGAAACGCCGCGCTGAATAAGTTGAGTAAGCCCCGCTGATTAGTCCGACATTGCAGTAAGATATATGCTCTTTAACAATTTGACTTTGATTCTAGTCTGATAAACTAATCAACCTTGACAGGGGATGTGTTAATCATGGCGAAGAATACTCTTAAGCGTGTTATGTTAGGCTTAGTGCTAATTGATCATGAAACTGGAGCGGTGTTTGATAAAGGCCCGTATTCTAAGGAATGGCAGTTAGTTAGTCCTAAACGTGCTAAACTGTTGATAGAATGGCAGTCAGGCGAAACGATTGGACATAACGTGGTTTTTAAGGGGTAATTATCATGCACGATATCATCGTTATTATGACAGTGTGTTTAGTGTGTGGTGGTTATGCTCTGGTTAGCTGGCGCTGAAAGGCGCTGGTTTATCAGACTGGAATTGAAGTTGAAAAGATTTGTTGACTCTAACAGCGTTTGCTGTAGAATGTGTCACAAGTTAGGCCGGTAAAGCCTGACAACGATAAGGATTGCACATAGCGCCTTATCATGTTCTTTAACAATTAGGAATGGTTATCTAACTATCGAAAGCTGGCGCTTATATAGGCTAGTTAGTAGCGGTCTAAGGTGCAGCGGAAAAGTAAACCTTATGATTGATAGTGAAGTACCGATGAAAAGCTGATTATCTTATCAGGCTGATTTACGCGCCTTGCCTATCCGGTGAAGGAAATGCGATTTCAACCGCTAATGATATTATGAAAGGTGAAGTAAGAAGGAAAAGCGAAAATGGTTAGTCGTTATCGTATAGAGTGTAACAACTCGCCACGGTCTACCATTCCAGCGGCGCAAGCCGTTTCCTGTTTAACAATATGGTTTAGATTCTATCCTCGTTTGAGACTTTCGAGATAGTTTAATCTTACAGAATGAAATGTGACTAATTCCCTGCTTTAGTATTAGCAAAGCGAGTTACAAAGTAGAGGTGTAAGAGTTCAAAGCGGCAGTAAAAGTAAGACGCGAGTACGTGATAGGCCGGAAAGTGTGTGAACTGAAATAGCGGAGAATAAGCGGCGATTGAGATAATGAGGAGCAAATAGAATCACCTTTGTTAAACAGGAGGAAACAAAAATTGATTTAAAGTAAAGGTTATGTGAGACGGCCTTTAACTCACAATCACCCTGTTATTTCATCGGTAAACAGCGAAGCGGTTAACTACTGTGACGCGGTTTATGAGATAACAGGGTTTAGTTGATTGTCTTGTCGCCTTAACGTGATAAGCGTTATGTGAGCGAGAGATGATTTACCTGTTGGCAGTGGATTAAGAAACCGCTGCTAATGGTGAAGCATTTCAAACAACAACTAACCTTGACAGGGTAAAACATCATGGAAAAGAAACAGCTCGTTATATCTATGCGTCAATTGGTAGATAGTGCAATTGATAAACTCGACAAAAGCGGTTATAAGCCGGAAGTTGTTTACAAGGAATTTAATGAGCGCAAAAATGCAATCATTACCCTAGTCAATAACACGACTAATCGCCGTGAACATCTGGCTTTGATGGTTATTTTAAACAAAGTCTATGTAAACCCCACTACCCGTAACAATGCTGAATTGTTGCGCAAAGAATTTATTAAGGTTAAAGGTAAATTGCCTTATCCTAGTGATCTTTAAAGGTAGTGTTTTAAATTAGCTACACACTGTTTCACCTTATTAGTGTGATAGCTCTACTCTGATAAAATAAGGTAACACTTAATGTCAATTAACAATATCCAAGAGGTTCAAACTATGTCTATTCAACTGTTAACTACTCCTACTGAAATTGAAACCGCTATTCTTTCTATCGGTACAAAAGCTGTTGCTTACAAAGCCGTTGTAAGCTCTGCCGTGCTGTCTTCAACTCAGCATTACCGCACTCATGGTGATTTTACCCTGTTACAGGGCGCACTTGATGCAGTTTATGCCGTCAACTACCGCGATTATCAAGCGGTGGTCGAATTTATCAAATCTTTAACGTGGGTTGGCTTGTCAGAAACTAAAGCAGGCCGTCGCACTCGCTTTGAAATCGTTGGCGATCTGTCTGATGCAATGGGCACTAAACCGGCTGACGTTACCGCTAAAGACTGGGGCGATCGCAAGAAAAAGGTAGCGGAGCAGGTCACTATCCGTCAAGGTCTGTTTAACAACTTCGCAACTGATATCGGCGTGCCAGTGAAAAATCTGGATTGGTCTGTCGGTATGCCGAAAGAAGAAAAGCAGGTTATCCAGAAATATGGCTGTGATATCTTTGCATGGTATGACGATGTTAAATACCTGCGCTCTGTTAACGACAACGGCGGCAACAATGACAACGGTTCTTCACCGGCCTTGCGTACCCTGTCTGTTGAGCAGACCGCTAAACTGGCGGCAACGTTTGAAGATCGTCTGTTAAACTCTGTTAACAAGCCAGTTGCATCGACTGTTATTCACATTCTGGAACGTTTCGAAATGGAAGCCGATGTTTTCGTGACGCCGGAAGAAGAAGAGAAACTCCGCGCTCGTCTGGAACATTTCATCAACCGCGCTAAAGCTCGCTATGAAACTCAGCAACAGATTGAAGCTGAAAAGAAAGCAGCGGCTGAAGAAGCGACTAACGGCGACAACGTAACAGCGTAATTCTACTTCACAACTGTAAAGGCTGGAGGGAGCAATCCTTCTAGCCTTTTAGGGTGTGTGTAGTAACATATCAAGCTCAACCGGGCAATTGTGACGGTTCGCAATTATGCGTTAAATAGTCAAACAATGGTAAATATCACAGCCAGCGTAAACGTATACAATGGCGGCCTGAAGTCAGGGCCAAATATGTTTAGTAACAAAGCAGTGTTACTGTTATACTTACCTTGTTACATCCTAACCCTGTCAAGTTTATGTAATGGGGTAGGTATATCAATTAGCATTCTATTTTATTCAGAGATCCTCACATAATGGCTTATGTACAGATGAAAGATTTTGGCAGTGATACAACGCCAGAACAAAAAGCCGCTGCGATTGCAGCCATTGCAGAACGTAGTCAGAAGCGTCACCTTTCTAACACTGGCGCTAGTCGTGGGGCATTGCGTGTTAATATGCAAGCCTCAAACGTTGCAACTATCGGCAAAGTATCATCACGCTTTCGTAAACCGGCGGCTAACTCAAAGTTTGAGAATCAGGAAGCCCGCAAGGTAACGAAAGGCAGACAGAAGGTTAAAGGCGGTACTATTCAGCCAGAAGGATGGTATAAAACATCACAAGGCGCTGATAGTGTAGTAGGCCGCGACGAACATAAAAACGCGAAGGCTATTACAACTCAGGGGATTTTTAAGAATGGCAAAAATCAAGGCTTTAAAGTTCGCTGATTTTAAAGACGACCTTAACCATTTCATAATCTCAGGCGCTACTGAAAACCCTGAGTTTATTTACCAGCACATTGACGAACATTATTCACACATCAAAGATAAGTGTGTTGAGTATGTCAGAAGTCGTCAGAAAGATTTATCAGAGTAAGTTTACTGCCGTCCTTCGGGGCGGCTTTTTTTTTGCTTTAAATAAAGTAAACGTCCTGATTGATAGGTGGATAAATGAATAAGCAAACAGCACGGCAACGCAAACAGCGTAACCATGAAATTTACAAGGCTCATATTGAACGCCTTATCGCTTTGTTCCCCGATGTGTTCGACCGTGATAATCCTAAGCCTCTGGCTATCGGTTCGGCTGAATTGCTCCTGTCTGTACCATCGTTGCAGATGGATGACGACAAGTTAGCGGCAGTGTTAAGCTGCTGGTGTTCCCGTCGTGAGTATATCAAAGCGGCTCACGAACTACGTCAACGCTGGAATATTCTGGGTGTACCTGTCGGCCCTATCATTGATTGGCAACAGCAACGCTTTGATAAAGCATTCGCTACAATGTCACGGCGTGGGCTGTACAGCTAATGGCAGTGGGGTTTACTGGTGATGATGGATATAATGACACCATACAAGCCACCATTGATAATGGAATAGACTATGCGAGATCGCAATTACGTAGCGGTGAATCTCGCGTTACTTGCCTTGACTGTGATAGCCTCATACCTATTAAACGGCGTGAGGTTGTAAGGGGCTGTCTATATTGCGTTAACTGTCAGAGTATTCACGATAATAAATTGTCGTCAGGATATAACAGACGGGGTAGTAAAGACAGCCAGCTAAGGTAATGATTAACTACTGTGACGGATTCACGGTATGGCATAAGGAATTAAATTTGATCTCTACAGCAGTCTTATATGTGGCGCTTACTACTTATCATGAAGCACGTAGTGAGCCTGCCATGTGTCAGCTACTTGTAGCGGAAACTGTTAGGAATCGTATGGATACAAGATCCCTGACTGCTAAACAAGTTGTTAGACAAAAACACCAATACTCTTGGACCTCAGTAATTAGAGGTAAGTCAATTAAGCAAGAGTATAAACGCATACAAAGGACAGCAGATCCCGCTGATAAAGAGGCGCTAGATAACGCTATCATTATGGCACAATGGGTTCTCTCTCCCTTGTATGTTTCGGTCAGCGATGTTCAGTATTTCCATGATACTAGAATTAAGACGCCTAAGCATTTTAAGCATCAAATAAAATGCGGAGGTAAGCTGGTATTTTCTAAGTAGGTTACAATGAAAGAAGAAACATGCGATAAGCTTGCTGTCGGTTTTATCGTATCAATGGTATTACTGATTGTTATTTTATTGTTGTCAGGAGCTTATCATGGATAAGTGTGTCTACTGTAAAAGACCTTTTGGTTTAGTACAACCTCGTGTACTGGTTAATTGGCGTAAGCGTAGAGGAGAGAAACGTATTGTTCTTGCTCATGCTTGTGAGAATTGCGGTGATGATAATATCACTGACCTCTGCCAAATCGTAAGACCAGTATTTAAATAACTACTGTGACGTTTTGTAAGGATGCCGCGATGCGCAAATTATTGTTGTTGGCTGTGGTAATGTCGTCAGTTTTTGCCCATACAGCAACTGCTCGCGGCAATTCTGGCTATTCAAATGGTCCTGATTCAAGCTATGACCAAGGTTATAACGACGCTGAGGATGATGCTACTGATTGGGAAGATGATATGCTTCCTAGTCCACAGCATGACACACAGAACGCCGCTGTGGCTATGTGTGGCCCTCATACGCTGTATATGGACGCTACTTCTAATGTCGCTGTCGTTGACGGTGAAACATGGTATTTAGTAGATGGTGATGTTCGTCCAGATGGCTTTGGTGATAGCCTTATCACCTCTCATTATGTAAAGTCTGCTGAAACCAGCCAGAACGCTGTAACGATTGGGGTGTTAGAAAAGAGTAAGAAGTTTATGCTCATCATTAAAGATTCTCCAGTGTATAACTGTCGATTGATTTAGTGGAACCGTTGCCCTATTTGTCATAATGGACTCAAAGCATGAGCTTGACGCAAGCATTGGATTGCTCGCTAAGGCACATGCTAAGTAACCTGTAAAGGAGTTCATATGGCAAAGATTAAGACTAAAACGGCCAAAAAACCTCTAAACAATGCAGAGGATAAGGCCAAAGATCCAGATGTTAATGATGTTAAGCGCAAGCTTGCCGCATTACTTCTGTATCAACAACTTCACAAAGAGAAGAATACCAAATCCGGTAGTCTCTCAAACGTGGATAAATCCGACAAAGAAGCCTCCAAGTAATTGGGGGCTTTTCTTTTTATATGGGGTAGGAAATGAATCAATATGATTTGTCAATTTGTATTCTCTACCTCATAGGGTTAATCATCGACTTTGTGTGGTTAGTGTATTGCGATGAGCAGGAAGGCAAAAAGAGTATCTATCGTGACTGTGTTAATCTCTTAATAGCCGCTCTATGGCCCCTCCATCTCACTCTGGAGGTTGTTATGTTGCTTCTGGTCGGATTGTATCGACTGGTGTTACTCGTCGCTAAGAAAGGCGTTAAGCCTATTATTGACGTATTAGGAGATCTTGATGGAGATTGACAGATGTTATACGCTTGTCCTTTTCTGGTTCTTTTTCTTTGCTATAACCTTTGGTTGTCTTATGGGTGGAAACGAGCCAAAAGTATGGCACACACCAACAAAGACAGAAGTGCTTAAAGCATGGTTGATGGCAGTGTTCTGGCCTATCACTTTCTCAGCGTACATAGCTCTTTGTGTACTGGGTCCGAAACGTAAGGGAGTTGTATGAGTCTCTATACTCTGATCTTTATCGCATCTGTTGTTAATGGTGGTTGGCGTCCGGTATCTGTGGTTGTACCTAACTTATCTTATCAAGAATGCAACAATCAGATTAAAACATTGTCAATGGGAACTGGTATTGAAAATCCTGTTGGCTCTTGTGCATTACAGTCAACTGAAACAAAATAGTTGGTAGTCTCTTGTATATATGTGTAATGTAATATATGTACAAGCTAAAACAAACTATTGGTAGTTAGCTAATTGGTGAAGCGGCGGAGCTGATAATCCGTGAAAGGTCAGTTCGATTCTGACACTACCAACCCAATTCTTGACCTATCGTATAATTGGTTATTACGGCGGACTGTTAATCCGTTTATTCGGGTTCGAGTCCCGGTGGGTCAGCCAAATTACGTGAGATTGACAGAGTGGTTGAATGTGGGGGACTGTAAATCCCCTCCGAAAGGCGCGGTGGTTCGAATCCATCATCTCACACCAAATTATGCCGGATATCCCGTAAGACGGAACACTCTCATGAGGGTGGCAGGCTCATACCCTGTATCCGGCTCCAAACAATGCACCCATAGTTAAGTGGAAATAACAGGAGCCTTCTAAGCTCTAGTCCTAGGTTCGATTCCTAGTGGGTGTGCCATTTCAAAGGGGTAATATGAAAGAGCTATTACTAGCAATTCTGGCGATTTGTTTTATTGCAAGCCCAGCATTGACGGCGCTTGTTCTTTATTACCTTCAATAGTTTAACGGTTGTTAGCTCAGTTGGTAGAGCAAGATACTTTTAATATCGAGGTCACAGGTTCGAACCCTGTACAACCGACCACTTATAAGGCTTATATGAAAACTCTTTTCGAAAGCTTGAAGTTTGTAGGAACTCTTGTTGCTATCTTTGCAGTTATTATACTTCTTGCATCGGTAGTGTTTTCAGTAGGTAGATAGACAAATGGGGATTAGCCAAGTTGGTAAGGCAACGGACTTTGACTCCGTGATGCAGTGGTTCGAGTCCACTATCCCCAGCCAAACAATGGCTGTGACTGACGGGTTCAGAATCTGGCCTCCAAAACCAGAGATCTCGGTTCGATTCCGAGCACGGCTGCCAAATGTGTAATCAATAGAGGTGGCTAATATGAAAAAGCTATTACTTGTGTGTGCTGTACTTGCTATCACTGGATGTGCTAACACCTCTACTGAGGTTAGCGAACCCATTCAGTGTACTACTGACTGTGAAACACGCTTTGAGAATGTCAAGGCAATGGCTACTAAGTTCTTGGGTTACACAATCACCCATGAAACTAAAGACAGTTTCGCAGCGCAACAGGTTATCACTGACAAAGGCACAATCACTATCAGTGCAATGAATGTGATTAAAACCCCTGACCACATCTATGTTGATGTAGACACCAACGGAGACAGTGATCTATTACTGGCTTCTAATCTGGATGTTTACACCAGAAAGATGGATTTCGTAAACATGAAAGTGCATAAGACACTGACAAGTGTGCAGTATGCATCGTACACTGGAACATCTTACAGGATTCCTCACTAATGAGATGGTTTGTTAAGCGTGGGCTTTATCGTACTCGTGATAATGGGTATGTAATCTTTCGTAAGAAATTAAAGGTTGGTCATCAGGCAGGGCAGTTTCTGTTTACTGATTTACTCAGCGGCAAACACTTCCCTGTCCAACCTAATCGTAAAGATTGGATGCGTGGGTTAGTTTATTGCAATGCTAACGTCAAATGTCGTGTAACTAAATACGATAAGTGAGGTTGTAATGTACGTCCGTTGTAGTTGTGGTGGTAAGATTGGTTGGCATGGGTGGTGTGTTCGTTGTGGTAAGGTGTACAAATGATTATTCTCATGCGATTGATGAGCAAACCAAACCACTATTCAGGTGATTTTAAGTGTGTCTTTACTGCGGTAGGTATTCTTGAAATGTGCTTTGAGTTCTTTATTATCTGCAAAACTTTCCATCTGTTCTAGGGCTATTAAGTTAGCCCTTTACAATGTAAAGCGTGAAGGGTTCTGTATCTTCCTTTTCCTCTGTGTAGCAACAGTTCGCTTGTACAGAGTCCTTCCCGGTTTTCGTTGTGTATTGCTTCTATTTTTATCATTTAAAATAAATGCAAATGATGACACAATTCTGATGGTCGCCTAATAAGCGATGGATTCAGCGAGGTATTCTAGTTCCTCGTCGCCAAATCTAGCGGAGTCGGCTTCCAGCTCTGATTAATAATTGGAAGCACATTAATGGTTGATGTGGTGAAATAGGTAAACACCGGGCTAAATCCCCGCCATTACTTTTGGTTGCAGGTTCGAGTCCTGTCATCAACCCCCAATACTGAACATGATACGTCTCTTCAGAGGTAGTTAATAAAATGGCTAAAGAATCAAGCAAGTCAAGCATCTATGCAGCAAACAACCAGTTCGGTAAGAACAAAGTTCGTAAGCTGAAAAAGCATGTGGCCCTGCATCCCGAAGATGCGACAGCAGTTGCAGCATTGAAAGCTTACAGCAGCAGTGCGAAGCCTTCCCCTCGTTGGGGCACTAAAGGTTCTGGTTCTCTGAGTTCTTCTCAGCGCCTCCATGATCAACTGACACGTAAGGTTCGTGCTGGTCAGCGTCAGCTTCAGTATCTGTTGAAGCACACCAATATTGAACCTCAAGGTAGCGGCTTTACTTCTGACCAACTGAAGGCACGTGACAGAGCGCATCAGGAAGCTTCAAACATCTAATTTTATTAGCCCGCCATTGTGCGGGCTTTTTCTTTTTGTGTGAGAGATAGTCCCAATGAATATTTCCTATCAGGATTTAGACCATATTAAATTTGCAGCAGATTGTTCAATACAAGATCCTGATAGTATCTATGCTCAAGAGTTTTTCATGTTACTAGATGAGACTTTTGGTAAGATGGGAGACTACTCTACTCCTATTCAAGCTGTTGCTGTCTCCTATTTAATTGGTAGGATTTTCCAGCTTGAGGCTCTTTTGAACGATAAGGTGTAACTATGGATTATCACGCTCTAATAATGTTTGTGTGTATAGTCATTGCTGCAATATCCTTCTGGTATAACTTCTTAAGGTAGTAATAATGAAAAAGATTTTAGCTACATTGTTTACCTTATTGCTCTGCTGCTTCCTCTTCATAGGTACAGCATTAGCGGGTGGTATGGTGTGGGGAGAAGGATCTTCAGGATTCTTTTTCTTTGTGTCGACAGTATTCACTTCAATTATTACTATTGCTGTAGCCGTTAATGTAGGCTGAAAAAGTTAACTACTGTGACGTTTTGCTGATACCAGATTAGCTGCTTAAATTTTATTCACAATTAATAGCTGTGAGTATGGTAAGAATCCGCACCGGGGGGTGATGGCAAGTCTTTTACTTAATCGAGTGGCTAATCTAGTATTTGTAGTTGTTTTTGGTGCGTAAATCCTGCGGAAATTGCAGGTCATTTGGTTTATGTGTATTACAGAAAGTAACGTTTAGCCTCCGCCGAAGAGGGTTCCTGGCCCGATTGATAAGTGTCTTTGTTTTCTTCTTCTTCACTTATCAGCGTACCTCTGTATGTAATAAACAAGCCGTAGTCATGATGTATTTCATAATGTCGCGAGAGCAGCGATGGCGAAATAGCTCAGTTGCAGGCATAGTATAAAGGTATTACCGTTGGTTTCCACCCAACTAATCGGGGTTCGATTCCCCGTGCCTGCTCCAATCTCTATCAGAATACGGCCCCCACTGTTATTTAATTAACTCACATATAGGGCTGACAGGCAATATTGCCGGGTGGAATAAGGCTGTATTCTAATAGAGATTTCTAAAGAACTGAGTCCTCCAATAAGAATGCTAGACGCCATGCAAGTTGGTGCGGGACTCGATTTATCATTAACACTAAGTAGGATTACAGAATGAAACGTATGCTTCTTGCATCAGCAATTGTATTATCTCTCAGCGCCTGTACTGCTCCAGTAGTTGTAAAGTCAGCAGTTGAACGTGATGCAGCTTATGCAAAAGCTGTTGATTTCTGTGGTGGTAAGGACAACGTGTCTTACTTCTTCTATAAACCACAGGTCCGTGCATTTAAGACCTATTGCATGGATGGTCGAGGCCGTGAGTTATAAAAGCCCTCATGCTGTTTTGGAAATGCTTCGAAAGAAGAAAGAAGAAACAGCTTTTGATAAATTAAGAAGAAAATCAACAGCAAAACGTCGTTGGATTTCTTTGGATATTGAACTTCAAAAAGATATTAAAACTATCAAATGGTATGCAACTAAAAATGGTTTCTATTTAGGAACTGATGCATATTATATGGTTAAGTTTCGTATCAGACAAGCTTCTTCAGAAATGAAGGCTCTCATGTTAGAGTATAGGGAGGTAACGAGTGATCTCAGAGCTTATCGAAACCCATAAACTGTCAGTGGTTCACGCTGCATTGAAAGAACCTGAAGTAGAGCAAGTGTGGCACGTTGTAAGCCCTTTTGTTGACGGGACTACCAAACGTATCTCTTCTACTAATGCTCGTCTCTCAGACGCTGTTCTGGACGTTGTGTTCCAACTTACTGAAGGTACTGCGTAATGTGGCCTATCTGGATTTTTAATGCAGTCTGTGTTGCATGGCTGGCAGTGATCTACTTCTGGATTCCACAGGCTGATGCAATTCTGAATGCCTGTATCCTCGTCCCCAACATGATTGGATGGACTGTCTGGTCTTATTTCATAACTCATATAAGATAATTAACTGCCCCTGCCAGAAATGGTGGGGGCTTTTTTCGTTTTATGTAAAGTGTAAAGCTACACAATGGCATCCTGCCTTAATTCGAATAGGAAAAGTAAGATGACTCAGATGTTTGACCAGTACGGTCCGATTGTCTCTCTGGCAACTGATCGTGGTACAGAAATCCCAACCATCCCGGCTGGCGTTTACCTGATTCAATTTCATCCAGCGAAAGGTTTTTACCTGAAGCAGCAAGCAGCTCTGGTTCGCCCTGAAAAGCTGTACAGTAATACTTCTGAGCGTGCTGCTAAGATCCTGAATACCTATCTGGACCGCCCGAATGCCAATACTGGCGTGCTGTTCACCGGTAATAAAGGTTCTGGTAAAACTTTGATTACCAAAGAAGTTGCCATGCAGTCTGTTGAAATGGACATTCCGGTTCTGATCTGTGATGAGCCATACACCGGCAGTCAATTCTTCCAATTCCTGAACGCTATTTCTCAGCGTTGCGTCGTCCTTATTGACGAGTTTGAGAAAAAGTATGACGATGATGAGAAACAAAACTCTCTTCTGTCATTACTGGACGGCACAGGTACTGGCGGTAAGCTGTATCTTCTGACCTCAAACGCCCCTCGCGTGTCAGAGTTCCTGACTTCTCGCCCAAGCCGCATCTTCTACCACTATCGCTATGATAAGCTGGATGAAGAAACGCTGGTTGGTTATTGTCAGGATAACCTGAAAAATCCGGAGCAGTTGGAAAACATGCGTACTCTGCATTCACTGTCAACTGACTTCTCGTTTGATGTGATGCAGTGTCTGGTTGAAGAACTGAATCGCTACCCTGATGTATCTTTCGCTCAGTCTCTGACTGAACTGAACATCCACGTCACCGGTATGCTGGACCGTCATTATTCACTGGAACATGTGAAGATCAACGGTGAAGATTTCAGCACCACAGATATGCAGCGTATGAATCTGCTGACCATTTCTGATGGTAAAGATATTATCATGGGTCGCTGTTTTATCAATGATTGGGATTTGCAGAAAAATCTCTATCAAGCTGTTGGTAAAAACTGTAGCAATTTTTATAACCTCGATATGCTTCAACAGGAAGAGCGTGGTGAAGAAGTGGATATGGATGATTTTGATCCAGACTTCTCCTTCCGTCTGACCTATGCTCCTGAAGACACTCGTGCTAACACCGAGATTGTGGAAGTGCGTCGTACCTTTGGCGAGTTTGAAGTTGAGGTTCTGTTCAAGGCACATAAAGTGTCTCAGCAACAGGATTTCTACAACCGCATCTTTAAGTAATATTTATTGGCCTCTTAGCGGAGGCCATTTTCCAATCATCATATTAAGTGTGGATTGCAAAATGAAACTTCATAACATTCTGTATTTGAAATGGCGTAATTTCCTATATAGAAATATCCCAGCACGTATCAGTGACCGTCTTGATACAGAATCTAAAGTGAATTTTATTTTTGCTAAGAGGGTTAGTGATACGGCTAAGAGTCTTGAAGATCTTGAAAGTCGTGTCAAGCGTCTCGAAATGCTGGAGAAACACAGACTATGAAATTGTCTAAGAAGTTGACTAAGGTTGATTTCATTAATCAACTAGCCGAACTGGTTGGCAAGAAGATGTACCTCGTTCACAGTGGGCACCGCATTGGTAGTGTCACTGTGGTAGAGACTGAATCTTTGGTTGGTTACCCATTCCAAATAACCATCATCTTCACAGGCCGTGTTGGCAAACGTATGTCTATGTACCACAATGACGGTAATGTCAAAAGAATTTCTTGCAGCGGTGGTTGGGTGAATTCTGGCTATCGTATTAATGATCTTCTCGAACACCGGTCAATCGAAGTGGTTGAAGAAACCAAAGAAGAGGTTAAGCCTGTGCAAAAAGAACCTGTAGTAATCCATGCACCTGTAAGCCCAACCAATTTGGTTGAGTTTGCAAAGATAGGTGACGGTGTACCTTTCTGGTACAACAGAAAGCTGTACATGGCTGATGATGAAGGTGGTGCTCTTCGCTTAGAAGATGGTACTGCTGAAAGAATCGATATTGAAGCTCTGGTTCTTCCAACCACCATCGAAATCACCGTTACTGGAGATGTTCAGTAATGGAAATTCTTCGTAGAGATAAGACTGTAAAGTTCAGCACTCTTATGGGCGGTACAGTGTTTCTGGCTCATGGTGATATTCCATACCTAAAGCTGACTAATCCTGTGGTTCTGAAACATGAGCCAGATCGTGAATTCACTGCGGTTCATCTTGGTATGTCTGCAATGGCAGCAGTAACACCAGACACTGAGTGTGTTCCGTTAATAGGTCGTTTTGTTGAGGATGCAAAATGAAAGTTGAATTGAATAAAGAAGATGTTATTCCCCTGTCCCATATTGCGCAGGGAGACTGCTTTGTCTTCAATAACGGTAGCACGTACATGAGGATTCGTAACCCTTTTCACCACAATTCTCAAGAAGAGCGTGTAGACGTGGTAAATCTCACCAGTGGCGAAGCTACTTCGTTTAAATCAGATTCTCCTGTAGTTCCTGTAAAGATTACTGCGGTAGAAACCAAATAAGTGGACGGGAGTTGTAAACCCAGTTCCACTACCCTAGCAGTAAGATGCGTGGCTATCAACCACACCCTCGCTGTAGTGTTCAGTGCATCGAACTGCTAAGCCTTCCTGTTTTCGGTCAGGGTATCAAAACCGTTCAAATTCCGGGCGTTCTGGCATGAGCCTCTGACTTGTAACTCAAGTTATGCCATGGGTTCAAATCCCATGACGTCCACCAAACGCGGCGCAGTGATGTGTGTCTAGCGGAGTTGTTCTCCGTGAGGAGCCTTTCATCAAGGCAAACGAACTACATTAGCCGGTATTAGGTTAACGTGACGTGGCACGAATGAGGATGGGGTGGAGGAGCAATTCTGTGAAGCCACTACCCTCAACCATACTAATTCAAACAATGGGATGAAAACGTGCAGTTAGTAGAGTTGGATAACACCTATCGAAAGCAAGCGCCGAAGTAGTCCCACCCAATCTTTAGAGGTGGTTATGCCACTAATTAAAATAATCATAGGCATACCTATACTCGCTGTATTGTATGGCGCAGTAGTGATGATGTGCCCTGCTTTCTGGCCTTTATGGTCCTACGTGTTTAATTAGAGGTTAGCTGTGTCTAATAAACCAACTAGAGCTATTTGTATTTTTCCTTTTACTCTTGAAGTAACAGAGAGAGCTGGGAATCTCTACAGGTTTTCTGTTGCAACTGGAACTATCGCAGATCTTAAAGATGGTAAATGGAAAATCTGGTGTGGTGATGTATCAGATAAAATGAAACAGTATTTCAGACCATTACCAGAATGGTGATGAAGTAATCGGTACTCGTGTTAAGTTAGTGTAAATGTACAAAAGTTATAACAAGAAATTAATTTCCTCTGTTATCCACCCGTAACTACCACAGACAATTGGATTGTCGCTAACCGAAAAGGTAATCTACATGGGAAGACAACGTAATAATTCTCGCAGATCTAACCGTCAAACGGATTTTGAAAACATGGGAGCCACTTCTAATGTTGAACAACTCCACCTCGTAACCAAAGTTAAACGTGACTCCTCACCGATTGAAGCCCGCACTGCTAATCAAGCGCATTACATTGATGCTATTGAGAACAAAGTGCTAATCTTCTCAACAGGTGAAGCAGGTTGCGGTAAGACTTTCATCAGTTCTGCCTTAGCAGCAGAGCGACTCTGGAATAAAGAGATTGACAAAATCGTTGTCACTCGTCCAGTGCTTCAGGCTGATGAAGATCTCGGATTCCTTCCGGGCGATGTAGCAGAGAAATTTGCTCCTTACTTCCGTCCGGTGTATGACGTTTTACAGAAACGTCTCGGTGCTTCATTCCTTGAGTATTGTCTCAAACCACAAGTAGCGAAAGTAGAGATTGCTCCTTTTGCTTATATGCGTGGTCGTACTTTTGAAAATGCTTTTGTCATTCTTGACGAAGCACAGAACGTCACTGCATCTCAGATGAAAATGTTCCTCACTCGTATTGGTGAAAACTGTACAGTGGTAGTGAACGGTGACGTTACTCAGTGCGACTTACCAAGAGGCGTTCAAAGTGGTCTGGCGGATGCCTTACGTCGCTTTAACCCTGATGAATTGGTAGATCTGGTTGAGTTCACAGCAGAAGACTGTGTTCGTTCTGAAATCTGCCAGAGAGCATTGTTCGCTTACCGTTAACATGTGTCCCGGTGAAAGCCGGGCACAACAGATAGTGCATTATTGCAAACCCTTTCAACACTATGTGCTCGGCATTCCACTGACGGTGATAGTGTGCTATCTGTTGTGTTCCAAAGCACAACAAACAAACCCTTTTATTAACTTAGAAGCCGTTTGTCTCGTGAAATGATCTTACAATTCTAGGGAGTAACAGGGTTCATCCCCCTGCCCTATTTATTCAGAGGCTCCGACAGCAATGTCGGGGTCTTTTTTTTTTGCTCGGAGTTTGTTGTATGGAAGATCTTTTAGAGTTTTATGGTGTGTTGATGACCCTAGCTCTTGCAGCCCATCAACAACCTGACAAACAAGCAACAGCCATGCGTAATTGCGCTAGGAAGATGCTTGAACATGGTGGTCACTCAGAGAATATGCGTCGGTTCTTGAGAACAATGTCTCAGCCCGTATCGTTCTTTAACAGGTTTGATCCTGTAGGCCACTATCTCGCTGCGGTAAGAAGAGTAACGGCAATCACAGAGGACAGCCCCTTATCGTATGTATTTATCAAGGATGAGGAAGGCGAACGATGGATGGTACCCGATATGTAAGTGCAAGAGAGGCATTAATTGATGCATTTCTTGATGATGAATTCGAAGAAGGTTATGCAATCCTTTACCCCTTCGAAGAGTTTTATGTAATAAGAACTTTTCAACCAATTATTCTTCATTAAAAGGTACATGATATGACAGACCAAGCTGTAACTTTCCAACCTGCGGATGTTCTAAAGGAAGCTAACGACTTCATTAAGGACCACAAAAAGCGCACTGGCGAAACTCTGGCAGTTGATGCACTGCTGGTCAGCTCTCTGAAGCAGTGGAATAGCACTATCCACACAACTCAGTTGGGTATTCAGGAGATTCGTTTTCTGAACAAAGCGACCAACGTAGCTCTGGCAGATCTGAAAGCGCAGCGCATTGCTGCTGATCGTAATGGTGGTGGCGTAACCACCTCTAAACTGACCCGCAAAATCAATGCTGGTCGTCGTATCGTCAATCAGGCTCGTGTTGATTTGACTGGTGCTCGTGAAGGTCTGGTGCAGTTCAAAGCATCTCGTGATGCGATTCTGGCTGCACTGCGTTCTTATTACGCTTCTCTTTAAGGGGTAACTACTGTGACGGATTTCTGTGTAACAGCTCTTAATCTGGCTAAAATACATCATGAAAAACAGATGTATGGTGAGCTACCGTATTTAACCGGCCATCTGGAACCTGTAGCGTTTCAGGCTGAGTTAATTGCCCAAGGCTTACGGATGGATTCAGAAGAAATCCGTTTGGTAGTAGCCACCGCGTATCTCCATGATATTCTGGAAGATACAAAGTGTGAGCATAAGACGCTGGTATCAATTGGTATCCCTAAGATTGTAACGGATGCCGTTGTTCTTATGACAAAAGGTTGTGAATCTCACAATCAATATCTGTTCACTCTCAGCAATAATAGCTTAGTCGCTACAATTGTTAAGCTGGCAGATAGCATGTGTAATCATCGGGCATCACTGATTGACGGTAAGTTTACCAACGTCCTGAAGTATGCCAATAACATCAATTATCTTTCTACGGCCTTGAGCCGTTGGGCAGAGAAACGTGAGCGTTCTTAAAAAGTTCTTCGTCTTTGCAGTGTGTATCTTCGTCATTCTGTTCTGCTTCCGAGCATTCGGTTTGGTGAAGTGTACTGTTGCTCAGTACGATCTTAAGCGTCCTACCCATTTCAGCTTTGTTACCGGCAATTGCATGGTAGATGCTGGTAATGGTAGCAGGGTATATCTGAAATCACTGCGTGGTTATGGTGACGAAGGTGCAGACCAGTAAGCCGTTTCAAATGGACCGCTCACCATTCTTAGTGGGCAGTCTGTTGGGTAATCGCCCATTCATTTTCTATCGTTTCGACAAACGTTTCTATATGTCGATTTTTAACAAACCTCAAGAAAAGGTAATTCACTAATGTTCGGACTGAAAAACAAAATCCTCGGTATTCTGAAATCAATCAAGAAAATCGAAAACAAATCAGCTTTCCAAGCTACCGTAGCCTGTGCTGTCCGTGTTGCCGCTGCTGATGGCTCCATCGACGACTCTGAACTCGATCTGCTGGAAAAACTGCTGAAAGGCAGCCCGATGCTGGCTAACTTCTCTGGCGAAATTGATGCAGAGATGGGTAAATGGGTCGGCGTGTTCACTGGCGGCGGTCGCCGTTCAGCAACCCTTCAGGTTAACAACCTGCTGGAAGAGATCAAAAACAACAAAGAGCAGTCTGAGCAAGTGCTGGTAACGATCATTGACGTTGCTGACGCTGACGGCAATATCGACGACAGCGAAGTTGCGGTAATCCGTGATGTTGCTGCCCGTCTGAGCCTCGACGCTAACAAATACGGCCTGTAATAATGGATATGTTTTGGCTGTTTTATTTTGCAGCCATTCTTATCTATGTAATATTCTTTTTATAAGAAAATTATTAATAAGCCTCTTCGGGGGCTTATTACTGGTAAATCTTAGTCACCAAGAGGAAAAACAGGAAATGATTAAGCCGTCTGAATTAACTGAAGTAGAAATTATTACTAAAGTTGCAGCAAAAATTAAGGATACAAAGCATTCCTCACGGAAAGTTTTCACCCTTACCTTTGCTCAGTGTAAGAAACTCTTCCGTAGTACTGAAGTTTGTTTCTACACAGGACAACCTTTTGAAGATTTTAGCGATATTACCTTCGAAAGAATTGATCCTACTTTGGGTTACATTAATGGTAATGTAGTCTTGGTGAAAGCTGCCATTAATGACTTTAAGGGAAAGAATTTAGATCCTTTCTTCTTTAACAATCAGATGGACGGCGAAGAGGTTGGAAAACTTTTAATGCGGCTTGGTAAGGCTGTCAGTAAAAGAGCTAAAGCCAGAAAAGCGGCTGAAGCTGAAAACCAGAAAAAGATTCAGTCTCGACTGAGTTCTTTGGCACAACAAACTCAACTGATGAAAGAGAGCAAACAGCATGATCAAGTTAAAGATTAATGGTGTAGAGGTGGCTAGCAATCAGGTTAAATTCTCTGATGGCGCTTCAAGTTTCACACTAGAGGGTACGTTACCTCAGAATCCCGTCAAAGCTTTAATCTCAGCGAAACCCTCCGGCTCTCTGCCCGATCTGTTCTTTGAGATCGCTCAAGCTGTAGACGTTCTTCGTCAACTGAACAATCGCATGGAGATTAACCTCTTGATGCCGTATGTTCCGTATGCTCGTCAAGATCGTTCTATGCAGAGAAATGATGCCTTTTCTTTGAAGGTATTTTCTTCTCTGCTCAACAGCTTAAATCTGGATAAGGTTGTTGTGGTTGATGCACATAGCACTGTTTCCTGTGCTCTGATTAATAATGTTGTTGAAATCGAACAGCATCAATTAATTGGTTCGTCTAATGTGCTTCATTGCCTGCTGAAAGGTTACGTATTGGTAGCGCCTGATGCGGGTTCACTGAAAAAGATTGGCAAAGTCGCTGAGCTGATTAAGCCTAGCGGCAATGTCATCTTAGGTAAAGAGCGGGATACAACTACAGGGATGCTGTCCAACTTTCGTATTGTTGACAGCGACCTTTCGTCTCTCGAAGGCCGTAAGTGCCTGATTGTCGATGACCTGTGTGATGGCGGCGGCACCTTTATTGGTGCAGCTAATGTTCTGAAACAGGCTGGTGCAAGTCAGGTGGATTTGTTTGTTTCTCATGGCATCTTCAGCCGTGGTGTTGAAAATCTGTTGGATAATGGTATTGGTCATATCTTTACCACCAACAGCTTTGCTGATGTAACAACAAATCCAGATGTAACTGTGTTTCCTCTGGAATACACGCTCAACAACTCATTTTACAGTTTAGGGATTCGTTAATGAAAATTAACCCGCTCTTCGCCATTGATGGTTATAAAACCGGGCATCGTCAGCAGTATCCTGTGGGAACTGAATTGGTGTACGGGAACTTTACTCCTCGTACAAACAAGCACTTTAAGTCACCATTCTTCTCATTCCGTAAAGGCGGTAGCCCATTAATCTGGGCTGGTATGCAAGCTTTTGCTTTGCAGTGGTTGCAGGAGACGTTCAATGAGAACTTCTTCAGTCAGCCGAAAGACCGCATGGTAAACGAGTTCGTGGCATTCATGGATTCGTATATCGGTAAAGGTGCTGTCCCTGCTGATGGTGTAGCCGCACTTCATGACCTCGGTTATCTTCCGATTGAAATCAAAGCAATCCCGGAAGGTTGCTATGTGGACATGAAAGTTCCAGTGTTTACTATCGTGAATACGCAATCAGAGTTCTTCTGGTTGGTAAACTATCTGGAAACTTTGTTAAGCGCAGAATTGTGGCCTGTAGCGACTGCTGCGACCATTGCGTTTAACTATCGTTGTATCGGTGAGTATTGGTCTGTCAAAACCTGTGATACCGCAGATCATCTGGACTGGCAGTTCCACGACTTCAGTGCTCGTGGCGACATGGGGATGTGGGCGAATACGTTGGTTGGTTTAGGTCATCTGTTCTCCTTTACGGGAACTGACTCTGTACTGGCTTTACGTCGTCTCCAGTTACAATACGAAGTCGATTGTCTCGACGGTATGTCTGTAAATGCTACAGAACACAGCGTAATGTGTATGGGTGAGAAGGTTAGCGAAATTGAAACCTTCCGTCGTCTGATTACAGAAACGTATCCCGAAGGTATCGTGTCAATTGTCAGCGATACATGGGACTACTGGAAAGTTGTGTGTGAAATGCTGCCACAACTGAAAGATACAATCACCAAGCGAAATGGTAAGGTTGTTATCCGTCCTGACTCTGGCGACCCTGTAGATATTATCTGCGGAGAGCGGTTCCTTGACCTCGACGAACTGGCACACTTGGGTGATGCCCTAGTTTACATGCGTAAAGCTAAAGCTGATGGCTTGGTGTGTCGTTATCGTAATGAATATTACCGTCTGGTCAAAGATGGCTTTGTGGCTGTACCTGAACATGTCATTAAAGGTTCTATCCAGATGTTCTGGGAAATCTTTGGCGGTACTGTGAATGGTAAAGGCTTCAAAGTCCTGCACCCGTCTATTGGTCTGATCTATGGTGATTCAATCACTATGGACCGTGCTGATGAAATCTTCGACCGTCTGGCGGAGAAGAACTTCGCCTCTTCAAACGTAGTGCTGGGAATCGGCTCGTATACCTACCAGTATGTGACTCGTGATACCTTTGGTTTTGCTATGAAAGCCACCTATGGCATTGTCAACGGCGAACCTCGTGAGATCTTCAAAGACCCGGCTACTGATGACGGGACTAAGAAATCTCTCAAAGGCTTGATGTTCCACAGCCTTAGCGACTCTGGTGTATGGTCTGTTAAAGACCAAGCTACACCGGAAGAAGAGCAGGAAACGCAGTTAACGACCATCTATAAAGACGGTAAGATTCTGTGCTTCGATACTGTCTCTGAAATCCGTAACCGCATCAAGTATGCTGTTGCCACTTTTGTGAAAGCCAAGCTTTCTAACGACAACAAAACAAAGGTCAAATCAAATGGGTAATCCGATTGGGTTGTATCTAGCACTAGGCGTGGTTCTGGTGCTTTCGATTCTTATTGACTTCTTTGGTCATAAGGGTAAGAAAGAACAGACGCTAGGCCAAAGCGTGTTGTGGTCCATTTTCTGGATTGCTATCGCTGTAGGCTTCGGTGGTTACATCTACCTTGCTTATGGTGCTGTACCAGCCAGTGAATATTTCTCAGGTTATGCAATGGAGAAAGCACTCTCGATTGACAACTTGATGGTGTTTATGGCGATATTTACATTCTTCGGTATCACTGATAGTGCAAGAGAGCACAAAGTCCTGTTATGGGGCATTGCTGGCGCTCTTGTCTTCCGTGGTATCTTTGTGATGTTAGGTACTAGCCTATTCAATCTGCATTGGTCAGTCCAAGTTGCTTTCGGCGTAGTTGTTCTTTATTCGGCATATGTCGTTATGAAGGGCGATGATGGGCACAAAGAGGTTAATTATAATGAAAAAGGTTATATCCGGTTCATTAAACGGTTCTACCCTGTGGATACAAATTCAAACAGTAACAGCTTTTTCACTGTTACTAATAGGGTTCGGGCTGTTACTCCTCTTTTCCTTTGCATGGTCACTATTGAACTTAGTGATATCATGTTCTCGTTCGATTCCGTCCCAGCAGTCATCGGAATCACGAAGGAACCGCCTCTCGTCTATGCGGCGATGGTGATGGCTATTCTCGGTCTTCGTGCCCTGTTCTTTGTACTCGGTGCGCTGATTAAGAAACTGACTCGTCTTAGCTTCTTCGTAGGACTTATCCTTGTATTCGTCGGTGCGAAGTTGATCGGTCATCCATTTGGTTATGAAGTTGAAGCGATTCACAGCCTATATGTAGTGTTGGGGCTGTTAGGATTGGGTGTTGTAACGTCGTTGGTATTCCCAGCGAAAGAACAGCAATCAGCTTAACCAACCTTCCTACATGTTAGGCTTCTCAGGAGGTTTAGCATGATGGAATATGTGTTGACAGCGATGGGGTATACAGCAGTTGGGTATGCTTCTTGGAAAGTTCTTCAGTATGTCGGTATCTGCATTTTAGCTATGTTTGGTATTGAGTTCGTTAAATATGATCCCGATGAGGGATATGATGACGAAGATGACGAAGACCTGAAATAGAGTTATTAATCGAGGCTGCTTTTTAAGTAGCCTCTTTTATTAGTTCTGGAGGTAGTAATATGCACGGTAATAAAAGGTGGACTCCAGCAAGGATTGATAAGCTGGAATCTGTATATCAAGCAGGTGGTATTAAAGCCGCCGCTAAGAAGTTTAAAATCACTGAGAATTATTGCAGAGATTTGATTAAAAGATATAACCTACGACGACCCAAATCACGACTTGTTTGGGAAGAAGGGGATGATTACTTAATCGTAAGCCTTCGAACTGAAAACATGTCCTTTGCAGAGATTGCAGAGAAGATGGATAAGTCAGTTGAACAAACTCGTAATTATATTTCATATCTTAAACGCAATGGTCGTTATTATGACTTGTTTACAAGATATGTCATCGAAAACCATTCGAGGTTAAAAGTTTAGTATGAAAAGTATTGCAAAGATTTCACATGTTGAAATCGTAACCCGGAAGTATCGTGATGCTGCTGAATATAAAGTAGCTTATGGTCGTATTAAAGACGATAAGTCTAATCATGGAAATCACCCATTTCCAGATGGTAGTGAAATCCGTACTTCAGAAGTAATGGATGTTGTGACTGAAAATGATGTTCAATACATTGTAACAGCAAACTCTGTCTACGAAGTTATTGGCGATATTCAGTACGTTGGTTGAGTGCTGTCCCTTCTACGGAGGGGATTTTACTGAATCAATAACCCCAATCAAGGAAAAGAAAAAATGGCCTTACTCGGTATCAGTGGTAAACCCTCCCACGCTTCAGCAATGAAGCTGTTCACTAAAGCTCATCAAGAGCTTCAAGCGGCTCAAGAAGTTAACGCCGCAGAAAAAGCAGATGCCGAAGCAAAACTGGCTATCTGTAACAGTGAAGAAACCAAACTTCAGACCGCCCTGAACTTCATGGACAATCTGTTTGGTACTTCTACCTCTACTGCATCACAGGAAGTTACTACCGATGCATAAGAAATCCCTTCTGATTTCAGCCCTCTTATTGGGGGCTTTTGCTCTCTCCGGTTGTGATGGTAATGATAACACTGTCAAACTGACTGCTGACCAACAACTGCGCCTTGCTGAGATTAAGTCTCAGGAGCGTATTGAGATGGCTCGCATCAATGCTGAAAAAGCAAATCAGCTTAACTCCCAACCTCAACAGGTAACTTATAGTGAAAGTACTTCGTATCCTGTCGATGATCTGCCTAGCGGTGGGTCTGGGAACGTTAATAACGACAATAGCAGCGGTATGGGTTCTCACCTTCTTGCTGCCGGTGTCGGGGCTGTAGGCGGCTATTATGCCGGTAAGTCTGCGTCAACGCCTCAAGGACAGCAACGCATCCAAGAGACTAAGCGTAAAGCTTACACTGGTTATCGCTATGCTAAAAGCAAAGCGTCTTCAAAGTATCGTTCGTATAAATCGAACAAAAAACGTTAATAAGGGTGATTAGCAAATGCTTAAAATTCACGTAAAACTTTTCAGTAAACATCTTTTGGTAAGTCTGCGTGACATGGAAGTCGGCATGATCTACAAGGGTAACAAGGGGTTGCCTAAAATTGTAGTTCACAAAACAGCTCGCTGTATCACAGTTCGTAACGTAGGTGAAGAAAAGACCTACTCTTACGGATTTGCTCTTCGAAATCGTCGCGGTCATGCTATCGGTATTCGACCCATGAAAGTATTTGCTATCGCCAAAAACGATGCAAAAGATATCAAAGCTCTGGTAAAGAAAACTAGCACTGTATAAGGTAAACTACTGTGACGAAGATTCGTACAATTGTAGGTACAACAGAAAATTTGGAACTTCTGTCTGAAATGGCTGCCAAGACTGTGCAGGATGCACGGAACACGGCTGCTTATTATGGCGCTGCCATCACTGGCGGCAAAAAGAAACTGAACTCTGCGCTTAGTCGTCAAAAAGCGATGAAAGCGGTACTTCGTCACCGTAACAAGTTCCCTCCGAGTGTGGGCAAAGAAGTAGCTCGTCAAAAAGAAGATGCTGCTTTTGTTGAAGCTCAGGCTCGTGGGGAGCTGGCTAACTTCAAGGAGCATTATAATCTTGCTCGTGAAGTTGAGTTTATGGCGGCATCCATGCTCAAACTTATCGAGGAACGTTCTGATGTTTCCAGTAACTCTTGAAACAACTGCTGGTAGAAAAATGACGTATTCCCCTCCTTGTTATGGATTTATCCGTGAAGATGAGTGGGAATGCGATCAGGAAACTGGCTGCTCTGGTGTAGGACTTCGTTACAAATTTCCATACAGACCGGAAAGCGAAGCAAGACCTTTCGGTACTTATCGTCTATCTCAGATGGCTGGTTTTATTCATTCTGACGACTATTTAGAGCTTTCCGATTTAAAAGCTATCTGGAACTCCGGCACTCATGTACCGTCAGTCGGTTTGGATAATAACGGCAAACCAATTGCTTGGCAGCATCACGAGGCAGGGGTTGTTTATGATGAGAATGAAGTAGAAGGTTCTCGTCGTAAAAACAATCTTGAGCGTTGGTGCGAAGAGAACTGCAAAGAAATCAGTATGCAAGAAGTTATGGAAGGTTTACAGTCTTGGGTAGATAAAGACTCTAAATCAGCACTTCTGTGGCATTCTGATGGTTATATGGGAGTTCGTGCAGATATCCCTTGTGACCGAGCGATGTTCTATCTGATGATTAATCGTGAATTAAACACTACAGATTATTATGAAAGATCTAAGATGTTCCTTGATAACTGGTTTATCAAAGGGAACAATCCAATGGTGTCTTTCCTCATCAGCCGTTTGATCTCTAAAATGTCCCACGCTTTCCGTGATCCGAGTGTTGAGTACACTGGTAATAGTGGGGATAGCTGTATTATTCCTCACTACATCATCTGTAATGGTTTAGGTAAGCTTTACTCTGAACCTTCTCAAATCTCTTGGTTGCAGCATTCGTATAGCAGCGGCACCGGTCATCATCGAGATGAAGATTTGGAAGAGCTTCAGTTTACTCATCCTAAATGCTCTGAGTATTCGAGCAGTTCATTGTTCCTCGCAGTGTCTCAGTTAGAGCAGAAAGAAGGTGGCCTTTATCTTGGAGATAAGTTGGCGTACCCTGTCGGACTCGCTCTGTGTGCTGAAGCGATTGATCCTAAGTATCATCCTTCTTATCCGCTGAACACTTATCGAATCGGAACTACGCTCGATGAGGCAGAGACGGCGGAAATGTTGGTTGTCCCACGAGAAGAATGGGATACTGTAATTCTTAAACTTTTGATGGATAACGAATAATGGCAACCTCCTTTACGGCTGCATTTAGCGAACCTCGTTACGGCTCTCCTATTGTTCATGCACGGAGAGCGTGTTTTGGGTCGTTTAACTGTACAGGCCACGAGCACAGGCAGTTTCTGGATAAAATGGAATGGCATCCAGAGTCAGGCTCAGACACTAAAACGGCAAAGGAGTGTGTCGATTTTGTTCACAGCTTCGGCTTTTGGGAGGGGTTATTCCATTTAACTTCTCTCGGTGGCGTAGCTTCAAACTTCGATGGTGTGCAAGCTGACCAGCTTATCACTGCGTATATGACCGCCCGTAATTATAATGTTGGTTATTATAATTTTATGGAAGGCAATACCGGTTCAGCGCACATGCCTGATGATGTACAACGTAAAAAGATTCTTTTTACTGCGTATGTTGTTGGTATTTCTACTAATGTTTTCGGTCAGATTAATGTCAGTAGTGGTGTTGATAATAACGAATCAACAACAATTGTTCTCTATGACGCTGACGATGCTTACGCTTTGTATCTAATGGCCTTTGGTACAAAAGCTGAATGCGAAGGCTTGTTTGTTCAGGGTCGTATGTTCCAAGGTCTTAATGACAATGGATATATTCGCAATCAAAGTCGAAACTTATCGCAGTTACGTCGTACATTAACATCTAATCAAGGTGATGCTTACGCAAACCTCGCTGACTGGATGCGTGCTTATCTGCGTGGCCCTGCTGCGGAGAGCACTGGTAAGCTGGGACGTTTAACGGTAGGTCAGTTTAAAAACCGGATGCGTGAACGTTCTCGTATCTCTAATGCCAATGGCCTCGAAGTATTTTTCTCAATGTTTGAAGAATTAAAGGATCTGTATTCATGATGCGTTTTTCAATTGGTTCTGACCCTGAAATGTTTACCGTGAAGAACGGTGTTGTTTCATCGGTAGCAGGTTTGTTGGGTTGCAGCAAAAGCGAAAAGCTGCATCTGAGTGAGCGTGTCCGTCTTCAGGAGGACAATGTACTGGCTGAGTTTGACATTAACCCTTGCGTGGGCTTCGATCAGTTTAACGAAGTTATGCAGGAAGGTTTAGACCTGACTCAAGCTTTGTTGGAAAAACATGGTTTGGAGATTGCAACCGGTGTTAGTAGCCACATCTTTTCATCAGCGGAGCTTAACAGCTTCCACAAAAGTGCTTTCGAGTTTGGATGTACTCCAGACTTCAACGCTTTCACTGGTCGCCAGAATGCCTCCCCGACCTCCCAAGACCCCGGTTTACGTACTGCTGGCGGCCATATTCATATTGGCTATGCTGAAGCTGTTCGCGTAGATCGTCAGTCGCAGTTAACTGCTGGCTGTCTGTGTGATTACTTCCTGTCGCTTCCAGCGATGTTCGAAGATAATGACACTCGTCGTAAAGAGCTGTATGGAAAAGCGGGTGCAATCCGTTACAAAGAGTATGGTATTGAATATCGTTCTCTCGGTAACTTCTGGACGTTCACAGAAAATCTGCGTCGTATGGTATTCGACCAGACTTCTAAAGTCGTTCACAACCTGTCAACTGACAAACTGGTCGAGCTGAACTCAATTCTTCCAGTGCAGCGTCTGCAAGAGATCATCAATGCGAATGATCGTCGTACAGCAGATTCTTATCTGGCTCGACTGAACATCATCTAAGGGAGCAACCTAAAAATGAGTTTAGTAAGAGACTATCAGCACTACTACTGCGGTACGTGGATTGCTCAAAAAATGGGAGAGTTAAATCTCCCTATTTATGTTGAAAGTGTCGAAGATACTTCTGATTTTGACTCTGACAACTTCACTGAAGAACATCGTGCAAGCCTTCAATTCCACGGTCTTCGTTATACCATCAACCCAAATGGTCGTGTTACAGGTAGTCGTGTCCAGATTTCTGTTATGGATGCTTCTCTGGAACTGGAGTCACCTGATGTGGGTTATGTCCTTTTAGGTCGCGATATTCGCTGGACAGTCATTCGTCCGGTTCGTCAGCGTCTTAAGGGCATGGCAGGCAATAAGATTCATGGAGCCAACTTAAGTAACGGTGCGGGCAGTAATGCGGCTAAAATGGTCTATGACCTCTTTAATCCGTCATTTGAAGGGCTTGTTGACCGTTATACGTATGTTTGCCCTCATACGAATAAAATCCACTATAAAGGTGCTGAAATCGGTGTTTGTGACCAAACCGGTCGTATTTTCACTGTTTTGACCCGTTTTGGCTATGTTCGTCGTCGTTTAGCCAATTTGTATCCAGATTTCACTTTTCAGATTGTTGAGGCACTATGAGCACTGTAGCACAGATTATTGGGCACAGAGCACCTGTTTTGGGTGCTCCTCATCCAAAATTAGCCTTTAACTCGAATATCGGCATCGAGTTGGAGATTGAAGAGGTTAGTTACCTTGATGTGCCCGGTTGGACCTGTACAGAGGATGGTTCACTGCGTAATGGCTGTGAATTAGTCTGTTCAGAACCTTATAGCGGAGAAGAACTGTATTCTGCTATTGAAAACCTGAGTAATGCGGTCACTCGAAGTGATGCTCAGGGTACTTGGCGTTGTTCCACTCATGTTCACCTCGATGTTCGTGATTGTGACACAAACACAGTAAAAAAGATCATTCTCGGATGGGCTTTTTATGAAAAACTGCTGTTTAAGTGCTCTGGCTTCCATCGCTATCGTAGTAACTTCTGTCCGGCTTTTGCCGTAGTGCAAGCGCAAGTGATTAATGCTTCTGTTGCATTCAATTACGAAGATTCGACGTTTATTGATCGTCTTGTCCGTAGTTGGGATAAGTACACATCGCTGAATCTGTTGCCAATTACTCAGTTTGGTAGCGTCGAGTTCCGTGTAAGTGAACCAAAGTGGAAAAGAACCAACCTTTTGAATCTAGTCAATCGTTATTTGACTATCAAGAAGTTGGCTGTGGAAAATAATCACTTGAGCAATCAAGAGTTTATTAATCATCTACAGTCTCTCGGTTTTTCTCCGATGATCGATTATCTGCCGTTGGATTACAATATCAACGAAGATGATTTAATCGAAGGTTATGAGCTGGCAAACGATGTTTTAAACTTACGAGCAAGTGATGTTAATGTCATTCCTCGTATTCGTTTAAATCCAGCATCACCTGAGACTGTTTCTCAGCATGTCATTTCTGTCGATATCATTCCTGACTGGTCTTCATATGTAGACCATGCGATGAGACAAAATACTCGGTATCGTCTCGTTTTCCAACAGATCTTTGATGTTCGTCGTCACAGCGAAGTCCAAGAAATGACTATGGATCAGTTCCGTCGTCTGATTGATGGATGGGATGCAACTTATCAACCTGATGACTCACGAGCTATTCGTGATGTAGTGGTCAGACGTTTTAACGAATTCTATGAATCGGTAGTTGATTCACTTTAAATGTAAATTAGAGGATGTATTAAATGTGCGGAATCGTATTAGCAGGTGGCAATCTCATCACAACTGAAATCGAAATCTTCAACCAACTGCTGTATGCAGATGTATTCCGTGGCGTTCATGCCACCGGTGTATTTGCAAAGCGGATGCAAGAAGGTATCGTAATGGCGAAGGATGCTGTCCCTTCCTATCTCTTCCAACACGATGATGCCTATAAAAAGGTGTTGCTGGGCGGTGGCAAAACCAGCCTTGCTCCAGCGTTCATCGTAGGGCACAACCGTCATGCAACCCGTGGCGCTGCAAGTGATCCGAAGGGAGCACACCCCTTCCAACACGGTAACATCACGTTAGTCCATAACGGCACACTGACAGATCAGTCACTTCTTCCAGACCATGAAAAGTTTGCGGTAGACAGCGATAACATCTGTTATTCAATCAATAAAATCGGTGCGGCTGCAACTATCCAGAAATTGGATGGTGCATTCACTCTGGTTTGGCATGATGCCACTGATGACACTGTTCATATCATTCGTAATGAAGAGCGTCCATTCCATCTGGCTAAATGTGGATTAGATTGGTTTGGTGCGTCAGAAGAAGACATGCTTATGTGGATTCTGAAACGTAATCGTTCAACCAAGTCTCGTTCGTTGGAACACTTCGAATGTGAAGTAGGTGTGGAATACATCTTCGATGTTTCCGGTAGTGTTAAACGTTTTGTACTGAAAGATAAGGTTAAACACGATCTTCCAGTTTTTACGTATGCCAGCCGTTGGGGAAACTATGGAAGCGTCTGGCAAGGAAATCAAGGAAACAGAAGCTCCGCGAGCACAACGACGACAACAGCAGACAGAAGTTCAAACGTAAGGGCAGAACAAAACGCTCTCGCAATCAAGAACAATATCAGTATTCGGATTGATGATCGTATCGTCTTTACTCCAATGAGCTTTATGCCATTCAACGGCACTGGTGCAGTTAATGGTAAAATGACCGGCTGGCTGATGGATGGTGATCATGAATATGTTGAAGTTGATGTATTCAATGTTCCTCGTCAGATGTACGAAGATGCTCAATCAGATCCTCGTTTCGATTTGACCGGTACAGTGAAAAGCTTCCTGATTGTCAAAAATCAGTTCCGTGTCATTGTTAATGGAGTTTCTATTGTTCGTCCGTCAACTGGTCGTCAACTCGCTAAGATTGATGCTGAATTGACGGAGCTGAATGATGATATCCCTTTTGATGTGGATGCGATTGAAGGTGAAGTAGATTCCTTCAAAACCATCGCTGGTGACACGATTACTCGTCGTTTCTGGTATCAGCATGATCATGGTGTTTGCATGGGTTGTAACCACCTGATTGATTGGAAAGATGCGCCAAAAGCGGCGTATGCTTACAATGGTTTCTGGCATCCACATTGTCTGAGAGAATCTGAAAAAGCTGAAGAAGCTCTTCGTGAACAAGAGAAAGATGATGCTGATATCTTCGTCTGTGCAGCATGTGGTAATGAACGTCGAATGAAGGAGCTGGACCCAACAGTTTCTTCTATTCGTAGTGAAGATGTTTGTGTCTCTTGTGCCACCAAGATTCTGGCAGAGAAAAACAGTTCAGGTAGTCTGAAGACCCAAGAGTATCAGAATGCTCGTTACACTCATACTGATGCTGAAGGTAAGACTGTAGTAGGGAACCGTCTGTTCAGTCGTTCTGAGTTTGATAGAATGATTCGTGAACGTGACAGTGACCGTCTGCTGTTTAAAGATTTAGCGAAAGCTCGTATTACTAAGCGTCATGACAATGTGTATGCTTATTTCTACAAAGTTGATCGCTCTTTGGATGAGGGGGAAAGCGCCAATACTGGCGCAACATTTCACACTCTCCACAAACAACTCAGAAAACCTGACGGCACCCTCGCCAACATTACAAAAGCCCTCTGGAACAATATCGGGATTTGTAAAAGCTGTAAAGCGCCTATTCCTTGGCGGGATGTAGAAAAATGCGATATGACTGAATTAAGTCATGTTATTTGTAAAGACTGTAAAGGTGAATGAAATGGAAGTTAAAAAGATCTTATTGGACGATGTGACAGTGGTTCGCAAGATTCCAATGTCAAATGCAGGATGCGATAATCTTCGAGCTGCTCAGAAGTATCTCGTAGACGGTATGACCGAACGTTTAGGTAAACCAGTAGAATTACCGTTCCCGACTGTGATTCACATGGTGTTGGCCGATTTTGTCAAAAGGAACAACATTAATGTCACAGGCAAATCAGGCTAATATTGATTTAGCTTTTAACTTGGCATTGCTCAGTCGATTAGTGACTGAGCAGTATCGCCTGTATAATCTCATCTTTGTATTGGGTGCTCCATCTGATGCAGAGCATGAGGTAAGTCTTTATAAATATGAACTTCTTGAAAACGAAATCCAAGACGTTCTAGTAGCTCTTCATAATATCAAGGAATCTTTAAAATGAATCGCATTGCTATTTTACCTTACGGCCCATCAAACTCTTGCGGCGTTCTGCGTGATGCTCTGGTAACAGCTTTGGAGGATATTCCAAATGCTCGTGTCGTTCTTCTTCGTAGTGGCAGCAATAGCAGCTTCCGTGGTCGTCGTGGTGATATTGTAATCAACTATGGCAATCGTTCAGCATCTGCTGAAGTGTTTGGTCAGGCTGTTGTACTGAACAACCAAGCTTCTCTGAACAACGCAGCAAACAAGCTGAACGCTTTAACTGTAATGCGTGATGCCGGTGTTTCTGTTATCCCATTCACCACCAGTCGTGAGCAAGCAGCAAGCTGGGCAGCGCAGGGTGAAGTTCCAGTATATGCTCGTACTGTACTGAACGGTCATTCTGGTGAAGGTATTCAGGTTTGTGGTCCAGATTCAGTCGGTCCACTGTTCCCACAAGCACCGCTGTACACCAAAGGTATTACTGGTCGTCGTCGTGAATGGCGTGTTCATGTGTTCAATGGTGTAATCACCCATGTTCAGGTTAAGCGTCGTCGTAACGGTTATCAGGATGACCCTACCTACCGTGAAGATGTACGTAATCACAGCACCGGCTGGATTTATGCGACTGAGAATATCAACCCAAGTGATGCGGTACTTCGTAATGCAGTAGCTGCTGTAAGTGCGATGAACCTGAACTTCGGTGCTGTTGATGTGATCAGTAAGAATGATGATGCATGGATTCTGGAAGTTAATACAGCGGCAGGTTTGCAGGCTGATACAACTCTGGATGCGTTCGTGACTTCAATCAATGCACAAGTTCGTCATCTTCTTCTGAACGAACCACTGAACATTCCAGCTCGTTTTGCAACGCCTCCAACTGAAGTTCCAAACTCAGTCGAAGATGTTATGGAGGTTATTGAAGAACCTCGTGCTGTAACTCCAGAAGCCGCTCCAGAGGTTGGTCGTAACCGTGCTGCACCTCGCGCACCACAAGCTCCAGCAACACCCCGTCCGGTTCCTACTCAGGTAGAAGACCTTGGTGCTGAATCTATGGTATCACAGTGGGCACATCGAAATCTGGTTGATGGTTATTACTTGGGTGAGGTTCGTTTAGCTACCCACGATACTTGGGCTTCTAATGTCATCCTGTGGGTTTCTAATAACCTCGTGTATCGTCATGGTTGGAATCACCCAATCAACAGCGATAATGCTCGTCATCTCGTAAAAATCGATCAAGTTGCTGCTGGTAGCCGCACCGTTCCTGTTTTATAATTCATAAGGTAAATAGTATGTCATTGGAAGACATTTTAGATCGTGGTTTCATGGAAGAGAAAGAGCCGTTAATCATTCACTCTCGCAAGGCTCTTAAGGAGCTTTGTGGTGAGTACGGAATTACTAACGAGCGTCGAGTATCAAGTGAATATTCTGCTTTTGTTATCTATATGAACCGTGGTGATAAAGAATCCGCAGCTCGTATGTTAGCTCAATGGCAGGAAGATCCTGCTGTTACCCACATCCCTAAATAATCTGACGACCCGGCCTTGTGTCGGGTTTGGAGTTTGAATGAAAACTTTCGTAGTCAAACCTAATGAAGATGGTTCCTTTGAAGTTAAAGCTGAGCGCATCTATCGCTCTCAGAATTGGATTGAATTTTCAACTGACACTGGTGTAGTTGCAATGATCCCATCTCACCTGAATGTGGTTGAAAAATCTGCTTTAGTTCTATAACTACTGTGCCGTAAAGCACCAATAATCTAGGAAAGAAAATGGCAACTGTTACTCAGTGGATTCGTGTAAATAAAAACACGAAGAAAGAATATCGTATTGGTATGGTATTTGAAGTTCGTGTGGCAAACACTGTTGTAGGCCATGCAGAGGTTAAATCTGCAAAAGCTGCTGATGGTGAACTCTATCTTCGTGCAGTTATTAACACCAAGGGCGTTAGCTGTCTTGATGTTAAACAAAACAAAGCTGTATTCTCAAATAACTTCTTCTTTGGTTTTGCTATCTATGAGAAAGTTGTTACTGAAGAGCCTCAGATGGTCACTGAAGTGTTGGTATCTAAAGCAAATACCACTACGAAAAAAGGAACTTGCTATATTGCAAGACCTTATCGAACACGATTTTCCAGCACTGAATACAGCATTCAATGCCTCTATGAAGGTCAGGTAGAAATTACTGATCTCAATACTGGTAGAAGTTGGTCTGAAGAAGCTACATATTTCAGCGAAATTCTTTTTCTGAATAACTGTTATCTGTACTGGTTAAAAGGTCAGACAGTTGAAAATGCCAAGGGTGAATTAGTTGATATCCCTGTTACCGGGACAATCACTAAAGAAGCTATCACTGACTACTGGATTGTTTGGTCGCCATCAGCAAAAGTCCCACCGAGTCAAAAGTTTGTAAGTCGTAAGCAGGCTAAAAAAGTTGCTTGCATTATGAGCGAAAGAACTGGTGATCTTTTCTACTACTGCAAAATTGAAGGCTCTGCTGAGCAGGGTGTCATTTCTTCCTAGTATTATCATAGGGTACTTTATGAGTATCCTATTCTGATTACTTGTTGGAAATAAGATGAAAAAATATACAATCACAGGAAGAATGAGTAATGATGGTGATTGGTATTATCTAACCACCTGTACAAAGTCTGAACTCGAAACAAAGATCGAACACTATTCAAAAACGTGGCGATATTTACAGTGGGAGTTAGTAAACATGAAAATCGGAAGTCCTGAACATAAAAAGTTTCAGGAGAAAAATGGTCAAGAACTTCGTAAACGTTTACAAAAAGAAGTAGACGCTGGTCCGAAGGGAAACGGCATGTTTGATAAGTTAAGTCATTCTTTTTCAAAGAGTTTGTTGGATGGCTTAAACAGTATAAAGGTTGTTAAATGAAAGCTCCTTCACCAAAACCATATTGGTTTCGAGAGGGGTGCGACTGCTTTGGATGCACCTTAATCTCAAAATCTTTTGGTAGTGAACGTCGTAAGTTGATAATGAACTTTCTTTCCGATAAGGATGATGGTTGGCGTATCAACAAAAAGTATACTCCTCAGTTCAAAAAAGATCCTGACTTACAGAAGCTTGTTAAGCAGGGTAAAATTCGTTTAGTCAGTAACAAAATCTATAAGGTAGAGAAATAATGTCTCAGAAAATCGTCCCAGCAGAAGGTAAAACTTTCGTAGCAGTATATGGTTCACTGCGTACCGGTATGAGTAACTACGGTGTGAATCTCCGTGCTGGCGCTGAGCTGGTTGGTAAAGGTCGTACCGTTGATAACTACGATCTGCATCGTTATGCCGGTTGTTATTTCCCGTCAGTATCTTTGACTCACTCTGATTCAGAGATGCCTGTGGTTGTTGAAGTGTTTGAAACGACTGATGCAGGTCTGACCGGTCCTTACGATTCACTGGAAGGTTATCCAAGCTTCTACAATCGTACTGTTGTTCCAGTAGTTCTGGATGACGGTCGTGAAGTTGATGCATGGATTTATCACATCGACGAAAAACAGAAAGATGTAGTTGCTTCTGGTGATTGGGTTGCTTATCTGGATAACTTACAGGCGGCATAATGTCTTTGGTTAATCAAGAAACTTTAAAAAGGTTAAAGGAGGAGAGGACTAATGCCTCTCGTCTTTATACTGACGCTGGGTATCAAGTGGCAATGCGAGCTTTAGATGCAGCTATTGCACAGCTTGAACAACTCTCTCTTTTAACTGCTGAATTAGAAGTAACGGTCGTCCAGAAGGGGTGATCACATGTCCAAAGAGGTTGAAGAACTTCGAATGCTTCAAGCTCGGTTGTGTTTCTTCAGGAGTAAGATCTATAAGTTTGAGATCTACTTGTCAGAGCAACAGCTCAAAGGAACGAAGAACACAATTGAGTATGCTAAGAAAAATATCAAAGCATATGAAGTAGCTGCTGATACATGTCTAAGACATATCGGTGAGCTAATAGGATAAGTAGTTATGCTCAGGGAAACTCAAGGAGAGATTAGAGCATGAAGTCAAATAAAATTATCGTGGGTGATACAGCTTGTCCGTCTTGCCGCTCTATGGGCAAAGACAAGTCGGGCAACCACCTTATCCTGTTTCACAACACCGAATCGGATGAGCGTTGGGGTTCTTGCAACCGTTGTGGTCACTATGAAGTCTTTGACAAAGGCAATATGCCTGAAGTCACTGAGAAGAAAGAGCTTAGTCCAGAAGAGCTACAAGAGATTCTGGATGAAGTCATGGAACTTCCTCAGAAAGACTTAACTGAACGTCTCATTCCAAAAGCTATTGCTGAACGCTTCGGTGTTCGTGTAGGGCTTAGTTGTGAGGACGGTCAAACACCTGTTAGTTATTTCTTCCCAAGAGAAAAGAATGGCGACATTCAAGGGTATGAAGTCAAAGGTATTCTGAGAAAGACTTTCTATTTTGTAGGTCAGGTTAAAGAATCTGACTTCTTCGGTCTGTCTCAAGCCATGCGTGGTGATGTGTATAACAAGAAGCTTTTCATCTTTGAGGATGCTTTGAGTTGCATGTCTGGTTTCCATGTACTGACGACGTACACAACTGCAACCAACATCAAGCCAGCTTGTGTTGCTCTTCCAAATGGTGCAGGTAGTATTTCTTCCGTAATGTCTCGTAACCGTGACTTCCTTAACGGCTTTGATGAGATTGTTATCTGTATGGATAATGACTCAGCAGGTGAGGAAGCTCTGATTAAGGGACGTGCTCTTTATCCGAATGCTAAGTTTGCAAGGATTCCGAAAGGCATCTTTACATTCAAAGAAAAAGAGAAAGAGTTAAAAGATGCGAACGATATGTTGTTGGCTGGTCGTGGTCAGGAACTTTTCAACATCCTTAAGTATTCAGCGAAACGTGAATCTCCAGCAGGTTCTGTTACCGTGTTTGATTGCTTAGAAGATGCTCTGAGAAAACCTGAATGGGGTATTCCATATCCGTGGGAGACTCTGAACAACATGACATTCGGTATTCGTTGGGGTGAGATGGTTGCTATCGGTGGTGGTGTCGGTTCTGGTAAAACCTTAATCGCTCACGAACTTGTAGCGTTCCTTTGCCTCAAGCACGGATTCAATGGCGGTGGATTCTTCTTAGAAGAAAAAGTCGGCATGTCTGTCAAGAATATCGCAGGTAAGTCAGCAGATATTCCATTCCATCGTCCTGATATCGAGTATGATCAAGATGTTCTGTACAATGAAGCTTTGAAGTTCGCTGATAAGTTCTTCTTGTATGACAACTTTGGTCAGAATGATTGGGATGATATTAAGCAGTGTATTCGTTTTTGGGTTGTTGAGAATGAGTGTAAGTTCATTATTCTTGATAACATCACAGCACTTGTATCTCACTTAACGCCTTCTGAAATCAACACTGAAATCAGTAAGATTGCGTCAGAGTTAGCAGGTATGTGTCAAGAGCTGAATTTCACAGCGTTTGTTTTATCTCACTTGAATGCACCAACATCAGGCGCTCCGCATGAAGAAGGTGGTCAGGTTAGAGAAGTTCAGTTTACCGGTTCTCGTTCATTGATGCGTTGGTGTCAGTGTATTATCGGTTTCGAACGTAACAAACAAGCTGAAGGGGGTGGTAAGAATCTTTCGATTATCCGACTTCTGAAAGAACGTAACTATGGACAAACCGGTGTGTGTTATACCAAGTATGACTCAGCAACAGGGCGTCTGTTAGAGCGTAGTGCAGAAGAGGTTGATGAGAAAGATCCGTTCACTTGTATGGAAGATGTAATTGCTATGGAAGAAGGCAGCTCGAATGGAAAAGACTCACCGTGGTAATAAGAAGATCTACTTGTTCGATATCGAAAGTAATGGGCTGTATGAGTCCATTACCCAAGTATGGTGCATGTGGATTTTTGATGTAGAAACTGGTGAACGTTGGGGGTTCCGCCCCCATGAAATTGCTAACGGTATTATTAAACTTAAAGAGGCTGATATTGTCGTAGGTCATAACATCATTGACTTTGACTTACCAGCCTTGATGAAAATGTATCCAGCTCTGAGAGACACTTCTTTCGAAGTTGTTGATACTTTATGTTTAAGTCGTTTCCTACAACCTGACCGAAACTTTGAGAGTCCTGCGGGACATTCTCTGAAGTCTTGGGGTATTCGTCTAGGCGATGAAAAAGGTGCGTATGGGGATGACACAGAAAATGCTTGGGATCAGTTCTCTGAATCTATGTATGAATACTGTGAGCAGGACGTTCAGGTAAACCTCGTTCTTTATCAGCATTTATCCAGTGTTGCTGGGTTCGACCCGTTAGACCCACCGACATTTGACTTCCATTGGGAAGATAGATTAACACCTGACCCTGAATCGCTACTCTATCAGGATTAACTAAATGATTTATGTTAACAATGACCAAATCAATGCTAGAATTTTAGCAAACGATAAACTGTCCGTTGGTATGGACTTTCTTCGACTTATTCGTACAGAAGAGTTTGCAACTCGTAGCGACGGCATCGTTCCAGTAATTGCAGGGGGTGCTGTTCGTGATGGTTTGTTTGGTCATAAGACAAACCGTGAAGTTAATGATATTGATATTTTCTTCCATCGTGCTGTTGAACAAGAGGGAGATATTCCAACGAGAAGTATGGGTGTTGTTGGAACAGAGCGTCTTAATGAAGCTCTGCGAAACCTTCGTGAAAATATCTTAGTATGGCTTGAAGATAATGAGATTCCTTTCGAATCTCTTTTATCAGATGCAGCAGCAGAGTATTTTGGCGGTCAAAGCTTCTTAGATATTCTTTCTTTCGAATGGCGCGGTGTTACCATTCAAATCATGATCCCTAATAGAGCGATACATACAGCTTCTTCAGCGAAGAATTTCCTCTTCCTGATGCCACTTATGTCAGGCGCTTGTCTTTCTCTGGAAAGATTGACAATGACCACGGGATTTGTTGCATCGCTGAATATGCCAGCAGGGCAAGTTGCAGCGGGTACAGACAGGGATTTACCATATCTTCGTCGTAAATTCCCTGATCATCAGGTGGTTGGTTTTAACTCATCACCATCTTTGGTTATGTACGCACTTGGTAGAGAGCATATTAATACTCAATTAGTTTCTGCTGCACCTACTCGTGTTGATGTGCTTACATCAAGTAACACACCTGCAAGTCTTTCAATTAGTGCAACTAAAGACTTCTTAGGAATTTCTGAAGCCAGCTATAGCACACAACTGTTTCGTGACAACCTCTAATTAATTTTTAAAACAAGGATGTATAATGAGTTTACTAGGAAGTAAAGAATTACATGCGGTAATTGATAATGGTTTCTTAGATGCCCTTCATGATAATGTGAATGCGGCATCTATTGATATCCGTATTGGTAACACTATTCTTGTGGAAGCTTCTGCAAGTGGTGTTGTTGATATTGATAAAAAAGAGAACCTGAATTGGGTTGAAGTTCAAATCCCTGATGATGGTTACGTTGTTAAACCGGGTGAGTTCTTTTTAGCTCATAGCATGGAAGAGTTTAATCTCCCTGATAACCTCAGTGGTCAGTTTATTCTCCGTAGCTCTATGGCTCGTTGTGGTATGAATCACTTAATGGCAGGTTGGGCAGATGCTGGATTTAATAAATCTAAGCTGACGTTCGAGTTCCATAATGTAACGAAACATCACAGCCTTCGTATTCGTAAGGGTATGAGAGTCGGTCAGATGATCTTCTCAGAGCATTCACCAGCAGGTGATGATTCTTATGCAGTGAAAGGACGTTATAATAACAGTGAATCAGTTCACGCTAGTAAGGGGGTTTAATGTCAGATAAAATTCGTGTAGAGAAGCTTGAAGACGGGGAGTATCAATTACATCTTCCAGAACTTGGGGGATTCAAATATGGTATTACTGTGAAAGCTACTCGCCAAGAGTTAGAACAAATTCATGAGGCAATCAACACTCAATTCTCTGAAGAATTGAATGATGATCTTGCTGGTTTTCTTGACGACGACGATTGTGAAGGATGTAAAATCTAATGGTTGTAAAGAATCGTAGAAACAATTGGGTGCTTCGTGTGTTTACAAAAGCTCCCGGAGAGAATTGGTTTGTCGCTTGTGACCAGTTCTATAAAACAAGAGAAGAAATGCGAGCAGGTAAGAAGCTTTGGAAGTTATTCCTACGGTCCTCGACTAAGGCACATAAGCTTAAAACTTATCGAATTATGCTTGACAGTTATAGCGATGTTCTCAATGAAGAGAATGTATGGTATAAAGAAATTCGCTAAAGACTAAAAGGGTGGGACTTCGGTCCCGCTCTTTATAATGTATATAGTATTAGATATGTACATATGAATAAGGATATTCGAAATGGTCTTAACAAAATTATATACCGATAGCTGCCAGCCTTGTAAAGCTATGGCTCCAGTTATTGAGAAGGTTCTCAAAGAGTTCCCTGAAATTGAATTTAAGGAAGTGAATGCAGCTACGGATGAAGGTTCTGAAACAGCAGCTAGGTTGGGTGTTCGTCGTGTCCCTACCTTGTTCCTTGATGATAATTATAAGCACGTTGGCCCAATGTCTGAGTCTCAGTTAAGGACTTGGCTTAGTAATTATCAAGGAGCATAATAATGTTAGATCTCAGACAAGTTGCTCCTCCTGATGAAGTTATCAATAAGGCTAAGGTGATGCAGAAGTTCTATCACCGAGATATGCTTGGTCGTTATATTAAGAACCGAGATATCGTAGCTTGGTCAATTGGTAATCAAGGTTATCTGTTGCGTGTTCTGCAAGTGGTAGGCAGTACAGCTAAGCGTGTAAAAGTCTATGACCCTGAAAAGGGCAAGTCTGTAGACGTGTTACCGACTAACTGTATTGTAATTACACAACAGGTGTTGGATAATATCCAGCGTAATGTTGCTCACTCAGAAAACGTGGATGGAGATGCCTAATGAATATTTCAGATTTAAGATACGAATCCTCAATGGGTCGTTTAGAAAACATGATGGATACAATCGTTGGTGTTTCCAATGATATTGATGTATTAAAAGACTTAGCTGCTCATGCTATGACAATTGCGGTAGTTGCTCGATTGCAGACAGATAATGAAATGTGTTGTCAGTTGTCAGATAAATATCTCTGTCACTTCGACAAGTTGGCTTCAAGGGCTTGCATTAAAGGCGTTGAGATTAGTTTTTATGACTTCCTCAATAAAATGAACAATCGAGAAGGTGTTCAACTTCTAACATCAGTTACAGAAATGCGGGACTGTCTCCAGTCTGGTGTTAATGTAATGAGTATAGGAGATAAATATGTTCTTGGTGAAATCGCCGCTTGCCTTGATGAAGACATTTACAAATTAGCTGAATGCTTGAGTGAAAGCTACTAAGCGGCAAACAAGAATCTCCTTATTCGACCTCGCCTTTGGCGGGGTTTTCTTGTCCCAATAAGAAGGAGAGTAACTTGACACAGACCGCAACCGTAGTATTAGCAGAAGGTTTTGATGATTCTGTTCGTAAGATTGCTACTGAAGAGATTGAGAAGATCGTCTTTCCAGAGCAGCCTGATGTACAGAAAGCTATCGACCAGTTCGCTATTGGAGTTGAGTCTTTTAATGCATTAAGAGGAAAAGCTCCTCGCTTTGCTGGAGAACGTGTCTACCTTCGTTCTTGGAACGCTGGTAATTTTAGTAAGGGTGGTGGTTGGTTTACTGGCTATCTGACTAAGCAAGCAGATGATGGTGGTTATGTTGCATCTAACGGTGGTAATTATCACTGGCGTCGCGATGAAGCTGAGATTGATAATCTTACAATCCTAGACTTCGGAGCTGTTGCAGATGGTACAACTGACGATTCACCTGCTGCTAAACGAATGTTAGACTTCTGTTATAGTCCATTCGCTAAATCAATCAGTATTCACTCTGGAAGAGTTGGTATCAGGCTTCCTAGTGGTAGTGTTAAGATCAACCCTATTGACCTGACAGATAAAGGAGAACTTCCTGAGTTTGTTATCTATGCACCATTCACTGTATTTGGCATCTTGCCTTTGACTACTGTGACGTCAGACAGTTCTGATAATCCAGTGTTCAAAGTTAAAGCGAGACGTATGTCTGTACAGGGTGTAAATTGGGATGGTCAGCAAACTACACCTATTAACAGATATAACAAAGATACAAACCCAACAGGTACTAATATGCTTGTCGGTGCTACATTAGGTATCTTTAATGACACAGCTACTAACAAGCAGTCGTTCTTAAAGAATATCTGTCCCGGTGGTGAGTACGTAAGAATTACAAACTTCCGAGCCTACCGCACTGGTGGTGTTGTCTTTGATCTGTTAGACACTCTTGATACTAAGCTGGACCAAATTTATGGTAGCTATACTGCTGCTCCATTTGTTACAGCGGGTTGGTCTAACCAACAGTTAGCTGCTTGGGATCACTCAACAGCACTTGAGCTGTCTAATGCGAACTTCCAGTTCCCTATGGCTCCTGCAATCTATGCTCCTCGTTGTGCTCAGTCTATCTTTGACAACGTTTGGTTTGAACATGGTTCTTGTCCATTCGATATTAACAATGGTCATTTTAGAATGACTAATGTGAGTGTTGAAGATTGTACAATTAACCCTGTGGCATGGAAAGCTCGTTTGAATATTCAGGGTTGGTCTGGTCCTACTGGAAACAAACTTGATATCACTACGAAGCCAACTGATGCATCATGGCCTAGCTATCCGCTGAATCCAGATGGTTCAACTATCGCTGGCTGGTTATCTGGTTATGAAGACGGCTCTTTTGAGTTGGAACATTATGGTGCAAGATATAACTGCCCTGTACGTGTTCTTTGGTCAGAGGGTGCTTATCGCGGTCAGAACAACACTGGTTCTGCTGTTTGGGTTAAGTTGTGTAATATAGCTTCCCCAAGTGTAGGTCAGATTTGGGAACTTGATGTTCTAGCTAAGAATGGCTACAGCGGCCTTAGAGCTAGCCCTCGACCAACTCTCGACGGTTCTGCTGGTAAGACTACTATCAAGATTCAAAGAGGCTCAGGAGCTAATCCTATTGTCACTATGAGTCATGAAGGTAGCAATGGTGTGATTGATGCTCAATTCTACCCATCATACAATACCGGTATCGAGGTTTGGATTAAGGTCGCTGTTTGGTGTGGTGAGTTTGCAGCCTATGCTAAGTCAACTGGTATAACTCGTTATGATGCTGGGATTTGTTCTCAGATTAGTTTCGATGGGACGCAGCAAGCTGCTGCTCCGGGATTCACATCTATTACCCCTATGTTCAGTTTGCATAATGGTAAAGCGGGTGTAGGTGCTTACGGTGACACTCTTGCGATTGATACGGCTGTGATTAATAGTTCACTGCTTGACATGACCAAGGTTGGTAAGTATATCAAACTCACTATTAACGGCGAGACGTTCGGTATTCCAGCTTATGCTGCATTGCCTACCTCGTAATAAACAACCCTGCCCGAAGGCAGGGTTTCTTTTTCTCAAAAGGTTAACATGAAAAACTTTTCCAAAATGATTGAGTTATGTCGTAATGCTTTAAGACCTCCTGCTACTCCTGTGGTAGATCGTATTGAAAAGTTTACGGATGAAGAAGCAGCAGCTATTATTATCATTGCTGCGGAAGAGCGTAGACGTTCAGCTAACCAACTTCGTGTAGGCCAATCTATTTGGAATGTGGCTCATGATAAACGACCTGAACTGATGAATAGTCTGAGTGGAACTAAGTGGGATTTCTTCCATTTCAGAGATCCCTATCTGGCTGTTGAAGCCTTCACTAAATATTATGTAGAGAGTGACTAATGGTATATCGTACTCTGAAAGATTGGAACAAGCGCGGTAAGATGGTCAAAGCAGGTTCTCGTGCAACAGCGTGGACTAACTGTGGTGATGGTCTGTTTTCTCAGCTTCAGGTTAAAGACTTCGATAAGAAGCCTAGTCTGTATGCCAGAGTCTTCATGAGGATTGGCTAATGGCTGTAAATAATTCTCGTCGTTATCGCACTCAAGAGCCTTCTTCCTCGCTCCCTGATAAGTTTGAAGTGGTACTTACTCAGTGGAATGATGACTTTACTCAGGTGGTTTCTGAGAAGTCTTTCTTAGCTAAAACTATGGCTCAGGCTAACAAGATCAAAGGTGATTTTGAAGCTGAACACTTCACTAATATTGGTCGTATTGATCCAATTAAACAAGGTTGGTAAAAAATGAAAGTAGCTATCCTTATTTGTGATGGTGGCGATGGTTCTGCACATCTTGAATGGTTTAAAGATGTTGACCACGCTTGTGATTTAGCTAGTGATGATGATTACTGTGAGAGCTACGGCATTAATGAAGGTTCTCCAGAAATTATTGAAGTTCCTGATGGCTGGACACCTCCGGGTGGTTTTTCGGACGATTAATTAGTAAGGAGTCATGGATGACTACAGAAGTAAAATTAGTAAGTATTACCCCTGATGCAGAAGCAACGATGGGTTACATCGCTCGTGTATCTAATCCGGCGAATCAAGATAATCCAAACGTTGCAGGATTGTTGTCTTATTGTTTACGTCATGGACATTGGTCTGTGTTTGAACAGGCGACTATGACTCTGGAAATTAAAACTACTAGAGCTATCTCTGCTCAGATTCTTCGTCATCGAAGCTTCACTTTCCAAGAGTTTAGTCAGCGTTACGCTGAAGTAGAACGTGCAGAAATTCCTGAGTTACGTCGTCAGGATACCACTAATCGTCAGAACTCCATTGATGATTTAGATGATTGGGTTTTAGAAGCTTACAACACTAAGATTAAAAGTCTTTTTGATGAAGTCTATAAAATCTATGATGGAATGCTGTCGGCAGGTATTGCCAAAGAGTGTGCTCGTATGATTCTTCCAATGTGTTCCCCTACTACAATTTACATGACAGGTAATATTCGTAGCTGGATTAATTACATTAACCTGAGAGCTTCTAACGGAACTCAGAAGGAGCATATGGAAGTAGCAGAACTTGCTAAACAGATCTTTGTAGAAAACCTTCCTATCGTATCTAAAGCGTTGGAATGGAAAACTGAAACTGAAGAGTAAGGGGTAAGAATGAACTGGTTATACATCTTCATTGTAATTTATGTCCTGATTGCTTTATGGCAATTGTGGTCAGTAAACAAGAGATTAAAGAATTATGAATCTTATCTTAAACAACTTGCAACTCAAACTCATCAAGTTGCAACCTCGCAGCTTAATCAAGCAGTTCTTATCGAGCATCTCAGTAAGAGTCTTGACGAAGAAAAAGGAGAGCAACCTAAAGGTGAGTAACGCATATAACAAGGAGGTTAGCGTGGAAACTAAAGACACAGTGTTGTGGTGTAATGAACAGCTTGAGAAGGCTATTGCCGCTGGTAAAAACCAAGAAGCAGAAGCTTATGAACGACTTAAGTTTATGTGGGAAGAACGCAGTGCGAGTAAGAAATCTACTAACGAATGAATTTGTAGAAGTTCATTTTCATAATAACTTCTGGAGAGTATCAGATGAAATATGTTCACGGGGATTTAATTCAGGGTGCGGACAGCGGATTTCTGAATGTAATTGCCCATCAAACGAACTGTTTCTGCAAGGGAAGGAGGGGGATAGCCCCTCTAATCTTTGAAGCATATCCATCAGCGAAGATTGCAGATGACAATACGGAAACTGGAGATAGAGCCAAGCTCGGTACACTCTCCTGTGGTATGCACATCTTTGAAGAGGTTGATCCTGATGAAGAGGAACCTCTACTGGTATTTAACCTTTATGGTCAGTATCACTGGAATCAACGAAGCAAAGAATATGGCACAGTTGTTGATGCGTTATCTTCCTCGTTACGTTCGATGAGACAGTTCTTAGATGAAAAACAAACCACCTATTTTGGAGATGATCACTTACCTCTTCGTATTGGTTTTCCTCTTATCGGCTGCGGTTTGGCTGGGGGCGACTGGAACACGGTAGAGTCTTTGATTAATCAGGCTTTTAATGGTTCAAAATATGAGGTGTATATTTACACTCTCGAAAAACTTCCTAATAAGGATTATGTAACTGTATGAGACAAATTTTCAATCTAATCTGTGTATTCGTGTTCTTGTTCTTTGCAATCGCAATTGGTGCAGGGTACATGATTCCTGATAAATGGTTTGTAGTGTTTCTCTGTGTAGCAGTAGCTCTTGAAGATCTCTTAAGATTTTTAAAGAAAAAATAAGGTAAAACACTATGAAACTCTATTTGTTAGAAAATATGGAATTTGATTCTTATTACAGTGACGTGTATGATTCCATAATTGTTGCAGCAGACTCTGAAGATTTAGCTAAGAGGACTCAACCGAATTCTTGCAATGATTGGAAAAGCACTGCATGGGCTTCCTCACCAAATAACGTCAGAGTTACTTATATTGGAGAAGCAGCTCCTAACGTAGAGTCTGGTGTTTTGCTTGAATCTTTCTGCGGTGCTTAATAAAAATAATAACCCACGGAACCTGCTGACCTTATGATAGAATGTATAATGTAAAGGTACACTTTTATCTATAAGGAATAGACAATATGCCATCGAGTAAAAATTATGTCAGAGATTATGACCAAGAGCGGAAGACCGCCGTGTCCAGAGGAGAAACTGGAGCGGGATCTTCTTCTGGAGATGCAAAGCGCCACCGTGCTCGTCGAGTCGTTGAAAAACGTGTTGGCAAGGGCAAGCTTAAAGGCAAAGATGTTGACCACATCAAGCCAGTCAAGTCAGGAGGCAGTAACGAATCATCTAACCTACGTGTTCGATCAATTGAAGCAAACAGGTCAGATGGTGGAAAATCTGGGAACACCTCTGGCAAAGCTTCAGGTGGTCGCAAAGGAGCTTTAAATTCGTGATAATCAATGCTCAAGTAAATGAAATGGAAGTTCTCGGTCAGATTCCATTTTCTACTGTAGTGAGATTTTTTGGTCCAGTTAGGATTGCAAATTTTATGCCATATGAAGTGTGCTCTCATCTGCCTACACAGGTTATTGACACGGAATATCGCAGACGTCACCCCAACCCAAGTGAAATGTTAGATGTAATGGATGATGAAATTATCATTGATTATCTACTGAACAAGGGTTATAATATCGAGATGTAACAAGGGCTGCTAGAGGGATCTAGCGGCCTTTCTCTTTCTTAACTATTTGGAATAGCAACAATGTCAAGATCAATCACTTCTAATGATATCCACTCTGTAACGGTTGTCGATGGTTTCGTAACTCCGGTAAATGTTTATACTTTTAAAGCTTATGACTTTGCCCCTGAAAGCGAGAACATTGATATGTGGACAGAGCAAATTACTCTCTTCCAAAACAGCACAGCACGTACTAACGTAATGATTCGTGGTCGTGATGGTAAGTTCATCAGTTATAAGAACGTACCTGAGTTGTTTGATGCTGTCCTTTCTTTAAAGCCTTTCCCTCTCGGTGAATAA